>Ga0255052_10000009_pt1 | contig 158383 bp, 132 predicted proteins | sample JV7_2_21_MG_FD_188632 | JGI IMG/M metagenome (GOLD analysis project Ga0255052, IMG submission 188632) | Seawater microbial communities from Jervis Inlet, British Columbia, Canada - JV7_2_21 | ecosystem: Environmental > Aquatic > Marine > Inlet | place: Canada: British Columbia | collected...
TTCCGTCGTCACCCTTGCGGGTCCCGGTCGTAGTATCGGCAGGAGCGGCATAGATGACATGCTTATCATCGGCAAAGCCCATCGGGTTGGAACGTGCCGCCTTCCAGTGCCACATATCCAACGTCTCACCGGCAAAGTTGGCCCGCATTCGCCCATCATGCCCGGGCGTTTCGCCCAAGTGACAATAGAGCGAACAGCCTGCTGCACCCCAGTCGCTGGTATTGATGTCGAACATGAGCGCAATGCGGTCTTCGTTACCCGATTGGCTCCAGTTGGTGCCGTCAAATTCCCACTGATCCTTGGCCAGGCTCTCGTCGCCAGTCAGGTCGGTCCACACTGCCAGGATATAGACGTTTTTCGTGTCATAAGCTGCCTGCAGGGCAACCGGCGCTACAATGGCCGGGTCGCTCGGGGCGGTGCTGAATACCGCCCCGGTGAAGTCGGCCGGGCCGGTGGGCGCACTGGTCACCAACTCTGCCAGTAAATTGGCACCAGAGGTCGCGTTACCCAGGGTATACCCAGACCAGTCTTGAGGAAACATAGTGGTGGCGTTGCCGCCGGCGTTATCAAAGATAGCCGCCGAGAAGTCATACACGTTGGCGGCATTGCTAAGGTCGAACTGTACGTCCTGCGTCGGTGTATTGGTGGTCTGAGTCCGGCTCAGGATCACCGTCCATACGCCGCCGCTAAAGCTCCCCTGGGCCTTGAGTCCGGCGCGACTACGATGAGCTGCTTGCAGGACATTACCTGCAACGGTGTCACCGGCCGCAAACGTAGCGTTCGCATCGAACGCCACGGCGCGCGCCGAACCGTCAGGAACGTTGATTAGAAATGTCGCGTTTGCGCTGGGATCATCCTCAGCCATAAAGGCCGGCAGAGTGCCCGCAGCATCCTTGTTGCTGCTATCCACGCCACTTCCGTCGTCACCCTTGCGGGTCCCGGTCGTAGTATCGGCAGGAGCGGCATAGATGACATGCTTATCATCGGCAAAGCCCATCGGGTTGGAACGTGCCGCCTTCCAGTGCCACATATCCAACGTCTCGCCGGCAAAGTTGGCCCGCATTCGCCCATCATGCCCGGGCGTTTCGCCCAAGTGACAATAGGCCGAACAACCAATTCCATTCGTACCCCAATCGCTGGTATTGATGTCGAACATGAGCGCAATGCGGTCTTCGTTACGACCGCCCGGTTGGCTCCAGACGGTACCATCAAATTCCCACTGATCCTTGGCCAGGCTCTCGTCGCCAGTCAGGTCGGTCCACACTCCCAGGATATACACATTCTTCGTGTCATAAGCTGCCTGCAGGGCAACCGGCGCTGCACCGGCCGGGTTGGTGGTCAATACCGGCCCGGCAAAATCAGCCGCAACGGTCGGCTCGCTGCCAACTGGCTGTGCCTGCAAATCGGCACCAGAGTTTTCGTTACCCAGGGTATACGCAGCGCCGTCTTGAGGACCCATCGTGGTGGCGTCGCCGCCGGCGTTATCGAAGATAGCCGCCGAGAAACCATACAGGTTGGTGTCATTGGAAAGGTCGAACTGTACGTCCTGCGTCGGCGTGATGCTGGTCAGAGTCCGGCTCAGGATTACCGTCCATTCCCCGGTGCTGCTGTCAAAGCTCCCTAGGGCCTTGAGCCCGGCGCGACTATCGTGCGCCGCCTGCAGGATATGACCTGCAATGGTGTCACCGGCTACGAATCCAGGCGGGGGTGGGGGTGGAGGCGGAGGAGGAGGCGGAGGAGGAGCAATGCCACCACCGCTGTCACTCGAACAACCTGAGACCAGGAGAAACGTCGTGAGCAATAGTCCTGCCCAGGACTTTGTGTAATCAAACAATCTGTTCGTTTTCATCACTTTCCCTCCCAAGGGAATGATGCGGACGTGATGTCCGCGCAGCTTGCGTACGATGTCCAAGTAAAAGCTCTTCCCATCAGTCTTGTGAGCGATCTACAGTCGTACACCTCTTCCTGTGCGATGAATGTTATACGTAGGTTTACGTCTTGACATATGCGTATTAATACGTAGTTTAATATGCGTATTTCTACTCATTTCGAATGATTCAGTATAATCTCTTCGTAAACTGGGAGGGGCTAACGGCGGATCGAGCAGTTCCGCGGCGACGCGGGATTTTCTATAGTTAGAAGTTTTCTATTGGACTGATGAAAGTCCACGTGCATTATTGTCGGTGGACAGCCTCAACAAAATGAACTCGGGCAGGCAATGACAGGCGATATAGATTGGCCAAAGTAAAAAAGCGAACTCTGATCGTCGAAGATCAGACCATCATGCGCGACGGGCTGCAGGTGCTGCTGGCATCCGAGCCCGATTTCAAGGTGGTGGGGGTAACGACCGAAGGTGAATCCGCGGTCCAAGCGGCCACTGCACTGCATCCCGACATCGTCCTCATGGACTTGTCAAATCTGCAAATTAGCGGAACCGATGCCATTAATCGGATAAGGCGCAAGCGTCCGAAAATCAAGATCGTCGTACTGACATTTCACAAGGAAGATACATTCGTCCGGGCAGCGCTGCAGGCGGGGGTCGATGCATATGTCCTAAAAGATGACAGCCGAGAAGAGTTGTTCGCGGCTCTGCGTACTGCAGCAACTGGTAGGCGCTATCTGAGCCCAAGCATTCTTGAGCAGGTCATTGTGGGCTATCTAGACAGAAGCACTGAAACTCCGTCCTGGGAAATCCTGACTAATCGCGAGCGAGAGGTGATGAAGCTCATAGCAGAAGGATATCGGACCAAGGATATTGCCGCGCAACTTACTTTAAGTCCAAGGACAGTGGAACGCCACAGAACGAACCTGATGAAGAAACTGGACTTGCATAACGTTTCAGCCGTAACCACCTACGCGATCACCAACGGTATCATCGCTCAATAAAAAATTATTGCCTTTAGTCCGTGGTAAGCGTCCTGATGGCCTTCATGAGAGCGTCGCGATCAAAGGGTTTGGGCAATATTACGTCCGCCCCCGCTTCACGAGCGGCCGCCAGGTAAACCGTCGTCTTTATCGCATTCGGTTCATAGGAGTTGGTGCCGATATTTCCCCCACCCGATATGGCAATGATTTTAACGTCCGGAAACTCCTTGCGAATCTCCTTGATGGTCGCAACGCCATCCTTCCCGGGCATGATGATATCAGTAACAATTACTTCCGTGGGCTTAGTGCGAAGTTTATCGATGCCTTCGTCCCCCGTTGAAGCGGCATCGACCTCGAATCCGGCACGGTTCAATACGGCGGAAAGCACATCTCGAATCTCTTCTTCATCGTCAATAATCAATACGCGCGGCATCATTTCGTCCTTCTACATTGGTCATGGTCATTATTTTGATATTACTAACATCGAGTCAAGCGCTTCAATTTAGCTAAGACCGGCCGACAACTCAGATGGCAACGTGGCTTTCGGTAAGTAGATATGAAACGTGGATCCGTGACCCAGGGTGCTGTCCACCGTGACGTCACCACCATGACTTACTACTATGCCGTAAACAACCGGGAGCCCGAGTCCCGTGCCTTCGCCAACGTCCCGTGTTGTAAAAAATGGCTCGAATATTCGGTCCCGGATACCAGGATCGATCCCTTTTCCGCTGTCTCCGACGCTGATCCTTACGTAATGACCGGGTTTGAGTCTGAGCGAGATGTGTTCAGAATCATTATCGATTGTCACATCACTCACGTCGATTGTCAGCCGCCCCCCTTTTTCAGTCATGGCCTGGAAAGCATTACTGCACAGATTCATTATTAGTTCCTGAATTTCGGTTTCGTCAACCAAAACTCGCCCACAAGACTCGTCAATGATTGTGTGAATATCGATGCTTGCAGGCATCAGTGCACGAACAAGGGTCATGGTCTCCATTACGATAGAAGCGACATCGCCGGATTCCTGCCGTGATTCTACAGTCTTGCGACTGAATATAAGGACTTGGCCAATGACCTCTCTGGCCCGAATCGCCGACTTCATGACGCGTTCCAGGTGGCCCCGAATCGGGCTGTCTTGCGGCAGATCTTCGAGAGCAAGGTCAGCATACAATATAATCGGTTGCAGGATATTGTTGAATTCGTGGGCAATTCCGCCCGCAAGTGTTCCGACCGTTTCTAGTCTCTGGGCATGACGGAGCTGCGCCTGAAGTTTTTGTCGCTGTTCCTCGGTGGCTACGTGCTCCGCGACCTCCGCCCGCAGACGCTCGTGTGTTCCAACCAGAGTGACGCGCATTCGATCGAGATCCTCCGCCAGTTCACGGAACTCGCGGACTGTCGTACCGGCTTCAAGTCGCGTTTCATAATCGCCTGAGGCGATGGCCCGAGAATCGCGCTGCAGCGCTCGGAGTGGACGCGTCAGGCGAACAGCAAGCAGCATGAGAAGAAGCAATGATATAACCAGGTATGCTGATAATGCGTAGATGTTCCGCAGCCGCGTTCGCTGAATTTGCTCGAGAATCAGGCTCTCGTCGAATCCGAGTCGCAGAATAGCCCGATGGCCCTGTGTATCCAGTGGTATCGACAAATAGTAGACATCGTCTCCGTGTTCTCCAAAACGGAAATCTTCCTGGAATTTGTCGTAATAAGTCTCGTCCATTAATGTGCTGAAAAATTTCTGCTCTCCAACCAAAATCTCTGCATATACGCCGTTACTGCCGAGAAATACGCTATCCAACCACGCCAACCATGCAAAGAGTTCCTCAGGGGAATCGAGGATCTGCTGATAATTAAGTATATCGGCGAGGAACCGGCTATGAGTACGAACGTCATTGACAAATACGTTTCGATGGCTATTTTCCACGATGAACATTACACCGAAGAACAAGGCAGGCAAGAGCATGGCATGTACCGCCAATGCGACCACTAATAATCTTGCTCGAAGCGTGCTCAGTTTTCCTGCCATAACAGCTTGATTACCTTGATACCTATGGACCGCTCTGCATCGCTTCTCCACATATACGAAATACAGTACGGGCATTCGCGAAGAGCGTGCACAAGACCATCCTGATCTGTGAATTTTTCCGGTCTGGGTCTGCCGGACTTGAGCGTCAGCAAAACCAGGCGCCGCTCGTATGAACTCTCTGTCATTGCCACAACAGATTGCAGAAAAATTTGATTGAGCTGTGAATCAGATGAATTTCGAAATGGCCTGATAATCTGATTGTCAAACCGGACTACGATTCCAAAATAGACTTTTCGCAACTCAAGGGGACTCAAATTCTCGATCGGACTTTTTTCGCCGGCGACGAGAACAACTTGCTCCGCTCCCCATACCGCCATACAGCTGAGCATCAGACCCAAAGTCAATAAGGCTGCGAACCAACGAGACATCACGGAAATACCGCGCTCCACTGCAAGCGATATTGGCTAAACTCACTGGTTAGTGTTTCTGTGTCGGCGATTTCGAGGGTTAAAGCATGGCTCGTGGCGATATCCCATCGAACTCCAAATAGGTTTCGGTGACTAATGAACTTTGGAATCAGCCGAAGAAATTCCGTGTCGTCTTCGCCGGATTCATTTTCATGGCGACCATAGACTGTCCAATACGAACCGATAGCATATTCAGCTTGTATATAGCCGGCCCAGAAATCATCGGTGAAATTACCGTTGGCACGAATATGTTTGTTTTCCAGATAATTTACTTTGGATATGATTCGCAAATGCTCCCAACTCCAGTTCATGTAGACACCGAACTGTAATTGTTCGACGCTCTCGGTACCGATTTGCGATGCGAAATTATCGTTCTCAATCTCAATATCACTCCAACCACCGAGAATGCCGAACTGATCATTACCAAAATAGTCCGGTAGAAATGCAAGTCGAAAGTTAAGTGCGGCTCCATTGTCCGAGCTCGGGTCCCACGGCTTAAATGGCTCGAGGCCGCTCTCGGTCAACACCGGGGCAAACCCGGCAGAAGCTGAAAATTGAATTCCTGACGAATCCTTGCGTATATGACCGGTCTCGAGCAGTAAACCGGTGATATGGGTTGGTATAGGACCGCCTTCGTCCTCCCATTCTTCGATTCCAGGTCGGCTGATACTCGTTTGCAGGTACTGGCCGTGATGGTGCTCAGTGGTCCAGTACTTGCTGGGCTGGTGAAACCGCCCAACCCAGAGCATTGTCTGCTCGCCGAATTGCCATCCGGCCGCAAGGCGTTCGATCTCACTTTCCTCAGTTGACAGGACGTATTCGCCCAGAAATCGAAAGCGGTTTCCGGAGTAGCTGTACATGAAGTTTGCGCTTACTATGTTACCGGCGCTGTCAAACAGCTCGTCTTCAAGACCAGTGTTGTCGAATAATTCCACGCTCGGGAAAAATAGAAACTCATGCTGGGCTTCGTCGCCAGCCTGCGATGGCATCGGCAACAGCGCGAGGAGAAAACCGGCCAGAGTACGCTTCCAATCAAATGGGTTCAGGAGCGGGGCAAAGATGTGTTTTATTGAAACGAAGATCTCCGATATTCCGGTGATCACTGGCGCCGTGAATGCCCGTCGAATTATTTTGACGCGAAGAAGTCGCACAGACCGGTCAACAAGCGAGGATTCATACATAGATTCGCCCCTCTCCTGGCAGTCAATGTCGTACTAGAAGGCGCACGTCACTATGGGGCATTTCCACTAATTCGCTCGCGAAAAATTCCGATGTCGTCGGGGCACCAAGCCAGTCTCTTGATATCAATACTAAAAATACCGACGTTGAATATACGTAAAAACCACGACGCAACCTGAAGGGCGAAGATATTGACCCACCCGTTTTCTAGGGATATTGCCGGTGATTGGCGAAACAGGGATTGGCGGGATAAGTTCTACGGGCGTCAGTAAAGTGCTTCGCTCATGCAGCGACAAAGTTTCGGGTACTTTGTGGCCTCACCAAATCCTGTCCGGGCTACCCAGCTTCAGCCGGTGTCAGATTGGGGGAAACTTACGTCCCGTTCAGAACGCGTCAGTATACTAACGACCGTTAAATTGGCGGTTACGTTTGCCGGTGTAATAAACATATCGACGATCTGATCGAGTGCGATCAGGATGCCAATGCCTTCGACCGGAAGATTCAGCGAAACATACAGCGGCGTCATGATGAGCAGGCCACCACTGGGAATTCCTGGTGAGTAGAAACTCAAGAGTCCGATCGCCCCGGCAATTACGGTAATTTCGGTTGGCCCAAGTTCGATGCCATACAAGCGGGCGATGAAATAGGTACCACCAGCCCGGCCGATGGGCGACGCAAACTTAAAGATTGATACCGCGACAGGCAGTACAAAGCCAGCGACCGATGGCGAATATTTGAGGTCTTCTGCTGCCGTGAACATCGCCGGAAGCGATGCAAGCGATGACTTGGTGCTGAATCCCACGACCTGGGCGGGTGCACAGGCGCGTGCGAACGACGCCAGTGGCATACGGCCTACTACGACGGCCAGCAGATACAGCACGACAACTGCCAACGCAATCAAACCGAAGGTGATTAGCAGGAAATAGCCGATAGCGCCGGCGGCAGTAATGCCCATGGTAGCGGCCATCGTCAGCATTAACGCGAATACACCGAATGGTGCCGCTGCCATAATCCAACCAATCAATACAAACATCACATTTTTGACGGCCGTAAAAAATCGCAGCAGAACATCGCGGCCCGTATCGGCAATTCGGGCCATTGCAGAAGCAAACAATGCAACGAACACGATCAGTGGCAACATCGCGGAATCAACGGCCGCCTTGAGGGGATTTGTCGGGATGAGGTCAACCAGCCAGTCACGAAAAGGCGGCAGCACCACGGACGTTGAGTCCACCGTCGAGCCTGGCGTCCTCAAAGCCTCGGCGGTTACAGGATCGAACTGCAGGAGGGCCAGCAAGGGCGGTGCCATGAGTGCGGTATACACGCATATTGCTGCCACCATCAGCGCAAACAGTCCGACCGTTTTCCGACCGAGGTTGGCGGTGAATCCGTTTTCCTGATCGCCAGCAATCGCTGTGATCAGCAGCGAAACAATCAGCGGTACCACAGTCATGCGAATCGCGTTGACCCACAGCGCACCGATTGGTTCGACAAACAGAGGAATTGAATTGAGTGTATCGCTGGACGACAGCGAGATCACGATGCCACTCACCAGCCCCAGAACGAGGCCGACCAGAATGCGCGCGGTCAATGACATAATTGCTTAATCTCCCTGCGTGAGGCTTTGCAGCGTTTTCCACAAATTCGGCGATACTCTTACCCCATCTTCGGTCACTCTGCGAGAGCGTTCCAATCGGCCGTCGCCAGGAATTCGCGCGGACCCGTTTGATTCAAATCCAGCTAGCAGCGGCTCCAGCCGCTCGCAGAAATTCTCGCCATAGGCCACGTTTGGGTCGAAGGCAATGACGATTTGACCGCCGTTGGCGGACTTGGCGCCCGGAAATTGGGGCGAATCGTCTTCCAGAGAAAAGTGTCCACTCGTCAAAGCGCCTGCCAGGATCTCGATCATCAAGGCGATAGCGCTCCCTTTGTGCCGGCCAAAAGGCAGTACTGTGTTACTTTCCGCGACTTGCTTTGCGTCACCAGTGGGCCGGCCTAAGGAATCCACGCCTATTGGCTGCTCAAACACCTCTCCTTTTTCTGCAGCCCTACGAATGTCCGATATTGCCATGACACTCGCTGCCTGGTCCCACACTATCGGAGGCTGGTCGTTTCTCGGGCATGCGAAAGCCATTGGATTGGTGCCGAAGATTTTTCTATCTCCACCCCACGGAACCATCCAACAACGCGTCGTAATACATGTGATTGCGATAAAACCCATTCCAGCGAGCGGCTCAACGTCGGCGCGCAGTGCCGAGATATGGTGGGAATTTCGTAACAGAAGAGCAGCGACTCCCGATTTGTTTGCCATGCCCTTAAGGGTTTTGAGGGATTTGGTTAATGCCACTGGAGCAAACCCGTTATCCCCATCCACCGATAGCAACGACGGAGTGGTCATTTCCCAGGTGGGAATGGCTTTTCCATTAGCCCATTTGCACTCCACGGAAGATACATAACTGGGGAGCATCGCCAGGCCATGGCTCACCGGTCCGTCGCGTTCCGCGTCCACGATTCGCTCAGCCAAAATTCTTGCACCGTCCTCATCGACCCCGCTTCGAGTCAAGATTGAAAAGGCCAGGCTATACACTTCGTCCAGTGTTAGTTTTTTGGTCATTGGCAATGTTCTATATCGGGGCACTGGTGTAGTACATTAATTCGATTGTCAGTATACAAAATATCGTAAGCGCCTAAATTCTAGTTTCCAGGAGTCAATTCACTATGCGCTGGAGTAGAACCTTTACCGTTATCGGTATGCACGCGGAAGGCGAGGTTGGCGACGTCCTGGTGGGTGGAATCGTCGATGTGCCCGGAAAAACGATGTTCGAGAAGATGCAGCATTTCGAGCAGCAAGAAGACGAAATCCGGCAAATGTTACTTTTTGAGCCGCGGGGCAGTCCGTGTACCGCCGTCAATGTCCTCCTCCCAACGACAGATCCTCGCGCCGATTTCGGCTATGTCATCATCGAGGCAACAAAATACCCGGTGATGTCGGGTTCGAATACGATGTGCGTCGCGACAGCGATTCTCGAAACCGGCATGACGCCAATGTCCGAACCCGAAACACTGTTGACTCTGGAATCGCCCGCAGGGCTGATAGAGGTCCGCTGCCACTGCGAAGGTGGCAAGGTTAAGAAAGTAGAGCTGACCAATCAACCTTCATTCGTTGTATCACGCGACCTTGTTGTTGAAGCGGAGGGCTATGGAGCCGTGCGCGTCGATGTGTGCTTTGGAGGCATATTCTTTGCGTTCATTGATGCCGCTGATCTCGGTTTCAAGATTCAATCAACAGAAGCAGCAGACTTGGTGCGTGCCGGTCTGGCGATCCGCGATGCCTGTCGCGCAAAGATAGATCCCGTTCATCCCGACAACCCCGAAATTCGATCCATTCAGAACGTTGGTTTCACCGGGCCGGTGGAACGTACGGCCGATGGCATTGTCTCGCGCAATGCGATGGTCATCGGTCACGGCCGGCTGGACCGCTCCCCCACGGGCACAGGAACGGCGGCACGCCTTGCCCTGCTGCACGCCAAGGGCGAGATCGCTACGGACGAGACCTTTATGCACTTCTCCGCCTTCGACACACGATTTGAGGCGAAAGTGATCGGGGAGGCCCAGGTAGGGTGGTATCCGGGAGTCGTGACTACAGTGGCAGGACAGGCATGGATCAACTGCATCAAGCAACATGGAATCGATCCGACGGATCCGTTCAAACTTGGTCATACGCCGCCGGACATATGGATTAGCAGAGGATAAAGCTCTGCGACTGTGTCGACCAGCTTGTGGAGGGCGAATTACTATTCTTCGCACGGGAGGCAGGGGCCGGAGGTTCAAATCTTCTCACCCCGACCAATATTTCCCTCTAACATTCATTGAGAATTTGTATTAAGAATGCGATTCAGCAGAAGTTCCGCGAGCTCATCCGAGGCATCGTAGGCGTCATCGTTTGCCGCGTTGGTAACAATTATTAAACCGGTGTTGAGTCCCGGAACGATGCCGGCATTGGCCAGCCAACGTAGATTGGACCCAAGATGAAAAAGCAGTGGCCCATCGGCCCATGCATGTCCTACATCGACGCTCCAACCCAATGCGTACGAGCTGTTTCTCACTGGCTGGTGCAAGAATTGAAACGTCTCGGCACTAACCAGCCCTGGAATGCCGCGCTCACCTTCGAGGTGCGCGAACATAAATTTCGCGTAGTCGCTCATCGTTAAATGCACCGTACCGGCAGGACCGATCGCCGCAGAATTATCGGCTTCGGGGCCCGGGGGAATAGCGACCAGCGAACCACCCTGTTCGCGATGACCCCAAGGCTGATCCAGTTGACCAAGCGTGCCCGGGGCACCAAATCCGCTTGACGTCATGCCCAGCGGGCCAAAGAGTTGGTCCTGCATGAGTGTTTCCCACTTTGTACCTGTGATGGTCTCAAGCATTGCACCAACAATGATGTAGCCACCGTTTGCGTACTCGTAAGTACCAACGGGATTTAGCGGCCTTAGCTCTAGCAATTCTTTAGCCCACAATCGTCGCTTTTCGATCACAGTCCCGAGCGCCTCGTCACGAGTCAGTGCGATCGACGGGATTGCACCCTGATCTGTCGGAATACCGGCTTGATGTGATAACAGGTCAACGATGGTTACGGATTGATATTGCGGATGCATACTTGCAGCGTACTCGGGCCACACATCCAGTGGGGTTGTGGTCCAGGAGATGAGCGATTGCTCAACCATAACTGCGGTGAGTGTTGCGGTCATTGCCTTCGTAACCGAACCAATGTGCCAATTGTCCGAAATGGTTACGTCTACGTTGCTGGAGTTTGAACGAAGTCCAGAAACAGATTGTTCTGCAATCTGACCCTGAGCCACGATAATGGCACCCATAGCAGGCAAATCGTGTCTGTCTCTAATCGTTTCTACGAGTTCGAAGAGTCTTCCATCGCCAACAGTGCCCGGCTCTATCGGGCTCGGCGGAATTCCAGGTCCGCCACCCGGCGGCGGTGGTGCCGGCTCGCTGTTTGAACCACCACTGCCTCCTCCACAAGCGGCCAGGCTCAGAACACAAACGGTGAGCACAAAGAGAAATTTGATCTGAGTCATTTTCATTTCGGTGTCCTATTGTCAAAATTCGAGCGACGATAAGTAATGTCCCAGGTTGTTTGCCAGGTCTCGCCGTCGTCCGACGATACGGTGCCCCAGCTATGGACCGATCCGTCTTCGAGCGGTTTCCAGTGCCATTTGCGCCGCATAGAGCTGTTGCCAGGCAATCCTTCAAGCACCATCACTCCATCGCGCAATCCGCCAGCCAGTACGATCACGGAACCAACGTTATCAACCCAGGTTTGCCACCATGAGCCTGTCGAATGATTCGAGTTGCGTGCTGTAACGCTGGTGCCGCGCATGCGATTTTCGGAGCCTGGATATTTATAACGATCAGACTGCTGTTCCCAGTGTTGGGTAAGAACACAACCGTCATAGTCTTTGGTGACGTGTTCGCGTCCCTGTAATGACCCGTCGTTGGTATCGAACGCTTCCCACTCGCCAAGCCAAAAATCAAATTCTGAGCCGCCCGGCCCTGAGCACGGCGTTACTGGCTGATCATCTGCAGCGCACATGAGCGGTGAGGAGATAGCAGCTGTGAAAGCGGCAATTAGCGGCAAATAGTGGTGCCTGAACATTATTCTGATCTCCGAGTGATTGCTTCGGGATCAATGATTTCAGCGCCGGCGAGTAAGTTTTAGTGCTTTGGGATGGATTCTTGCTTTGGTGACGTGAATGGACGGAATCGTGGGACGTATGGCTCCCAATCCTCGTAAAAACGGGCTAAGGATGCGCGTCTCAGGTAAGACTCAGCCTGGACTTCACGGCGCTGCGGTAACGACCGCTTACCGCGACCTCTGCACCGTCTACCATGCGAACGGCACTGCCGGTAGACGTTGTAAGGAATTCCGTGATGTGCTGAACATTGACAAGAGCGGAACGATGCACCTGCAAGAAGCTCTCAGGGTTAACCTGTTTCACCAGGCTGGTCAGTGTTTGCCGATGAAGGACTGTTCGTGAATCAAGATGCAATTCCACATAATTTCCTGATGCACCGATCCAGACCAATTCGCCGACATCGACAAACTGCACCCTGCCCACCGAGCGCACAGCAATCTGCTTGAGCCAAGGCCCAATTTCGGTGCCGTCGGCGCGAAAGTGACCTAGTACTGTGGCGACACGATCCTGAAATGATTCGATTTGAGCATGATCAATGGTTTCCTCTACCCTTTTGACAGCACTATTGAACCGATCGCCGCGTATTGGCTTGAGCAGATAATCGACCGCATTTACCTCGAATGCTTCTACCGCATATCGACTGTACGCAGTGACAAACACAATCAGAGGCAGACTGTATTTTTCCAACAACTCTCGCGCTACCTGCATGCCATTCATTTTCGGCATTTCAATATCGAGAAAGATCACAGCGGGTCGGAGTTCGACTATCTTTTTGATTGCGGTCTCTCCGTCTGCTGCTTCTGCGATCACCGTCCATCGCATTTTATGCTCAAGCAAAGCTTTAAGGTTTTGCCTGCCTAATTGCTCATCATCGACAACAATTACGTCAATATTGCTATCCATCGTCGCCTCTGGACGCGCAAGTTTGCAGGGTTACGACAGCAACAAAACTCTCTCCAATATGTTTTGCCGAAAACGTATGGTTGTCCGGATACAGGCAATCCAGTCGTCTCTCAATGTTGGCGAGGCCTAATCCGAATCCATGCTTCTTGCGATCGCCGTCATCCTCGGCCACCGTATTCTCGATATTTATTTCAAGTCTTTGATCGATATATGTAATGCCTATTGATATTTCTATCGGTTGGAGCGAATTGCTCATTCCGTATTGCACCGCGTTTTCCAACATCGGTTGCAACAACATCGGCGGCATTTGAATGTCTGCCGCAGCTTTGTCTACTTTCGTCACATAACAGAGGCGATCTCCGAAACGCAATTTCTGCAGCCGCAGATACTCTTCAGCAATACGCAACTCCCTGGACACAGATACTGTTTTCTCCTGTCCTGATTCGATTGCATAACGAAGCAACTCGCTCAGGCTGGCCAGTGCATCAGAAGCATCTTCAGTCTTCGACGATCGGATTAACCCGGTTATCGAATTGAGTGCATTGAACAGAAAGTGCGGTTCAAGTTGCGCTCGCAGCAAATCAAGCTCCAGACGAGTGAGATCCGCTTCGAGGCGCTCATTGTTTATTGCAAGTTGTTCCGTACGCTTCGATTCTACTGCGTAGCGGTCGTAGTAAGCCCAGGAGTGGGCGATGCCAAATATGACCATGAGCAGAGTGGCATCCCAGAACCAGGAGAATGCAGAAATTTGGCGAACTGAGTTTGGTAGATCGCTCAATGGGGCGCCATGGTTCAGACCTTGCAGTGCACCTTCTATGGGTATATATGCCAACGTAATTGCCGCCGCAAACAGTACGGTGGAACCGACATATCTCAAACTCGACTGGCCGGGAATAGAGAAACGTCTCACGCAAAGAAATACGACGACCGTGATCAACGGCCACGGCGCTAATCCAATGACGTGACGTTTGATAACCACCAGCCAATCTGCAAAGGTTCCCGGCCATGAGTGATCGGTAAAAACAGTAGATGTAGCAACCAGCAGATAGATGGCCCACGCCAATACGGCGGCCGCAAAAAATCTTAGCCAACTGCCTAATGGCACATTCTGTGGTGTTCTAATGTCCTTCTCCCAAAGACGTTGCTCGTATCCAGGATTATCTGTCGGTACCGACACAAAACAGCTTACTCTGCTGTGCGCCGTAAGCTACTCCAAGACGTTTTTCCGGGTGATTTTCGTTGGCCCCGATCCATCTGTGCGTATCACATGGCCTCTGCCGCTGTTGGAATCTACGTTCGCCCAACGGCCCGAGCAAAGCAATGATTCTGGGGCGAGCGTGCGCTTCTGTGACGTGAACGACGTTGGAATCGCGACGCAGCGAGCATACGATAAGTCATTGCATTTGGTGGCGCGAGCACAGGCAAATGGACCGTAACGGATTCAACTAGATTACTAGCGAGGTTGGCCAATGAAACGTGTAAGAAAAATGATTAATGCTGTGTATTTATCGGTTGGTGTTGTCGTGATTTATGGCCCGGCGTCGCTCCTTGCTGGCGAAATTCAGCACTCCGAATCTGGTGATTCCGATGACTTCTACCCTAGGAAATTTGAGCGGTCCTATGTCATGCAGATAAGCGGTTCTCCGACTGAGGCCTGCGCATTAATGGCAAATCGTTCGAAGGGCGAGTTGTTATTCGACGGATTCAATGGTGGGAAAACGGGGGAGATTTACTACAGTAATGCGCATAACAATAGAAGCTGGACCCTGGTGGTTATGGATGATGTCGAGGGAGGTTTTTATAGCGAACTCTGGAGTCTACCTGACGAAAAGGAGTTCCTTTTGATGGACGTTCAATGCATTGAGGACGCCTCCGGCGGCACCACAATGACCGTCCGATGGAGGCTTACAGGAATCGACAATGAGGGCAATGAGGCAATACAGGCGTACTTCGACAATGGTAGGTTCGAGCAGCGATTTGCGCGAGCAGAATCCCAAATAAATGACATATTGGCGAGGCAAAAGGGAGAGTAGGAACTCTGTCGGCAGGTCTAACGATTATCAAGCGAGACAAGATCGGAGCGTGTGGTAACTCACCAGGCAAATTGCCATCTCTCACAGTACTGCCGGAAAATTGCCGGGATCAGTCCTGATCCGTTATGACTTATTAGGAACTTACGTCCACGGGCGTCTCCAGTATGCCTATAAATAACAACTACTTAAGAGTTCCCAAATGCCTTCGGGAGGCAGGGGCCGGAAGTTCGAATCTTCTCACCCCGACCAACACAATACCCGTCATCGCAACGATTTCCCGAGGTTGTAGGGGCGCAGGCCGGTATAGTCTCCCAGAAGATGGATTCGAATGAAGCGGGAGCCTTGATCGATACCGTACAGCCAGGGTTGAAGCAGTACGAGATGAAGACATCCACCGTTGTCTTCATGATCTTCTGTCTATGTGCTGCCGGTGCCTACGGCATCGAAGAGATGATTCCGCAGGCAGGACCCGGGCTCACGCTCGTCATGCTGATCGTGCTGCCGTTCCTATGGAGCACGCCGATGGGCCTGGTAGCCGCGGAGCTCGGATCCGCGCTTCCGCAAGAGGGCGGATATTACAAGTGGGTGCAGCGTGCTTGCGGCGAATTCTGGGGTTTTCAGGCCGGCTGGTGGCGCACGATTTCCGTCTACTTCGACAATACGCTCTATGTCGTTCTTGCCGGATCCTATCTGGGCTCGGTCTTAAATCTCACGGGATTAGAGGAGTACCTGTTCAAAGCATCCATCGTGATCTTCTTCACCTACATCAATATCCGGGGTATCAGGGATGTGGGAGCGGTAAGTTCATTCATCTCGATCCTCGTACTGGCAGCCTTCGCACTGGTTGCCGCAGTTGGCTTTGCGAAATGGCAGACGAATCCCTTTGTTCCTTTCATCCCACCGGATCAAACCATGCTGCAAAGTATCGGCTACGGGCTTGTCATAGGGATGTGGGTGTACTCGGGCTATGAGTCGATGTCGACGGTAGCCGGGGAACTCAAGGATCCGCAGGTAATTCCGAAAGCCACAATGCTGACCGTTCCGCTGATTATGGCGGTCTACATACTACCCACGATGGGCGGACTCGCTTCCCTGGGCCGTTGGAGTGAATGGGCCGCAGAAGGAGGCTTGAGCTACGGCGATGTGGTGACGCAGATCGCGCCGGCTCTCGGCGTATTCTTCGTTTTCATCGCGATCATCGCCCAGTTCTCGATCTTCAATACCTATATCGCATCCGGCTCGAGAGGTTTCTTCGCGCTGGCCGACGACAATCTGGCGCCAAAGGCCCTCGTCAAGTGCAGCAAGGAACGCGGTGTTCCCTATGTTGCGGTGTTGTCGCTGGGTGTCTTCAGCCTGATAGTCTGCATGTTTCCGTTTAGCGTGATCGTGGTCGTGGATGTGATGCTCTTCATGTCCGCCTATGCATTGATTTTCATTTCTGCCTGCATATTGCGCATCAGAGAGGGAGACTTGCCCAGACCCTTCAGGGTTCCGATCGGGACCAAGGCTTTCATCGCGATGTGTGTTCCTTCATTCATCATCATTTTCCTCGCCTTCTTTATCAGCGGCACCGACTATTTTGTGGGCGGTGTGGCGGCTCTGGTCACCGGACCGATCATGTATTTCATCTTCAAGAGAAAATACGGTGGCTTGACGAAGAACGATCCGGTGAAATACCCCAGGAATCCGAGAACCGGGCTGGGCATCGGCGATACCAGGAGAATGGCGTGGATGTTCGCCGCTTTGACGCTCATAGGAGTCATCGCAGCCTTCTTCCTGCCGTGGTATGAGGACCCGGAATATTACACGGAGACCTACGGCATCGAGGGACTCTTCGGCATCCTCATCAGTTGCATACGTTGGATGACAGCTGCGTTCGGCATGCTCACTGTGATTCTGGTGATCATTGCCAGCAGGGTCGAACCCAAAGACGCGGGGGCTGATATTTCTTCAATCTAGCAAGTAAAGCCTAAACCCAGCATATCCAGGAACTTAAGCCATAAGCCACGCTTACCGCCGTTTCTGTCGGCTTTTATCAATGCAATTTGAGTGAACTTGACACCAAACCAACGGAAAGGCTCCGGGGCCCAGGGCAGGGATTTCCTGGTTACAAACTGCATCTTGATCACATCAGACGGCTCGTAACCTAACAACTCGATACCGATACGAGCACCAAAACGCGACGCGCCAACACCGTGACCTGTGTAACCAACCGACCAGGCTAAACGACCATCGTATGCCACACCAGGCACCATGCAGAAGCGTGTAGACGTCGCAATAATTCCTCCCCACTGGTTGGAGAATTTCACATCATCCAACTGCGGGAACATCTCAAAAAACTCTATCGCCAACTGCTCATAACGGGCAGTGGCATCCATGAACTTATTGTCGATACCATTGTTAAAGTAATAACGAACAGCACCACCTCCACCCCAGGTAATACGATTGTCTTTAGTTAGACGGAAGTAATGGAACATATTGACGTAATCAGCCAGGGCGTGGCGTGATTTCTTACCCCAGGCGATTCGGTCTAATTGCTCATCAGTCAGAGGCTCGGTTGCAATTTGATAATCCCAGACAGGAATAACCGAACGGCGAATTTTGCCAATCGTGCTCGTGTAAGCATTCGTCGCCAACAGAACCTTGTCGCTGTGAATAACACCGCCCTCACAGGTGGCTCGCATTGCTTCTTTACCAACCGGCTCAACATCAAGCAGTTTAGTGCCCTCAAAAATCCGAACGCCAAGTTGACTGACAAGTACCTCTTTCAAACCCCAACACAAACGAGCGGGGTCAATAACACCGTCCTGCCCAGTACGATCCCACATGCCAGCAAGAATCATTGGTGAGTTCACCTGTTCGCGCACAGCGTCTTTATCAAACCAAACGACATCGTCACCTTCGGCTTTTGCTTCCTGGTACTGCGCGTGCAGCCTTTGTGCTGACTCAGGGTCCAGAGCGACATACATATCACCGGTTTTCTCATAACGGGCATCGATATCGTAGCGCTCGAGAGTTTCGAGAAACTCCCGCATATTCTGGATGCCCAACTCCCCGAGGCGCTCGGCCTCATCGGCGAACCTATGCTCGGTGTTGGTCTCGGTATGGGCCAAAGTTGAAGACAAGAAGCCACCACATCGCCCGGAAGCACCATCGCCAACAAAGGTCTGCTCGATGAGGATAATATCCACATCGGGCTTACGTTCTTTTGCCTGCATTGCAGCCCAAAGACCCGTGAAGCCGCCGCCTACAATGAGCAATTCACAGGTTTCTTCCGAAGTTAATGGCGCCAGCGGCTCAGGCATGATGTCGGGATCGTGCCAAACCGGGCGGACTGCAGCATCTTTCAGTGCTTCAAGATAATGCATACCAAGATCAGTATTGCATCGCTTTCAATTCACAATACTCATGTAAACCTTCAACACCGAATTCTCTGCCATTGCCGGATTCTTTGTAACCACCAAACGGTGCCTCATGATTCGGTTCGGCACCGTTAATAGCACATTGCCCTGCTCGAATTCTTCTGGCTATCGATGTCGCTTTGTCTTTATCTCCTGCCCACACTGCTGAGGCCAACCCGTAGGGCGTATCGTTTGCAATTTCAACAGCCTGATCAATGTCAGAATATTTGATCATCACCAAGACAGGTCCAAAGACTTCTTCCTGGGCTATGGTCATGTCATTCGTAACATCGGCAAATACTGTAGGTGAAACATAATTACCAGTTGTCAATCCTTCTGGCGTATCAGTCCCTCCGGTAACCAGTCGTGCCCCGTCAGAGACAGCCTGATTGATATAATCAAGTACCGTTTGTTTCTGTCCGGCAGATGACATAGGCCCTACAAAAACACTGGGATCGGTTGGATCACCTACAACCAAAGCCTCTGCTTTGGACTTCGCAAGATCGACCGCCTCATCATATCTCGACTCGTGAACAATCATTCTGGTCAGTGCATTACAAGTCTGGCCAGTGTTGACCATGACATCATTGATTCCAAAATCTATTGCGGCATCCAAGTCCGCTTCTTCTGTAATGATAAATGGAGACTTGCCACCCAATTCAAGGCAAACCCGTTTTACATCGGGTGCCGCCATATTCGATACTTTTATTCCCGCTGATGTCGATCCTGTAAAGGTCACCAAATCAATATCGGGATGTGAACTCAGAGCCGCGCCAATTTCTCTGCCGCTGCCATGGACCATGTTGAATACACCAGGCGGCAATCCAACCGCGTCACACATTTCGGCAAAAATAAACAGGTGGCTCGGCGTCTGGCTCGCCGCTTTCACGACCATGGTGCAGCCCGCTGCAATGGCTGGAGCAACTTTTCCGATCATCTGCCAAATGGGATAATTCCAGGGGTTAATCATGGAACAAACGCCTATTGGCTCGTTAACGATAACCGAGTTGCCAACCTCTTTATTCTCTTCCATATGTTGAGCCTTATTCGCAAAAGACTCGCAAATAATGGCTAATGGATCTACCTGGAACGTCGCTGCATTTTGAATCGGCATGCCCAACTCATCGATAATTGTCTGGGTCAAATCGGCATTTCGTTTTTCACCTTCTGCCGCGAGTTTTCTCAGGAAATCTGCTCTCTCAGCTGCAGAGGTTTGGGACCAGGAAGCAAACGCATTTCTCGCGGCACTGACGGCAGCATCGACATCTTCGGCATTGCCATAGGGTACTCTGGCCGATATTTCGCCAGTGGCGGGATTGATAACGTCGCTCGTTCCCTTGCCGATCGGCTCTACCCATTGGCCGTTGATATAGAATTTGTCGTACGTTCTCATGATCTATCCTTCCTGATATTTTGAATATTGAAGAGCCACAGACCTAATGATAAGACTATTTTCAGGCCCTTGTCCCATAAGTTAGCAGACCCTGGAAACCACGTTGATGCTCCCTATACGCACAAGCACGCAAGCATGTTGCATTTGCTAGGATGAGTGGCCCGAAAACTCGCTTTGCGTGACTGGAGAACCACCCGCAATGGCTCGCGATCCGCGTTATGACGTCTTGTTTGAACCTGTACGCATTGGGCCCGTGCAGGCACCGAATCGTTTCTACCAGGTACCGCATTGCAACGGCATGGGTTTTCTACGTCCGCGCATGGTGGCGGAAATGCGCGGTATCAAGGCTGAAGGCGGATGGGGCGTGGTGTGTACAGAGTATTGTTCAATTCACCCCAGTTCTGATGACTTGCCCCAACCCTACGCCAGTTTGTGGAACCAGGCTGACATCAAGACGCATGCATTGATGACCGAGAAGGTGCATGAATTCGGCGCCCTGGCGGGAGTAGAGTTATGGGCCGGCGGGGCTGGCAGTGCGAACCTGATGACGCGGGAGGTAGCGCCGGGCGTCGGCAGCATGCCAAACGGGGCGGGCAACCCATTTCAGACGCGGGCCATGGATTTGAAGGACATCCGCAACCTTCGCCGCTGGCATCGGGAGGCGGCATTGCGTGCCCGGGAAGCGGGTTTTGACATCGTCTACGTCTATGCCACGCATTTTTATCTCCTCGGCCAGTTTCTTTCCCCCGTACACAATCAGCGCACCGATGAATACGGTGGATCGGTGGACAATCGCGTTCGCCTGGTGCGCGAACTCATTGAAGAAACCAAGGACGCGGTCGGTGACACCTGTGCGGTCGCGGTGCGTATGGCAGCCGATGACGGCACCGGCACGGTCGAGCAGCCGGTTTCAGAAGAACGCCGGGAGATGTTCGGTATTCTGGCGGAATTACCTGATCTCTGGGACGTCAACATCCACAACTACGAACACGAAATGGGTGTATCGCGTTTCGTCCAGGAAGCATCCCTGGAAAAAACCATGCACTACGTCAAGTCCATCACCAGCAAACCTGTCGTCACCGTAGGGCGTTTTACGTCTCCGGACACCATGGTTTCCCAGGTACGCCGAGGCATCACGGACTTTATTGGCGCGGCCCGTCCCTCCATTGCGGACCCGTTCTTGCCGCGCAAGATCGCAGAAGGCCGTGCGGAGGATATTCGCGAATGTATCGGCTGCAATATCTGCTACTCCGGGGATAGCAAGGGTGTAGCCATTCGTTGTACGCAGAACCCGACCATGGGTGAGGAATGGCGCCGCGGATGGCATCCGGAACGCATCGAGCCGAAGAGCAGCGATGCTACCGTCCTGGTTGTCGGGGCAGGCCCGGCGGGTCTCGAAGCAACCCGGGCGCTCGGTCAGCGTGGTTACAACGTTATGCTGGCCGAGGCCTCAACAGAACTCGGGGGGCGTGTCGCTCAGGAAAGCCGGCTGCCAGGTCTTTCTGAATGGGGGCGCGTAGTTGACTATCGAGTGCAACAGATTCAGACCATGCCAAATGTCGAGTTTTTTCTCGACAATCATCTGCATGCAGACGATGCGCTGAGCATCGGTGCGGAACACATTGTCGTCGCAACCGGATCCAAATGGCGCGCCGATGGCTATGGCCGTTACCACAGCAGGCCGTGCCCGGATCTTGGGCCCGCCGAACAGGTCTTTACACCCAACGATATTTTCGAGGGTCGTGTACCGCAGGGCAAGGCAGTGGTGTTTGACGATGATCACTACTACATGGGCAGCGTCGTGGCTGAGGCACTGGTGGCACAAGGCGTTGAGGTGTGTTTCGTTACGCCGGAAAACCTGGTGGCTGCCTGGGGAGTGATGACTGATGAGCAATATCAGACCCAACAACATCTTATTGAGCTGGGGGTAGAGATAATCACCGCTCATGGCCTGGACGAATTCGATGGTTCCAACGCCCGTTTGAGCTGCGTTTATAGCGAACGAAGCCGTGAGGTTGCAGCAGACGCCGTCGTGTTGGTCACTGCGCGCACCCCCGTCGATGACCTCTACAGGGAGATTGCCGGGAAGCTGGAATCAGAAACCCCGGAATCTGCCCCGACGCTGCACAAAATAGGTGATTGCGATGCACCTGCCATTATCGCCGCCGCCGTCTACGCGGGACACCGTTACGCCCGGGAATTGGGAACCGATATGGAGCAAAGTGACGTTGTCCGTCAGGATAAGCTGTTTGATCCAGACTGATATCGAGATTCCAGTCATTCATGGACCACATCACTGCTATAAAGATCTATAATTTTAGCCGAGATACATTCAGACACGTTCTGTTCGAGGTCAACAATGTCAGTACAAGCCAAATCCAAAATTAGTGCCGACGGTGAGCGGCTCACATCCGTGCCAGATCAACCTAAACAATTGAAATATTGTGTGAATGGCGAGTGGCTCACATCCAAAACCAAGACGTATATGGACTGCTACAACCCGTCCACGGGCGAGGTGATTGCCCAGGCGCCGCAGTGCACAGCAGAAGAAGTGGAATCGGCCGTCGCGGCAGCCAAGGCGGCTTATCCCGGGTGGTCCAATACCTCTGTCGTCAAACGTGTTCAGGTGTTGTACAAACTTAAGACGCTACTTGAAGAACACCTCGATGAGCTGACTGAGCTTTTGGCCAGAGAAATGGGAAAGGCCTGGGAAGAAGCAAAGGGAGACGTATTAAAAGTCATTGAAGTTGTCGAATTTGCCTGTGGTATGCCGCATCTCATGAAGGGCGAATCCCTGATGGATTGCAGCACCGATTACGATACGACCATGTATCACCATTCGGTTGGTGTTTTCGCCGGAATCGCCCCCTGGAATTTTCCCGCGATGATCCCGCAGGGTTGGATGGCGCCGATTTGTATCGCCGCGGGAAACTGTTTTGTACTGAAAGCCGCCAGTTTTGTTCCGCAAACATCGATGCGAATCACGGAACTATGGTATGAGGCGGGACTCCCTAAGGGCGTCTTGAACATGGTAACCACCAGCCGCAATGAAGCGGAGATTCTGCTCAAGCATCCGGATATCGTTGGTGTTTCTTTTGTTGGCTCAACCAAAGTTGGCCAGCATATCTACTCGACAGCCGCTGCCAATGGCAAGCGGGTTCAAGCGCTGACCGAAGCCAAGAACCACGCCCTCGTATTAGAAGACTGTGTGCTGGAAAGGACAGCCAGAGGAATTGTCAACGCCTTCAGCGGCTGTGCCGGTCAACGGTGCATGGCGCTTCCGGTTATCTGTGTTGAAGACAGTATTGCCGACAGCCTGGTTGATTACCTGGTGAAATTCTCCTCCGAATTAAAATTGGGACCGGCCTATGACAAAAGCACTGGCCTCGGCCCACTGGTGAACGAGGGCCACATGAAGTATGTCAGCGACTGGATTCAAACGGGTGTTGACGAAGGGGCTGAACTCGTTCTCGATGGTCGAAACCCTGACGTGCCGGGATATGAAAGTGGCTTTTATGTCGGACCGACCATTTTTGATCACGTGACTGAAGAAATGGCCGTTGGGCGGGATGAAATATTCGGGCCTGTCATCTGTGTAAAACGCATCCAGAACTTCGAACAAGGTCTGGAAATCATGAACAACAGTGAGTTTGCGAATGGTTCAGCGATTTATACTCAAAGCGGCCACTACGCCCGTGAATTTTCCAAACGCACTCATGCCGGCATGGTGGGTGTGAACGTTGGTATTCCAGTACCGCTGGGAATCTTTGGTTTCACCGGACAGAAAAAATCGTTCTTTGGTGATTTGCATACCATGGGAAAAGACGGCGTGAGGTTTTTCACCGAACTCAAGTGTGTCACCGCTACCTGGTTTACGGAAGATATGGCGTCGGACAAGGTTAATACCTGGGACGGAACCATTGAGATTGAATCAGACGACTGAGATCTTAGACTAAGTCTTCATGCGACTGGATGAAGGGTCATAGAAACCCTTTAACGAGGCCTGCGCACTGAAGCGCTCTTTGGCAATCTCGATCTCGAAGGTTGCTTCTCTGATGCGGTCCGCGGTCAACCCGGGCACCGCGACAAACCCCATTCCAATCGCCGCCCCCACACTGTGACCGTACATACCTGAGCTAAGGTAACCCACGGTATTCCCATCCATGACAATCGTTTCATTGTGGTACAGCAGGGGTTCCGGGTCATCCAGTTTGAATTGCACCAGTCGCCGATCGGGCAGGCCCGCCGCTTTTTGCTGCAGGAACGCATCGCGCCCCATAAAATCACCAGCATCGGGTTTGGCCGCGAAACTGAGTCCCGCCTGGACCAGGTTGTCCTCGGCACCAATATCGTGGCCCCAGTGACGGAACCCTTTTTCCAGGCGCAGGCTGTTGACCGCGTGCAGGCCAACGTTCCGAATACCAAACTCCGCGCCAGCCTGTTGCAGTTCAGCAAAGACCTTGACTGTCTCGTCAGCAGGCACAAAGATCTCCCAGCCCAGTTCACCCACATAGGAAAGACGCTGTAACCACACGTCTACACCCGCGACTTTAGCGTATCGCCCGTAACCGAAAGCGAAGCCCTCGGCGCTGACATCAGTCTCAGCTATCTTTTCCAGCACGGCTCGCGCATTGGGCCCCTGCAGCGCCAGACAGGCGTAGTCAGCGCTGATATCACGCAGCTGCACATCCTCATGCAGGTGTTTTTTCAGGTGCCACCAGTCCTTATTTACAGAACCAATCCCCGAGATAATCATGAAGCGATCCGGGTCGGTCCTGGAGACAGTCAAATCGGCCTCGATCCCACCTCGCTCGTTCAGCCACTGGGTATAGACGAGGGCGCCAGGCTCTGCCGATACATCCCCTGCACAAATCCACTGTAGTGCCTTCTCGGCATTCGGCCCGGAAATCTCAAACTTGCCGAACGAGGAAATATCGTAGATGCCCACGCTTTCGCGCATCGCCCTGTGTTCTTCGGCATAAAACTCAAACCAGTTCTGGCGTTTGTAGCTGTACTCGTATTCGGCTTTGGCGCCACCCTGGGCAAACCAGTTGGGGCGCTCGAAACCTGCCACTTCACCAAAACAGGCACCCTGCTCTTTGAGTACCTGGTGCAATGGAGATTGAATACGGTCTCGGGCAGTCTTGTACTGATAGAAGGGCCAATGCATCGCGTAGGTGTGGCCCAGGGCCTCCGGAATACGCGCCTCGATATAGGCCTGCTCGCGCTGCACCGGGTGATGGCGGCGCACGTCGCACTCCCAGATATCGCCCGATGGGTGGCCGTCGATGACCCAGTCCGCCATCACTTTGCCGACACCGCCTCCGGCACCAATGCCCTTGGAATTCAGGCCACAGGCGACGAAAAAGTTATCCACCTCGGGCGTCGGTCCCAGCAGATGCAGATTGTCGGGAGTGAAGCTCTCAGGGCCATTAAAGAAGGTTCGTATACCTGTTTGCTCAAGGGCCGGCTGGGTCCCAACCCCCCGCATCAGGTACTCTTCGACATCGTCAATGCCGCAGGGGAATTCGTCGAAACTGAAATCCTCGGGGATGCGATCCATGGGGCAACCGCGGGCGTTGTGCTCGAACCAGCCCACGATCATCTTGCCGGTGTCTTCCTTGAAGTAAACGCCCTGGTCGAAATCTCGCAGCACTGGACGCCCGCCCAATCCGTCTATGTCGTCCGTGACCACATAGAAATGTTCACACGCATAGAGCGGCAGATCGACGCCAATTTTTGCGGCGATATCCCGTGACCACAGACCCCCTGCCAGAACTACCTTATCGGCCGCTATCGAGCCCTGCTCGGTCTTGACTCCTACCGCCCGGCCGTCCTCAACCAGAATATCTTCCACTTTGACATCCTGAAGCACCCGGGCTCCGTGCATGCGAGCACCCTTAGCCATGGCCATCGTGGTATCGACGGGGTTTGTCTGGCCATCTTTCTCGATATAGAGAGTTCCCAAAATGCCATCGACGTTGACCTCCGGGTAAAGCTCGGCCAGACGTTCGTTGTCGATCATCTCGGATTCGACCCCAAAAACACTGGCCATGGAGGAGGTTCGGCGCAACTCTTCCAGTCGTTCGGGCGTTCGGGCCAGGGAGAGACTGCCGATGCGTCGGTAACCCGTGGCCTGCCCGGTCTCCTCTTCCAGGGAGGCGTAGAGCTCATGGCTATACTTGGCCAGACTGGTCAGAAAGGGGGTGGGCCAGAGCATGCTGACAAGACCGGGCGCATGCCAGGTGGTGCCGCAGGTAAGCTGTTTGCGCTCGAGCAGCACCACATCGCTAATGCCGCGTTTTGCCAGATGATAGGCGATGGAACAGCCGATGATGCCGCCACCAATAATAACGATCTGCGCGCTGGATGGGAGTTCTTTCTTGTTTGTCATACCGGCCTATCCCTTGATTTTCTGATTCCAAATTGGTCACTCATCAACAACCAGTATCACGATTGATATCTATTTTCTATCCGGATATTTCCACTACTATCAGGCTCCAATTTGGACTATCTGACGTCAGCGCTTCTTTTTCTTCCTCGGTTTTGGCGGCGGAAGCTCCTGTTCCGTTCGGCGAATAAGTTCGGTCAGCCACTCGGTGTCGTCAATCTCTTCCTCGATCAGGAAAAAATTCTTCGAGCCCTCGTAAGCTGGCGCCTCGGTTACCTCACCAATGTAGGCCCTGCCCGCCTCGGTTGGCTTTACGAACAACTGATTTTCACAGATCAGGGCGACGACCTTGCCTTTTGAGTACAGCGTTGTGCCGCCGAACATATGGCGGTAGGACACCTCGCACCCGTCGTCAATCTGATCGCAGACGTAGTGGATGAAGTCAGGATCGTTCATTCTCTGCCGAACAGATTTATCAGGTACCCGACTGCGAAGAAGCTAAAAGCGACCAGGCTAATCGGTGGCAGCCCGCCGTGCCAGCCTGCCGGTTTCAGCCAACCTTCGTAGCCCATGAAGAACAAGTGCAGACCGCCAAGCACCAGGGCGAACAACAATACTTTGCGCGAGGTAATGAACTGGATAAATGCCGCGTCTTCACGAAGGAAAGTCTGAAAGCTAAGGTTGTATCCCCAAAGAAACACGAAGCCCAATACGCCAAACAGCATCGCGAAGCCACCGAGCAACGTCAGCGTGCCGTTTTCTACAAAGAATTGGGCGTAAACAGAAGGACTGAACAGCATAAAGCTCATCAGCGCGTGGATCAGGATCAGCAGGAAGCCCGTCATCCCAAGGGCCTTGCGTGAATTCAGCCAACCCTGTGAAACCGGTACACCGAGATTGTTCAGCGGTCCCAAGGTGAAATTGAACGTCAGCAGGATGAAGCCGGCGAGGCACAACCCCTTGTTCAGGATAAACATCGGGAAGTCCTTCCATGGTACCGGGCCTGCAATGTGGTAGCGCAGCACCGAGTAGCCGATTGCCAGGAGCAACGTAATGAAGATTATCGCGCCTGCTGAGTTCTTTTTTTCGATTGCTTGCTCATTCATCGCAGCTGGTCCTCAATACGGCGGTTCGTAGGGGTCAGGGGTTCCGCTTGGAATCGGTGGATACTTCCTTAGAGAGATCACATGTTCTTCCAACTGCGGCAGCGCGGCTTTCCCCACCCAGGTGTGGGGAAATAACACATTGTCCCGCTCCTGGGGGTCATCCATCAGGTTGTAGGCGCGCGGCATCGTGTATTCACGCAGCACGCCGTCCCAGCCAGTTTGCTCCTTGAAGTGGAGTTTCCAGTCTCCCCATTTCACCCCAAAAATGTCGTTACCCATGTAGACGACGAATCCTTCCCGACCCGATTCCTCTTGCTTCCCGAGCAGGAATTCTGACGCATCAACGCCGTCTATCACACGATCGTCGGGTACCTCGCCGCCGGCAATACTAGCGAGCGTCGGGAAAAGGTCCATCGCGTGCACGATCTCGTCGCTCTCCCGTCCCGCGTCGATCTTACCCGGCCAGCGAATGGCAAACGGTACACGCAGCGCCCCCTCGTAGCCGGTAAAGAGGGTTGAGCGCCACGGACCAGCAGACCCGTGCACCGCCGTCTCTACCGTAAGCGACGTTTCGCCGGCACTCAGTGCCTCGGGGCCATTATCAGCCGTGAAAATAAAGATCGTTTCCTCCGCAATCCCCAATTCGCCGATCGTATCGAGCAATTCGCCAACGTAGCTGTCAATCTGCGTCAGGAGATCGCCCCAACGCCCATTCCCGGACTTTCCGACGAAGTCTGGATGCGGCATGGTTGGGAAGTGTGTGGCCGTGTAGGGTAGGTAAACAAAAAACGGCTTCTTCGCCTCCGCTTGTCGTTTCATAAAGCTGATGGCACGATCAGTCAGGTCGCGATCGATCAGCGGCCGGTAGTCCAAGCGGTAGGGACGCACTTTTTCGGGAATACTGCCCTTCTTGCCATCCATCACGAACGTTTCCGACAGGCCACTCTCGACGAATCCCGGTAAGGATGAGTAAACCGACTCGTCGGTCGAATTGGGGACGCCGTACCATTCGTCAAACCCTTGATCCGTCGGGAAACGCCCTTCAGTTCGCCCGAGGTGCCACTTGCCGAACATACCGGTGGCATACCCTGCGTCAGAAAGCATTTCCGCCATGGTGACTTCCCATTGCACCAGGCCATAGACGCCCTCACCCATTGGCACCGTGCCATTACCGCTGCGGATTGCGTATCGTCCCGTCATGAGCGCGGAACGCGACGGCGTGCACTGAACTTCAACGTTGAAGTTCGTTAACCGAAGGCCTTCCGACGCTACCTGGTCCAGTCTTGGCGTCGCGGCACCACGAATGATACCGCCACCATTGAAACCCGGTTCACCCCAGCCGAAATTGTCCATGAACACGAGAACGATATTCGGCTTGTCCTCGGCAAGCGCGATCGAGCTTGAAAGGCACAGACATAGAATGGAAACGACGGACTTGAACAGATTCATAGTCGACTACCTCTTCTAAATTTTTTTCACTGCACTATTGGGCCGGAACGCGTCCACGACGTAGACGGCAGCCACTGCGTAAATTGTTGCACCGGCAAACATGATAATTCGATCCCAGAACTTGATGCTGGCGGCGTCACCACCGACGCTATCCATTACGGCGGGCGCCAGAAGAATCACCATTGTTATATACCCGTAAGACCAGGTCCCGGCCTGCGGATGCATTGCCAGGCCCTGGAAGATCTTCGGTCCCATGATGAGGCCGGCAAGGCCGACTATCAGCGTATAGATCATCAACGTAGGCGCGATACTCAGAACTTCCCAGCCGATGATCGCGCCAACACCGCCAATGACCGTCGACAGGATCAACGAGCGCCCCGCATGACGCGTGTCGTCATTTGTTGCTTGCTGCCCCATGGAGGCGACCTTGATCATGACGGCGATATACGCGGTACTGGCTGATGACAACATCAGCAATAACGCGACCGGCATTACAATCAACAGCGAACGAAATGCGCTCCAGCGCGCGTTGGCGAGATCGGGTTTTGGTGGCTCGGCAGCTTTCTTGCCAGCCGTAGGAATCGTGTCAACCGCTAACGAATCCGGAATCAAAGCGTGAGCAATCCAGGTGAATATCACACCGACGGCGGCTGCAAGCACGACATCTCCGGCAACGATAAGTAGCGCGTCGACGTTGACTGATCCAACGCCCGCGACCAACGCAAGCCCGACCGTCGCGAAAGTCCCGATCAGCGCCGACCCGCCTTTCGCCGTGAAGTAAAAGCTCCAGTACAACGCGAGTGTCAGTAGCAGCAGACCGACCGCCGGCTGTTCCAGCAACATTGGCAACAGTAACATCCCGGCGTAGAGCGAGACGGCGAGAACCGCAACAAATGCTATGCCTTGCTTCAATTTCAGCACCGGCAACGGCAAGGCGAGGACAAGCAGGGTAAACACCGGTGCGATGAACGACATCTGCCAACCGACCGCCTGGGAAAACCATAGCGACAAGGATGTTCCAAGCGCGAGTCGCAATATCCGTACGCTGGCGATGCTCATCCCTTTGGATTGAGCAGATCTTGTCGCTTGGCTAGTAGACATACGTGAACACGCTCTCCAGCCACATCTTGATTCTGCCGAGCGTATTGAACAGGAATCCACCGCCCGTGTAGACGATGACCGAAGCCTGTGCGCCGACGCGAATGCCCATGCGGTCATCTTTGTCGGGCAATTCGAAATCGATGATCACCGAAAATCGTTGCGCATCGCGCAGCCACTCCCGGTCGTTATCGATGGTCGGCAGGCTACCCAATGGCGCCGAGTTGACCTGCACCCCGAAACCCGTCGTGCGAACTGTGCCTTTGATGACTTTTCCGGGCAAGGCGTCGAATACGATTCCAACCTTGTCGCCTGGTTTGATATTGCCGAGGTTGTTCTCGGTGAAATCCGCTTGTACCCAGACATCGTGGGTCGCAAGAAACGTCATCAGCGCCGCACCGGCATTCGCGAAGTTGCCGCGATCGACACGGACGTCCGTAACGATGCCATCTGCGGGCGCCCGGACTTCCGTGTGCGACAGGTCCAGGTTCGCCGCATCGAGTGCTACCTGCGCCTGCAATATGCGTGAATTCGCATCGCCCTCCTGACCCAGGTCCTGTATCGCTTTCTCGAGGCTCGCTTCTGCCGCGTCCAGCTGTGCCTGCGAAATTGAATGCGTGGCTTCGGCACTCTCGAGGCGCCGATCCGAGATTGCACCGGGGTCTTCCTGCTTGATCCGGCGCAAGCGGGAAGCATCCTGGCTCGCGCGATATAGAGTCGCCCTGGCCGTCTCGACCTGGGCTCTCGCGGCGTCGACATTTGCCGTTGATACGCCCGTCGCCTGCCGGGCCTGCTGCATGTTCGCCTCAGCGGTTTCTACTGCGAGCGCATATTTTGCGCGGTCTATCGTCAACAACAGATCACCCGCGGCAACGGCCTGGTTGCTGGACACAGCAACGTTCGTGACCGCCCCCGAAACCTCCGGCGCGATCGGCACGACGACCGCGTGCACACGCGCTTGGGTTGTATAAGGCGTGATGCGATCCGCGACCAGGTAATATGCCATCAGTACCACGCAAAGGCCCAGAATGATCAGGGTCCACTTTCGCACCGGATCCACGGGCACCTGCTCGTCGGCAACGGTTTCGGTTTCCTCGGTTTCTTTGTCGCGTTCTTCGGCCATGCTGTGTTCTCGCTGCTATTGCGGGGTGTTGTCGAGCAGCTCGCCCCAGTTCGTGCGCTGCTCCATTTGCTGTCTCGTACTCTCGTCGATGTATTGGCGATTCGTTTGCCAGCCGCCACCAAGGCTGCGGTAGATCGCGATCAGGCTGCGAACGATGTCACCGCGGTTGGCCGCATAGCGCTGTTGCTGGCCGAATAACGATTGCTGCGCATTGAGTACTCGTTGGTAATCGGCAAAGCCTTCCTGGTAACGCAATAACGACAAGTCGGCTGAACGTCCTGCGGCCACCACACCTTCTTGCAATATGCGGTCTTGCTTGAGAGTGCTGACGTGAAACGTTAACGCATTTTCGGTTTCACCCGCCGCCTGGATGACTGTTTCCTGGTAGGCGATCAACGCCTGCTGCAGTCGTGCGTCCTCGACACGGACGTTATTGCGAATGCGGTCGTAGTTGAAGAACGGCCAGACAAACGACACACCAGCGACGTAGCTAACGGCGTCGCTACTGAACAGATCGCCCAGATCGTCATCGTCGAAGTCGGTCGAAGAGAACCCGAGTGTGCCGTTGAGACTAAAGCTCGGGTACAGGTTTGCCTCGGCGACGCCGACCAAAGCGTTCTGCGCCAGCGCCTGCAGTTCTGCCTTGCGGACATCCGGACGTTGTCGCAAAAGATTTGCGGGCACTCCGACTGCGATCGTTTCGGGGACCTGCGGCAACGAACCTGCGCCCAGCAGGTCGTCAATATCCCTTGGCGGCATGCCCAGCAGGACGCTGAGCGCGTTCTTTGACTGAGAAATTGTCGCCTCGAGACTGGGGATGACCGTTTGCGTGCTCAACAACAACGTTTTCGCCTGCAATGCGTCCAGCTCGGAGCTCTCGCCGTTGCGATACAACACTTGCACAATGTCGTAGCTGCGCTGCTGAATGTCGACACTCTCCTGCGCAAGCTTGAGTTGTTCCTCGGTGGCACGAATGATCGTGTAGATGTCTGCGACCTGCGCGGTCAGGAGGACTAGCAGGTCGTCATAATCGGCGATGGACGCCAGCAGGCTTGCATCGGCCGCTTCTATCCCGCGACGAAACCGCCCCCAGAAATCCATTTCCCACGACAGCGTCGCGGCCAGGTTGTACTGTGTGAATGACAAGTCACGCGTGTCCGAATCTGCCCCAGTTTTGCTGGTTCCAACCGCTGACGCATCACCAGCCAGGACTTGAACCTGCGGGTAGCGGTTGCCCGTCGCGATGCCGAGGCGCGCCTGTGACTCGAGCACGCGTAGCCCGGCAATCCTGAGCGCATTGTTTTGCTGATAAGCAGTCTCAATGAGTTTGTCGAGCACCGGGTCTTCAAGCGTGCGCCACCACTCGGTGAGGTCGGCCGCATCGTTTTCGAATGCGTCGAGTTCTTCCTCCAGCCAACTGGGATTAAGCTCTACATCCGGCCGCACGAAGTCGGGACCGACAGGCGCACAAGCGGCCACCGCCAACGCGGCGACTGCAGGTACGGCCATTCTCCGCAGATTGATGCGCCTAGCTATCGGCAAGTTTTTCCTGCGCTTCGTCCGGCGCCATCCAGGCCGCGAAAATCTCGTAGCCTAAGGCGAGGATCACGGCACCGGTAAACAGGCCAATGATACCGCTCGCGATAGCGCCGCCAATGGCGCCGATCAGAATGACAAGCATCGGTGTGTCTACACCGCGGCCCAGCAGCATCGGCTTCAGGACCGCATCACTGGCGCTGACGATGATCGCAAAGACCAGGAAGATCACTGCCGGGACAGTTGCTGCCACGGAGAAGTACCAGATTGCGATGGGCCCGAGAATGAGCAACGGCGGCAACTGGATTATTGCCAGCACCAGCACGACGCCAGCCCAAAGACCCGCCGCAGGGACGCCGGCAATCGCCAGCCCAATTCCTGATGCCAGGGCTTGAATAAACGCGGTTCCCAATACGCCTTTCGCCACACTGCGAACGGTCAAAATGGATAATTCGGTAAATCCGGGCCCGCTCTCCTTACCGACAAGGCTTGCGATAATATTCTGTGCCGCTCGCTTGCCGCCTTCGGCGGACATCAAAAGCGTGCCAGCAATAATCATGGAAACGATGAACTGCAGTATCGTGCCGACCGTGTGACCGGCGAACGCCAGCGCTTTTTGCCCGGCTGCTTGCAGCTGCGGCTCGAATCGATTCAACGTTTCTTCGAGATTCACGGCCGCCGCACTCCAGATCTCGTGAACTCGCTCTCCGACCACCGGCCATTCGGCAACACTTTCGTTTGGTGGCTGAATTGTTGCCGTGCCGTCTTCGAGCTCGGCGGCGACGTACTGTAATCCAGAGATAGAGGAGTCGGCCAGGTACCAGGACGGCACAATGATGACGGCAAGTCCGATCAGGACGATCACAATGGCCGACCTCTTGGCTCGCCCGCCAAGCCGTGCTGTCAGCGCGACATGGGCCGGATAGACGGCGATGCTAATGATCAATCCCCAGATGACGATGCTGATAAAGGGGGAGACGATCAACAAGCACCAGTACAGCAACAGGAGTACTGCAAGAATCTGAATGAACGATGCCATCGCATTGGCAAGAAACTTCTGGTCAACTGATGAGCTGTCTGCGCTGGTCATGGTTTTCTCCCGTTAATTATTATTGTATGCCTGGGCCGGCAGAATCCGGCTTGTCTCGACCCTTTTTGGCTATGCCCTGCCACGTTCGTTGCACGACGGCGAACAGCATCGCTGTTGTCCAGCCGACAAGCATAATTCCGTTCAACGCTTCGATACCGCTCAGCAAGCGCCAGTTTTCGGACAGCGTGATGTCGCCGTAACCAAGCGTCGTGAACGTCACAAATGAAAAATAGACGGCTTCTTCAAATGAAGCGAGTTCGCCTGTTGGCAACAGCAACTGGTAGGCACCTGCCCACACTATGATTTCCAGCGTGTGCAATAGCAGTAATACGAGCACTGTGCCGATGAGGACTTGCAGCGTTTTTTCTGGTCGAAACAAGCCGTCCTCATCAGCATATCGACGCCTCAACACACCTAACCACCGTGTCGTGCCCGCCGCATGGATGATGACGGTAATGACGACCAGTGCGGCCCCGATGAGCGCGAATTTGAGCATCTTGTCTTTTTAAAAGGCCCCCACAAGTGCGAGGGCCTTTTCTCTTTATGGCGTGTACCAGATCGGTGACGTGTAGGCACGTTCCTGGTGGATCAATTCCACGCCCTCTGGAATATGGGCACCAAGGCGAACCTTGTCGTAGAGAACCCAGCGCGGTGTCGGGATCTCGAGTACCCGGACGTAGTAAAACGCACTCTCACCGGCATCGAAATCGGGATCAGTCCAGACCGCGGCCAGTTCGGAAGCGCCAATAGTATTGGTCCAGTTTGCCGCCTCGATGTCGACCGTGTTGCCCACTGGCGACAGCTTGCCGTCGGCACCGGGTTGCCGGTTATCTGACCAGGCCACGTCGTAGACCTTTTCATGCAGGTCGCCGGCATCGTCCATCCAGCCTTTGATGATCTGGATGCGATCGAGATTCGCACCAATAGGGTCGCGCAATGCGATCAGCATGAATGTCGGCGCTTTGCCACTCGGCGCCGTCGTCAGTTCACCGCCCATGGGTACGCCTTTCTCATACCCAATGAACGCAGGTTGACGATTGCGCAGGTCATCGTCATTAAAGTCCCAGCTTCCAAAGAAACGCACCAACATGCGTGTGCCCGTGGTGGCGTAGGTTTCTTTTCGTTCCATCGCATCGAATAGCGCCTCGCGCGTGTTCTCGGTCGCCCAGATTCCCTGGTAACCCGAAGCAAGCAGCATGTCGCCCTCAATGGCGCCGAGCGCAGATTTGATGAACGGATGAGCAACGCGTGTTGCCGACGGTTCGACACTGGTGGACTTGCCAAAGAAATTGTCCTCTTCGGCGGTCGTCAACGATGTATGCGAATCGGTCGCGCCGACCATGCCGAACTTGTAGGGGTTGATGCCCAACTTCTTCTCGAGCATCAGGCCGCGCTTCAAGGCCTCGCGAGCATACTCACCGGGCAGCATATCCGGCGTCTTGAGCTCCGTGATATCGAGGTTGCCAACTTCCCAGGTTCCATAGTCAGCAAACTCATCATCGGGCGACAATGCCGGGTGCGTTTCGCCGTCGCCCTTGATCTGGGTCGCCTCGTAAAGGGGCTCCCACTTGGCCCGCAGCGTTACATACTCCTTGTTAACGCGACCGCCGGCGTAGGTCTTGTCGACCGGGAACATCCAGCCATTCGACAGGTTACCGTTGTGTGCGATTGCCAGCGCTCGCCCACCGGTTTTGTCTTCATAGTCGTCGAGCCACTTGTACAAGTCCAGGGGATCGGTACTGCCCAGCGGGGCCATGGTCGTCATTGGTACGACCTGGCCGGCCCGGTTACTGTCGTCGCGCAGGATCACATTTCGGTGCAGGTTGAAACCTTTTGGAACTGATGTCCACTCAAAGCCGATAAAGGCCGTGAAACGCCCGGGCTCGTTGTAGGTCTCGGCGGCTTTGATGATCTTCTCCCAGACACCGTTATAAATAGGTGAGCCAGGGCTGTATTGATCGACCAACTCCTTAGGAACAGTGCCCTGTGAGAAATTGGTAATCAGGTCGAAAGCAGCCTCACCCGCCGCCTGACCGCCCTTCGCGAAGCCTTCGGCCCATTCCTTGCCCTTCGGGTTCGCGAGGATGTTTGGTGCACCGCGTTGAATATCCGTCGCAATACCCATCATGTCGGAATGGTCGGTAACGACCAGAAAGTCGAGCGGCCGGCTGAGCTTGAGGGGCTGGCCGGTCGACGAGACAACCTGCTCGCCGCGAGCCAGGCGATATGCCGTATCGGGTCCCGTCGTGTTGCCGAACAAACCAGCATCGAGGGAGAGGCCCGTGTGCAAATGGGTTTCACCCCAGTAGACGCGGCTGGGGAACGAACGCTCGGCCCATGGCGAGTAAGCTTTGCCGGGGTAGAGGCTCTCGATGTCTTCGGCCCGAGGTATGCCAGCGTCATGTTGTGCCAGTGCCAAAGCGGGCAAAAAGAAAAGGGCCAGGCCGGTTCGGTACAGGTTTGAGATACGCGTATTCATCGATCGCTCCTTAGTATTCTGGTTATCGCGATTATGGTTGCATACTACTACCTATATGCACCTGTTGGTGATCTGTCGCTCGACGTCTCGAGGATCATTGATCAGATGGTAAAAGTCGTCGATGTATCGGATGAGTTGTTTGCGTACATAGGGTTTTAGCCCTACTTGCTCATCAACCAGCGCAACTATGTCGTCTTTCTTGTCTCTGAACGTCTGCAACGAAGTCGCGACGTGCTCGTTGTTGACGCATCGGCCACGATAAAGTCGTTGTCGTACAGATCGAATATCAAGTTGCGAATTAGGCTCGGCGTACGGCGCATCAACAAAGCCGGACTGATCAAAGTCGTAAGGGACCGCCCAAAGCGGATTGTCGCCTTCCCCGAACAGAACGTAGTTATGGCAGCACTCATCGCCAGGAGCGCCAGCGATTGGCGAGAAATCGGTGTTGCCAATGAGGAACTCGAATACCGACGTCAGATTGAGCTGATCTGCCTGCAAGGAATCGACTGACGTTCGTTCAATTTTCAGATCTTCTAACTCGTATCGCTCGGCCAGGCGGTTCTTGTGTTCGATTAGAAACGCGTAACGCGGTGGATTGTCGTTGCGATCCTCCAAGTTGATATAGGTGGCACTCAACAGGCGCACTCGAAAACTCTTGTCCGTTAACGCATTGAGAATTCGGTAAGCGAGATATTCTCTGAGCACGCCTTGCTCGTATCGCTCGGAGCGGTCGCATTGGATGACGAGCTTCAGTTTGTTTTGATGATCGAAAAGCGTCCCATCCGTCTGACCTCTCTTCAGATTCAACAGCACCGGCGGGTAATCACAATTTGCGTGCCTGAAATTTCCACGAGCCCGGATCTCGAGATCGAGTTCGACCTCGGTACCGTCGGCATCAGTGTACTCAAACACGCCGGATAGATAATCGTCTTTCGGGCGCTCCCGGACGAGTGTTGTCAGGGGACCCGAGATCGTTACGCCCAATATTGTATTGTCCTGGAACAACGGGTCAGGCGCCTCGCTTACCTGCCCCAACGCATGGGCGGTCAACAATGCGACGGCGACTGTAGCAATCACGCGCATTTTTCTTCTCCGGCTAACTGCGTGGAATCGGCGGGGCCTCCAGTTTGGCTTTCTTCTTTTCGGCCCGGAGGTCGTCTATGGGATTACGCCCGTAGTCGATTTTCCAGAGCACGGCATTGGTCAGGCAGAAGAACAATGCCATAGCGGCCGCGGCCCCAAGGTGACCAATACCAGCGGCCAGACCGACGCAGATCGATGCGAAAATGAATATCCCATCGATGGCCTCCTGCAGCGCCACTCGAAATCGCACGGCCGCGACCATCGCAGCCAACCCGAAAGCGAGAGCAAGATTGTTCTGGATGAGCAATACCGTGGTCGCCGCAATGATTGGCAATACGATCAGCGCGCGGGCAAAGCTCTTGCGGTAGCCGACCTCCCTCTTTATCGCAGCATAAGTCCATGTGACCGGGAGCATGACCAAAACTGTGCCGCCAAGGCTAAGACTGAGAAACAGGACCAACAGGCCAACCTGGCGAGGGGTCGCCCGTAGTTCAACAACATTTTCCGAAGAACCCAAGCGGTCGAGAAATGTCTGGTTATCGGATTCAATACCGACAATCTCCAGTACATCGTTGCCGCCGATTGGCAACAAGGGCAACGCTTCAGGCTTTAACAGTGCGGTACCGATAATCGCAGCAAATAACAGAGCGAAGTAGACACAAAGCACTACCATCAGACGATTTGGTGTAACGGGTTCTCGTGTCACAAATAATCTCCTGTTGATGCTACTCGAATTGACAGCCAGGCATCAGCGCGCGACCGGTATCTCCTTTCAGTATGCTCTCGACCAAATCTTTCACACACGGATTGCTCGCCACACCCGTATGGTTATCCGCCACACCATATTGAGCGACTGCATTATTCCGTGCCGATTCGACCAACTGGCTCTCGACACTGACCACGCCATCGTCTTCCTCTCGCTGGCCACCTGTCTCGTGGCTGTACGTATAGATGAGATGATGATCAGGGCCTTCAGTCAGGTCCACGCCGTCAATTATCGTCAGGTACGAACTTCCAGGCGCCATCGCCCGCCAGACGGGCGCAACCACAGGTGACCATTTGAGACCGGCTGCAGCCGCCGAATGCCCACCATACGGGGATGACATACTCACGAAGACGCGCATCCTTTGTCGTAGTGTTTCATCGGCCTGGTAAATCATGCCCTTGCTAACCAGCCCACCCATGCTGTGAGCGATAACATCCACCTGCGGCAGTTCATAACGACGAATCAATTCATCGAGCGCCTCACTCAGCAAGTACGACGTATACTCGAGTGGAAACGAACTGGGATAATGAAACAATAGTGCCTGGTAGTCCGCAGGCAGGGCATCGACAAGCGTCATGAAACGGCGCGGCGTATCAAAGATACCGTGGACGAAAACAATCGTCTTCTTGGCAGGATCAAATTCCTCCAAGACATAAAGCCCATAGCCTATTTGCTTCTGAAATGCGCCGGGCTGCCACATGCCCAATTCCGTATTCTCCGTCGAAAAGGCTTCGTCATCCCAGGTCACAATTCGCAGGAAGTTCTTCGCCGCTTTGCTATTGGCATGTATTGCGGAGAGCGACAGGTCGAGACTCTGATCGAGGACCGTTGCGCTCGCCAATTCAATCGGCTGAATCTCCAACGTGTCATAGTCGACTCGTTCCTGGCCCTCCATGTCCCGAAACCAGTTGATAGTTGGGTCGTCGATTCGCGCGGCCGGTTCTCCGGCCTGATACGAAAAGTCGCCATTGGAATCGGCAAATGCCACTAATGTGTATGTGGCATTTGCCACGAGTATGTAGAACTGCTCGCCCGGGCCGACAGATCTCGCACTTGCGATCGTCGCGCCGTCGACGTCCTCCCGTAACAGAGCGACCAGGATAACAGCATCATCGTCGACTCCGGATGCGTGCCCCTTCAGGTAACCGTAGTCCTCCTTGGCAATTTCGAGATCATCTTTGAGATCCTTTAATGCGCAACCTGACAACAAAAGCGAAAACGCGATCAGTGCCAGGCCAACAGACAGCCGCCGTAAAATGAACATGAATTTCACTCCTGAATCTACAAATCTGTGTCCGTGCAGGCACCGAACACGCTGACCGACATCCCGTCAAGGGATACGGCTACGGTCATCCGCCCACTGATTTCGTCAATGACAAAACTGAACGCGCGTTCGACTTCGACGCCCTGCAGAAAGATCAGGCCGCCCTTTTTTATCACGCTCGTAAATGTCGACGAGCGATTCTGAGTGCTGCTCTGAGTCGTCGATATCGTTTTATCGTCCAGGTCGATCACCACAAATTCGGGAACGCCCAGGTCCATCGGCGCCGCCGAATAGCAGGCGTCGTGTTCGATACAAATCTGCACATCTGCTGCTGCGCAAACCATCTTGTCGACGCCTTGCAGATTCTCCGCACCTACCAAGCCCGTCGTTAACATGCCGGTAACGATCATTATTTGTTTTTTCATTGCCTGTCTCCCGGAATTGGATCAGTACTTGACCATGTAGTCTTTGGCTTCAAGGCAGACGCTGAAGGCATTCTTGAAGTTAGCGAGTTCCTGTTCTGTCACTTCCTCGCGCTGCTCCGCTTGTGAAGCAGCCTGCTGCTGCGCCTGCTGTTGCGCTTCCCTTCCCTTGCGACGACCGCGGACCGCACCCGCGGCGGCACCCCAGGCAGCGCCTTCACTGGCATCGTCGTTGGCAATCTCTCCGATCAGCGCGCCAGCGGCGGCACCGCGAACTGCGCCGCGCGCACCCGACCCCTGTCCCGCCTGCTCGGCCGCCTGCTGCTCTGCCTGGGCCTGTTGCTGGTCTTGCTGCTCTTGTTTTGCGAGATCGAACGGGTCTGTCCCCGTGTTGCCGGCCGCCCATTCGTAGCACGCTGCCTCATCTTTAGACTGTTGGGACGCCTCCTGGCCCTCGGCCGGGAAGACGTATACATCCATGGTTGAGCCCAGTGACTGTTGTTGCGCGTTCACGGCGAACGGTGCTGCGATAGTGATGAGAACTGCGAGTGAATTATTCTTCATTGCTTTATCTCCAACCCATTACCATTGGACCGATTCTATCAGTTACCCTACATAAATCGAGAACCAGCCCGAACTGGCGGTATAAATGAAACTTGGTGCCCCAATGCGAACATTCCTTTACCTAACGCTAATATTTGTCACTACCGCGATCAACCCGGCGCACGCCAGGGACAAAACTGATGTTGTCTGGCTAGCCAACGGCGACCGGGTAACCGGCGAGGTCGTACGCCTCCAGCATGGCAAGCTGGAATTTCACACGGATTCGATCGGAGATATTTGGATCGAATGGAATGACATCTCGCGATTACAAAGCGAGTATCAGTTTCAATTCGAGCGGACAGACGGCACACGCATTACAGGTACGATCGAGAAGTCGTCAGATCAACAGAACATTACAGTGATTGGCGAGTTCGAGACAATCAGCTTCGCGCACGATAATGTCGTACGTATCTCACAAATCGAAGATACGTTCTGGGAAGGACTGCAAGGTTCACTGACCATGGGCTATAGCTTTACGAAAGCCAGTGACGTCGCCCAGGGGAACCTGGGTTTCAGGGCGACGCATCGCAACGAAATACGTTCCTGGACCATTGACGGCAGCACAATTATCACGAGTGACCAGGCCGACGAGAACACACAACGATCAAGCCTTAGCCTCAACACCACACGATTTCGGAAGAATCGCTGGTTCAACTCTTACCTGCTCGGATTCGAGAGTAACGATGAATTGGGGCTTAATCTGCGATCCAGCCTGGGTGCCGGACTCGGCCGTTTCCTGATTCAAACGAATACATCGGAATTGTCGCTTATGGGCGGCTTGCTGGGCACGGCAGAAAATCTCAACCCCGAGGACGATGGCAACCCGCGGACTGAATCAAAGTCCAGTCAGGAAAGCGTTGAGGGTATGTTCGGCGTAGACTACTCCAGATACATTTTTGACAATCCAACCATGGACTTGTCTGTGAGCCTGTTTGCTTTTCCCAGCATCACCGAATCCGGACGTACGCGCGCGCAGTTCGACGTTAATCTGCGTTGGGAGCTGATCAACGACCTTTTCTGGGACCTTAGTTACTACAATACCTATGACAGTGATCCGCCATCGGGCAGCGCGTCTACCAATGATTACGGCATCGTGACCTCAGTCGGGTACTCGTTTTGATCCGCAAAGCTGCAATCCTGAGTATCATCCTACTTTGTGGACAGTTGTCTGTCGCACAAGAGAGCACGACGGATACGCGGCCGGGAATTGCGCCCGACATTCGTGAAGATGAATCCAAACTGAAGGTTCAACGTGGCAATTTCGTTATTGTACCGATCCCGATATCGAACCCGACACTGGATTCGGGGCTGGTGGTTGGTGGGGCCTATTTTTATCCGCAGACAGAAGAGCAGAAGAAACTGCAACCCGCATCGCTAACTGCGCTGGGAGGCCTGTATACGAGCAACGACAGCAGGGCATTTGTCATTGCGCAGCAAAACTACTGGAAAGACGACAGGTGGCGCTTCACTGGTGCGCTGGGCAGTGCAGATCTCCGTCTTTCCTTGCTGGCACCCGACGAGACCAGCGATGGGTCAAGTGTCGACTGGCGCATCAATGGGCAGTTTCTGTTTGCCAAGCTTTCGAGGCGGCTCAAGGGAGACTGGTATGGTGGAGTCCTCACCCGAGTTGTAGACGCCAATCAAAGCATCAATACAGAAACCGAAACCGCGGACGCAGAATTTGACCTCGGGGACGTAACGTCTGTTGGATTGGGCGCGGTACTTGAGTACGACTCTCGTGACAATCCATTCAACAGCTCCAGCGGACGACACTTCAAGATTGATGCGCTTTTCAATGACGAGTCAATCGGCAGTGATGCAACCTACCAGTCATACAGCGGAGCCTTTCGCTCCTATCACAGGTTGTCGGACTCGGTTGTTCTGGCCTGGGAAGTACAGGGATGCAAACGTGGCGGCACAGCTCCGCTTTGGGATGCATGCACCATCAAGCTGCGCGGCTTCTCCGTCACCGATTACCTGGGCAAGGTCTCAGCGTCCGGACAGGTCGAGGCAAGGTGGCAGATGAGCGGGCGGTGGGGACTGGTTGGTTTCGCAGGCCACGGTCAGTTCGGTGGTTCGTTCAACGAATTTCGAGAACGCGAATCGATTCCCAGTTACGGCGCCGGCCTGCGGTTCATGGTGCTCAAAGCAAAAGGCATCAACCTGCGTGTCGACTTCGCGCGCTCAAGAGACGACGAGGCTATTCACGTCTCCGTCGGAGAGGCGTTCTAGCGACGCCGCCCACGCCTGGCCCGTGGGCTTTGTGCGCCCATGCGCGACTGATGCTGCGAGTAGCGATCGAAGCCGTTCTGGCGGCTTTGGTAGTCCCGTTCCAGGCTGGATCTGGTGTCGCTATAGCTTCCCCGCTCCAGCCCGCTTGCACCTTGCGCGCCCGGGTTCTCAACTGCTGACCAGCCCTCATCGGACTTTTGATAGACATTGCCATCCCGGCCCGCATAAACATCTCCGGAGCCAGACTCAAAGACAAAAGCGTTACTGTCGCCACTGCGAGCCGATTTGCCCTGTCCGCCAGAACTGGTCTCAAACTCGCGCTGCACGCCCTCGGCAGTGCGTGTTACATCGGTCTCGATGGATTGGCCATCCTTGGTGAATGAGCCACCGCCGCTGATCTCTCCATCGTCGAGCGTGCGGTCGACGCTTCCGCTTCCACCTTCCGAACCCTGGATATTGCCGGTGAGCGTCCCATCGTCGATGACGCTGTCGAACGTCGCCGAGCGATTCTCACCCGTGATAGTGCCTTCGCTGACGATCGTGTCACCCTGTTTTTCCCGGACTATCTGACCCTCAGTCCCATAGGACGACTCGAAGTCGGTGACCATCCGTCCATCTTCCCACTCGCTCTCTGCGGCGCGCCATTCGTCACCGCGACGGGCAACGTTCTGGCTCCAGCCTTCATTGTCCTCAAAGTCCACGTATCGATTTCGCGCGATACTGGTATTTGTGTTGGGGTTATACGCATAGCCGCGTCCGGCAAACTCGTCGTTGTCCCAGACCGCGCGGCCGCGCGCGTAGGCACCAGTCTCGGGATTATAGACAGCGCTACTTCCAGCAGCGCCATAAGGCCCGTAGCCGACAATCGTCTCGCCATAGCGACCCGTGCTCGGGTCATACCATGAGCCGTAGCCGTAGGTTGGTGGCCAGGGATAATAGGGATAGCCATACCAGCCTGCGTGATATCCATACATTACGGTGAAGGTCACCGCCGGACTGGGATAGCCGGTGCCATAAACCACTGCGGACTCACTGACATAGGCACCTTCGTACCCCGACGTATAGGAGTAGTCCACCGTCTCGTCGTCGCTGCCATCAATTTTGACAAAGGTGGTGTTATACGCTGGTGACGTCGGCGGAATCGTCGCGAACTCTTCAGGAATGGATTCTGCAAACTGCCACGGACCAAGGGCACTGTAACTGGTGAGCCACGTTGCGTTGTGACAAAGATAATAGACACCATCGAAACGCAACACCTGGAAAGTGGTATTCACTGCCAGCTCTATTTCCGTAGACTCTATCGGCGCAAAGACCGGGTCACCCGCATAGTTCACGCCCAGATCGAGCTCGGCTTCCGAGCCTTTTACGATTTGCGCTTCGCGGGGAATCGTCGCGACGAGAGCTGCTTCCCAGGCCTCCTGGGTACCCGGCACGCTTTTCCTGACGTAGCTCTTGGGATGGGGATCGTCAGCGGATTCAGGCGGAATGTCCTGAAACGAGGGCGGCAGTTCCGTCGCCATGCTCCATGGGCCGGTCAACTCCGACGCCTCGAACCAGCGGCCGCTGGCGAGAAAGTAAAACTGGTCGTCGGCCTGGAAAAACTCCTGAAGAGTATTGGTCGCGAAGCTCAATCCGTTATCGCCGATGGACTGCCAATCCGGAGGCCCGTCCAGCAGTACTAACTCCGCCGCTTCGGTCGCATAGAAAACAGTTGGCGCGTCCTGCCCTGGCACCGCCAGGGAAGCGAGATCATTCGGCAGGCATTCACGCACATTCGTCCAGTTGGGAGAGTCCGGAATCATGCCGAATTGCTCGGGCAACGACTGCGCCCACTCCCACGACCCTTCAAAATCGGTCGCCATCAGCCAGCTGCCTTCGCTGCAAAAATAAAGCGGCCCTGCGTCGCCAACACGAAGGACGTCCCAGTTCGTATTAATGACGAACTGCACATCACCGTCATCGACTGGCACGAATACGGGTTCGCTATCGACGCTAAGCAATAGCGCGGGTTCGGTTGCAACGAAAATGTGCGGCGGCTCGACATTCAATCCTCCCGACGATGCGATCTCCATGCCTGCCGGCAAATATTCGAGGATGAGATCCAGCGGTACCGTCCTGGATATTGCTGTGACGGCCTCCCGCACGAGAATGAATTCTTCCGATTCGTCGCTGAGTCCATTGATCGCCAAATCGTGGATCACGACATCGTGCAACAGTACCTCACGTTCCAGCACGTCAGTATCGGTCTGCGCGTCGAACTGGATTGATCCATGATAGGTAGCATCGCTGCCTGCGCGGCTGATGGAAAAGGCCGACCAGGCCGTCAGCGTTTCGAAATTCTTCCACGCGTCAAGTTGTGGCGCATGGATAACCATCGTGCCCTTGTCGCTCGTTACGGTTCGCGGATACCAGGAATCTGAATACTCCTCATCAGCGGCAAAAGCCGTGGTAACGATCAGGAGAAAAATGCACAGCAGCGACAGTACCCGCATGAAGCAACTCGGCTGCATCATATCGACCCGATAAATGACCACGATTCAACCCACAGTGTAGGTTGAATCGGGTCAACGGGCTACAGCAGGGCTAGTCTGTATTCTTCGGTACGCGATATAAGCTGCTACCAGGCCAACAAAACTCATGCCGCCAATGAGCAGAAACAACGTCTGATACCCCTGAGCGCCCGGGTAAGCATCCAGAATTGAGCCCGCCAGCAGAGGAACGAAAATATCCGGCGTGTAGCCGACTATAGAAACCAGGCCTGCCGCGGTGCCGGTGACGGCCACAGGTATACCGCCTTGTTCGAGCAGGGCAAAATAGATTCCACGCAATGCGAAAACAGCGCCGGAAATAATCGCAACGTTGATCAACAAAAGTGGCACGAGATTCGGGGCGCCCGGAATGAGCCCAAATATAAGAAAGCCAGTGGTCATGAAAATGAATGACCCGACAACCGCTTTGGCAGTTCCAATCCTGTCGGCGATGAATCCGGCGGCGATAGCTGCGACTGGCGCAAGCCAGTATTTGCCAATTCCAATCGCACCCCCAAGGACATCACCCAGGGCGAATATGTCGGTTGCGTAAGGAGTTAGATAAACCGCCCCCAACATTCCGGAATAGGCTGCCATGATGATGATGGCCAGGAGCCATACCATGGGCATTCGGATGAGCGCTCCCAGATCTTTGAAATTGATTGTCGTTCGCGCTTCCTGGGGTTCATTATCACGCGCCTTGACGTCTTTCATTAGGAGCCAAACGACAATGGCCAACACCAATGGAACGGCTGCCTGTATCTGGATGTTCTCGGTAAGCGCTGCGAAGTCGCCGCCACGGAAGGCAAATATCGCCAGGATGACTGCCCCCGCAGTCATGTCGGTAATGCTCCGTCCTCCTTCCAAAAATCCGTATGCTCGCCCCTGCTCCTCCTTGCCGCCCCAGTTGCGGATTGCCTTGATCATCGCTGACCAAAACACCAGGGCAGTGGCTAATCCCCAACTGCCGAACAAAATGACGCAGACCTCAAATGAAGGAATCGTCGAGAAGACAAATCCGCCTGCAGACATAATCAACAAGGCGATAGTTATTAGTCCGCGTGGCGGAAATCGATCTGCCAACCAGCCGCCCGGGATATAAGCAACCATCGACACGAATCCAAACGTGCTCGAGAGAATACCGATTTGTGTATTGGAGAAGCCGAACGCGTTTTGCATCGGCACATAGTAGACCTCTGAAAAAAATGGCAACCAATACATGACGCTGCCAGACAGGCAGAGCAACAACATGGTCGTCCGTCTTTCAGAAGGACTCACTTCGGCGATCCCCAATTATCGAAAGCGAGGTGCCCACAGTAAGCAAAATCGTCTGTGCACGCCAGCCGAGCAATGCAGGAGAAAAATCAACGACTATTGCGTGTAAACTCGGAAGAAAGTACCTGACCTTTTGCCTATGGTCCTGATCCATAAGCGAAAATAGATCGCGAGCAAATCCACCAAAGGGCCCTGATGAGCGACGAAATGACCAATAGCAGCGGCGCCGCCATCATATTCGATGACTGGCGCACGATCTCATTCGCCGTGTTCATGGCACTGGTTGGCTACACCGTCATGGTTACTGTTCCGGTGCTAAGTACGGCCCTGGTACAAACCCTGGGTTTCACCGAGGAGCAGGTCGGGAGAGTCTGGGGCAACGACATGCTTGGCTTCTCGATTGGAGCCATCATTTCCGCATTGTCGGTCGCCCGCGTCAACCGACGGCATTTGGTCATGGCTGGCATTGTGTTGACCATAGGCGTCAATGCTCTGTGTATGTCTGTCGTCGATTACGAATCGATGATGTGGCTTCGTCTTGCAGCTGGAATCGGTAGCGGCATATTCACCGGCACCGCCGTGGCCACATTGGGCGGAACAACAAAACCCGTTCAGGCATTCAACATACTGTTGCTGGGTTTCTCATTTTCCGCGGCAGGCGAACTGCATCTGTTTCCACAACTGACGTTGAACGGTATTTACTGGTTCTTCATTGGTTCGACTGCAGTGTGTGCACTGTTCCTACGCTGGCTGCCCGCCAGACCCCTCAATGAAGAGGAAAAGGAACTGCAGCATGACATTGAAGATCATTCAGAGGATTGGCGCGTGCCTGCTTTTTTGCCAGTCTTTTGCCTCATCGCAGTCTGCTTTACCTACATTAATATCGGCGGTTACTTCACCTATATTGAGCTGGCCGCACTCGACGCGGGTATCGCGCGGGAATTTGTTGGTCCAGTTCTGACATGGGCTTCGTTCTGGGCGCTTGCCGGCTGTTTGCTCGCACTACTCTGCGCTCGCTTCGGTCTGTTCAGGCCGCTGTTTATCGCCCTGATATCAATGGCCGTGCTCGTCGCCATGCTCGCTGCAGGTATCAACAAAATAAATCTCGTGATCAGCGCGTTCGCTTTCATGGCGTTATGGACATTTGTCGATGTCTACCAATCCTCGATGTTGGGGTACATGGATCGAAGTGGCTCGCTGGTTGCGCTGATGCCCAGTGTGCAGGGCTTTGGGCAATTCGTTGGCCCGAACATCGCTGCGTCGATCATTGGTGCCGGACTGGGTTACAGCACAATGTTTATTGTCAGCGGCAGCATGGCGCTCGTTGCGATGGCCATTTACATTGGAGTTTTCTTCTATATGCATTCACGAAAATCGGCAACAGTCGCGGCTGTGACAGAAGCGGCGTAATACTCCGGCATTGATACACAGTATCGCCAGATTGTCCGCGCCCTTCCCAAAAACACGTTTTGTCACATGCGGTTGGGCGCTGCAGTCGACTGTCTGACAGCCAGCTTCGGCCTTAGCCGGTGAACCAATGGCTCAACGTGCTTGCCCTCCACAATCTCCATCAATGTCGTGGCGCCTAGCTTACCCATTGCATACTTTGGAATAACAACCGTCGTCAAAGCCGGGCTCATTCGATCGAGAAATCGCATATCGTTATAGCCGGCGACCGAAATATCGTCCGGGGCAGACAAACCCAGATCGCGCATTGCGTCCAGACATCCGAGGGCGATCAGATCATTTCCGCCCAACACCGCCGTAAACGAACTATCACGCTTGTATAGATTGTCAAAAGCCCTGTGACCTTCGGCGATCGTATAGACGTGTGTTTCCTCGATCAGGTCATCCCTGAGGTTTTTCGCGCGGACATACTCTTCAAATGCCCGCCGCCGTTCGTGACCGGTGGAAGTTGTATGGGGGCCTGCGATGTGTGCAATCCTCGTGTGTCCAAGATCTACCAGGTGATCCAACGCGCAGCGCACTCCGAAGTCCTCATCGATGACGACCGCATTAACACCGTCCCGATCAACGGTACGATTGATCAACACGAATGGAATGTCTTTGGAGATGCAGGCATCCACGGTCTCGTCTTGCCGGTGCGCGGTTGAAATTATGATTCCTTCGATTGCACGCTCTTGCATGGTACGAAGTGATTGCTTTTCCTTTTCTTCGTCATCGTCCGTATTGGCGCTCATAAGCGTGTAGCCCACCGACTCGACAACATCCTGGACGCCTCGAATCATCGGCGGGAAGATCGGATTCACCAAATCCGGTATCAGGATTCCAATCGTAAATGACCGGTTTTGCTTCAGCGAGTAAGCCATGAGATTGCGGCTGTATCCAAGCTTTTCGGCTGCTCGTTCAACTCGCCTCACTACCGCCGGGGAGATTTTTCCACGCGTCTCCGAGCTCAAGGCTCGAGATACAGTTGAGTGATGGACGCCTACCATCTCGGCTACGTCACGAATAGTGACTTTCTTGGGCTTATTCTTCGTCATGTCGGCTGAACAGTAGCACCTATTCAAGTCGATCCTATCATTGGCTCGTCTCGCCGCAAGCCTCTGATGCAAACGTGTGCTGCTTTGCGAGCAAAAAAAGACGGCACCTCGAGGTGCCGTCTCCCTTACTAACTCTGAACGTGCCCTCGGGGTTTAGTTTCTGCCAAAGTGGGCCGAGAATTCGATGCCCCACCAAGCTGGCCGCCCCAAACGCCACAGCCAGACATTGCGATCATTCTCACAGAATTCGATGTACCGCTCATCCGTGATGTTGCCGCCGAAGACCGACGCCCGCCAGTCACCCTTTCCGGGCTTGTAGGTCACCCGCGCATCGAGAGTCGAATACGCGTCCTGGTGACAGCCCGACTTAGGTGCGTTCTTTGGCCAGCTGCCTGTTTCTGCCGCCCATTCATACTCATCCTGCCAATTCAAGTTGAGTCGTGGCGTAATCGTGCCGCCGCCACCGAGCTGGAACTGATGCTCAACGGCAAGGTTGACCATCATGTCCGGCGTAAAGTCGTTTAAGAGGAACTGCGACTTATCAATGATCGTGCCCGGGTTTGTCGGATCCTCATATTCGTACTTGTCGACATCATGTTTGATGTATCCCATATCAAACGAGATGAAACCGCCGTCCCAGGGGGTGGCACGCAGCTCGAACTCCAAACCGCTGATGGTCGACTCGGCAATATTGGTGACAAGTTCAACAGGGTCTTCGGTGCCAAACTCACCGTTCGGGTTAGCGAGCTCGAATGACTTCTGTTGGTCCGTGTAGTCCATCAAGAACACTGTGGTCATGAGTTGCACTTTGCCATCCATGAACTGACCTTTGAAACCGATCTCAAAGTTGTCTACATGTTCGGGACCGTAGCTCAGGTCCGGCCCGCCCGTTGGCAGGTTGGCGTTGACCTCGGTGTTGAAACCACCCGTCAGGAACCCTTCGGAGTAGAGCGCATAGAACATACCGTTGCCCGACGCCAGGTTCCGGGTAACACTCACCATTGGAGTGAATTCCGAGAACGTATCAGCTGCCTGGTTGAAGAAGCCGCTGTCGTTAACGTGGACGATATCAACCGGCAACGTAAAGTCGCACATGTTCGTGGGATCGACGCTGATATCGCAACCCGTAGAAGCAAACTCGAAGTTGTGGAACTCGCGGTCGTCCTCGGTATAGCGCCCACCCACATCAAGTGTCCAGCGGTCGTTAATGTCCCAGGTTACGTGTCCGAAAATGCCGATAGACTCATTCCAGACGCTGACCTCGCCACCAAACGGCCCGGGTCCGCCGCCGTTAATCCTGGGCGCGTTCGGCCACAAGCCGGGATCCTGTGCAGGATCGATAAACACACTATTGGGATTATCCGGTACCAGTTCGAAATGCAGACCGGTATCTTCGCAGGTGACACTATTAACCGCACCATTGTTCACAAAAAGGTTGTAACAGGTGTTCGAGCCGTTAAACGCAGTCTCCTCGAAGTAGTTCGCGCCCACAGTAAACCGCACGTTATCACTTGCCTCAGCCGTGAACAGCAGCTCGAAGCCAGTCGTTTCGTTATTCTGGCCATCTTTTGAGCCCGTGCCGATTGAATCCAGCGGCCAGGAACTGTAGTCGCGATCTGCGAAATAGTTGTATTGCATGTCGCGGTAGGATGCCCTGAAATTGACGGTCGCGTTATCCAACGGCCCGACGGCACCATCGGAATCCCATTCGACTCCCAATTGAAAGATGTCCTCATCGACGTCTGAAAACGTCCTCTTGTCGGAGGAATGCACGAAGTCTCCCGCCGCAACATCCGCATCGCAGATAGCCCAGAAGTCGTCCCTGGCGCCGACATAGAGCCGCCGTTCCAGGTTGCCGGTGCCGCCGCCCCACTGCGGGGCATCGCGTTTGGTGTTTTGACACTGCCCGCCGAGGTTATCGTCCCGCGTCTCCGACGTGGCGCCAGAAAAATCGATTGTCCAGTTCGCGTTCGGTTGAAACCTGAGCGCGGCCCGGAACGATTTTGTATCCCTCGCGCCGGAATCTCTGTTCAGGTTCTGGTTGAAGTAGTAGCCGTCAAATTGTTCCGACGCCGCACTGAAGCGCCCGAACACCGTGTCGCTGAACGGCACATTGACCATTCCGCGGATGTCCTGTTGACCATCTTCAGCCACTCGCACCAGGACACTCGAATCGAATTCCGCTTGCGGTTTGGTGGAAATGATATTGACCAGGCCGCCGGTGACGTTCTTACCGAACAAGGTGCCCTGGGGACCACGCAGCAATTCGACACGCTCGATATCGACCGTACTCATATAGCCGCCCAGCGAGGTTGGGACGTAGTGGCCATCGATGTACATACCAGAGCCGAAGACGAAAACGGGATCCGGAAAACCGCCACCGATGCCGCGAATCACGACACGCGTATTGTTGGCGCGATCATCGGTGGTCAGCACCACATTCGGCACGTATTTGCTGACCTCGTCGACCCTGATGACACCCAGTACCTGCATCTGCTCGGCTGTCATCGCCGAAATAGACATCGGCTGGTCCAATAATCGCTCCGTACGACGACGGGCCGACACGGTTATTTCGTCCATGAGGGTGTCTGCCGAGGAACTCCTCCCGCCGGTCGCGCTGTCCTGTGCGATGACCTGCCCTGCTGAAAGCAGGAAAAAACTCGCAACCAGTGCCGCACTTACACCAAAAATTCTGTTGATTCCCACGTATCCTGAAATATGGCTGTCCATTGAAGATCCCCCAACCTGCTCGTGGCTACAAATCAATGCAAACGTTTGCATCTTTGCCGACCGTATCACATCGAAATGATAAAAGTCTATCTGTCGCGCTTTAGCGATTCGGAAAGCAGCTCACTGAAGCGCAAGTAGAGAGTCCGGGCCGACACACCGGAGACCTCGGCAAGATCGGAAAACGTGGGGTCGCAGGTCGCATTGTTCTCTATATAGGACGTCACCCTCTTGGCGACAACCGACATCATTGAACGTCAGATCGATTTCGGAATACCTGAGCGATCAGATATTATCGTCAGATGCTGGAACTCTATCATTACGACCACTCAACCGCGGCGCAAAAGATCAGAATTGCACTGGCTGAAAAACACATCGACTGGGAGAGTCATCATCTCGATACCTCGGTCGCCAAACGAGAGCATTTCTCGCCGGAGTATTTGAAAATCAACCCGCGCGGCATTGTTCCCACACTGGTTCACGACGGTAAGGCCATACGCGAATCGCAGGTCATTCTCGAGTATCTCGATGATGCGTTTCCCGAGCATCCATTGCGTCCGGCGAGCGCCTATGACAAAGCGACAATGCGTCTCTGGACGAAGCTGATCGATGAAGGCTTGCACGTGCATAGCCGCGTCGTCGGCATGTGTATTGTTGTCCGCCACGCGAAGGCCGCTGCCGGCCCGGAAGAGCTTGAGAATTACCTCGCCGAGATGCCAGAGATCGTTCGCAAGGAAAATGACCGTATCAATATCGCAAAGGGACTGGATTCGCCCCTCTTGCCGCGTGCGGTCGCCTACTTCAGACAGGTTTTCGAAGACATGGACGACGCGTTGGCGGAATCACCCTGGTTGGCCGGCGAGACGTTTTCATTGGCTGATATCTCTCTCGGAGTCTATGTCACACGTCTGAAGAGTTTTCAGATGGCGCCGTTGTGGGGCAACCTGAGCCATCTCAATGAGTGGTATGAAAGATTCATCGCCCGCGAGTCGTACCAAGAAGGCGTCACCAAGTGGGGCGACAAGACGACGGTAAAACGGCAACAATACGGGGTCGAAGCATTCGATAAGATCAGTGAACTTTGGAACGCAGGGTAACGGTGGGCCGGTATGGGTTTTCTGATCAATGGCGAGTGGCACGACAAATGGCGAAAGACTGAGGCAGGTGATGGCAGTTTCGTCCGCCCCGATGCAAAGATTCGAAACTGGGTAACGGCTTCCGGCGAGCCTGGGCCTTCGGGCGATGGTGGATTCAAGGCAGAAGCAGGTCGATACCATCTCTATATCGCTCAATCTTGTCCCTGGGCTCACAGAGCCATGATTTTCCGGCACCTGAAAGGGCTTGAGGACATGATCAGCGTGTCGGTCGTCAACGCGATATCCGGCGCGAACGGCTGGACGTTTGAAGAAGGTCATGGTGTCGTCCCGGACCCCGAATTTTCTGCAGCATTTCTTTACGAGATCTACCAGCAATCGGATTCGGCGTACACGGGACAGGTAACCGTGCCGACGCTTTGGGACAAAGCACAGAAGAAACTCGTGTCCAACGAGTCGGGCGAGATTATCCGCATGTTCAATAGCGCATTTGATGGCGTTGGCGCCGCAGAGGGCGATTTCTACCCGGAGGTATTGCGTGCCGAAATCGATGCAATCAATGAATTGGTCTACCCTGCCATCAATAACGGTGTCTACCGCGTAGGTTTTGCCACGTCGCAAGAAGCCTACGACGCAGCCTACACGGTACTTTTTGATGCACTCGATCATCTCGAAGAACATCTCGCCTCGCGCACGTACCTCGTCGGCGAGCAACTAACCGAAGCCGACTGGCGGCTGTTTACGACTCTTGTCCGCTTCGACCATGTCTATCACGGCGCATTTCGATGCAACAAACGGCGCATTGTCGATTATCCGAATCTGTGGCGATTCGTGCGGCAACTGTACGGAATGCCTGGCATCGCCGATACAATCGATTTCTGGTCGATAAAAGCTCACTATTACGCAAGCGATAAGCTGCTCAGGCAAACAAAGATCGTTCCGCTGGGCCCCGATATGGACTATTCCTGACGTCAGTGCGCGAAAAGGAGTTGGAGCCGAATTGATGACACGATACGTACTGAGGCGCTTCCTGATCATTCTGGCAACCGTTGCACTTGCATCATGCAATGCGGGGCAGGATCAAAGCGGCGGCTCCGGGCAAGACGATGAACACTCATTCGCGGGCAAGACCATCACTGTCGTCATCGGGCTGGACGCGTCGGCCGGTGGCACAACAGTAGGCCGGCTGCTTGCCAAACACCTTGAGGAGAATCTGGCCGGAAACCCGACGGTCATCGTCAACAATATGCCCGGGGCGTCTGGCCTGAATGCACATTTACACGTACTCCTGAGGGCGCCAAATGATGGCACGACGGTGTACTACGGCCCGCGTTCGTCCCTTGGCGAATTGCTCCAGTTGCCGGGATTTTCGTTCAAGTACAGCCAGTTCACTCCACTCGGCGGAGTGCAGCTAGCCGGATTGGTGATCTACGCCCGTACGGACGCTGTGCCGGGCGGCGTCAGTGGGCCTCAAGACGTCATTGGCACCGAGACACTGCGGTTTGGTGGCATGCCGCCTGAGCATGGCCGCATGATTATCAGCACCATGGGTCTGGACCTTATCGGCGCCGATTATCGGTACATCGCTGGCTATCCAAGCAGTGGCAACATTCGCGCTGCAATGATCAGCGGCGAGGTCAACGCAGCAACAGATGCTGCACATGCCTATCTGAACCAGGTTGTACCGGTGCTGGTGGATGACGGCCAGGCATTGCCGATCTACAGCATGCCGATGCTGAATAGCGACGGTGACCTCATTCAGAATGCACTGGTTCCGGATGTGCCCTCCTTGCCGAATCTGTACGCGCAATTGCATGGAGAAGCCCCGAGCGGTGTTCTCTGGGACTCGATCACGACTCTCCTGGAACTGGACCAGACCATGCAACACGTATTCCTTGGCCCGCCCGACATGGACACCGCGGCGGCTGCAACATTTCGAGCGGGACTTGAGGCGGCGATGACCTCTGACGCATTTCGTGAAGAGGCGCAGCAGATACTGAGTTATGGCCCGGAGCACGTTGGCTTTGAGCGCCAGGCCAAAATTCTCGGTGCAACGGCCAACGTTTCCCAGGAGGTTCTCGACTACATCAGAGCGCACATCGAAAAAAACAGCGGCTACTGAAATGTTCGAAGCGCTAGTCGAAGGCCTTGCACTCATTTTTCAATGGCACGTGCTGGCGTATTTCGTGCTTGGCTGCGTCCTCGGCATCCTGATGGGCGCAGTACCCGGAATGGGTGGAGCGATCGGTCTCGTACTATTGCTGCCCTTCACATTCAGCATGGAACCGGTCGCTGCATTTGCCCTGCTGTTGGCGTCCTGGGCATCGACCTCGACCAGTGGCGCGATCACCTCTGTATTGCTCGGCGTGCCAAGTACAGCCGCCTCTCAGGCGACCGTGCTGGACGGCTATCCCATGGCAAAGCGCGGTGAAGCGGCACGCGCACTTGGCGCAGCCTTCACATCATCGGCCATTGGTGGCGTGTGTGGAGCCGCAGCACTCGGCATTTCCCTGCCCTTGATCCTTCCGGTGATTCTGGCGTTCGAATCTCCCGAGCAGTTCATGCTCGGCATGTTGGGCCTGGCGATGGTCGGTTCCCTGTCCGGACAATCGATCACCAAAGGTGTTGCCGCCGCGATGTTCGGACTTTTGCTCGCCACGATCGGTCTTCCCGAGTCACAGGCCATTCCAAGATACACGTTCGGCACACTGTACTTACTGGACGAGTTGCCCCTGATTCCCGTGTTGCTGGGATTGTTCGCGATTCCGGAAGTCATGGAACTGGCACTCAAGAATGTGTCGATCGCCCGGACCGGAGACGCCGGCAAGGAGCGCAAAGGACTACTCACAGGGGTTCGCGACGCCTTTAAACACTGGTGGCTGGTTGTTCGTTGCAGCGTCGTTGGAGCCTATATCGGCATGTTACCGGGGCTGGGTGCGTCGATTGTCGGTTGGGTCACGTATGCGCATGCCAAACAAAGTGTTAAGGATAATTCGCAGTTCGGGCAAGGCGACGTACGCGGGCTGCTTGCACCTGAAGCTGCAAACAATGCGCTACGCGGCGGCGCATTGATTCCGACATTGACCCTGGGTATCCCCGGTAGTGTCGGCACTGCCATATTAATGGGCGCGCTGATTATGCATGGACTGAGGCCGGGACCGAGCATGCTCAGTTCCGAATTGCCCATGACATTCAGTTTCGTATGGATGATCGCAATAGCCAGCGTTGTGGCGACGTTGGTACTACTCAAGACCGTCAACCAGGTGGCGAAGGTCGCACTGCTACCGGGTCATTTGGTCGTGCCCGGCGTGTTGCTGTTTGTGTTCATGGGCGCGTGGCTAGGCGGTGCGTCGATCGGCGCCTGGGTGAGCTGCGCTGTGTTCGGCGTCATCGGTTTCATTATGAAGCGTGGTGGCTGGCCAAGGCCTCCAGTCATACTCGCGTTGGTTCTCGGCCCAATCCTCGAACGTTCGTTTCAAATCAGTACACGCATTCACGAAGGCCCCGGTTGGCTCGGTCGACCGATTGTAATCGTGTTATTGCTGGTTATTGTCACAACGATCTTTCTTGCTGCTCGCGGCGTTGCGCGAGAGAAGCTGACCGGAAAGGTTCCCGCAGGAGAAGCGTCGGAGAAGAACCCGGCTGTTTCGTTGCCGTGTTCACTAACACTACTCGTGGTCTTCGTCTGGGCGGGCTACACGGCGCTGGCCTGGCCACCGCCGGTGCGACAATTCCCGTTGTTGATCGCCGTGCCAGGATCTTTGTTGTCACTGGTCGTCGTTGTTCGAGACTTGCTGCATCTCCTGGAGACAAAAAAGGCGGCTGGAAACTGGAAAGTGACATTGCAACAGGCGAGCCGCGATGCCTGGCTGGCTGCAGCGTTGCCATTTTTTGCTTACCTGTTCGGCTTGATCGGGCTTACATTGCTCGTCGGCCAAAAAATAGCCATACCGGTGTTTATCGGCACCTACCTCGTACGCTGGGGTCATTATCGCAAGCGCGTTGCGCTCGCCTATGCGCTCGGTGCATGGGCGATCCTGGTGTTTTTCTACGGCGAGGTCATGAGTTTGTTATTTCACCCATCGTATCTTGCACTTTGGCTCCAGGCTGTACTCCCTGACGGCGTTCCGACCTGGTTATTCCTCTGAGCGGTTCAGGTCGGGGAGATTCCACTCGGTAACAGGAAGCGGCTCCAGTACGGGATCACCCAACTCGGCAGTCGTAAGCAAATATAGTCCGGTATCGGTTGCAACCCAGATCAACTTGCGGTCCCACTCGATGAATACATTGTCCGTATTGCGCGTGTAACTGCCAGGTTCGTCTAGGTCGCCACCCTGCGGCGGAATAAAGTAGGACGATATGAACGGGTACTTCGGATCGCTAATGTCATAACACTGCAATCCGGCATTAAAAAAAGTGTAACAAGTGAAGTCCGGGTCAGCTTTCCCCGGTGCTTTGAGATGCGGCGGATTGTGAACTCCGAAGCGGCCACGCTTTTGACAGAAATTGTCATACGGCGCCTCCTCAGGTGGCTGCGGTATGGGTAGCGTGGATACTTCTTGTGGGTGCGTCGGATCACTGACATCGATGATGTAAGTGTGGTGATACGGCTCGTTGCAATCCGGGTTCAGCACTTCCGGTGCGCCTATCACGAATCCCCTGTCTAACCTGGACACATCCACGGAATGGAACGCGATTCCTCCGGGTTTGTAGGGGGCTTCAAAGCGGCCCAGCAACCTGGGCGCAGCAGCATCACTTAGATCGTGGATAAATACACCTAATGAACCCCATGGACTAAAGCCCAGATTGCCGCCGTTCTCCAGTTTCTGCGGGACATAAAACCCGCCATGCAGTCCCGTAAACGACTCCTTGTCACCGCTCTCTCGCCAGGCCTTGTACTCCTCCTGTTCGTCCGCGCGCTGACCGGGCAACCACCAGTGAGAAACATGCTTCGGTTCATTGGGGTTGGAAACATCAACCAGCATGACACCGTGGCTGTGCACACGCACCGGGCTTTCCTGGTGGGTAAAACTGTCATCCGGGGCGGCATCCAGATACGCGTAGCGGCCACCATCATAATAATCCCGGTGTGTGCCGCCGCCGGTCTGCTGCTCGCGAGCGGGATCACCAAGGTCCGTGCTGAATTCTGACAGCGGTTTTATATCGTACGGATCACTTGCATCATAAAAGCGTACGCCGCGCAGCCCCTCGTGGTTTTTGACTCTGTCGTAAGCGCCTGGATCGTCATATTTGCCGTGCGGAAATTCGGTGGTTCCCCTGATCAGCGGCGGCGCCGCGCCGGTCATGAGAATCCACTTGCCGATCTCGGCATTGTAGGCGAGCTGAATTTGCCTGCCTTCGAAGGCGCCCTCGTTGATCACAACAGGATTCAGCGGGTCTGTTACTTCGATCACATCGCCTTTCGGAATTCCGCCTTGAAAGAGGAAGCGCCGTTCTCCCTGGGACATCATCTGCAACTTCCAGCGACGATTGTCGCCGCCAAGATGCGCACGGATAGCCATATTTCGAACGTAAGTCGTTTGGTCCAGGTACGGCAGGCTATCTGGTCGCGGGTGTGGGTGCGCGTTCGCAAACACGATCGCGGGTAGACTGATTGTCAGTAAGGCAAATGCCGACACTGCCATTACGAATTGATTACCTTTGACCGCCATGACGTTTCCCCTCAAGTGATTCGACCACCGAATTGCAACCGTGCAAACAATTCGGTGTCGAGTCTAGCTGACGGGAATTACGCAATGCAAACGATTGCACCGCGTCGTCTTGTCGCCGAGTATCATCCAGGGGATTACTGATTGGCCTGCATTCGCTCCATCGACGCGGCGACAGCCTCGCAGGACTGATGTTCAATCTGCCCACGGCGCTCCAGGTGAGACACGTGGCCCGCTGATTTCTCCAGCGTGACAGTGACCCGATCCCTCGGAGCCAGGCTCACCGGAACTATCTGCGGTGGCGAACTATGCAGTTCAACGCGGTACTCGCCTTCGGGCAGGTACATCGTTTCGTCGGCACCCAGCGACCCGCTAGCGACCTGTACGCTGCCTTTGTACACACTGAATGATGTCGCGACCGTCTCCGCCAGCGCCGCCTTGAGTTCCTCGGCGCTGCCTGCCGTAACGTAACGCCCACCTGACGCATTGGCGATGGCTTGCAGGCTCCACGTATCTTCGTCAGCCGCATTGCCAAGCCCGAATCCGATCACATGAACCATGATGCCCTGCTCGCTGAGGTCACGAGCCGCTCGTGCCGGGTCTCCTCCGCAGCTCTCGATGCCATCAGTCACGAGGACCACGGCGCGATCGCTCTGTAACGAACCGAAGTCGCGCGCGGCCTGGTCCAGTGCGTAAGCGATCGGCGTTTGACCAGTTGGCCTTAAGCCGGAAATCGCTGAACGAATCGGTTCGCGGTTGTATTCAGCGAATGGGACGAGCAGCGTCGAATCACCGCAATTATTGCTTTCGCTTGGGCTTGTGCTGCCATAAGCGCGTAGCGCCAGGTCCAGGTCCTGCGGGAACCAGTAAGACACGTCCTGCAGGATGTTCTTGGCGATCGTCATCTTCGCCTCGCCGTAGATCTGCCCCCACATGCTTCTGGAGGCGTCCACGACTATTTCGACGGCGCGATCGTTGAGCGAAATCACCGAACGCCCCTGCTTCATTGCCGCCACTTCCAACGCAGCGCAGCTCGCATCGCGTACCGTTACCGTGATTTCGGATTCGCGGGTCTGCCCTTCCAGGCTCGTCGCCAGTGCAACGATACGGTTCTCGCCAACCACGAGCGGAAGGTCACCACTGAAGGTCCCACCCGCGAGTTTTGCTGCGACCGGTACCGAGCCGTTGACGCTCAATGTAACGCTGTCCACGCCGGTAGTGCGCAAATCAAGGAAGGCCTGAGGCAATTTCTCCGGATCCGAAACCTGGAGGAAGCTTCCGCCCGTTGCCCACGAAATCGTGTCGAGAATCGATGAACCTCTCTGGTCGCGTCCGAGCAACAGCGACTGAACTGTAACGCCGTGGGAATGTGCCAGCACGGCAGCTTCATAGGCTTTCTTCTCGTTCGACTTGCCGTCTGTAAACAGCATGATGAAGCGGGATGAGCCAGGGCGTCCGTTACTCCTGAGTTCCCCGAGTGCAGTCATGATGCCGGCGGCGAGATTCGTGCTTCCGGATCGCGGCAGACCCCGCAACACGTCGACGGCCATGTCGCGATCTGACGTCAGAGGCTGAGCGAGCTCGCCTTTGCTACTGAAACTGACTACCCCGATCTGGATGTCGCTTTTCGGTGAGAGATTGCGGACCAGGCCAACCGCGCCCTGGACACGGAAATCGGCGGGATCCGTCCCGCGCAGGCTCTGTGACGTGTCCATGACGAAAATCATGTCGAGATAGCGGACTCCGCCGATGGCGGACGCGATGCCGTCAACCTCGACCGACGTCTCTCCGTTGACCGCGCTGAAGTCGGCTGACGGCGACTGAATTTCGATCTGCAGGTCACCCGCGGGCGCATCTTGCCCCATAGCAGGCGACACGAAGCCGCACGCCACGACCAACGTCAATAAAATCAAACTGTTACGCATGGGCTTACCCGTTCTGGAACTTCACCTCCGGAAGCATAGCCCTACCCCGCCGATAGAAACTTCGACGCAGTACACACTTTGCATAATGTCTTTGGCGTGGCGAAAAAAAGCCGGCGGTGAGAATACTCACCGCCGGCTTCTTAATCGTTATGCAGAACTTGTCCTAGAAATTTCTGCGGTAGCTCAACCTGAACTCAAGTGGACGTGCGGAATACTGCCGGCCGTCTGTCCAGCGGGTCGGTATGTAAGTAACAGCACGCTCATCCGTGAGGTTATTCACCGCAAACCTTACGCCCCAGGTGTCATTCTCGATACCCATTATCAAATTCGTAATCGAATAGTCCGGCAACGTCGCAATAGTTCCCCGCAGTAGGTCACTACTGGTCAACAAGGTAGACCCTTCAGTCGCGTTCGTTTGCTCATCGACATAACTGTAATCCAGACGAATATAACCATCAGAGTTCCCTGCCGGGAACATGTATTCGGCGCCTAAGGACCATTTTATTTCTGGTGACAGAGGCAGTTGCTCACCAACCGAGATAATATCAGAGACTTCGCCATCAGGATCAGTTAATGACGCACCCTCAATCACTTCAGATGTAGTGTAGGAAAAAGCGCCGTCGAATTTCCAACGATCGGAGGCCGCAAGAGCGAAGTTTGTTTCAAAACCTTCGATCTCAGCTTCACCAGCGTTCACCGTGACCTGGCCCCAACCCAGAGAAATGGTCGGGTCAGCGGCAACCAGCTGCATGTTTTCCCATGTCATTTGATAGGCAGCCATATTCCAGACAAAGCGACCGCCCCAGAGGGTTGTTTTCAGACCGATCTCATTGTTGATGACTAAATCGGGATCATATTTTCTGCTCGCTGTACTGACTGCACGAACGATATTCGTCCCACCTATCCGGAAGCCCTCGGACCGTGTGAAATAGGTCAGGATGTCGTCACTGATCGACCAGGTGACTGTCACTAACGGCAACGTATCACTGTTTTCAGCTGAGCTAAATGCTGGAGCTGTACCAAGCCTGTTATCTTCCGTCACATTGGCCGGATCCGTGATACAAACACCCGTCGCATCTTCGAGACAGTTTTGCGATGACGTACCATCGCCATTCAGGGTGTGATTGAATTCTTCTGCTTCGGCATTAAAGTATCGAGCACCGACAAGAATATTGAGGTTGTCGGTTATATTAAAGCCAACCTCCGCAAAAACTGCCCATTCTGTGTCTTCTGTAGTACCCCTGCCGTACCAGGATTGACCAGGGCTGCGGGTCGTAAATCCCTGCTGGTTGATGATGTGCCCGGCGAGACTATCGCCGTAATTATCAACGAGACCTCTGAAGACGTAGGAATCTGAATACTTCTCGTAGAAACCACCGATCATCCATTGAAAACGCTGCCCCTCATCTTTGGACGTCAAACGCAGTTCCTGGGCGAATCGGTCGCTCTTGTCCCTGTTCCACATACGCGACGTATTGTCGGTGAGTTCCGTAATGTAATAGGTCGGAAGGCCGGCGTAATAACTCACGCCTGGACCTGGCGCCCACCCGGTGATTGACCCGTTATAGGCAGGATAACCAACGGTTATATTGTAGTAGGGGAAATAGGCGATATCGAACGAATTATAAAGGACGGCGCCCTGACCCTGGAACTGGTGGAGATAGGTCGATGAATCGAGATTGTAGACGATCTCCCGATCCATGTAGCCCGTTGCTGACGTGAAGTCGGCAAAACCCAGGTCGCCCTCGATGACCAATGTGCCTACGTACCAATCATCATTTTTGGTTTCCTTCTTAAAGCGAACCTGATTGAGATCGCCGAGTGCTGGCTCCCAGCTTGCAATACCGTCTACGAAGGTGCCCTGGTAATTATACAAGGCGGTGATCGACCAATTATCATTCAGTTGCCAATCAGCCGTGAGACGCAAAACGTCCGTTTCAATATCCCCAACATCCTTTTCGGCAACATCGTGATTCGTTTTCGTCACACGGGGTATGCCTAATGGGCCTCCAATGCCGTCGGGGTAAGCAGTCATCGCAGCGTAGGACGAGAAGACAGGTGTCCAGTCATGGCTATCGGCGCTGGAGCCGCTTATGTTGTCGACATAACCACCTTGTCTGGACTGCTGGGCCGCCACACGAAGAGCGAATTTGTCTTCAACAACTGGAATGTTTACCGCAGCCTGGAAATCGTGACCGGTTTCACCCTCTGGCATGGCAGTGGCCGCGACTTCCACGAAGCCACCAAATTCCGACTGGATCGCCGGCGCAGTGATAAATTTCACGACTCCGGATTGCGCACTGGCGCCGTAGGTTGTTGGTTGCGGACCGGACACGGCTTCAATACGCTCCATGTCGAGCGTCGACACTTCAGGGTTCAGACCTTGAGACGTGAGTGGCATTTCATTAAAAAAGATCGCCGCAGAGGAATTACCGCTGAAAGCGTCCGCAGTGACGGTTACGCCCCGGAACACAATTATGGAGTTGCCAGGGAGCCAGGATGAATACGTCAGGCTTGGGACGAGACGGGCATAATCTTCAAGACTCTGAATGCCTTGTCTGGCAATTGCATCCGAACTGAACGCCAAAACGCTTACAGGAACGTCTTGCAGATTTTCAGTCCGCTTTCGAGCTGTGACGATGATTTCTTCAAGCGCTATTTGTTCCTGTTCCTGCGCCACTGCAGCAGGAGCAGCTGTAACGGCAACTGTTGCTCCACATGCCGTCATTACCGCCCGTTTAACCGGTGTCATATTAAAGAGTTTCTGCTCGCCACTAGAATCGGCCATCATTTTTTGCCCCCTGCCTTTTGCAGCCGCGAATGCGGCCTGATTTCAGGCATGAACATTCTACAACGACCGAACAGCTTGCGTATAGTGGCGTATAGGGCGCGAAAAAGCCCTGCAGGGGGCGAAAACTCAAGACTAAGAATAAGGCCTGAGCCATAATCAGGCCTGCTTAGGCCAATCAGAATGCGGTATTTGTGAATGGTTAAACTCGTTGCCACCTCTGTAGTCAGAGGCAGCTGCCGGGGCGAAAGCCATGGTGGTATCTATATCGTCGATCTTGAAGAAGAACGGGTCTATCAACCCGTCGACTGGAACACGACTGAAATTGACTGGCAAGGCCGTGGTTGGGACCGGGGTCTCAGGGGTATCGCGTTTCATAATGATCGCGTTTTTGTTGCCGCCAGCGACATGTTGCTTGAATGCAACCCGAACTTTGAGCTTGTCGCATCTCACCGCAACCCTTACCTCAAACTCTGCCATGAAATTTGTGTCCATGAACAGCACGTCTTCATTACCTCCACCGCTTTTGACTCAATACTCGGATTTAATCTAAGAAAAAATGCTTTTGACATAGCCTTGATGTTGAAAACTGACGGTGCAAATCTCTCTGTGGGCCGGTACAACCCAAATAGTGACAAAGGTCCACTACCAATGAACAAATTGCATATCAACAGTATTTTCTGCGAAAAAGGTGGCATGTATATCTCGGGCCTCAGAACAAAAGGATTGCTGCTTTACAATGGCAAACGCATTGGCATTAGCACCACATTGCCGGAAGGGACGCACAACGCGCGCCCCTTCCGGGAGGGCATCCTTTTTAATGATACTCAGAGCGACGCGGTGCGTTACGCCACTCCCACCGGGACAGAAGATTGTGCTTTTGGTGTGCCGCTGTATCCGAAATCAGATCTCCTGAAAACTGAGCTGGTTGATTCACGCATCGCCCGCCAGGGATTTGGCCGCGGGTTATGCGCCATAAGCGATACTTTGATCGCCGCAGGCTCATCCCCTTCAACTATTACGCTTTATGATCTCAATCAGAAGAAAGTGGTACAGACCATCAATATTTCGATGGATATTCGCAATACCATCCACGGCCTTGAAGTATGGCCATACTAGTGAGAGGGCATCTTCGGCCGCTCGAGATGGTCCGGGAGTTTCTCCAAGACATCTTCCAAAATCTGTATCAGATCTGCCAGCTCTGCTTCATAGCGCTTCCACGAGTTAACTGATTTGTTGTAGATCGGTTGACGCACTTGTTCAGAGCTTGCCGTCTTCACAGAACGCTCTGATTCATAGAAACGCAAAACCTGGTCTTCCCACTCAAGTCCGCAATGCTCAATCATCCGCCGCGCCTGATTCTCCAGATCGGCCACGTTATCTTCATACTGAACTCGCAGGACCTTTCCGGGCAGCACATGATCCCAATGCTCCATCAACCGGATGTAACTATTGTAATACTGACCAAGATCAAAGAAATCATAGGAAAAAGTCTGTCCCTTCGCAAAAAGTTGCTTGAAGGTGCCAAAACAAGAATCCAGTGGATGGCGACGAGCATCAATCACCTTCGCATTCGGCAAAATGAGGTGAAGAAACCCGATATGCGAAAAATTGTTGGGCATTTTGTCACAAAAGTAAGGTACGCCCTTACGGTGGTGAAATGTCCTGTCAATATATTCTTTACCTAAATCCTCAATATTATCTGCATCCATATCCATCAAAGACGCCGGATATTTCAATTTATCAAATCTGTTCTGTCCGGTTTGATACGCTAGTGTCATGAGGTCAGACAATTCCGCAGTGCCATCGATCTGAGAGTGGCTGGAAAGAATTTGTTCGATCAATGTTGATCCGGAGCGCGGCAACCCCACAATAAGAATCGGTGCAGGGTCAGAATTCCCAAACGATGCCCGCTTCTCGAAAAACTCGGGTGTAAACGTTTCGATAATCTTGTCTGTTTGCCCATCAAATTCGACCGGGTCATAACTGACATTCGCGCGTTTGATCTCACCGCCTTGCCTGTAATGTTCAAACGCCTTTGGAAAGTCTTCCTGATCTTCGAAATGCTTGCCCAGGGAGTAATGAAAGTGCAGCCTCGACTCATCAGTGAGCTCCGCTGAGTCAAGTTGCGATTGCATAAATTCGACTTCATCCAGGTCAAAGCGAAAAGTCTTTAAGTTCGCAAGGCTCCAATAAATCTCCCCAAGATCAGGGCGCGCGCTGGCGGCTGCCCGATATGCACGAATGGCATCGTCCTGACTACCCATGGTCTTCAGAACATGGCCTTTGCTGTGCAAAGCACCTGCAAGTTCGGGTTGAATGGCCAATGCCGCCTCAAATGATGCGAGCGCGCGTTCTTCCTTGCCCCACACCAATAACATGGTACCCAAATAGCTATGCCACTCTACATTCCCGGGCTCCAGGGACAAAGCTCTTCCTAACGCTTCGACAGCCTCCTCAAAGTTACCTTGTTCTTTTAAGGATGCACCAAGGCTGCTCCACGCAACTGCGAAGTCAGGGGCAAGTTCCACGGCCCTGCGGAAAAAGGCCTCTGCGTCATTATGTGCATTTTGGGCCATGCGAATGCCACCCATCAAATTCAACGCGTCGATATTGTCCGGGTCTTCGCGCAATACACTTTTGACAAGATTACGCGCCTCAACGTGCTTGCTATCTACTTGAAGCTTCATCGCATCTTGCATTTTTTGCCTATGAGGATTGAGCTCAAGCATACGATTCTGCGATTTTTGAGATTCCTCATCCTTGCCTTGCATCGCCTGGAGACGTGCGAGCTTCGAATTAACGGTATTGCTGTTCGGATCGAGCCTTGAAGCTGTCAACAGGGATTCTTCCGCCTCGTCCAATCGCCCTGACGCAGCCAGGGCCAAGCCATATTGCTCGTGACCACCGGCAAGCTCGGGGGCAATTTTTGTGGAATTCGACAGGTGTTTTAAGGCCTCCTCAAACTTACCTTGCCGCATCAAGGCGACACCCAACACACGCATTATGTTTGGATCATTCGGATGATCTCGCAAGATCTGTTGCGCCAGGGCTTCCGCCTCAGCGGGATTGCCCTGTTGAATGCAGCCCAAAATCTTGTCGAAAGTGCCGCGTAACTGATTTGTTTCCGAGGAATCCATGTACTCGCACCTGATCGGATGGACGAATATTACCTTTTATTGAGATGCCTTCCAGAAACTCTTAATCTGCACCAATGAAGATCTTTCGAGACGAGCTCCGCAAGCGGGATTTCGTAATCACCGCCGAGTGTTTTCTCAATCCGGAAACCGACGCAGAGTCTATTCGCCATCAGACCGATGTCCTACGCGACTGTGTCGACGGCGTAGTCCTGACAGACAATCAGCACGGCCAGATACACATGAACACTATAGCGGCGGCACGCCTGGTTCTGGATAACGGCGTGGATCCCATTGTCCAGATGAGCTGCCGCAATCGAAACAGGTTAGCCCTCGTCGCTGACCTGCTGGGCGCATCCGCCCTTGGTATCAACAATGTGCTGCTGATTCGCGGCAGCCAGGTACCACCGGCCATTACCCCGCGCCCGAAAGCCGTCATGGACATGACCGTTTCCGACCTGATCACAACCGCATCCAGGCTCAAAGAAGATAGAAAACTCGGGGCGGCGGCCGATTTTCTTGTCGGCAGCACGATGACGATCCATTCGCCAGAAGCGGGCTGGGTGCCCGAAAAGCTGACCCGAAAGATCGATGCAGGTGCCCAGTTTATCGTCGCGCTTGGCAATATGGATGTGGAGGCACTACAGGCCCATATGAGTCACCTGATCGCCGCCAAACTGACACGGCGCGCGAGCGTAATCGCCAGTACGTTCATCCTGACATCCGCCGAAGATGCCCGTTGGTTGCGCGATCATCGGCCGAATTACGAGATTCCTGATTCGATCGTGCGCCGACTCGAGAAGGCCAGCGATCCGCGCGAAGAAGGGCTCGCTATCTGTGCTGAACATCTGTCGCAATTGGCGAGGACACCCGGTATTTCGGGCGCCAACATCATCGCGTCCACAAACCTTGTATTGGTGCCGGAAGTGATTAACGCTGCTGATTTGAATTAGGAATCGCGGCTCGATGCGCTCAAGGTAGTGCTCTCATCTTGCTGACAGCATCGGGTGGTACATAGTCAAAGATAAACGTGATTCGGTCTTCAGCACCTTTGTTCATGACTGAATGTGTCTTCTGATTGTTCAGTTCATAAGCCTGGCCAACCTGTAATTGGTACGGTTGTCCATCGATCATGAATCGGACCCGGGAATTTGTGGTGATCGGTACGTGGATACGATTCCCGCAATGGAATGACGGGTGCTTATCAATGTGCGGCGTAATCTTCTTGCCGGACAGCAACTTCGCTGCCATTGCGCGAATAACGGTGCCGCCGGGTGGGTATAGGCGCGAGATAATGTCATCCATCAGGGGCAGAGCAACATCTGCCAGCCTGGCCCAGCCGGGCTCCTTGCTGACGACTATATCGGGCCAGCTATCGAGATCCACGAACAAGAGAACGATGGACTCCGTGTCGTAATGGACGTCAAAGGTCTCCTGGCGAAACTGATCCTCCTTCCACGCTGCGACATCCTGGGCCAGGATCGCTTCTTTCAGCGCGGTCGAGTCGACCGGCCCGAGTTCACGTAATGGTGTGTCGATGTTCACAGGCGCAAATATATGAGATTTGACTGCCGCTGGCGAGCTTGAGCGTATAGGCTCGGAAGTCTTGCCGCTTTACGCTGTCTAGCGTGCTGACAGTTAGAAACAAGAAATGGATCGTGGGGTTTGAAACAGTACGACTCAATTGTTATTGGCGCCGGCCATAATGGCTTGGTGTGCGCTGCTTATCTGGCACATGCCGGCCAGAGTGTACTTGTCCTCGAAGCGGCCGACGCGGCTGGCGGTCTCGCGGCCGATCGCGAGTTTCATCCCGGTTTTCATGTTTCGGTCGCGCACTCGGTCGGCCACTTCCCACAGAAAATTGCCAGCGATCTGAATCTCGCAGCGCACGGCTTTGGGGCCGCCTCCTCGGCGATACCCAAGGTAGGCTTGAGCCACGACGCAAATCACGCCGTTATTACCGAGGGTGGATTGAGCGGCGCTGGCGCCGACGACAATGCCGCCTACCAGGGCTACATGCGGCTCATGCGCCGCTTTGCGGATGCCCTGAAGCCGTTCTGGCTAAAGACCATGCCGCGTGTCGGCGCAACGGGATTCGGCGACCTGGCGACCTTTGCCCAGCTCGGTCTCAAATTGCGTGGCCTGGGCAAGAAGGATATGCAGGAATTCATGCGCGTGGCGACGTTGCCGATGCGTGACCTCATGGACGAGAATTTTGAAAACGAACTCGTCAAGGCGACGCTGAGCTGGGATGGCTTGATCGGTGCGAAGATGGCGCCACGTTCGCCGAACAGCGCTGTACTCGCCATGCTCTATCGGATGGCTGAAGGTGGCGATCATTCGATTCCGGCCGGCGGCGTCAGCGGCTTGATAAGCGCGTTGGCCGCATCGGCGGCGGCGGCGGGCGCCGAGATCCGGTGCGCGACAGCGGTTGATCGCATTCTTATTGATGCTGGCCCTGATGGCCTGGCAGCCGCCGGTGTTCAACTGGCCGACGGTGAAAAAATCGCGGCCGGCAAAGTCATCTCGGCAGTTGATACAAAACGGACATTCGTCAATCTTGTCGGCGTCGAATATCTCGACATAGGATTTACGAACCGGATCCGGCGCCTTCGTTGTAAGGGCTACGTTGCCAAGCTGCATCTCGCGCTGAACGGCCGGCCCGAATTCAAAGGACTGGAGCGTCCTGATGGCCGCATGATCATTGCGCCTGAAATGGACACCATCGAGTTCGCGTTTGACAACGCCAAGTATGGCGAGTGCCCCGACGATCCGGTTCTGGAGGTCGTGGTTCCCAGCATGCACGACGCGTCGTTGGCGCCCGGCGGCCAGCATGTGCTTTCCGCCCATGTCATGTACGTACCGTACGACTTGAAAGGTGGCTGGACTGACACCGCACGCGACGAGATGCGCGAGCGAGCGATTGACACAATCGAACAATATGCTCCGGGCCTACGTGATCAAGTCGTTCACAGCGAGTTTCTGACGCCAGCGGATCTCGAGCACGAGTATCGCGTGACCGGTGGTCACTGGCATCACACCGAATTCGCGGCGGATCAGCTGCTGATGATGCGGCCAACGTATGGCGCCGCACAGTACAGCACGCCGATCCCCGGGCTATACCTCGGCGGTGCCGGCAGCCATCCCGGCGGCGATATCGTCGGGGCGGCCGGGCACAATGCGGCCCGTGAGGTGTTGCGATGAGCAAATACGACGCCATCGTTATCGGCGCAGGCCACAATGGCCTGACGAATGCCGCCTACCTGGCCAAGGCAGGCCTGAAAGTGGTCGTGCTGGAGAAGAACGACTATATCGGTGGCGCGGCGGTAACGCGTGAGTTACACGACGGCTGGCACTACTCCAACTGCTCGTATGTCTGCAGCATGATGCGCCAGGCCATCCATCGCGACCTGGATCTTGCACGGCACGGCCTGCTCATCGTGCCCTACCTCGCCACGGTCAATTTCGGCGACGGCGACGACCGGTTGATCGGCTATCACGATGCCGAGGCCGCGCACCTCGAACTCAAACGCCTCTCACCACACGACGCGGATGCGATGCACCGGCTCGAGACCGACCTGACACGCTACTCGCAGCTGATACGAAAAACCCTGATGCGCACACCGCCCGAACCAACATCGTTCAGGTCGCGCGACATCTCGGAGCTATTGTGGCTCGCGAAGAAATTCTGGGCACTTGGCGAGAAGGAAATATACGAGTACGTGCGTTTCTTCACGATGAGTGCTGCTGATTTCCTCGAAGATTATTTTGAGAACGAGCTGATCAAGGCAGCGATGGCGAGCCCAGGCATTATCGGTACCGCCCTGGGAGTACAATCACCAGGCTCTGCCTACATCCTGCTGCACCACGTTATGGGCGATGTTGACGGCAGCATCGGTGCGTGGGGGCTTGCTCGAGGCGGTATGGGCGCCATCTCGCACGCAATCGCCGACGCAGCAAAGGAGTACGGCGCCGAGATCCGCACCGAAGCCGGTGTCCAGCAGATCCTGGTCAGGAACGGTAGGGCGACTGGTGTCGTTCTCGAAAATGGTGACGAGCTGAGCTCTCGAATCGTCGTCTCCAACCTCGATGCAAAACGTACGTTTACACGCATCATGGACAAGAACGACCTGCCGGACGGTATATACAAGAAAGCGAAGAATTTCAAAATCCGCGGCTCGTCCGGCAAGGTTAATATCGCATTGTCCGGAATGCCGAAATTCACGGGGCTTCCCGACAACCGCTACGTCAATTGCGGCGGGCAGACGTTCTCGGGATCGCTCGAAACCATGGAACGGGCATTCGATTGCTGGAAACGAGGCACCTGGTCGGACGACCCGTTTATCGAGTCGATCATTCCATCGGCGTGGGACCCGACCGTCGCGCCAACCGGAAAGCACTGGATGTCGAATTTCATACAGTACTGCCCACCCAAGCTCGCGGACGGTCCCTGGACACCTGAAAAACGCGATGCGTTTGGCGAATCCGTGATCAGCAAGATCGAGCGCTACAGTCCGGGTATCAGAGACCTGATTGTACATATGGAGGTTCGCACACCGCACGACATAGAAAACGAGATCGGCCTGACTGAAGGCAATATCTTCCAGGGCGAACTGACGATCGACCAGTTGTTCTTCAACCGTCCATTCCCCGGGTATGGCCAGTACCGCATGCCGGTGAAAAATATGTACATGTGCGGTTCCTCGACCCATCCAGGCGGCGGCGTATCGGCTGTGTGCGGCGCGAATGCCGCGCGCGAGATCCTGATAGACCTGCGCAAGCCGAACACCGTGCCCGAAGACGACTTCTACGATGAGTAGACCATGACGACCACTGACCGCTATGCCGGTGAACGACCCAAGCTGACTGCCTTCTATCCGCGGGCGAAAGAGCTGAACATCCGCGATGCCTGGCAAGTCTGGAACGGCTACAAGTTTGCCGAGTGTTACTACGACGGTGAGTACGAGTATTTCTGTGTGCGCAATACTTGTGGCACCTACGATATTTGCCCGATGCAGAAATATGAGGTCAAAGGCCGCGACGCCGAAGCCATGCTTAATCGCATGGTGACGCGCGACGTCAGGAAAATCGGCCTGAATCGTGTCGCCTACTGTGTTTGGTGCACGGACGAAGGCCGCATGATCGACGATGGCACGATTTTCAAAATCGCCGACGACAAGTTCATGCTGACGTGCGGCAGTCCTTGCACAGCCTGGCTCAGGAAAGCCTCGTTCGGATTCGACGATGTCACGGTCACGGATGTCACGGATGATATCGCCGCGTTGGCGCTTCAAGGGCCAACCTCATGTGCAACGCTCAAGAAGATGGGACTGGACGGTATCGAAACAGCCAAGCCGTTCGACATCCAGTTCTTCCCGTTCCATGGGGAGACGCTCATGGTGTCGCGCACCGGTTTCACGGGCGATCTCGGCTATGAACTGTGGATTCCCAAAGAGCTGGCAGTAGAGATGTGGGATGAGCTCTATGCCGCTGGTGAAGACTACGGTATCCAGCCATTCGGCGAGACGGCAACGAATATGACCAGGCTCGAAGCCGCATTCATCATGCCAGCGATGGAATTCAATGAAGCGCTTCGAACGGTCAACCTGAACCACGACCAGACGCCATTCGAGCTCAGCCTGGGTTGGCTGGTCGATTTCGATAAACCGCATTTCAGCGGCCGCGCCGCCCTGCTCGAGGAAAAGAAACGGGGTCCACAGTACACGTTGACCAAGCTCGACATCGAAGGCAATCGGCCTGCTGAAGAATCCTACATTTACAACACCAAGGGCTGTAAGGGTAAAGAAGTTGGCTATGTCACATCAGCCATGTGGTCGCCGGCCGTGAAGGCCAACATTGCGCTGGCGATGATCAAGACGGAGCATCTCGAGGACGAGCTCTGGGCGGAAATTTACTACGCCAAGGAGCTGCGTCAGTACAGTCGTGTCGCGAAATGCACGCGTAAGACCAGGCCATTCTGGACACCACCCAGAGCACGTGCGACACCACCTCCGGACGCCTGATTCGCCCGACCCGCAGGACTCAGTCCGCGCGCAGCTTGTCCAGGTAGGCAGAAATCAGCTGTTTCTGCAGCGTCACCGGCAACAATTCGGGATGCAACAGACTTAATTGGCTGATCCCCGCCGAATACGCCCAGATTGCGATTGATTCAAGATCAATATCAAGCTCACTGCGAATTTCACCGGCCTGTTGAGCATCCTGCAGTAATTGCGTGATTCTCGCCTGCCAGCCGTCTATCAGCTCGGCATAGGTATCAGCAAAGGTCGCCTGCAAAGCCGCCTTGTACAGGAAAGTCAGCCAGACTATCCAGTCATCCCTGGACGACTCATTGATGATCGCGTCGTCGCACAGCAGGTGCTCGAGGGCCTTTAGTCCGGAGTACCGGCTGGTGTAACCGTTAATTCGCCTGGTCTGTAGCTCGGTCGAGTGACGGACGGCATGCATCAACAGTTCGTCTTTAGAGTTGAAATAGTGGAACAGTGAGCCGTAGGACAGGCCGGCCTCGGCGGCCACAGCCCGCATGGTCACACCCTCCAGGCCTTGCTGCGCGACCAGCCGCATGGTCGCTTCGGCAAATTTCTCACGCTGAGCATCGTGATTTACGATTTTTGGCATAGGTGGTTACCCGTCTTGACTCCGATCAGTATACATGTATTATACCGATCAGTTGATATAAATAAACAGTTGTTCGGCTCGGAATCCGGGTGATGAAAGCAATCGACCAAAAACAGGAACACGCACAGTCCTATTACGCCGCCAGCGTCAATGAAGTCACGGACTACCCCGCCCTGGCAGGCACAAAATCTGCCGATGTCTGCGTCGTTGGCGCCGGTTTTACGGGTGTCTCCACCGCCCTTACCCTGGCCGAGCGCGGCTATTCCGTGGCGCTGGTCGAAGCCAACCGCGTCGGTTGGGGTGCATCCGGCAGGAACGGCGGACATCTGATCAATGGCATCAGCGGACTGGAGAAGATCCGCAAGAGGCACGGCAACGGTATCGCCGACATGGTGTGGGACCTCAGGTGGCGCGGCAATGACATTATTTATGACCGGGTCGACAAGTACGGAATCGAGTGCGACCTGAAAAGCGGATTCGTAGAAACCGCATTGAAGCCGCGGCACCTGGACGATCTCGCCGGGTATTTCGCGGAGCGCGGTCGCCGGGATTTCCCCTACAAATATGAATTGTGGGACCGCGACAAGACTCGCTCCATGCTGGGCACTGATGCCTACATCGGCGGATTCGCCTGTTACCGTGATGGCCACCTGCATCCGCTAAATCTCTGCATTGGCGAGGCGCGAGCAGCGCACGGGCTGGGCGTACAGATATTTGAGCAGTCGCCCGTTGTCGGCATCGAACACGGCAAGCGGCCAGAAGTGAGAACCGCAACGGGTTCCGTGCAAGCCGACGCCGTGGTATTGGCCGGCAATGCCTACAGCCTGATGGAACCGAAACACCTGTCCAACCTTGTCTTCCCGGCCGGCAGCTACGTCATCGGCACAGAGCCCCTGTCCGAGGACGTAGTCAACGAGATCAATCCAGGTGACCTCTCCGTCTGTGACTCGAATGATATCGTCGACTACTTCCGCCTCTCGGCGGACAAGCGCCTGTTGTTTGGCGGCAGTTGTAACTACTCGGGCCGTGATCCCGCCAGCATCAAGGCGTACATCTTGCCGAAGATGCACAAGATATACCCACAGCTCAAAGGCGTGCGGATCGATTTCGAGTGGGGCGGAAAAATCGGCATCGTGCTGAATCGCATCCCGGCAGTGGGTCGTATCAACGAGAGCGTTTATTACAGCCAGGGCTATTCGGGACACGGTGTAAGCGCGACGCATGTCATGGGCGAAATCGTGGCCGATGCGGTTACCGGCACAATGGAGAAATTCGACCTGTTCGCCAACGCGAAACACTTCCGGATTCCGGGTTCGCAATGGATGGGTAACCAGATCATCGCCCTCGGCATGTTGTACTACAAAATGAAGGATCTGCTATGAACAGGCCGCCTCCCCGTTACGATTCGATCATAGTGGGTGCAGGACATAATGGACTGGTCTGCGCCGCCTACCTGGCACAAAGTGGCCAGAAGGTACTCGTACTCGAAGCATCGAGTGCCCCGGGCGGACTGGCGGCTAGTCGCGAGTTTCACCCCGGTTTTCACACCTCAGTCGCACATTCTGTCAGCCACTTCTCACACAAGGTCTGCAACGACCTCAAACTCGATTCGTTCGGTTATGAACCAACGTCGAGCTTGCTGCCCACGATTGGACTCAGCACCGACAAGAAGCATGTCGTACTACGCAAAGGTGGATTGAGCGGAGCCAGCAAAGACGATGTGAGCGCATACCAGGACTATTTCAGCCTCATGCGCCGTTTTGCCAGTGTATTGAAACCGTTCTGGCTCAAAACGTTGCCACGTATTGGCGCTACCGGTATGTCCGATCTGATGACGTTGGGGCATTTGGGCCTGAGCCTTCGCATGCTTGGCAAGAAGGACATGCGGGAATTCATGCGCATTGCAGCTCTGCCGGCACGCGATCTGGTCGATGAGTATTTCGACGATGACACTTTGAAAGCAATGTTGTGCTGGGACGGTCTGATTGGCGCGAAAATGGCGCCGCGCTCACCTAACAGCGCGGTACTCGCCATGCTGTACCGGATGGCCGGGGAATCCCGAGGTAGCCACGCGATTCCTGCAGGCGGCGTTAACGGTCTCATTACGGCCTTGTCCGCATCGGCCACCGCATCAGGCGCCGAAATAAGGTGTGAGACAAGGGTCGATCGCATCCTGATCGACGGTAGTAGCGACGGCCTGCTTGTGACGGGCGTGCAACTGGACGGCGGTGAGACTATCGAAGCTGACCGCGTTATCTCGGCCACTGACCCGCAGCGAACTTTCCTGAACCTCGTGGGTGTCGAGCATCTCGAGATCGGCTTCACCAACCGGATCCGGCGACTGCGCTGCGACGGCTATGTCGCGAAGTTACATCTTGCATTGAATGGTCTGCCGGAGTTTGAAGGGCTCGAGCAGGCCGACGGTCGCATGATCATTGCACCGGATATGGACACCATCGAATTCGCCTATGACCATGCCAAGTACGGCGAGTTACCGACCAAACCCGTCATGGAAATTGTCGTTCCGAGTGTGCACGATGCATCAGTCGCACCCGACGGACAGCATGTGCTGTCGGCACACGTCATGTACGTACCTTATAACCTGAAGGGTGGCTGGACCATTGATGCACGCGACCAGATGTGTGAACGAACCATCGACACAATTGCCCAGTACGCGCCGCGAATTCGCGAGCAAGTCCTGCATCAGGAATTTCTGACGCCGGCCGATCTGGAGCAACGCTGTAATGTGACCGGTGGTCACTGGCATCACACTGAATTTTCGATGGATCAGCTGCTCATGATGCGGCCAACGTATGAGGCTGCGCAGTACGGTACTCCGATACCGGGCCTGTACCTGTGCGGCGCGGGCTGTCATCCCGGCGGTGACATCACGGGTGCCGCCGGGCACAACGCCGCACGCGAGATCCTGCGATGAATAACTATGACGCCATCATCATCGGTGCCGGCCACAACGGCCTGACCAACGCCGCGTATCTCGCAAAAGCCGGACTCAACGTTGTCCTGCTCGAGAAGAACGATTTTATTGGCGGCGCGTCGTGTACCCAGGAGTTTCACGAGGGCTGGAAGTACTCGAGTTACTCCTACGTCTGCAGCATGATGCGACAGGCGATACACCGCGACCTCGACCTCGCCAGGCATGGCCTGCTGATCGTGCCCTACCTCGGCACCGTCAACTTCGGCGATGGCGATGAAAGACTGTTGGCCTATCACGACGAGGAAGCGTGGAACCTGGAGTTGAAACGCCACTCACCTCGCGATGCGGATGCGATGCATCGCTTCCAGGCAGACCTGACTCGCTACGCACAACTGATCCGCAAAACGTTGATGCGTACTCCGCCCGACCCCACCTCGTTCCGGCCGCGCGACATCATGGAACTGCTGTTCTTCGCGAAACAGCTCTGGAACCTGGGTGAGAAAGAAATTTACGAGTACGTGCGCTTTTTCACTATGAGTGCAGCCGAATTCCTCGACGAGTATTTCGAGAGTGATCTGATCAAGGCCGCAATGGCCAGCGCGGGCATTATCGGTACTGCCCTCGGCGTCGGCTCACCGGGTTCTTCCTACATCTTGTTACACCATGTAATGGGTGATGTCGACGGCAGCATCGGTGCATGGGGACTGCCGCGCGGTGGCATGGGTGCTATATCGGATTCCCTTGCCGGTGCATTGCAGCAACACGGTGGCGAGCTCCGCACCAGCGCCGGCGTGCAGAAGGTGCTGGTCAGGAACCGCAAGGCTGTTGGCGTCGTCCTTGAAAATGGTGACGAGATCATGGCGCGCATCGTAGTCTCAAACCTGGATGCGAAACGCACCTTCACGCGCATCATCGACAAGGACGACTTGCCCGACGGCATCTACGACAAAGCCTGCAATTTCAAGATTCGCGGCTCATCCGGAAAGGTCAATATCGCGTTGTCGGGTATGCCGACGTTCACGGGATTGCCGGACAACCGTTACATCAATCGAGGTGGCCAGGGCTTTACGGGATCCCTGGAAACCATGGAGCGGGCGTATGACAGCTGGAAGCACAAGCGCTGGTCGGAAGACCCGTTTGTTGAGGGGGTCATCCCGTCAGCGTGGGACCCGACTGTCGCACCGCCGGGCAAACACTGGATGTCGAATTTTGTGCAGTACTGCCCGCCTGAACTCTCGACCGGACCATGGACACCCGAAGATCGCGACCAGTTCGGCCAAGCCGTCATCGACAAGATTGCACGATACAGCCCGGGCTTCAAAGATCTGATATTGCACGTAGATGTTCGTACCCCGTACGACATGCAACAGGAAATCGGGCTTACGGAAGGCAATATTTTCCAGGGCGAGCTCACCATCGATCAACTGCTCTTCAATCGCCCGTTCCCCGGTTATGCGCAATACCGCATGCCGGTTAAGAACCTCTACATGTGTGGCTCTTCGACACATCCGGGTGGCGGTGTTTCCTCAGTGTGCGGCGCAAATGCGGCACGTGAAATTCTCATGGATCTTCGGCGTACGAACACAGTGCCCGAAGACGATTTCTACGATGAATAAGCTATGACTACGACCGACCCATACGCCGGCGAACGCCTGAAGCTATCCCCTTTCTACGCCAGGGCTAAAGAACTCAACATTCGTGATGCCTGGTCTGCATGGAACGGCTACAAGTTCGCGGAGTATTACTATGATGCGGCGTACGAGTATTTCTGCGTTCGTAATCTGTGCGCGACTTACGATATCTGCCCGATGCAAAAATACGAAATCGCGGGACGCGACGCCGAAGCCATGCTCAATCGCATGGTCACCAGGGACGTCCGGAAGATCGGGCTCAATCGTGTTGCCTACTGCGTGTGGTGCACCGATGCCGGGCGCATGATCGACGACGGCACGATATTCAAGATGTCCGACGATAAATTCATGCTGACCTGTGGCAGCCCCTGCACTGCCTGGTTGGAAAAGAGCACTTTCGGATTCGACAACGTAACAGTCACAGATGTGACCGATTCGATTGCGGCGCTGTCGCTGCAGGGGCCAACCTCGTGTGCCACGTTAAAGAAGATGGGCCTGGACGGCATCGATACGCTCAAACCGTTCGGCATCATGCAGTTCCCTTACCATGGCGACATTCTTATGGTGTCACGCACAGGCTTCACCGGGGATCTGGGTTATGAGCTCTGGATCAAGGCCGGACTTGCGCTCAACATGTGGGATGAACTATACGCCGCAGGCGAGGACTACGGCATCCAGCCCTTCGGCGAGGCCGCAACCAATATGACCAGGCTCGAGGCTGGATTCATCATGCCTGCGATGGAGTTTAATGAAGCACTAAGGACCGTAAACTTCGAGCATGACCAGACACCCTTTGAACTGGGCCTCGGTTGGTTGGTCGATTTTGACAAACCCCACTTCAACGGTCGCCGCGCCTTACTGGAAGAGAAACAACGCGGACCCAAGTACACGCTGGCGAAGCTCGATATCGAAGGCAACAGGCCTGCCGACGGCTCGTACGTGTACAAGAACAAGCGCTGCACGCAGGAAATTGGCTATATCACCTCCGCCATGTGGTCGCCGTCCGTAAAGGCCAACATCGCCCTGGCCATGATCGAGACGCAACACATCAATGGTGAGCTTTGGGCTGAAATCTACTACGAGAAAGAACTGCGCCATTACAGTCGTATCGTCAAGTGCACACGTAAAACCAAGCCATTCTGGGCGCCGTCGCGGGCGCGGGCCACACCGCCGGCTGACTACTAGATATCTTCCCAGCAGATAAACACCGCATCACAGATGCTCGAATAAACGGCCGTGTGAATTGAATTGCCGGGCTCCTTTTTCGACTGCATCTGTTCCACCGCCTTGTCACACTGCTCACGATCCGCGAACGACATGATGAAAAAGTACTCGTGGTCGCGCTCGTCATCCGTGTCCATGATCGGATGACGCTGCCTGCGACCGATCGGCCCCGTCGTTTCGATTAATCCGGGGCCCCGCATGTGCGCAGAGAATTCAATGAGTTTGCTGCTGAACTCCTCCACCGTGGCAGGAGGTTCGAGATTGAAACAGGTCAGCATGTGAAACATCGTCAATGCGACGGCAAATAATGCTTACGAATGAGCTTGATCGCGACGATTCCGAGAGTTACGTAGATGAAGAACCAGCTCAGTGTGAGCATGACCTCGCCGGTTGCCCAGTCGAGCGTGCCATCCGCGGACAACGTCCCGGTCGCACGCTGGTATGGACGAACGTAGTAGTTAATCAACACGAACGGCATGATCAGGCCGTTCGCGATCAGCAATACCGGGGCAATCAGCGACGTGCGAGTCTTCGCCGCATCCAGTTCCTCTGCGGGTGTATCGTGCAACTTCGCAAGGTACTCCTTCTCCTCCGTACTGACCTGGGTTCTGGACGACACGACCAGTACGACAATGAGACTGGCGACCAATCCTATCAGGGCGGGATCCAGGTACGACGGCAGGTAGATGACGTCAATGACATCGAGGAACTTGGGCACGATGTTAAAAACGAAGCCGGCCACCATGCCCCAGAATGCCGCCGCCGCAGTGATCTTCTTGCTCCAGACACTCATGATGCCGACGACACCCCAGGACGACGCAAACACCGTGGCGACGAACATTGTGAGCCAGAATATATTGGGTGGGATTATCAGCGCCGCGCCTAACGCCAGCGTACCAATCAACAACATCATCAGCCGTGTGAAATTCAATTTCTTCGCTACATCCCGACGCTGATACAGGCCGACGTCGCTACTGACACTAAACCCTACCAGCGACAGGAACGTCGATGCTGACGACAAGACTGCCGCCACAATTCCGGCCAGCAACAAGGCGCCGAGCATCTCGGGCAACATGTTCATTGATGCCCATACCATGGCGCGTTCGTAAGGAACAATGTCAGAGTTGCCCAGGTTGATAGTTGCGCCCAGCGCATAAACGATGACCTGCAGCATGACGATGACCAGACAGGCAGCGCAGGAAGACCGCAGCACGACGTGTTCGTTGCGTGCCATCAGGTGTCGACCCGCCTGCCAGGGCCCAACGATGTAAACCAGCAGCCAGCTAATATCGAGAATAATCGCCCAGATCAGGTAGTCGGATGCGGTTGGCCAGATCGTGCCTGGACCGACGATACCGTGCCAGGACATCAACTCGGGTTTGTGTTCGATCGTCACCAGTTGCTCTATAACAGATGGCCAACCTCCAAAGTCGCTGATGACGAAAAAGGCAGCCGTCACACTGGCACCCGTAAAAAGAAGGAACATCAGGGTGTCGGTCAGGATGACGCCGCGAGACCCCGAGTACATTGTAAACGTCGTGTAACTGAGCCAGGCGATGATCAGGCTTTGCACGTAAGTGAGATCCGTCAGCTCCGACAAGAGAATTGCCGCCCCCTGGGTAACCGCGATCAGGTAGGCACTCAAAGCCAGGATAATCGTCACTCCAGCCATCTTTTGCACACGTGAGCTGTTGAATCGCTTGCCAAAGTACTCGGCCACGGTCGTTGCGCGGCTGCGCCGCAGGTAACGCCCGAAGAGAATTGCACCTATGACGTAACCACTCGCCGCCGCCTGCGGCCACAACACATAGGGCCCTGCCTGACCGTCGTAAGCAAAGCCGGCCTCGCCGAGGAACAGCGTGGAACTCATGAGACTGGCTACGAGCGTGCCAACGATAATCAGCGTCGGAGCGCGGCGTCCTGCAACATAGTAGTCGTCGAGTTTTTTTATGCCGCGGCCCGCGTAGTTGCCGATGGCGATGTAGACGGCGATGCTGACGGCGATCGTCGCCGAATAGATGTCCACCTAGCTCACTGTCCGCCGCAACCAGGCTGGTGTTTCGTAAATCTCGATGGTCACTTCGTCACCGGCGCTGATGGTGCCTGTTGCCTCGATGACCCCGACGATACCGCGAGTGAGTTTGGCCGCCTTGGAAAATACCGTCGACTCCAGCTGCTTGCCCGAGCGACTCGTGTGAGTTTCAGCCAGTTTCTTGCTCATTCCGTGACACGGCGGATTATATTCCTCGACCATCAGTTCGGCGCCTGATGGGATCTTGAGCAATGTGCCTTTGGGCAGCCGCGACAATTGGTCGACGCCCTCGATACAGAGATTCGCGCCCAGTTCTGCGGCAGTCAGCGGTTCGCTCAGATCCATGGCCTCTTCGATCTCAGCAAGTTCCTCAACCGAAACCGCCGACCATTGCCGTTCGTTGCGGCGAATTGTTCCTTCGGGCTGCTTGTCGCCGGCCCAGGTACCGCGCTTGTAAGAACGATGCCGGTCCCCGACGATGCCGTCCAACTCGACCTCTATGGTCTGGCGCTCCTCTTTGCTGAACGCGTCACTGCAACCGGAGTGAACGGACATAATCCGCGCTATTACTTTCTCGACCATGATTTCCTCACCATAACATGTATACTCAAATGCCAATTTCGCGGGGGATATTGTGGGCGCTACCGAGTTCGTAGAAAGCTATATGGACGCGTGGAACCATCGCGACCCGGAAGCGGTCGCGGGCCACCTTGCGGACAACGGAACTTATATAGACGTTCCGGAAAACACACGGCGCACACACGACGAACTCATCGTCAGCCTCACGGAATTCTTTTCGACTTACCGGCATCGCTACGAACTGATCGGCGAAATTATGAAGGGTCGAAATACCGTGGCCTATCAGTACCGAATGCAGCCTGTTAGTGAGACGGAGCCCGGTGAAATTATCTACGGCGCGGACTTTATCACGCTGCGTGGCGACACTGCGGTCATGATTACCGACTATTACGATATCCCGGGCCAGGAGCTAAGGTCCGAAATCGCCCGCGCCACCTCTCGGTCCAAGGGAAACCACAAGTACGCAAAGTCCGGATTGAACGAACGGCAGCTGCATCAATACAAGAACCGGCTGGACAGAATCATGCAAACCGAGCAGGTGTTCCTGCAGCCGGATTTGACCTTGCCAAAGCTTGCGCAGCAGGTGGGTTGCTCGGTCAATCATTTGTCACAGGTCATAAATGCCGGTCTTGGTATGAGCTTTTTTGATTATCTGAACCACTTCAGGATCGAACATGCCAAGCAACTGTTGACGAAGTCCAATGGCCAGGGCAACGCGGTACTGAACGTCGCTTTTTCAGTGGGCTTCAACTCGAATTCGGCGTTTTACGCCGCGTTCAAAAAGTGCGTTGGACAAACGCCAGCCCAGTTTCGCCGGCTGCGATTACAGAAAACCCACTAGCGGGTCCCGGGACATTCCCTCGCTTCGCCCTGCGACTCCGGAATCCGGGGCAAATCGTCTGCGTCAGCAACGGGTTCCGACCAATCGTCCTGCCAGATACATTCCCAGTAATAGCTGCGCCGAAAATAAAACTCCCATGCTGCCTGGCGGCGTTGGAAAAATGGCACTCCGTACAAGCGTTGCATCGCTTCGAGTTCGCGGGAATAACGTAACGGGCCGGCATCGACCGGGTCGAGCCCCATCTCCAGGATAATTCGTGCCACTTGCTCCTTCGCCTCGCGGTCATCAGCTGCGATCGGAATCGTCACCGGTCCACCGACAACGCCCGGGTCGTCAATGACGTAACTCGCTTGCAGCGCAAATGTCTTCATGACCCGTGCACCTGGATTCCATTGCTGGATCATCTCCGCACTGGATGTCTCAAGCATCGGCACGTAATAGCCATCCTCGCCCTGTTCATGCGGGAATGAAACATCGATTACGATTTTGTCGTCGAGCGAACCGAGATTCTGTGCAACCACTTCCATCGCCGGCCAGGGCACAGCGAGAATGACGATATCCCCCGCCTGCGCAGCCTCGCGTTGCGTGGTCGCTCTCGCAGTCGCCCCTGTAAGCTCAACCACCGATTGCGCTTTCTCGCCATCCGGTTCACGGGAACCATAGACGACGGTATAGCCGAGTTCCGCGAACCTCGGACCCAGTGAATCGCCCATGTCTCCAGTGCCGATAATGGCCACAACGGGCTTGGGCTCCGCCGCATGGGCACTCGCGACCAAAGTGGCGAGCAAAACAACGATCAGGGAAATTCGCATATTCATGGTTCTTTCCTCGTCCATGCCTGTAGGCATGGATTCCAGTTCTGGAACTGCGTCAGTATGATCCAAGCATGATTGCACGATTCGCGGCGATGGATGAGGCGAAGTTGCACAAGCTGCAGCAAGCCGTCAAATGGACTGTTTACACGCTGCTCATCGTCAACTTCCTTTTCTATTTCCTCGAGGATCTGGAGCGCGTAAGGCATGTGCTGCATGAAGGATCCACGTTTCTCGACTGGACCAGCGAGTTCACCACGAGCATCGATGAATCTGCGTGGTTCATATTGCTGTTCATGTTCGAGCTCGAGACCTACGTTCTCGAAGACAAGGACTGGAAAGGCTGGGTCGCGCATGTGATTCGAGGCGCCCGCCTCGCCTGTTACGTGATGCTCGCACATACGATTTTCGCGTACTCGAACACTGTCATTGACCTCATGGCAACGCAACCGGTCGAGAACGCCTCTTCCCTTTGTGACCTGGTCGACGACGGTGTGTCGTACGTCCACAATCTCGAGTACACCGAAGTCAACGAGCAAACATGCGCTGATCTTTCGACCGCGAACCAGTTCTTCTGGGTGGCGGACGATCCGGTCGTGACAGACCTGGATAGCCTCAATCTCGAGCGTGATCTTGCCTGGGTCGATCTCGCGGAAGCTGCGATCTGGTTACTCATCCTGCTCGCCATCGAGATCATCGTACGTATGCAAAGTCGTGGCGTGACTGGCAGCACACTGGTGACCTCACTGAACCGGATCAAACTCGGTCTTTACTCAACCCTGATCGCGATCAGTATTTACTGGGCATGGCTCGGGCACTGGTTGTACCTTTGGGACGAACTGCTCTGGATTGGCGGTTTTGCAGCAATTGAAATGAATGTCAGTGAGTGGCGCGAGGAATTAATTGAGCAAGGGGAAACAACATGATGAACGGACATTGTGAATGCGGTCGAATTCGATTTGAGATCGACGGTGAGATCCAGGATTACAGCCACTGCCACTGCTCGCAGTGCCGGAGAATGCACGGGGCGGCTTTTGCTACCTTTGCGGGCGTCGCGCGTAGCGACTTTCGTTACGTGACCGGTGAGAGCGACGTCACCACCTATGCGTCATCGGACACGCATGAGCGTGTATTTTGCTCGATTTGTGGCTCGAACGTGCTGGTCGGCCTGGAGCCAGAGCCAGAGACGTATTACGTGAGCATGAGCATGATCGACGGCGATCCGCCCCGTCCCCCGGGTTATCACGCTTTCGTGGGCTCGAAAGCTCCCTGGCACGAAATCACTGACGATCTTCCACAGCACGACGAGTTCCCACCTGACTAAATGAATAGCACTAATCAACAACAGGAGCATACGGGCTCGTATTACGCCGCGTCAGTCAACGACGTGACGGCATACCCGGAGCTGCAAGGCGCCAAATCGGCCGATGTCTGCGTTGTTGGCGCTGGGTTCACGGGCGTCGCCACTGCCCTGACTCTGGCGGAGCGCGGTTATTCGGTCGCATTGGTCGAGGCCAACCGGATCGGTTGGGGTGCGTCCGGGCGTAACGGCGGGCAGATCATCAACGGCATGAGCGGCATTGCCAAGCTGCGCAAGAAACACGGCGACGGAATCGCCGATATGCTCTGGGATTTGCGCTGGCGTGGCAATGCAATCATCTATGACCGCGTTGAAAAGTACGGCATCCAGTGTGATCTGAAGAGTGGATATGTCGAGGTTGCGCCGAAGCAGTCGCAAGTCGCCTGGTTTGACGAGCAAGCCGAAGAAAGAGCACGACGAAACTTCCCTTTCCCCTACGAGGTGTGGGACCGCGACCAGACATGTGAAACGCTCGGCACCGAGGCATACCACGGCGGATTCGCCTGCTTTCGCGACGGCCATGTACACCCTTTGAACCTTTGCATTGGGGAGGCCCGCGCGGCCCATGATCTTGGCGCGCAGATCTTCGAGCAATCGCCGGTCGTCGGCATCGAGCACGGCACACGCCCAAAGGTGAAAACGGCGAAAGGCTACGTCGAGGCCGATTCCGTGGTGTTGGCGGGTAATGCATACAGCAAGCTCGAGCCAAAGCACCTGTCAAACCTGGTGTTCCCCGCAAGGAGCTACATCATTGCGACCGAACCGCTGTCCGATGATGTCGTCAACGAAATCAACCCGCGAGATGTCGCCGTCTGCGACGTCAACGAAGTTGTCGATTACTATCGCCTCTCGGCGGACAAGCGGATGCTCTACGGCGGCGCCTGCAACTACTCGGGACGCGACCCTGGGAGCATCAAGTCCTATATCCTGCCGCGCATGCTGAAGGTGTACCCGCAACTCAAAGACGTCCGCATCGACTATGAGTGGGGCGGCACAATCGGCATTGTTCTGAATCGTGTGATTGCCGCAGGCCGCATCAATGACAACGTCTATTATTCCCATGGCTATTGCGGCCATGGCGTCTGCGCGACACATGTTATGGGCGAGATCATGGCTGATGCTGTTGGCGGGACCATGGAACGCTACGATCTGTTCGCCGGCCTGAAGCACATGCGATTACCGGGCACCCAGTGGCTCGGCAATCAGATCATTGCGCTCGGCATGTTGTTCTATAAGATAAAAGACAAGCTCTGATTGGGGGTTCGCATGCTCAAGAAAGCTGCCTTTTACGATTTTCTCAACCGCCGAAGTGACTGCGACTTTGATCAGTTTATGGCGGAGTCAGTTGAAGATGAGCACTACATCAACTGGAACGAGTACTTGCTCCCGCATGACTACGGTGATGCTGAGGAAGAGTACAAGGCGATACGCGGTAGCTGCGCATTATTCGATGTTTCACCGCTTCGAAAGATCCGTGTTCGCGGAGTAGGGGCCGGTGCATTTCTTGATCACTTGTTTACGCGTCCTGTAGGCACTCTTGCATCGATGCGAGCGACCTACGTCATTTATTGCAATGAGGATGGCAGTCTCAAGGATGACTCCATTCTCTACAAATTTGATGACGACGATTACCTTTTGATGCCGTCAGATGTCGATCACTCGCCGTATTTTGAATCCCTTCGTGAGCAAATCGGCGTAGCCGACGTTTCATTCACAGAATGCACAGATTCCTGGGTGGGTTTTGCAATTCAGGGCCCTCGCTCCGCGGCAGCCCTGTTGACTATGGGTTTCGAGGGCGTCGAGCAATTAAAGCCCTTCCAGGTCAGGGACTACACGATCAGGGACGGCACAGTGCGAATTGCGCGCGTGGGATTTACGGCCGATCTGGGCTTCGAGTGCTGGTTCGAGCCCGGTCTGGCCGACGCAATGATGCGGCACATTCAATCGGCGAGGTTGGCAATGAACATCGCGATACCCGGCTATGGTCTCAGCGCTTTGCAGGCCTGCCGGCTCGAGGGAGGATTTGTCGTTGCCGGTTGGGACTTTTCGACTGAACTGGACCCTACGCCAGGATTCGAACGATCTCCGTATGAGGTTGGCCTCGGTTGGCTAGTCAACCTGGAGGGCTCAGAATTCGTGGGCCGTGAAGCACTCATGGAGCGCACGGAAAACGGCCATGACTACGCATTGAGGTGCTTTGAATCTGATTCGAAAACGGCGCCGGAGGATGGCTCGGCACTGCGAGCCGGGAGCAGCGAGGATGCCACGGTCGTGGGCCTGGTGAACTGCTCGAACTGGTCCTGGGGCCTGGGCAAGACCATCGGCAACGCGTCGATGCAGTCAGAGTATGCTGACCTGGAAAGCGCCTGGGTCGAAATTGCCGGTGACCTTCACGAGGTCACGCTCAGCCGCGGGCCGCTGCTCAGCCTGGATCGTCGAAATGAGGTGCCTGCGTCAGTCGAAATCGATCCAGGTGGTCTTTAGCTCGGTGTAATCATCAAAAGCGTGCATAGACTTATCGCGTCCGTTACCGCTTTGCTTGAACCCGCCGAACGGCACCGTGATATCACCACCGAAGTAATTGTTAATACCCATCGTGCCAACGCGCACGGCGGCTGCAACCTTATGCGCCGTGTTGATATTGTTGCTCCAGACAGCGCCAGCCAGGCCATAGATCGAATCATTCGCGATCCTGACTGCCTCTTCCGCGTCCTTAAAGCCGATGACAGACATGACCGGCCCGAAAATCTCTTCCTGCGCGATGCGCATGCTGTTATTGACGCCGTCAAAGATCGTCGGCTCGTGATAGCAACCGCCGGACTCTTCCATGACCTGCTTGCCACCAGCCACTAGCGATGCCCCCTCCTCCTGGCCGATGCCGACATAGTCCGTAACAGTCTGCAATTGCACTGCGTCAATCATCGGGCCCATAGCCGTATTCGGATCCAGGGGATCGCCCGGCGCCCAGCCCTTACTGTTCTCGACAACCATCTCCACGAATTTGTCGCGGATGCTGTCTTCGACGATCAGTCGTGTGCCTGCGGTACAGGTCTGTCCACCATTGTAGAAAACAGCGACCGCGGCCATGGCGGCGGCCTTGTCGAGATTCGCGTCGGCGAACACAATGTTCGGACTCTTGCCGCCGAGCTCCAGAAACGTCCTTTTGAGGTTCGACTCGCCCGAATACTGCATCAGCTGCTTGCCGATTTCGGTCGATCCGGTAAACGTCATGCCGTCGATGTCCTCGTGCAAGGACAAGTGGCGGCCCAGGCTGCTGCCAGGACCCGGCAGCACGTTCAGCACACCATCGGGTAAACCAGCTTCGCTTGCCAATCCGGCAATGCGTAGTGCGGACAGCGGTGTATTGGACGCGGGTTTGAGAATGACCGAATTACCCGTTGCCAGCGACGGCGCGAGTTTCCAGGCCGTGGTCGATAACGGGAAATTCCACGGCACAATCGCCGCAACGACACCGAGCGGCAGCCGCTGTACCAAAGCCAATGAGTCGTGCGGCGTCGGAGGAATCTCGTCATAGACCTTGTCGACAGCCTCACCACTCCAGCGGATCGTTCGCATGGCCGATGGCACATCGCCACCGGTCGTGTCGGCGATCGGTTTGCCAACATCCAATGATTCCAGCAGCGCAATTTCATCAGCGTGGTCACCGATCAGTTCGGCCCAGCGCACGAGAACCATCTTGCGATCGGCCGGTGCCATGTTGGCCCAAACTCCGCTTTGAAAAGCCGCGCGCGCGATACGAACCGCTTCATCGGCATCCTCGATGCCACAATTTGCGACATCGGCCAGCTTGCGGCCATCTCCCGGACTCACGGTCGCGCGTGTTTCGCCCGATAGAGCATCCTGGTAGCGACCGTTAATGAACGCCCTGCCCTCGATGTCGAGGCTATCAGCCTGGGAACCCCAATCTTGTCTCGTTTTGTCCAGCATGAAATGGTGCCTCCGAAAATTCTGGTCTAGCTGAGCTCTGAAATTGCCCGATGGGCCTGTACAACGGCTGACTCGAGCATGGCGCTCGCACCAGCGTCCGAGTTGGCAATAGCAATTCGTCCGTGGGGTTTGCGACCGATGACATTGGGCGCGCGCTCGCTGTTCTTGCCGCCATACCATGGGTCGCCGAGATCGTTGAACTCGTCTGAATAACCATGCGCCCAGCGATTGATCGTAATGCCAGCTATATCGCGGGCTGGGTCGAACCCACCCTCGGAGAGAAAACCGGCCAGTTGTTCACGGATGTGACGCTCCATAGACTCGAACGGCGTGGCCAAAAGCTCATGCAGGCCAAGGCGCCGCTGATCACGCGGGCTCAAGCCTTTATTATTGAAGTGCGGGAAGCGTTCCATGTGCACCGTGATCGGGTCGTCGGGACTGTCGGGGTAGTCCTGGCCACCCCAACTGACTGGAAAGTCGAGCAACGCATTAGCGTGATAGCTACCCGACGACACAACGCCCCCAATGCCGAGATTTTTCCAGGCCCGCCAGTTGTTCAGCATGACAGTGGTGTACAGCATCGGCGTCTTCACGCCCATGCTTAGCGCCTCACGTTGCTGTGCCGGCAAATCAGGGCAAAGCGACGGAATGATCGAGTTGTAGCACGCCAGTACGCAGTGCTTTGCCCGCACACGACAGGCCTGGCCGCCCAGAACATAGTCCACATCAACCTCGGTTGCCGATCCTGGATCGCCAACGTTTTCGACTTTCACGGCCGTGCTGTTCAAGCGCAGCCGGACCGGAGATATCGCCACATCCAGTTTGCTGTAGTCAAACCTGGCCATGAGGATATCGTCAGCCGTCGATCCCGGCGCCACATCGGGAATCATGTTTCGCACCATCAGTCGGGCAACAGATGCGTTGCCGTCCGGGAAATGATGGATATAAGGCTCGTCCTCGTTGTAGTCCGGTATTCCCATGGCCATTGCGCCAGGCAGACCCATGTATTCAACAACACCGGCCGCGTGCGCCGCCTCGATACCCGCGCCATAGTCGATCGCAAGGTCCTGCAAAACTGCAAATACTTCCGGCTCGTGAATATCGAGATGCCGCTCGAGGAATTCGCGATAGCTAATCGAGTATATGTATTCCCACCTATCGTCCTCGTCGGGGATCTTTATTTGATCGGTATCCGTCGTCACCAACCGCAAGAGTTCTGTCCGTGCGGCATCGGATAAGGGCATCTGTGCCACTGCTTCCACGGCGGTCAGATCGGATGGTGCCAACGGAATGTACCTGAGATCGCCGAGGCCAAAGCGCACCAGATGGTCGGATCCCCAGTCCTTGCGATTGAAGTGAATGCCGGCTGCGAGGCCGTTGCGCTTGTAAAAGTCCTGGTCGTAGGCATCACTCAGGCGATCCTTGTCGATGCCGAGATCATGAAGGAGTTCTTTTGTGACACTCGGGTAGAACGACGGCGACTCGAGCGACTGGCTTCCACCGTAGCCGATATACGTGCGGCCGCCGACATCGAACTCGTTGCGACTGGCGTGACCACCAAAGTCGTCGTGATTATCGAGGAGGAGAATTCGCGCCCGCGGATTGTCCTGCAGATAGAAGTGCGCAGCTGCCAGCCCGCTGAGGCCTGCCCCAACAACAACCAGGTCATAGGTGCCTGAATCCGGCTCCTCAACCGGCCCCCAATCTCGTTTGCCCTCACGGGCCAGCTTGTGGGCAACAACGAACGACCCGTCGTGATTGCCGCGCATGCCGGTCAGCGCCGGTGGATAGTATGGGTGACCGGCCTTCTCAGCAGCGATTATCTCGTCGGCGATCGCAGTTCCGGGCACAAACGACGAGGCTGCCAGCGCACCAAATCCATGCAGGATGTCGCGACGCGACACAGGCCGATCCATTCCCAGCTCTCGATCTCGATGCTTGCCCATCTGGTACCCCAAAACGCATCCCGATGACAGATTGTACGCGCCGAGACGGAACTTGGGATTGTTCACAGCGACAAGCCTGGCAGACTACCGAGCCTATACGCACTCGCGCCAACGGTGCCGGATCACGTTAGAATCCCGCCATGAGCAGCTACGACGCCATAGTCATCGGTGCGGGCCACAACGGCCTGACCAATGCCGCCTTCCTCGCCAAGGCGGGGCTGAAGGTGCTGGTTGTCGAAAAGAACGATTACATCGGTGGTGCCACGGTCAGCAGGGAACTGCACGAGGGCTGGAAATACTCCAATTGCAGCTACGTCAGCAGCCTGTTTCGCCCCGAGATCTACAACGCCCTGGACCTCGGACGGCACGGGCTGAAAGTCATTCCGCTCATCAGCAGCATGACGTTCAAGCAGGATGGCGACTACTTCGGCAGTTACTACAATCCGAACGTCCGCCGCCGTGAACTGATGCGTCACAGCCCGCGAGATGCCGATGCGGTAGTCCGGTTCGATGCCGATGTATTGCGCTGGTGCAGACTAATTCGCGGATTCCTGCTGCGTACACCGCCGGACCCAGGATCATTCCGGCCTCGCGATGCCTTCGAGTTCGCGTACATGCTGAAGAAGTTCTACGAACTCTCTGAAGCGCAGATTTACGAGTTCATTCGCTTTTTTACGATGTCGATCGCCGAGTACCTCGAGAACTACTTCGAGAACGAAACGATCCTGGCCCACTATTCCGGCGGCAGCATCATCGGTACCGGGCTGGGCGTGTACTCGCCAGGCACTGCCTATGTCTTGCTGCATCACGCCATGGGCGACGTCGATGGCAACGTCGGTTCCTGGGGATTCGCCCGCGGCGGAATGGGTGCTATTGCTGATGCTCTCGCGTCTTCGTTCCTGGCCGTGGGAGGTGAGATTCGAACAGATGCCGAGGTCGCAAAGATCATTGTCAAAGGCAACAAGACCACGGGTGTGCGGCTTGCCTCCGGAGAAGAGATCCTGGCCCGCACGGTCGTCTCGAACCTCGATGCCAAGCGCACGTTTACGAAGGTCATGGACGAGAATGACCTGCCACCCAAGCTCGTTGAGCGCGCAAAGAACTTCAAGATCCGCGGTTCGTCCGGCAAGCTGAATATAGCGCTGGATGGCATGCCGTCTTTCCCTTCGCTGCCCGAGGGATCACCGCTCACGCTCGGCCACATGCACTTCACCGATACGCTGCACCGTCTCGAGAAAGCCTACGACGACTGGAAAGATGATCGCTGGTCGGCAGATCCCTATTGCGACACGTTGGTTCCGTCGCAGTACGACCCGACGCTTGCCCCGGCAGGCAAACACATGATGACCGTGTTTGTGCAGTACTGCCCGGTCAAACCCGAGGGCGGCTGGACAGACGAGAAGCGCGACGCGTTCGGCAACACGGTTATCGACCAGATCGCCGATTACAGCCCCGATTTCAAAGACCTGTTGCTGCATGCAGAAGTCCGTACGCCGCGCGACATGGAAGACGACGTTGGCCTCACCGAAGGCAACATTTTCCAGGGTGAACTGACGTTTGATCAGTTGATGTTCAATCGGCCATTCCCGGGTTATGCGCAATATCGCGGCCCGGTAAAAGGCATGTACATGTGCGGATCGTCGACACACCCTGGTGGCGGCGTGATGGGAGCACCCGGCGCCAATGCGGCTCGCGAAATTCTGCGTGACCTGAAGAAACCGGACACGACACCGGAAGAGTTCAGCGATGACTGAGCGAATCGACGCAATCATCATCGGCGCGGGTCACAATGGCCTGGTTTGTGCGGCTTATCTGGCGCGAGCGGGAATGAACGTCGTCTGTCTCGAAGCAGCAGATTCTGCAGGGGGCATGGCGGCGCCGCGCACCCTGGGTGATGACTATCATTTTCCCGGCCTTGGCGTTTCTGCTTACCCGGTCAGCGCCGCGATTCGCCGCGATCTCAAGCTGGACCAGTTTGGCTATGCACCGGGCAAGGCCGTTGACACGATTGCGCTGGATGCCCGGGGCAATCATCTGACGATTGGCGCGCGTTCGCTCTCAGGCAATGACCTTCCAGAGTCGGATGCCAAGGCATATCCCGACTTCAAGAACGAGTACCTGGCATTTGCGAAATCACTGCGCCCATTGTTTGACAACAAGCCGCCTCGCCTGAAAAACATGCCATTTTCGGACTTGTCCACGCTGGCGAAGCTCGGCTGGAACGTACGCCTGGGGCTTGGGCGGGAAGCGATGTATGAGTTGCTGCGCGTCGCAGCCATCAATATCTATGACGTTCTCAATGACACGTTTGATGACGACCGCCTGAAGGGCGCCATCGCCGCCGATGCCGTAATGGGCAGCGCGATGGGGCCGCGCACACCGGGCACCGTGCTGACCTGGCTGCAGCGCCTGTACGGCCAACTCAGTGGACCGCTGTCCCTGCATTCAAGTGAACAGCTGATAAATGCGTTGACTCAGTCGGCCGAGAGCGCAGGCGCGTCAATTCGTTTGAATACGCGGGTTGCGAAGATCCTCGTGGACAACGGCAAGGCATTCGGTGTCGAACTCGAGAACGGCGAAATGCTCAAGGCGCGCACCGTTATCTCGAACGCGGATCCCAGGACCACGTTTTCCACGCTGGTCGGAGCACCGGCACTCGACGCCATGTTCGCCAATCGCGTGACGCAGATTCGCGGCTCTGGCGTCGTCGCCAAGCTGAACATTGCCCTGAACGGTATGCCGGAGATTAGCGGAATCAGTGCGGAACAGATCGGCAACCGTTTGCTGATCGCGCCGACGATGAAATACGTCGAACACGCATTCAATCATTCCAAGTACGGCGAGTACTCGGAAAACCCGGTGCTCGACATCAGCATACCGAGCTTGCACAACAGTTCCCTCGCACCCGACGGGCATCACGTGATGTCAGTCAATGTGGCTTTTGTGCCCTATGCGCTCGACGGTGGTTGGGAAGAGCAGAAAACCACGCTTGCCTACAAGATTATCTCGCAGCTCGGCGAGTACTCGCCGAATCTCAAATCATTGGTCGTTGATCACGAGTTCCTGACGCCAGAAGATATCGAAAAGGCATATGGAGCGGTACAGGGGCACTGGCACCATGGCGAACTTACGATTCACCAGTCTTTCATGATGCGGCCGCTGCATGGCGCAGCCCAATATGACACGCCGATAGACCGGCTATTCCTGTGTGGCGCCGGCTGCCATCCGGGCGGTGGACTGACCGGCCGTCCCGGGCGGCTTGCAGCAAATCGCGTCCTCGAACTCGGCGGTGGAAAATGAGCATTGATCGCGAACATTTCCGCCTGGCGCTGCAACGCACTCCATTTCACGATCGCATCTCTGCGATGTCGACCACCGAAGTCTGGACTGCGTGGAACACGTACAAAGTCGCCCGCGTCGTAGACAAATTGTCGGCCGAGTATTTTGCGGTACGCAGTGGCTGTGCTGTCATGGACATGACACCGATGGAGAAATACCGCATCTCCGGCAAGGATGCGCGCGCCTATCTCGACCGCCTGGTCACTCGAGACCTTTCGAAACTCCGGCCGGGGCGCGTCACCTACGTCGTCTGGTGCAATGATGAAGGCAAGGTCATCGATGACGGGACGCTGTTTCAGCTCGACGAGGACAACTACCGCCTGTGCTCGCAACACCATCAACTCGACTGGTTGTTGATCTCGGCAGCCGGATTCGACGTTCAAATCGAGGTAGAAACACACGAAATCGCGGCACTGGCTGTGCAGGGACCGACGTCGTTCTCTGTGCTGGCTGCGGCAGGCATTGACGGGCTCGATCAATTGAAACCATTCGGCATTATCGAACTTCGTTGCGGCGATATCCCGGTCACGGTTTCGCGTACCGGCTATACGGGCGACCTGGGCTACGAAGTCTGGGTCGATCCCGCCGATGCACTTCAACTTTGGGACGCCATTTTTGGTGTCCAGGGTCAGTACGATATTCAACCAATGGGTCTCGATGCACTCGAGATGGTTCGTATCGAGGCTGGTTTCATCATGCCGGGCTTTGACTTCAATTGTGCCGAGTCGACCGTGCGCAACAATTACGACCGTTCGCCATTCGAAGTCGGACTTGGCTGGGTTGTCAGCCTGGACAAGGGTCACTTCACGGGTCGCAAAGCGCTCATCGATGAAAAAACACGGCCGCCGGGACGACGACTTACCAAAATCGTCGTCGACGGCAACAAGCCGCCTGGCCAAGCGTTCATTTACAACGGCAAGGGCGGCAAGCTCGTCGGAGAGATCAAATGTGCGATCTGGTCGCCGATACTGAAAGCCAATCTCGCGCTGGCCGACATCGACTACATCAACGGGCAATTGCCGCCGAAACTCTGGGCACGATTCGATTACCAGAGGGAGCTCAAATGGCGCACGGCCTGGGCCGAGTGTCACGCCCAGTCGAAGCCTTTTTATAGCCCGGAGCACCGCTCGGTCACTCCTCCAGCACGATTCTAGTCAGTTTTTCGTGACATATGTCCTTGATTGAATAGGACTATCCCGCAAAATGAACGCGAAACTGTGCTCATGTACGTGGGAGGAGTTATGAACAGGTTTGCTGCATATTTGCTGGCCGCATTAGGCTTCGGCATATACGGGGCGATGACGGATGTTGATCGTGATGATAGTGGCGCGATCGTCGACGCCGGTTCACTCGACGCGTTCCAAATTCAACTTGGCGATTGCTTCGACGATCCTGATGCCTATGCCGATGAGTTTTCGAGCTTGCCCGGCGTACCGTGTTCGGAACCACACGACAATGAAGCCTATGCCGTATTCGATTTGACGATGTCGTCCTATCCCGACTACGACATCGCGGAAATATCGGAGGCTTCGTGCGTCGATCGTTTCCCGAGATACGTGGGTCGCGACTACGAGTCGTCGTCGCTCGATGTCGTCACGATGTACCCATCGCCCGAGAGCTGGGCACAAAGTGACCGTGAAGTAGTTTGCGCTGTGTACGACATGAGTGGCGAAAAACTGGTCGGCAGCGTCAAGGATCGTGGCATCTAATCAGCCCCTGATCGTTCTTGCTATACTCGTTCGCTTCGCGCGAACGGGGATAACGGGATGGTCATAAGAGGATATCGCTGGGCCGTCCTGGCCGTCATTTTTCTCGCCTCATTCGTCGCGTACATGTTGCGCGTCAACATCAGCATTGTCGGCGAAACGATGATGCGCGATCTCGGCATGAGCGAGTACCAGCTCGGATTCCTGTTCTCGGCATTCTGGGCCGGTTACACGGTGTTTCAGTTTCCCGGCGGACTGATCGGTGACAGATTCGGCCCCAGGAAGACCATTGCGGCGATTGCCATGCTCTGGTCCCTGCTCACGGTCGTTATCGCACTAATTCCTGGCACCGACACCTGGCCGCTCGTCTACACGATGGGCGCACTGATCGTGGCGAGATTTGTTTTGGGTATCGTGCAAGCTCCCCTCTTCCCGGTTACGATCGGCGGCACCATTCAGCGATGGTTCCCGGCAAGCCAGTGGGGGCTGCCGAACGGACTGACTAGCACCGGCCTGACACTTGGTTCGGCGGTGACTGCACCGGTCGTCGTCTGGCTCATGGCCAGCTACGGCTGGCGCGGCACATTCCTGATCATCGCTCCTGTGGGCGTGATTGTCGCACTCGCCTACTGGTGGTTGGTTACAGATGACCCGGCCGACAGTCCACACGTAACAAAGCAAGAACTGGACTATATTCAGTCGGATCGACCGCCGGCGGAAGCCAATGTCGAAAAGGGCGCGTGGAAATTGGCGCTGCGAGACAAAAACGTTCTGCTTTTGACCCTCAGTTATGCTTGCATGAACTACGTTTTTTTCCTGTTCGTCAACTGGTTCTTCTATTACCTGGTCAGTGTGCGCGAGTTCTCCGAGAGTGATGCCGGTATCTTCACGGCCGCGCAGTTTATCTTGGGAGCTATCGGTGGAACGGTCGGCGGACTTGCCTGCGACACGCTGGTGAAAAAGATCGGCATCCGGCGCGGTCCACGTAACCAGGTGATGATCAGTCTCTTCCTCGTTGCGATATTTCTTTATGTTGGCGCAACGTCGACTAGCGTCACGTTGACTATCGTTATGCTCTGTTTCGGATTCGGCTTTACGCAGCTTACGGAATCACCGTTTTGGGTCGCGACGATGGGGGTGGCTGGCAGGCACTCGCAAGTTGCCACGGGAGTGTTGAACACGGGCGGCAATTTGCCGGGCGCAATCGGCGGCGTGATGGTGCCCTTCATTGCAGCCTGGCTCGGCTGGGATGTTGCGATCATCAGCGGATCGATTTTTTCGATAGTTGCCGCTGTACTGTGGATTTTTATTCGCGCCGACGAGCCAATGACTGAGGAACTCAGCTAACGTCGAGAACAGGCTCACCCAGGACGTCAAAGTCCGGTGTGATACCCAGCCCGGGCGTCTTGGGTGCGCGCGCAGCGCCTGCCTGCTTGTCATCAAGCCCACTACCCGTCTTCACATCGACGTAGGCATTGAAGTCTGTCGCGGCAAACCGAAACTCGTCCGGCGTCGAATGTGACAGATGTGCGATCGCAGCCGTAACGAAGTCGCTGCCCCAGGTGTCTTCGATATTCATCGGGATGCCGAGCGTGACACATACATCACGCGCGATCCTGGCCTTTGTCAGCCCACCGAATTTCGAGATCTTCAGGTTGATGGCATCCATGGCGCCGTCCTGGTGCGCTCGAATCAGCATCTGCAATGAATCAATGTTCTCATCGAGGATAAACGGCAGGTCCGTGCGGCGCCGGATCGTAAGGCTGTGTTCGTAGGACTTGCAGGGTTGCTCGATATATACGTCGACGTCGCGAACTGCTTTGACGACACGGGCGGCATCATCGACGCGCCAGCCTGTATTCGCGTCGGCAACAAGGATTTCGTCATCTGCGATAATTGAACGCACGGCCCGAATACGCTCAATGTCCTCAAGCGAATCTCCGCCGACTTTGAGTTGAAACTTGGAATACCCTTGCTGGCGATATCCCTCGACATTGGCGGCCATCTCGTCAGGGCTGCCCATGCTGATCGCGCGATAGAGTTTGAAGCTCTCTCCGTGCCGCCCGCCCATCAGCTCACAGATGGGTTTGCCGGCTGCCTGCCCGAGCAGGTCCCAGCACGCCATGTCGATGGCCGACTTTGCATAGGGATGGCCGTTCAGCATTGTGTCCATGAGGTCGTTGATACAACCGATCGCTGTCGGATCCTGCCCGATCAGCTGCGGCGCCAGCTCGGCTATGCCGGCGCGAGTGCCGAGCGCGAAAGCCGGCAGGTAGGCTGAGCCCAGCGGCGTATTTTCACCGTATCCTGCATGCCCATCGTCGGTAATCAACTCGACAATCGTCGAATCGAATGTCTCGACGAAGTGCTTGCCGCCGGCCCAGGTGTAACGGCCTTCGATCAACGGCAGGTCCACCTGGTAGACCCTGATGGCTTCGATTTTCATGCTTTGTCGATTCTCCTGTATTCCGACGGCGACAATCCCGTGGCGCGACGGAAGCGTCTCGTGAACGCGCTTTGGTCAGAGTAGCCGACGTCGAGCGCGATTTCTGCAATAGGTCGGTCCGATTCGATCAGATATCGGCGCGCATGGCCAATTCGCGTTTTCAGTATCCACTGCCCGGTCGTCAAGCCGAACACCTGCTGCATGCGCCGATCGAGTTGGTAGACCGACATGGACGCGACGGCCGCCATATCGCCGATAGTCGGCGCCTTGGCAAGATTGTCCTCGGCGAATCGTATGGCAGCGGAGATGTGCCCGAAATCTGAAGAGGTCACATCCAGTGGTTTCAGGTCCCGCGAGATGCCGACGACGCCGGCAACTGCGCCGTTCTCACCGTGCACCGGAAGCTTGCTCGTCAGGCACCAGCCGACCTCGCGCGTGGCGTACACGTGCAGCTCGAGAAGATCGATAATCGCCTCGCCACTTTCCTGGACATGCCGGTCCTGGCGCTCATAGCTGCGTCCGAGTTCCGGCCCCAGCACGTCGGATGGCGTCTTGCCGATCAGGGCAGACTTGCTCGAGGCGCCGCAACGCACGACGAGCGTCTTGTTGACGGCTGTATAGCGGCCGTCGGTGTCCTTTATGAAGAACACCGTGTCGGGCATCTCATCGAACAGCTGTTCGGCAATTCCAGCCTGCGAGCTCATTCCGCCATTGTGCCAAAATTCAAGTTCCAATTCGCCTCATAGCAAAGAAAATCGGACCAAAATTGGCTAGCATAGAGGCTATGACTGCTGAAAAAGACACAATATTCACGGGATGCATCCCGGCCCTGATGACGCCATGCGCCAGTGACGGTGTGCCGAATTTCGATGCGTTGGCCGAAAATGGCCGCGAGCTTGTTGATGCTGGCATGCGCGCCGTCGTCTACTGCGGCTCGATGGGTGACTGGCCGCTCCTGAGTGACGAGCAACGCCAGCAAGGCGTCGAAAGCCTTATTGCCGCCAGTGTGCCTGTCGTCGTGGGTACCGGTGCCCAGAATTCGGCCCGTGCGACTGCCTTGGCGAAACACGCATCCGAGGCCGGCGCCGACGGCCTGATGGTGATACCTCGCGTGTTGTCGAGGGGAACATCGGCGACTGCGCAGCGAAATCACTTTGCCTCGATTCTCGAGGCGGCCGGTGATCTTCCTGCCGTCATCTACAACAGCCCTTACTACGGCTTCGAGACGCGCGCCGAATTATTCTTCGACCTGCGCAAGGACTATTCCAACCTGGTCGGCTTCAAGGAATTCGGCGGCGCCGACTCACTGACCTATGCGGCAGAAAATATAACGAGCGGCAATCCCGAGCTGACACTGATGGTTGGTGTCGACACGCAGGTTGTGCACGGCTTCGTTCGCTGCGGCGCGAAAGGTGCGATCACCGGCGTCGGCAACGCGTTGCCAAAAGAGGTACTGCGACTCGTCGCGCTGTGCACAAAAGCTGCCGACGGCGATTCCGAGGCCTACCGGTTGGCGACAGAGCTGGATCAGGCCATGGCCGTGTTGTCGAGTTTCGATGAAGGCCCGGACCTGGTGCTTTTTTACAAGCGCTTGATGGTGCTCGAAGGCAATTCGAACTATGAGCACCAGCTCAATTCCGGCGATGCGCTGAGCCCTCAACAACACGCATTGCTCGAATCCCAGTGGCGGCAATTCCGCACCTGGTGGGATGGCTGGCCCGGCAAGAACGACTGAAACACCGATGCGGTTCATCGATTCACACACCGAAGGCGAACCGACGCGAGTAATACTCGATGGCGGCCCGGACCTCGGCAACGGAACACTCGACGAGCGCCTGAAAACACTCTCGTCGAAGCATGATGAGTTCCGCAAGACCGTAATCCTCGAGCCCCGTGGAACCGATGCAATCGTCGGCGCCCTGCTCTGTCCGCCGACCAATCCTGATTGCGCGACGGGCGTCATCTACTTCAACAATACCGGCTACCTGGGCATGTGCGGTCACGGCACGATTGGCGTTGCTGCAACTCTTGCTTACCTTGGGCGAGCTGAGCGCGGCACGATTAAGATCGAAACCCCTGTCGGCGTCGTTCAGGTCGAGCTATCGAGTCCCAACGAAGTAACTTTTGAGAATGTGCCTAGCTATCGCCTGCACCAGGGCGTTGAGCTCGAAGTCCCGGAGCTTGGCGTCATTCGCGGCGATGTCGCATGGGGTGGCAACTGGTTCTTCCTTGCGGAGAGCACGCCATACCCTATTGACCTGCGCCATGAGCCGGATCTTGCGAGTGCCGCTCGCCGGGTGAAAGACGCCCTGACTGCACGAGGCATCACAGGCGAAAACGGCGCCGAGATCGACCATATCGAGTTCTTCTCGGAATCTGACAAGCCGAACGTCAACAGCCGCAACTATGTGCTGTGCCCGGGCGACCAATACGACCGCTCGCCCTGCGGCACGGGCACGAGTGCCAAGCTTGCGTGCCTGGCCGAGGACAACAAGCTCGACGCGGGCGCCATCTGGGTACAGGAAAGCGTCATCGGCAGCCGCTTCGAGGCCAGCTACCGCAGAAATGAGTCGGGCGAGATCATCCCGAGCATCACCGGACGTGCCTATGTGTGCGGCGAAGGTGAGTTGATACAGCAACCCGGAGACCCGTTCGCGAACGGTATTGCCGGATCATGACCGAGCGGGCAGATCGTGTACTGATCGTCGGTGCCGGCATCATTGGTATCGCCTGCGCGTATTACCTTCGGAAGTGCGGGTACAGGGTCACAATCATCGAGAAGGATGAATTCGGCGCCGCCTGTTCCCAAGGCAACCTGGGTTACGTCTGCCCGAGTCACGTACTGCCCCTGACGGAACCTGGCGCAATCGCAATGGGGATCAAGTCTCTGCTATCGCCACGCGCCCCGTTTCGCATCAAACCACAGTTACGGGCATCGCTACTGGCCTGGATGTGGCAATTCGCGAAGCGCTGCAATCACCGCAGCATGCTGCGAGGCGGCAGGCATTTGCACAGCATGATCGCTGCGTCGGCCGATGAATACCGCAAGTTGCTTGCCGAGACGTCGATGGATGCCGAGTGGAAAGAGTCCGGCCTGCTGTTTGTCTTCCAGACAGAACGCGGGTTGCAACAATACTCCGCAACAGACGACCTCCTGTCCGCGGAATTCGGTCTTGCGTCAACTCGACTCGACGGCGGCGAGCTCAACGACTTCGAACCAGCCACAAGACCTGGCCTGGCCGGTGCGTTTCACTACGATACCGACGCTTTTTTGCGACCCGAGAAACTCATGTCCAACTGGGCTCGCCTGCTGCAGGACGATGGCGTCGAAATCCTCGAGAACTGCGAACTCCAGGATTTGGAAAAGCAATCCGGCCGAATCACCACAGTGACAACGTCAAAGGGCACGATGCAGGCCGACCAATACGTGTTCGCTAGCGGTGCCTGGTCCGGGCGCATGGGTAACATGCTCGACTGCAAAATCCCCGTTGAACCCGGCAAAGGTTACTCGATGACGATGACGCGTTCGCAGCATTGCCCCAGCAAGCCAATGTTATTTCCCGAGCATCATGTCGGCGTCACGCCCTTCGACGATGGCTATCGACTCGGATCGATAATGGAGTTCGCTGGCTTCGATGCATCGATACCAGACTTTCGCATGCGACAACTGCGTGATTCGGCAGCGCCGTATCTCAGGGAACCCGGTGGCGATGAAGTCGTCGAACAATGGTATGGCTGGCGACCTATGACCTGGGACAGCTTACCAATCATCGGCCGCCTGCCCCGCCTGGCAAACGGCATCCTGGCGACCGGTCACAATATGCTTGGTGTCACGCTGGCACCGGTAACGGGACGGCTGGTATCTGAGATCGCGGCCGAAACCCGGACGTTTGTCGACGCCACACCGTTCTCGCCCGATCGATTCAGCTAGCCACTGGCTGTCCTTTGAGCGCTGCCGCCAGTTCCCTTCCCTGTTCTTCCGACATCGGCGACAACGGCGGTCGTACATTGGCCCAACGCTCATCGCCCGTTTGAATCGCCAACAAACGTTTCTGTGCCGGAATCGGTGCATATTCCTGAATTGTGAGACGCGTCTTGCGCACCGGCTCGTGTGCCTGCAGTGCGGAGTCCTTATCCCCTTTATCGAATAGCCCCACCACGCGAGCAATGTCAGCAGCATTGACGTTTGCGGTCGCGGTAATGCACCCGGGACCGCCGAGCTCAAGGGCTTCGATAAGTGGTAATTCGGACCCTGGATAAACGATAAGGCCGTCGATGTCGAACAGTTGACGGGTGTTGTCCCAGTCGCCCGAGCTGTCTTTGATACCCACAACCTGTTGCGGAAAATCAGCATGCAAGCGCGCGGCAAGTGGCGGCGGAATGCCAACGACCGCCACGGGCGGTATGTGATAGAGAAATATTTTCGCGTCCGCGCCGATGGCGTTAATCAACTCCGCAAAATAGCGATAGAGCCCATTGTCACTAACACCCTTGTAATAAAAAGGCGGCAGAGTCATCACGGCGCGGCACCCCAGGTCCAGGCAGGCTCGCGAGAGACGCGCCGTGTCGGCAACATTCGACAACCCCGTCCCGGGAATCAGCAACGCAGGATCGATGCCTGCATCAACCAGGCTGCCAATTGCCGCAATGCGCTCATCGATGCCAACCGACAGCGCTTCACCCGTCGTGCCGAAAGGCGCAAGGCCCGCACAGCCTTGCTGCAGCAAGTCATTCGCAAGCGCGGCATAGAGGTCGGTCGCTATCGAATGATCGTCGTTGAAAGGCGTCAGGATCGGCGCGACGACGCCACGCGGTACGGAAAAACTCACTATTGAGCCTCCTCGGTAACGGCGCGGGAAAGATCGCTTTCAATTGATCTCCCCGCAAGAAAATAGTGCAGTGCCGCCCAGGGCACGACGACAGCGACAGCGATCATGAGGCTGTAGCGTAACGACTCATCGCCAAACTGCGGCGCCAGGCCGTCGCTCAGCGCACCGACGACCGGTGGTCCCAGCCCAAGACCGATCAAATTGATGATCAACAACATTATGGCGGACGCGACGCCCCGCATGCGGAGGGCGACGAGACTCTGCGTCTGGGCAAGAACCGGGGCGAGATAAAAATTTGACAGGAATGCCGGCAGAATAAACAACAGCAACGCTGCGGATGCTGTTGGGGACAGGTACACCGCCATCGATGCCGCCGCACCGGCAAGCTGCGTAGCAGCGATAAACCACATCGCGTTGCGTTGTCGAATGCGGCCGAAGAAATCAGCCAGGTAACCGCCGAGGAAGAATCCGGCGCCGCCTGCAATGCCCAGAATCAGGCCAAGCCAGACTCCCAGTGACACGATCGCCATGTCGTAGCTGCGAATGATGAAACTTGGAAAGAAACTGATGACGGCATATCCTGAAAAGGACGAAAGTCCGGCCGCAATGCCCATGTGTACGAAAGAGCGGCGAGCAAGCAAGAACGTAAAGACGCTGCGCAGTGACGGGTGATCACGATTGTCGGCGCGATTTTCCGATGCTCCTCGCGGAGGCTCGGCGACCGTCAATCTGACAATGGCCGCAAGCACCAGCCCGGGAATCCCGACGATAAAGAACGCCTCACGCCAGCCCATGTTCTCGACGACCCAGCCGCCGGCGAGGTACGCCAGCATGATTCCTGAGGAGATGCCGAGCGTGTAAAAACCCATTGCGGTAGAACGCTGCTCTGGCGGATACAGATCGGAAATCATCGAGTGCGCTGGCGGACTGCAACCCGCTTCACCGATACCGACACCAACCCGAGCCAGGGCCAGTTGCCAGATGTTAGCTGCCATACCGGACAGCGCCGTCATGCCACTCCAGATTGTCAGTGCAATGGCGATCAGGTTACGCCGGTTCCAGCGATCAGCCAGCAATGCGATGGGTACGCCAAGAGTCGCATAAAACACTGCAAATGCCGTCCCGGCCAGCAGGCCGAGGACCGTATCGCTGACGAGAAATTCATCACGTATGGCGGGCAACAGAATTGCGAGAATTTGCCGATCAACGAAATTGAACATGTACACGACGGCCAGTACGACCATTGTGTAGCGGCGTGCAGCGCTAGTCGCGACTGAAGAGGTTCTTGATGATGTGCCCTGCAATGCCCGGGTTCTCACGTAATCTGCGAATCGAGTAGTTATACCAGAGCTCTCCGAACGGTACATAGACCCGGAGTGGATGCCCGTCGGCAACGAGGCGTGAACGCAATCTTTCAGTCACCCCGAGCAACATCTGAAATTCATAGCGATCCTTGCCGATGCCGAGCCGTGCTATAGAATCCTCAGCACGTTCAACCAGGATCGAATCATGCGTGGCGATGGCCACACGAGCCCCGCCCTCGAGCATCAAGTCCAGGATCTCGCTGTAGGAATCACGGATTTCGTCGGGATCCGTAAACGCTATCTCTTCAGGCTCGATGTAGATGCCTTTGCAAAGCCGGATATCGGTAGGACCATCAGCCATGAGGTCAATGACATCCTGTCTGCTGCGCCGCAGGCAGGACTGGATAACCGCACCCACGCGATCGTATTCTCGCCGCACCTCGCGGTAAACATCGAGCGTAATGGACGTGACACTCGAGTCCTCCATGTCGATGCGCATGAAATTGCCGTGCTCCCGTGTACTATCCAGCAACTGGTGCATCGCCGCATTGCAGCCATCGACATCGAACCGCAATCCGAGCTCGGACAGTTTTACCGAGATTCCGCACTGCAGCTCATTACCGTGAATTCCACCGAGCGCCTCGCGATACAGGTCCAGCGCAGCTGCGACCTGTTCCGTATTTGTAATGTCCTCGCCGAGCAGGTCGATTGTCCCGCTGCACCCGATATCGTTAAGCCGGCGAACCGCTCGATATGCGTCCTCGAGCCTGGTGCCCGCAATATAGCGCCGCGAAAAGCGCCAGATCAGTGCCTGCGGCAGATACGGCATTGCGCCGATTAGCGCTTTTTGGAACGGGTTTGCTGTCATGCGACCAAAGTGTCAGTAATCACGGTTCTTCTGTCTGTCCTCATATACCGATATAGTTTTACCTATGGCGAATATTCTCATTATCTACTCTACGACCGACGGCCACACTCGCAGCATTTGCGAGCGTTTGCAAAGCTCCGTCGCCGAACATCACGACGTGGCCCTGGTAGCGATGGCGGAAGAACCTTATATCGATCTTGGCCCGTTCGACAAGGTTGTCATCGGCGCCAGCATTCGTTACGGCAAGCACCAGCAGCAGGTATTCGAGTTCATCGCGCGCAACCAGTCGGAATTGGAAAGCAAACCGAACGCGTTCTTCTCCGTCAACGTCGTCGCGCGCAAGCCAGAGAAGAACACACCCGAGACAAATCCCTATTTGCAGAAATTCCTGAAGAAGATTGACTGGCAACCGCAAAACCTCGCTGTATTCGCTGGCAAGATCGACTATCCGCGATACGGTTTCGTGGACAAGCAGATGATTCGCTTCATCATGTGGATGACCAAGGGGCCGACTGACCCGACCGCGACTATCGAATTCACGGACTGGGCCAAAGTTGATGAGTTTGCACAGACCGTGACAGAGATGTAATCAGGTGCTGCTTTTCCGTAACACCAGTTTCTCGAGACTAAACAGCGCGAGACCGACAAGCAGCAGCCCGCCCGTGAACGTCCACGATTCAAGCGACGAGAATGACGCGATCCAGATACACAAACCCAATGCGATGACAGGTATCGTGTAGCCCCCAGGAAGCTTGAACGCGTTTGCGGAAACCTCCGGATCCGCCTGCTTCTTGATAACAGGCAATGCAGCGATCGATACACTGTAGACGATCATGCGCGTCAGCGTCGACGCGATCGCCAGTTTTACGAAGGTCCCTGACAGGGCGACGGCCAGCCCAATCCCGCCGAAGAACAGTACCGAGTTGGCGGGCGAGGCGTACTTCGAATGTATCCTGCCGAACCACTGCGGTAGTAAGCTCTGCTCCGCCATGGACAGGGTGAGTCGCGAAGCGCTGAGCACCGACCCAGCCAGGTTGCCGCCGATGGAAAATACCGCCGTCAGTGCCATGACGACGGCGCCAACCGGACCAACTATCCTGCTCGCAACGTCGGCCAGGGTGGCACCACTATCAAGCTCATCCGGCAGCACGACGACATAGACCAGCATGATCAGCAGGTAGAGCACGGTAATCACGAGAACGGTCTTGAACATCGCGTGCGGAATCGTTCGCCGCGGATTTTGCGTTTCCCCAGCCGTCATCACAATCGCCTCGAAACCAATGAAGGCGTAAAACAGCAGCAGCATTGTGCCGCCCGGATCATCGATTGTTGGAAATGTGTCGGGAAACAGCACGTCCGGACTAACGAACTGCAGGCCAAGCACGATCAGTATCAGTAGCGGCACAATCTTAAAGAATGTGAACAACGCCAACGTGCGAATACTGTCTTTTACACCGAGCACGTTGATCAAAGTCAGCCCGCTAATGACCACCGTGACGACGACGGCGTGGCCGGCCGGTGTATCAAACCAGGCCTGGATTGACCCCAGGTACAGAGCTATTGCGTGCGAATTGGCCGCGGTCGAGGCAATGCGACTGACGTAGTAGATCCAGCTGGTCCCAAAGCCAACGACCGGACCGAATGCCGCGGTTGAATACCGGGCTGGCCCTCCAGAATCCCGAAAGTAGCTGCCGAGTTCCGCGAACGCCAGCACGATCATGATGACCAGCAGTCCCGCAGCGACAAAGAGCCACGGACTCAGGATGCCGGCGCGCGCGGCAACGGCAGACGGCAATGCGAAAATCCCTGCGCCGATCATGCCGTTCAGTACAAGGAAGGAACCGCCGATCGGTCCGATGCCACGAATCAGCTGAGATTTTTGGGATGTCACCTGCTTGTTCACCCGAATGACCTGCCGAGCGGCAGATCATACAGGTTGCGGCGACACTAGCGAGCGACGGCAGCCAGGTTAAGCAGTGCCGGAACGTCGCTCGGTGCGTAGAGATCGATTTGCGAAAATGCGACCGGGTTGGTCGGCTGCGCGGTTACGACGAGCGTCGATTTGCCGAGCAGAAACTCTTTGTACGGATCAATAATGTACTGATCGAATTCAATACCGTACATCTCACCGATCAGCCGGAATGAATCAATCTGCGCGCGCAGGACGTCGGCAGCGCTCAGACCGCGTTGTTCGCAGTACCTCGAGACACGCCCGTTCAGCGACCGGTCTGTGAATTCGATATGCATGCTACGCAGCCGCGGCTGGTACGCCATCCCTTTCGACATTTCGGCGATCATATTGCCTTCCAGGTCAATGCTCGCGTCCACATCCCACATGTCAGCCATGCTGACGTCCATATCGATCGAATATCGTGTTTCTTCATCGCGCAGCGTCATGCTCATCGACATCACCTGGTCCTGGTAACCCAGTCCCGACAGCGCGGCAGGCGAAAAACCGTATTTGCCAGTGCACTCGGCCGATACGCTCGTCGCGTTCTCGGCGTCGCGTTCAGTCAGTGAGAATTCGTAGAAGTCACTGTAGTAATCGGCATCGGCCGGGATACGCAAGCCCTCGATCAGAAAGCCAATGTATTCGGGCATGGCATCCGGACCCTTGGAGGACAGGTCGGTGAGACTGAGCAGCGAAAGAAAGCTCGGGGTATCGATGCCAATGCGGTCGATAGTCATATCGTCCGAGTAGCCATCGATTCGAACGCGAACGCCTTCAGCGGTCAGTTCACCCGAAAGCGTCGACGCAACGCCGTCATATTCCACGTTGGCGAACGGCGCCATCTGCAGTACGACGAGGTCCATCATTTTGCCGACCTCATTGTGCATATACAGCTTGGCGCCACCGTAGCCGAGCACGGCAACTAAAATTGCCCAAATAATAAAATTTTTCATCCGCAGGACCCGTTTTGTGCAGTAGTTCTCAATCTACGACTGATGGTCGCGAAGATCGCCAGCTGACGATACAGAATCCGTCACAAAATCAGGAATTTAAGCGCAGCATTGCTAGAATGCGCGTCACCATGGATGACGCACTGAAAGTCGAGATCACGAACAACGTGTCCTGCGCGCTGGGAGAAGACATCGGTAGCGGCGACGTCACTGGCGAGCTCATTCCCAGGGCACGCCTGATCGACGCGACCATCATCACACGTGAAGCGATGACCGTGGCCGGCACGCCATGGGTCGACGAGGTCTGCCGCCAGGTTGACACCGGCATCTCAATCGACTGGCTCTGCAAAGACGGCGATGCAGTGAATGCCGAAGCAACGCTGTGTACGATCTCCGGTCCCGCGCGTTCGGTTCTAACGGCAGAAAGGACCGCGCTCAACTTCCTGCAGCTACTGTCGGCTACGGCAACGCTAACATCCAGGTATGCTGCCGCCGTTTCCGCGACGAACTGCCGTGTTCTGGACACGCGCAAGACTATTCCCGGTCTGCGCCTCGCGCAAAAATACGCAGTTCGCTGTGGCGGCGGACACAATCATCGCGTCGGCCTCTACGATGCAATCTTGATCAAGGAAAATCACATTCTGAGCGCGGGCGGTATCACGGCCGCCGTGCAATCGGCACGGCAACTGCAGCCCGGCCTGCCTGTCGAGGTGGAGGTCGAAAATGTCGATGAGCTCCGCGAGTCGCTGGCGGCGAAAGCCGAACGACTGTTGCTCGATAATTTTTCGAACAAACAGCTGCAAGAAGCGGTAGAGATCAACCGCAATGAAGGCGATCCCCCTGCGGAACTCGAAGCCTCAGGCGGGTTGTCTCTTGACGATCTGGCGGGCGTAGCCGTGACCGGGGTTGACTACATCTCAGTCGGTGCACTGACGAAGAACGTCAGGGCGATCGATCTATCGATGCGCTTTAAATAGCGATCATGCGCTCGACGGCCTGCCTGGCTTTGCCAGCGATGGCCGGATCAATCTCGACGCTTGGCTCAAGCGAATGCAGCGCGTCGTAGATATTCTCGAGCGTAATGCGTTTCATGTGCGGGCACAGGTTGCAGGGGCGAATGAACTCGACATCGCTCATTCCCGCGGCCACGTTGTCACTCATCGAACATTCGGTGACCATCAACACGCGTTTTGGGCGCTCTGTCTGCACGAAAGCCTGCATTTGCGCCGTCGAGCCGACGAAGTCTGCTGCGTCGAGTACGTCGGGCGGACACTCCGGATGGGCAATAATAGTCAGTTCGTCGTAATCCTTGCGGTATTGCTCCAACTGGGCTCCCGTAAACCGCTCATGCACTTCGCAATGCCCCTGCCAGGAAATAATCCTGACGTCCGTCTGTTGAGCCACATAGTTGGCGAGATACTCATCAGGTAGGAAAATTACTTCATCAACACCCAAAGACTCGACAACTTCAACAGCATTGCCAGACGTGCAGCAAATATCGGACTCGGCCTTGACCTCGGCTGAAGTGTTTACGTAGGTCACGACCGGAGCACCCGGATGCTGCTTGCGCATGGCGCGAATGTCGGCAGCCGTAATCGATTCGGCTAATGAGCATCCCGCCCGCTCGTCCGGGATCAGGACAAGCTTGTCCGGATTCAGCAGCTTCGCTGTCTCCGCCATGAAATGTACGCCCGCGAGCACGATGACATCGGCGTCTGTTTCAACCGCCTGACGCGCCAGCGCGAGCGAATCACCCGTGATATCGGCGACGCAGTGGAAAATCTCGGGTGTCTGGTAGTTGTGCGCCAGGATTACCGCATTGCGCACCGTCTTGAGTTCATTGATAGCCTCGACGTACGGCGCGTGAATGGGCCACTCAACGTCGGGGATGACCGTTTTGACGCGCTCGTAGAACCGGGCCGTGCTTTTCAGCGCTGCCGGAATATTCGTGGTGGGACGCATGACTCACCTGCCTCTCAGGGTCGGAATGCCCAGGTTTCTCCTGAAACTAATTATGCTCAGTTAGAGCATATTGATTATACTCGCAAAGAGCATAATAGGTGTCAAGCCATGAAACCGGTTCCTGAACAAACGATCATTAATCTCACAGCCGTGATTGTCGCCGTCACGGACAACCAGCCGCGGGTATTGATCCTGGACCAGGATGGCGAAGGCCTCCCGAACGGCCCCTTCGACCCGGTGCGCCACGACAGTCTCGAAAGCGGGCTGCGCCAGTGGGTCGAGGCGCAGACCGGGCTTGATCTCTACTACGTTGAACAGCTCTACACGTTCGGCAATCGCAATCGCGACCCGATTGAAGTTCTCGGCGGGCCGCGCGTCATATCGGTGGCCTACATGGCCCTGACTCACGAAGACGATGTCGACGCGCCAAATGCCGAATGGCGTGACTGGTACAGCTTCCTGCCCTGGGAAGACTGGCGCGACGGCCGTCCGGAAATCATCAATGAGCAGATTGGCCCTGCCCTGGCGCAATGGTCGAAACAGAGTTCAGCCAGGCGCCGGCAGCGACAGGATCGCATCAACGTGACATTTGGCTCGCCGTCAGCTGCGGAAATGGATGCCGTTCTGTCTCTCGAACGATTCGAGTTGCTTTATGACGCCGAACTCGTCGCCGAATCGCTGCGCGACCGCAGTGCCGATCACGAGGCGCCAGCCGGCATGGGTACCGACCTTGTCTCGGACCACCGCCGTATCCTCGCGTCGGCACTAGGCCGCCTGCGTGGCAAGCTTGCCTACCGTCCGGTCGTGTTTGAGTTATTGCCCGGTGAGTTCACGCTGTTGCAATTGCAGCGCGTCGCCGAAGCATTGAGCGGTGCCAAGCTGCACAAGCAAAACTTCCGGCGACTCGTCGCCAATGCAGATCTTGTCGAACCGATCGGCCGTACGAGCCGCGTCGGCAAAGGCAGGCCGGCAGAGTTGTTTCGATTCCGACGCGAGGTACTCGGCGAAACACAAACGATCGGCCTGTCACGACCAATCATGCGTGACGTCGATCACTAGTCGGGTATTACCGCGACAGCGTCGACTTCCAGGATAAATCTCGGACCGGTTGCGAGCCGCACGATCTCGACCGTGGTGCTGGCCGGTCGATGATCCGGCCCCCAGTAGCGATTCATCACCACATTGATGTCATCCTGGTTGGCGCCGACATCTTTGACAAAGCGGGTTACCTTGATGATGTCGGTGATCTCGCCACCGGCGGCTTCTATCGTTTCCTGCAAACGCGCCATGATCGCCTCTGCTTGCGCCGTTGCGCTGAAATCCAGGTGATCGAACTCTGCGGGAATGTGCGGATGGCTGTGCGGCACTGGCGCGGCCGTAATTCCTGACAGGAACACGATCGTGCCGCCACGAACCCTGATGGCTGAAGTGAATGGCAAGTTGGCGCCGGCTGCCGGTTCTGTACCCGGCATGTGCACGTATTCAAAATCCGGACCCTGTTCGCACGATGCCAGAATTGCCAGGAGCGCGACACCGAAAAATACTCTGCTCAATTGGTCGATCATGGTTTACCTCTATTTTCCGGATGAGAGTAGCGCCGGTCGCAAGCCGCTAACCGGAGCGCCTTGAGACAACGAAACACTCATCGTTGAACCATAGCCCGTTGTGTTTTTGCAGTACGCGCGCCGTGGACTCGAGATAGTCGGCCGCGTGCAAGGCGTGCTCGAGTTTCTGGTCCTCGATTTGCGCCACGTACACGGCCGCGTTCCATGCGGCGAATAACGTCGATGTGCCGATGCTGTCGGCAATCTCATCCGGCAGCGTATGCATCTTGTACTGAAATATTGATTTGGCATCCGCGTAAGCGTTGAAGTTGTAGTCGCGGGCTTCATTGCCGAGCTGATCCTTGAGCGCTTTGAGCAACTCGTGGCGATTCACCTGGAAGGGATCCTCGCCGGGCCATACCTGTTGCACGATCTCCAGACCCACATCGTCACCAGCCGATTGCACCGCAAGCAACCGACCGCCCGGCCGTAATGCCCTCGTCAGCGGTGACAAGACGAACTTCGCCTTGAACTTGGCATCCATGCGAGCTCGCCACGGTTGGGATGCAACAACCATGTCGTAATCGGCGTTTATTTGACCACGCCGGGGAATGACGGAGTCGAGCAGGAACTTGTGATCTTTTCGATACAAGATCAACACGGATGGTCTGACGTAAAGTGGGTTGCCGGTTTTTTGACTTGTTGTCGCCTGCCAGGCATCGACGAGATGATCATCCAGCGATTCAAGCTGCTGACCAAACTCAAATGCTGACGTACCGTCGAGCTCGACTTCTTTCCAGTTCAGCGCCGCCGCCTTGTTGACGTCCCGCGGCATCAACCACGGTGCCTCGCGATAGTGCAGGTTCGTAAAAACGAAAACGCTGGCCGGGTGCTCAACCAGTCGGTCCGGCAACGTCTCGAGGCTCAGGCGAATGTCCTCGAGACTGATCTCCTTACCGACTACATAGAACGGCAACGTCGGATAGCGTTGATGCGTTGCGCGCAACAAATGGCTCAGGATAGTGCCGTCACCCATACCTGCGTCGAATAGCCGTAGTGCGGGCGGCTGCGGTTTCAGGTGGACCAGCTCACGCGCTGCACGTTCAGCTACCTTTACTTTTTCGTTACAGGTATTGACGAACGCAAGGTACTTTTGGCGATTGTCGTAGAAGCGGAACGGCCGGTCGGGCACCGTGCTGACCGCCTCATCCGGGTCCGGCGGCACTGACTCGAGTGGCCTTGCCATGCGATCAGGCTCATCCGACACGCGTTGCGCAGGACCATTGTCCCGAATATAGGTCTGAACACGCTCTGCCGTGGACAGTGTTACGTTCTTGCCCGCACGCAGGCGCGAACAAAGCTTGCCGTCATTGATCGCGTGCCTGCCGAAAGTGGATTCGGCAATGCCGACTTGCCGGCAATACGCTTCAATGCCCTGCAGTAGTTTGTCGCTGGAGTTCGCCATCCGAATAGCATACTTGCCCACTTTTTCCAGAGCAAACGATAGTAGGAGAATGTCAAAGGATTACTCTATATCGTTGTTTTTAATACCTTTTATAGTTAGCCCGATGGTACGCTGGCAGGTTTATGTTGTCATAGTGGGATTTTGCCCACCGTCAAATGTGGTATACGCGATTGCCAGAACCACGTAAATTTGAAATCTGAGCATTCGGTCGGAGAACAAAAATGCGGCGGGGAAGAAAGGCGCGCCTGGAGCAGCCGCCCGAGCAATCGGCTATAGGGCCAGGGTTTTCGGGTGGACAGTACAAGCCGCTCGCCGATGCCGACATTCAGAATGTCCATCGTACTGTTCTCGATGTGCTCGAGAACATCGGTATGGCCGACCCTATTCCTGTTGTCCAGGAGCATGCACTTAAGAGGGGTTGTACGCTCGACGATGACGGCCGCCTGTTATTCCCGCGCGCACTCGTCGAAGACATGATTGCTGATACAGCACATGACTTGATGTTTCACGGCCAGGACGAGAAATTCGATCTGGATCTGCGTGCCGAACGTGTACACACCTACGGCGGCGGCGAGGCCGTAACCATGCTCGACCCGGGAGCGTCGACTTATCGCCCGTCGACGCTGATGGACGTTTACGATGCCGCACGCCTGGTCGACAAGCTCGACAACATTCACGCGTTTTCACGGTTAGTAGTTGCAACCGACATGGATGGCCGGCTCGCATGCGATATGAACACCGCCTACGCGAGCATTGCCGGCACCGCCAAACATACGGCACTGACGTTTGGCGACTACCGCAACGTCGATCCCGTGCTCGAGATGCTGTACATGGTTGCCGGCGGCAAAGACAAGTTTCACGAGCGGCCATTTGCTCACGGTGGTGGCTGCCCGGTGATTTCGCCGTTGCGCTACGGCGCCGACAACTGTGAGGTGTGCGTCGAGTCGGTAAAATTTGGAGCCCCAGTGTGGATCGTCGTGGCTCCACAGGCCGGTGCGACGGCACCGGCGGCCCTGGCAGGCACGCTCGTGCAGGTTATGGCCGAGGCCATCGCCAGCATGCTCATGGTCAATGTCGTTGCGCCCGGTCACCCTGTCATTGTCGGCCCGTGGCCATTCGTCTCCGACCTTAGAACAGGCAGCTTCACGGGCGGTAGTGGCGAAGAAGCTGTCGTCAGCGCAGCGGCGGCGCAAATGACAAATTTCTACGGTCTCGTCAGCTCGGTCGGCGCCGGCATGAGTGACTCGAAGACGCCGGATTACCAGGCGGGCTATGAAAAGGCCATTGCGACTGCGCTGGCCGCCTTGTCGGGCTGTAACAATGTCTCTGAATCGGCCGGCATGATGGGCAGCCTGATGGGCTTGTCGTTCGAGTCACTCGTCATCGACAACGACATGCTGGGCGCCGTCATGCGCACAGTCCGCGGCATCGAGGTCAACGACGACACCCTTTCCTACGCAGAGATACAGAACGCCGTTTACGGCGAAGGTCATTTCCTGCGCCACGAACAGACTCTTAAACTCATGCGCTCCGAATACGAATATCCGGCGCTGGCCGATCGCTTGCCGCCCAATGTATGGGAAGAAGCGGGTTCGCTCGACATTCGTGAGCAAGCAGCGATTCGCGTGAAAGAAATTCTATCGTCGCATTATCCGCAGTACATTGAACCCGCGGTCGATGCAAAAATTCGTGACACGTTTAAGATAGACATTCCACCCGAATACATGGAAGTTGGCAATGAACGCTGGTAGCAGACGCAGCGGTGGCCGCGCGGCACGCAAAGCCGCACGAGCTGATCATTCAGCCGCAAGTGCTGTACGTCCGGGGCTGACAGGCGGTCACTACAAGCCGCTGAGCGACCGCGACATCGAGCGCATTCACGACGCTGCACTCGATATCCTCGAGAACACCGGCATCGGTGATCCGATTCCTGAGATCCTGAATTACGCGCTGCAGGGTGGCTGCGTTCTCGGCGATGACAACCGCCTGCGATTTCCGCGCGCGCTGGTCGAAGACCTGATCGCAAAGTCGCCTAAGGAATACCCGCTGTACGCGCCGAACCCTGAAAACGATCTTATGGTGCGTGGCGAGGAAGTTCTGTTTTGCACCTCGGGCGAAGCCGTGACAGTGCTCGACTATGAGACGCAGAAGTTTCGACCCACGAAACTTGCAGACCTTTATGATGCCGCGCGCCTCGGCGACCAGCTCGAGCATATTCACAGCTTTGGCCAACCCTTTATTGCCGCAGAATACAGTGGCGATGTGTTCGTCCACGACGTCAACATTGCTTATGCGGAACTCGCTGGCACCGACAAGTCATTTGCGCTGGGTATTGCCGTCGTCGAGCATATCGACGTTCTTGTCGACCTGTTCGATACCTATCTCGGTAAACAGGGGGCGTTCCTCAAACGTCCATTTTGCACGTTCGGCGGTTGCCCGATCGTGTCACCATTGCGATTCGGCGAAGACAACGCGCAAGTCCTCGTGCGCGTTGCCGAACTTGGCCTCGTTGCCGACATCGCCGTTGCGCCTCAGGCAGGCGCAACGGCACCAGCAGCGCTCGCCGGTACGTTGGTGCAATGTTTCGCCGAAACACTGGCCTGTCTGTGTGTCGTCAACCTGGTCAATCCGGGAACACCGATTAATTTCGGGATGTGGCCGTTTATTTCCGACCTGCGCACCGGCTCATTTTCCGGTGGCAGCGGCGAAGAAGCTCTAATCACCGCCGCGACAACACAGCTCTGCAATCACTACGGTTTTACGACAAGTGTCGGTGCCGGCATGACCGATGCCAAGACAATGGATGTGCAGGCCGGCTATGAAAAGGCGCTAACGGTTGCTACCGCCGCCCTCGCGGGTGCAAATCTTGTTGCTGCCTACCCCGGCACTGTCGGCAGCCTGATTGGCCAGTCTTTCGAAGGCATGGTTATCGACAATGACATGATTGGGAACATCCAGCGTATCATTCGCGGCATCGAAGTCACCGACGAAACGCTGTCACTCGACGTCATAAACGAAGCGGTGCATGGCGTGGGTCATTACCTCGGAAATGAACAAACACTTGACCTGATGCAGAGCGAATATCTCTATCCCGAGATCGCGGATCGCCTGACACCAGGCGCCTGGGAAGAAATGGGCCGTCATACATTGTATGAACAGGCTCATGAAAAGGTTAAAGAGATGTTGACAGATTATTACCCGACGTATATTGATGCCGCTGTGGACAAAAGAATCCGGGATAAATTCCCGATCAAGTTAAGGCCCGAAGACATGCAAGCCGGCAACGGGCGCTGGTAATCCACTTTAACAATCACATGGGAACTGCGTATGTCGCAAGATAACGATCAAGACGATATTGTCCTCTCGGAACTCCCCGACGGCGAACTGACCGACCAGATGTGGGACGATCTGTACGACGGTCTTGCCGAGGAAATTGCCGAAGGTACGAATATCCTGCTCGGCCGTGGCTGGAGTGCGAAAAAAGTACTCGACGAGGCACTCGTCGGCGGCATGAACATCGTCGGTGAAGACTTTCGCGACGGCATTCTATTCGTGCCGGAAGTATTGTTAGCTGCCAATGCGATGAAAGCCGGCATGGCGATCCTGAAGCCCATCCTGTCAGAAACGGGTGCGGAACCGGTCGGCAAGCTCGTCATCGGTACCGTCAAGGGCGACATTCACGATATCGGCAAGAACCTCGTTGGCATGATGATGGAAGGCGCTGGTTTTGAAGTTGTCGATCTCGGTATCAACACGGATGCTGAAACCTATATCGCTGCGCTCAAGGAACACCGGCCGAATATCCTCGGCATGTCTGCGCTTTTGACGACAACGATGCCGTACATGAAGGTCGTCATCGATACGCTCATTGAGCAGGGTATTCGCGATGACTACATCGTCATGGTCGGCGGCGCCCCATTGAATGAAGAATTCGGAACCGCTGTTGGTGCAGATGCGTATTGCCGTGACGCCGCAACAGCCGTCCAGGTTGCCAAACAACTGGTCGCGGAAAAACGGGCTTCATGACGCGGCGTGGTCATCGTAAAAGAAGAGTAGCGAATCAGATTCGCCAACTGCCATGGCGGGACGTCCGGAACAACTACGCCCCGGTTGAGATTCTCAGCGAAGATCAGATCGATACCATCATCGAGACAGCGCTCGATGTGCTTGCCACCCAGGGCATGCGTTTTCTCGAACCGTCCAGCCGGGACATCATGCGAGATGCCGGTGCCGACATTGACGATGCCGAACAAACCGTACACTTGGACCCGGCACTTGTGCGAGAGAAACTCGCGCTCGCGCCTGCGGAGTTTGATTTGCGCGCCAGGAATCCGGCGCATGATTTGACGCTCGGCGGCAATCGCATCGTGTTTACATCAGTTGGCGGCCCGGCATTTTGCAGCGATCTCGATGATGGCAGGCGCCCCGGTAACTACGAGGAAATGTGCGACTACCTGCGCATCGTGCAGAGTCTGAACATCGTGCACCAGGAAGGTGGCGGCGCGTTCGAAGCGATGGACCTGCCGGCCGCAACACGACACCTCGATCTCTATCTTTCCCAGCATCGTCTGCTCGACAAGAACTGCCAGGCATACGCGCTCGGTCGAGAGCGCACAGTCGATGCGATCGAGATGGCCTGCATCGCTCTCGGCGCGGACCGGGCCGAACTGGAGAAACGGCCTGCCCTGCTCGCAATCATCAATACGAATTCGCCGATGCAGCTCGACATACCGATGACAGAAGCCGTACTGGAACTCGCCTCGGCCGGGCAAGTCTGCTGCATCACGCCCTTTACGTTGGCCGGCTCGATGAGCCCGGCAACGCTGGCAGGCACTTTGATGCAACAAACCGCTGAGGTGCTTGCTGTCGCCACCTTCGCGCAGACCGTCAAGGCAGGCGCGCCGATCGTATACGGCAGTTTCGCATCAAATGTTGACATGCAAAGCGGTGCGCCAGCGCTGGGTACGCCCGAGTACACCAAGTCGGCACAGGCCAGCGGTCAGATTGCACGACGTCTCGGCCTGCCGTTTCGGTCCAGCAATACGACGGTCTCCAATTGCGTTGACGCCCAGGCCGCCTTTGAAAGCCAGATGTCACTGTGGGGCTCGGTTATGGGGCATGCCAATCTCGTCAACCACGCGGCCGGCTGGCTCGAAGGCGGGCTGACGGCCTCGTTCGAGAAACTCATCGTCGACGCGGAAATGCTTCAAATGATCGCCGAGTATCTGCGTCCGATCGACGTCAATGACGACGAACTGGCCGTCGACGCGATTGCCGAAGTCGGTCCGGGCGGGCACCATTTCGGCACCAGCCATACGCTGGAGCGCTATGAATCGGCGTTCTACACGCCTATTCTGTCGAACCGGCAGAACTTCGAAAGCTGGCAAGAGTCGGGCAGCCTCGACATTGCGGCACGCGCCAACACGATCTGGAAACAGCTGCTCAACGAATACGAGCAACCGCCGCTCGACCCGGCCATCGAGGAAGAGCTGGTTGCCTATGCGGACAAACGCCGGCCGGTCCTGATGGCCCACGCCAGCTAACGCTGCGAGTACGACGATGCGACCAACACTGAATATTCTTTCCGACGGGCTTATTGGCGAAATCCTTGACGAGGCCAAGCGCATCATGTCGGAAACCGGCATGGAGATTCGTGGCGAGAGCATGCGCCAGCGCCTTCTCGACCACGGCCTCAAGACCGACGACAGCGGGCGCGTATTATTTACACCCGATGTCGTCGATGCTGCGATTGCAAGCACACCAAAGTCATTCACTCTGCACGATCGCGATGGCAATCCATACACCGAGATCGGCGGCTATAACGTGCACTACGTGCCGGGCTCGAGTGGCCTGAAGATCCAGGACCACCGCACGGGCGAAACACGCCTGTCGAACTCAACCGACTTTATCGAGTACGCCCGACTCTGCGATGGGCTCGAACACATCGCTTACCTCGCAACGGCGTTCTCAACCAACAAGGACATCGAATCCCAGGTCTCAGACGCCTGGCGCCTTTACATGACATTGACGACGTCGAAGAAACCTGTTGTAACCGGCGCCTTCTCCGAGCACGGTGTCCCACGCATGGTGGACATGTTGCAGATGTTTCGTGACGATCGTGCCGACCTGATTGCGAAGCCGATGTCGATCTTCACGATTACGGCGACGGGCAACTTCCGCTACGGCGAAGACTCCTGCCAGAACATGCTCGACTGTGTCGAAGCCGGCATCCCGATCGAGATCGTGCCGGTGACTCTGATGGGACTTATCGCACCGGTCACATTGGTCGGCGCGCTCGTGTTTCATTGTGTGGACGTACTCACCGGCCTGACGATGGCGCAGATCGTTCGTCCGGGCACGCCGATACTATTTGGTGGCGCTCCGGCGACTTTTCACATGAAAGCCGCGAGCTCTCCAATGGCGGCTATCGAAGCGCAGCATCTCAACGTCGCCTATGTTGCAATTGCGAAGTCCATGGATTTGCCGACACAAGCTTATATGGCGCTCAGCGATGGCAAGTTCCTCGATGCACAAGGCGGTGGCGAGACATTCAGTAGCGCTTTGCTGGCCGCAATCGCTGGCGTTAACTCCGTGTCCGGCCCGGGGATGTTGGATTTTGTTCTTACCTTCAGCCTGCCGAAGCTCGTTTTCGACAATGAAGTCTGCGGGCAATCGCTGCACTTTGTTCGCGAGCTCGAACAGCAGAACGACCTGCCGACAGCCGACCTCGTCGCCGACCTGATGCGAGACGATCACCTGATCACATCACCGCACACACTCGAAATGTGGCCCAAAGAGCTGTACCTGACCGACCCGGTCGTCGACCGCGCCAATCGCGAGACGTGGGAGGAAACAGGCTCGAAGAGCCTCGTCGATCGCGCCAATGAGGAAGTCGAAGAACGGCTGTCGAACTACACGCCGATCGACACCGACCCGGCAGTCGACTCCGCGATGCGGCAGCTGATTATCGACGGTTTCGACGAGCAGGAGAGCCTGCCTGACCTGCCTCCGCCGCCTGAGGCCAAGGCACCTGCGCCAGTACCAGGCCGCCGCGGTCGCGCGGGCCGAAGGCGCAGATCCTAGTCGCTGCTTGAAGCTGTACGGCGACGGTGGCGACGGCGACGCCCGGACTCGCCAGCTTCTACAGATTTTGGTGCGGGCTTTTGCACAACATCAAATAAAATCGGAAATGCGTCTCTCTTATTGGGTATCGCCATTGCATCGACGAAGTACTCCTGGAATTTTGGTTCGATGGCTGTCTCGATCTTCCTAACCTCGCGTACGACTTTCTCGATTTCACGGCGTGCCGCGACGTTGAGCAACGCGATGCGGGCCCCGGTGCCCGCCGCATTCCCGGCTGAAGCCACCTTGTCGAGGTCACAGTCGGGAATCAGCCCGAGCACCATGGCGTACTTCGTATCGATGTGGCTGCCGAACGCACCGGCGAGGCGAATGCGATCTATTTTTTCGATACCGGCACGATCAAGTAGCAGTTTGACGCCCGCATAAAGCGCAGCTTTGGCCAACTGTATTTGCCGCACGTCGTTTTGTGTCACAACGATGCGGTGCTCACCGTCGTGCAGCAGGAATGAGAATGTACGGTCCTCGGGAATGACGCGATCGCTTCGTTCAGCCAGCGATCCGTCGACAACGCCATCTTCGGTAATCACGCCGCTCAGGTACATCTCGGCAATTGCTTCGATAATTCCTGAACCACAAATACCGGTAACACCGAATGCCTCAATCGACTCGTCGAAACCCTCCTCATCGGACCAGAGCTCCGAGCCGATGACGCTGAATCGGACATCAAGCGTATCCGGGTCGACACGCACTCGCTCTATCGCACCGGGCGCCGCACGCTGGCCACAGCTGATCTGAGCGCCCTCGAACGCCGGACCGGTTGGGCTCGAGCATGCGAGCAGTTGATCTTTGTTGCCCAGTACGATTTCGGCATTCGTACCGACATCCACCACAAGCGAAACTTCATCCAGCAGGTAGGGCTCCTCGGCGAGAATCATTGCAGCCGCATCGGCGCCGACGTGACCAGCTATGCAGGGCAACACATAGACGCGTGCACCCTTGTTCACCCTGATGTCCACTTCCGGCGCCCAAAGGTTGATCGCCTCGTCCGTTGCCAGCGCAAACGGGGCGCTGCCCAGTTCAACCGGACTGATGCCGAGAAACAGGTGATGCATTATCGGGTTGCCTGCAATTGTGATTTCGACGATGTCTTCAACCTCAATTTCGGCTTCACTGGCAACTTCTTGAATCAGATCGTTGATGCCAGCGCGTACCGATTCGGTCAGTTCATCCGATCCCTCGGGATGCATCATGACGTATGACACCCTGCTCATCAGGTCTTCGCCAAAGCGAATTTGCGGGTTCATGATACCGCCCGTCGCAACGACCTCGCCGCTCGTCAGGTTGCACAGGTGCGCGGCGATAGTCGTCGAGCCGATATCAATCGCCAGCCCGTAGCCATCGCCTTTGAATCCGGGCCAGATAGCGATTACGTGGCGACCATCGTAAACAGCGACAGTCACGCTCCAATCGCCCTTGCGCAGTGCCGCCTGGATATCCGGCAGGATTTCCGTATCAAAGGTCAGGTTGCGGAGTTCCCACGATGATTCCATTGCCTGAAGCAGTCGTTGCACGTCGCCACTCGGCTCATGCATGTCGGCCTCGCGGACCTCGACGTAGTAAAGGTGAACCCCGGTGTCGAGCGTGATGTCACGATGCTCGGCCGCCTTGCGCACAACCTGGCGATGCATCTGGCTCTCAGGCGGCACATCGATAACAAGATCGCCGAGGATCTGAGCCTGGCAACTTAGCCTGCGTCCTTCGGCCAACGGTTTCAGCTTGCGCCGCTCGCTATAGCGAGTCTCGACCTCACCAATTGGTGACAGGTTTTCTGCACGGGACTGAATCTGGTGCTTGGCAAATTCGCCAACTGAGCACTCGACCTGGCAGCGGCCACACAAGCCTCGGCCGCCACAGACCGAATCAACATCAACGCCAAGGCTGCGTGCCGCATCGAGAACCGGAGTGCCGGGCGGGAAGGATCCCCGCCGGCCCGACGGTGTAAAGACAATCCAGGCCTCTTTGCCGGCCATGCTACCCGCGGCGACGCCGGCGACGGTTGCTTCGGCGGCCTTCGCCTTCCGCGGCAGGCTCACGGTACTTCGCGATCCATTGGCGACAATCAGGGTCGTTACCCATCATCACATCAGCCCCAAGTACGGCTTGCATCGTTTCCGCGTGCAAGGGACTCGTAATTGCCGACGTCATTCCAGCAGAGATTGCCATCGTCAGGAATGCACTGTTGATGCCATTTCGATTTGGCAGTCCGAAACTGACATTCGATGCGCCGCAAGTCGTATTGACCTTCAGTTCGTTCCGCAGCCGATGAACGATGTGCATGACCTGTTTGCCTGCCGAATTGATGGCCCCAATCGGCATGACGAGCGGATCGACGACGACGTCCTCGTGCGGGATGCCGAAGTCGGCGGCCCGCTCGACGATCTTCCTGGCGACCTCGAAGCGTACGTCCGGGTCCTCCGAAATTCCGGTCTCGTCATTGGAAATTGCAACCACCGCGGCACCGTATTTCTTAACGAGCGGTAATACGACTTCAAGACGTTCTTCTTCGCCCGTGACCGAATTGACGAGTGCCTTGCCTTCGTACACTGACAGTCCCGACTCGAGCGCGGCGACAATGGACGAGTCGATCGACAATGGCACATCAGTCACCGACTGCACGAGCTTGATCGCTTCGGCCAGTATCGCGGGTTCGTCGGCGAGCGGAATACCGGCGTTGACATCGAGCATGTGCGCTCCGGCTTCGACCTGCGCCAACGCGTCAGACTCGACGCGACTGTAGTCGCCATTCTTCATTTCTTCGGCAAGTATCTTGCGCCCGGTCGGATTGATGCGCTCGCCGATGATGACGAACGGTCGATCGAAACCGATGCGTACTTCCTTGCTGGCCGAACTGACCACAGTTTCTGTCATGTAGGGGGGCTCCGGTTACTGAGGCTCGTTCGAGCCGTGGTTGCGAATCATCTGCAGGAGGCGTTCGTCCGAGTAATCCTCCTCCAGGCGTTTGATTTCGTTGTCGGCGATCTCCTGGAGATCGTCCGCCGTATCAAGCTTCGTTGTATCACGCCGCCATTCGGCAATATAGGCATCGCTGCTGCCCTTTCCCGCGCGCATCGCGGCCCGGTCGATCGCCTTATGAAAACGCTGGCTCAGCTGCGCTTTTCCCCTTGTCCGTCCGCGTTGTACGACAACTTGCGCGGGGATGTCGCGCCAGGATATTAGAACCATCTTAACCATCGGTATTTCTCGTAACATATTCGGTAAGACAGCGCGCCAGATCGCCATAACCGCAGTGTTCATGTTCGAATTCCAGCCCTAATTGTGCCGCAGCATCCTTGGCCGCCGCCAGCGTCTCCTCGTTATTCGTCTGGGACAGGAATACCAGGCGCCGGTAGTTACCGAAATAGGCGTCACGGAGTTCCGGATGCGAGTCGATTTTCAGTGGCCTGATTACAAAGCGCTCAAAATGCTGTGCCAGGAAGTCAGTGAGGTAAAACGTGCCCGGCTCAGCTTCGGCTAACGCCGCGAATTTGTCCGCCCCCGCGAAGAACTGGTAGCAATGCTCACCGGGCACGCGTTCGACACCCTCTTCTTCCAATACTTTGTCGATTCCACCAGCGGTTCCGCAGTCGCCGTAGGCGACAAAGATACGGCTATAAGTCTGTCTGAACTGCCGGATCTTGCTGCGCAGCCGGTCAGGAATCTTCTCGGGACGCATATGCAGCCACGCATCGATGCTGGCAAGATCCACATGGTCCCAACCACTGGACTTCTTGAGTTCGGTAATCTCCCGGGCGAGCGCACCACAGGCAATGACAAGGATAGGTTCCGGCACTCCCGGAGTATGCCACCGCGCGTGGCCGCGCGACATGCTTGTATAATGTGGAAGTGATGCGACCAATCTCACTTTTAATCGGCCTCCTGCTGTTCGCTGTTGACCAGGCATACGCTGATCAGCAATGCCCACCGCCCAAAGGTATTGCGCTGCAAGTACTTGGCTCGGGCGGCCCTATTGCCGACGACGGCCGTGCATCCTCGTCCTATATTGTCTGGATTGATGGCAAATCGCGCGTCCTCATTGACGCCGGCGGCGGCAGCTTCCTGCGCTTTGGCGAAGCAAATGGCAACTTCAACGATCTCGAGCTTGTCGGTCTGAGCCACTTTCATGCGGACCACTCAGCGGATTTTATTGCTCTCTTAAAGTCGGGAAACTTCGCTAATCGTGACAGACCGTTAACGGTTGTGGGGCCGAGTGGCGCAAGTCGTTTTCCGGGACTGAACGATTTTATTGCCGGTAACCTGAACAAAGAGACCGGTGCATTCAGGTATCTCTCCGGCTATCTCGACGGCAGCGGCGGACTGCCAATGCTCAATGCGCTGGAAATCGGTGAGGAAACGAATATCGGCAGCGACTTGTTGGCCGATAATGACACGATCTCTGTGCTCGCGACTCATGTGCCGCACGGCATCGTGCCAGCGCTCGCATTCCGCGTAGAAGTTGCGGACACGTCCATCGTATTTTCGAGTGACCAGAACGGCAGCGATCCTGAATTTGCGACCTTTGCACGCAATGCACCGTTGCTTGTCATGCATATGCCGATACCGGAAAACGCCCGGGATGCGGCGCGGTCCCTGCACGCTGTACCCAGTCGAATCGGCGAGGTAGCCAATGAAGCCGGCGCCCAGAGACTCTTGCTCAGCCATTTCATGGCTCGCAGCCTCGAGCAATTCGAAGACAACGTGGCGTTTGTTCGCGGCAGGTTCGACGGACAGTTACTGATCGCCGAAGATCTGTATTGTCTTTGGTTTAACTAGATCTGTCGCTGCCAGCTGTGTCATGGTTTCTCCATGACGCCTGTCACGAGCAAATTACCCGACGTCAGCACGACGATCTTCACCGTCATGAGCCAGCTTGCGGCTGACTGCGGCGCGATCAACCTGTCGCAGGGCTTCCCGAGCTTCGACCCGCCCGAGGCGCTGACGGACCGTATTGCCTGGCACCTCAAGCACGACGGCAACCAGTACGCGCCAATGTCGGGTATTCCCGAGCTGCGCCAGGCGATCGCGGCAAAGACCGCGCGACTGCAAAACAGGGACGTGGATCCCAATACCGAAGTAACGGTCTGCACCGGCGCCACGGAAGGATTGTTCAGCGCCATCCAGGCGCTGGTTCGACCCGGCGACGAAGTTATCGTATTCGACCCCGCGTACGACTCTTACGAACCATCCGTAACGCTCGCTGGTGGTGTGACACGGCATGTGCCGTTAACGATTTCCGGCAACGACGCAGACTTCTGCATCGACTGGCAACGCTTCGAAGATGCACTCAACGACATGACCCGGCTCGTCATCGTCAATTTTCCACACAACCCGACAGGCGCCATTCTCGGCAGGGATGATCTCGACCAACTTGCACAGTTGCTCTCCAAGACCTCGGCTTATCTGCTATCGGATGAGGTTTACGAGCACATCGTGTTCGACGGTGAACAACATCTGAGCATCGCAAGCCACGACAAACTATGGCCCCGCAGCCTTGTAATGTGCTCGTTCGGCAAGACGTTTCATGCGACAGGCTGGAAGGTCGGGTATTGCCTTGCGAGTCCCGACCTGACTCGCGAGTTTCGCAAGGTCCATCAATTCACGACATTTGCCGTTAGCACGCCAATGCAGCACGGGCTCGCTGACTACCTTGAGAGCGACCCTCACTTCTACGAAGAGTTATCGGCGTTCTACCAAGCCAAACGAGACTACTTTTGCACTTTGCTCGAGCGAACAAGGCTGCGATTTACACCTGCGCGCAGCACGTTTTTCCAGATGGTGGATTACGGAGACATCAGTGATGAACAGGACGTCGACCTGGCCAAGGCCTGGACGCGCGATATCGGCGTCGCATCGATTCCATTGTCTGTTTTTTGCGAGCAGCCGCTGACGGGAACCAGGTTGCGGTTTTGTTTTGCCAAGGACGATGACACGCTAACCGAAGCGGTCGAGCGACTAGCTACGTTGTAGGAGCTCGCCTCCCCTCAAGGGGGACCTGGCCAGCGGGCGACGCATCGAATCAACCTCAGATGCCACCCAACATGGGAGTCCCTACTTCGGTTGAAAACCCACGCCCTCAGCAGCGACTCCCATGTTGGGTGGCCTGCTGACATCCATGGTTCGTCAATTGCCGCCTGGCATGGGTGCGCCCGCCGAAGGCGTGGGGTTTCAACTGAGGGGGGCGCACCTGGGACGGGCGGCCATTGCGACAATATGAAGTGTCGCCCGCTGGCATTGTCCCCGAATGGGGAGGCGGGCTCCTATAGGAGCTGGAACGCCAGCAGCGCTCCAACGTAACCGATCGTCGTCATGTAGACCCACGCAAACGCGGGCCAACGCCAGCTATTCGTCTCACGGCGAATAACCGCCAGGGTTGCCGCACACTGCAGGCAACAGGCATAGAAGATCAGCAGACCGATTACCATTGGCAAGGTGAACACTGGCGCACCGTCGGGCCAGGTCGCCGCCCGCAAGCGCTCCGATAACGTTGCCTCATCTGCTTCATCGCCAACGGCATAGACTGTGCCGAGCACGGCGACGACGACCTCGCGTGCAGGGAAACCGGCAATAACGGCCGACGACACCCGCCAGTCCCACCCCAGCGGCTCGAATGCCGGCTCGACGAACTTGCCGGCGCGTCCCAGCCAGCTTTGTTCGAGTTGGTATGCGGCAGCCTGGTTATCGGTCAGCGCAGGATCGATGTCGGTTACCCTCGGGTAGTAGGCCAGCGCCCACACGACCACGGCAACAGCGAAGATGACGGTGCCAGCGCGGTACAGGAAGACCTTGGCACGGCCGAGCAATTGTATGAGTACGGTTTGCAGGTTGGGCCGCCGGAATTCCGGCAGCATTAGCGCGAACGGTGGCTTTGGCCCACGCAGTGCTGTCTTGCGAATCAACAGCGCCGTGAGAATTCCGCCGATGATGCCGAACATGTACAGGCCGAACAGTACCAGCCCTTGCAGGTTCAGGAAGCCCACGTCCGTAGCCGGCACAAAAGCAGCGATCAGCAGTGCATAAATCGGCAAGCGCGCCGAACAGGTCATGAACGGTGCAGCAAGAATTGTCGCGATACGGTCGCGCCGATTCGGGATGACTCGTGTCGCCATGATGCCGGGCACCGCGCAGGCAAAGCTTGAGATCATCGGAATGATGGACTGGCCCGACAGCCCTACCGAACGCATTGCCCGGTCCATCAGGTAGGCCGCGCGCGCCAGGTAGCCTGAATCTTCGAGCAAGATTATGAACAGAAACAGGATCATGATCTGCGGCAGGAAAATGATTACACTGCCGACCCCCGCAATAACACCGTCAGAGATCAGGCTCGCAAAAGCACCGTCTCCAAGACGGGCCGCAACAGCAGAACCGAGAACCGCGGTACTACCATCGATCAGGTCCATGACTGGCGTTGCCCAGGCAAACACAGCCTGGAAAACAATCGCCATGACCAGGAACAGGCCGATGGTGCCGGGCACAGGCCGGTTCAGAAATGCACCTAGCCGGGCACGCCAAGAGTAGAACACCGGCGCTTTTTGCTGCACCGAATCGAGAACCTCACGGACCCATTGGTAGCGAACGCGCGCCTCCCGTGCCAGCGGTGGATCGAAGCCGAACAGTTGCTCCCTGAATACGTCCAGTCTTGCCGGCGCGTCATCGCCGAGGCACTCGAGCACATGCTGATTGGCGCCCGTCGCACCATCGATAATCAGGCGTTCGACCTCGGCAACGGACAGCGGCACTGTCGCGCCGTTCGCCAGCTCGCGCGCGACTGCTGTCAGTTCCGGCCACGCGGCAGTGGGTCCCGGCGCTGCCTGCTCTGCCAGGCCAACCAGCGCATTACGCAATTCATTGATGCCCTGCCCGCTCGTTGCAACGACCTGGCATATGGGGGTGCCGTTCAACCTTTCGGTCAGCGCCTCGACATCGATATTGATGCCCGTTGCTTTAGCGGCATCGGACATGGTCAGTGCAACGACCAATGGCCTTTCGAGGTCGAGCAACTGCTGCACAAGGTACAGACCCTGGTAGAGATTGGTCGCATCGACGACGGCGAGTATCGCATCAGGCGGTTGTGTGCCTTCCATGCGGCCGAAGATCACGTCAATAGCGATTTGTTCTTCGAAAGAATGCGCGCTGAGGCCGTGCGTGCCTGGCAGGTCGACGAGTTCGATCGTACTGTCGTCCGTCTTCAGCTTGCCGACATGCTTCTCGACGGTCACGCCCGGGTAATTGCCGATACGTTGCCGCAGGCCCGTCAGGCGATTAAAAAGCGTGCTTTTCCCCGAATTGGGGCTACCGACAACCGCAATGCTGGCAGTCGGCTGCCGGCTTACGGAAATGTCTGATATGCGGACGCGTGTTTCGGAGGTTTTAGTCACCAGACTCGAGGGACGAGACGGTAAAGCTGCGTGCCTGCTCCTGGCGCAGGGAAATGCCACATCCGAACAGCCGGAATTCCATCGGGTCGCCACCAAGCGCGGCACCGGCGAGCTCAACTTCCGTGCCCTCGACAAGGCCCAGGGTCATCAGGCGCTGCACCTGTGGATCAGTCGCGTCGACCGATGCGATGATGCCCTTCTGTCCGCGTCTCAGGGACGCGAGCGATGTGCCGTTTCTATCCATAACCGTATGTTATTTGGTAGTTTCCCTGATTAGAGGGAAATGATAATGATTCGCATTAGTGATTGCAATAGTGGATTGTACCTAATGTGAAACACGTCACCAGATGCGGTGACGGCGGCGACCTCAAACGCACTCAGGTCTGCCGAATTCGGGCGGTAGAACGGCTTCGATGCGCTCCATGACGTCGAGCCGGTGAACAAGATCGTTGATGTAATCGAGCCTGTCCGTTTCCAGCACGAGGACGTCGCTCATTTCATAGGACTCGATCCAGTGGTCGTACAGGCGTTCGAGACGCTTCAGGTACGCCAGCGGCACATCCTGCTCCATCTTGCGGCCACGCAGGCGAATCCGCTGACGTAAAGGCCGCATCGAGCAGCGCAGGTAGATCATCAGGTCGGGCGGCCGAATAGCGTCAAGTATCGCGTGATAAAACCCCTGGTAAGTCGTCCAGTCACGTTTTGAAATCTTGCGCATCTGGTGCAGCGCTAAAGCAAAGATCTCGGCGTCTTCAAAAATAGTACGATCGAGCGCCACGACGCCGGCCTGCCGATCCAGTTCCTGGTGCAGGCGAAACTTGTTGCTCAGGAAGTACAGCTGGGACTGAAATGCCCAGGCTTTCATGTCCTTGTAGAAATCGGCGAGGTATGGATTCTCGTCGTTGGGTTCGTAAAACGGCGTAACACCATAGGTGTGAGAAAGGAATTCGACGAGCGTCGATTTCCCTGAGCCCATGTTTCCGGCAATGGCGATTGAGCGTTTCATGAATGTGCTACCTTACCGCATTCAGCTGCCGAGGAAGTACCACGTGAGTGATCCCCTGCCACCCGAATTGATTGCGGAAGCCGACATTCAAAAACGTGTCAGCGAACTCGCCGCGGAGATTTCTGCGGACTATGCTGATGCCGGGGAGGTCGTGCTGATCGGCGTGCTCAAAGGCGCGTTTATTTTTCTTGCCGACCTGTCGCGCCAGCTGACAATCCCACGCACCATTGAGTTCATCGCGGTATCGAGCTACGGGGCCGGCAGCCAGAGTGGCGCAGTACGCCTCGTGATGGACGTTCGTGGCAACATTGAAGGGCGCCACGTTTTGATCGTAGAAGACATCGTCGACACGGGCCATACACTGAGCTACCTGATTGGCATGCTGGAATCCCATGGGCCCGCCTCGATCAAGACCTGCACACTGGTGCACAAAGCAGAGCGTGCCGAAGTTGATGTCGAAATCGATTACGTTGGTTTTGGCATCGGCGACGAGTGGGTCGTCGGTTATGGCCTCGACTACGCGGAACAGAATCGAACACTTCCGTACATCGGAAACGTAACTCCTACCGATTAGCTGGACAGGCGCCAGATCTAGTGATCGGCGCAGTCATCCATTTCGATTTCGATCGTCGAGTGACCGATACCGTATTCTTCTCGTAGCTGAGCCTTGACGCGGCGGATGATGTCGGTCGGGTTCGTCGGCTCCGTGTTCACGCAGACATGCATCGTCAACATGAGATCCTGCGGTGTGAGTCCCCAGACATGCACATGGTGGATGCTCGAGACCTCGGGGATTTTTGCGATGAGGTGCTCACGCATGATTTCCGTGTCGAGCCACTCCGGTGCGCCCTCGAGCAGTACGTGCGCGCTGCGTTTCACCAGCACCCAGGCGCTCTTGAGAATCAGGATGGCGACAGCGACCGACAGGATCGGGTCAATCTGCATCCAGCCCGTATAGATAATGATGATTGCCGCGACGATTGCAGCGACCGAACCCAGTAAATCGCCGGCGACGTGCAGTGCGGCCCCGCGGATATTCAGGTTGTCCCTGTCGCCACCGTGTAAGACTGTAAATGAGATAATGTTTACCACGAGTCCCGCAGCAGCAACGATCAACATCGTCTCACCCATCACCTCCCGTGGCATGAGAAATCGATTAACGGCCTCATAAAGAATCCAGCCGACGATAAACAACAGGCTTAGCCCGTTAACAAACGCGGCAAGAATCTGGAAGCGCTGGTAGCCATAAGTGAGTTTGGTGTCTGCGGGCCGCTTGCTCACGTGGAACGCGACCGCCGCAAGCGCGAGCGCCATTGTGTCGGTAAGCATGTGACCCGCATCGGCAAGCAGCGCCAGCGATCCGGAAATAATGCCGCCGACCACCTCGACGATCATGAAGGCGCCGGTCAGAACCAGCGCGATCGTGACGCGGCGCATATTGCTGTTGATGTGAGCGTGACTCATCGCACGCGTACTTTACTACGGTTGGTCCCCGGTACCGAGCCGGTATATCAGAATCGCTGCGCGTTTGATGGCCAATGGCATGGATGTCAGGTCGATTGACTCAGTCGGCGTATGCCCACCTGAGCCGAGCGCACCAAGTCCGGCAAGGCCATCCGTGTACGGCGCAACGAATGAGATGTCCGCAGCACCCCGCTTGCGCGGATCCAGCAATGGCATCGGCTCCCGGCCGAGAGCGACGTTGATGTCCGACAGCAATACGGCCAGCCGCTGGTTGCCGGCCGTCGGTGACATGGGCGGATAACCGACCGTAAACGTGATTTTGGCCGAGGTTTCGGGCCGGTTTTCAGCAACGATGTCGCGCATCTTTTGCTGTGCTCGCTCTAATTGCTCGGGGGAAATGGTCCGAATGCCTCCATGTACCACGACTTTGCGCGGCACGACATTGGTCTTTCCAAACGTCGTGCCGCGGTTCTGTTGTGAGTCGTAATTGACGTCCGTGCCACCCTGAATGTTACCGGCATTAAAAGTCAGGTGTTCCTCGCCGCGCACCTCGTCATAGAATGCGTTGAGGATGCGCGCGGCCTCGAAGATTGCGCCCGCACCAACGTCGGCGTCAAAGATACCCGATGAATGAGCTTGCTTGCCCTCGACCTCGAGCAGCCACCCGCTGGAGCTGCGGCGCGCAATCGTTGCCCAGTCGGTATCGTCATAGGTCACCGCCGATTCGAACCCTAATGCGAAGTCGGCCCACTGGCCAGCTTCGATCAGGTCCTTGCGGGAAATGGAATGCGGTAGTCCGCTCTTTTCCTCATCACCGGTGTAGGCGACGACCACAGCGATATCATCCAGAACGCCGATCTCCTGGAGCGCCTTCAATGCATAGACGATCACGACATTGCCCGACTTCATATCGTCGACGCCGGGCCCCGTCGCAGAGTCGCCATCGCGCTGGAACGACTGGAAAGCGTCATCGGCTTCGAACACCGTATCGAGATGGCCGATCAACAGGAGACGCTTGCCGGGTCCGTCTTTACGTCCGAACAGGTGCCCGGCGCGATTAACTTCGGCTGGCATCTCGATCCACTCGGTGTCGAGGCCCAATGCGTCGAGTTCGCGCTGTATAACTCGACCTACTTCGCGAACACCCTCGTGATTCATCGTGCCGCTGCTGATGTTGACCGTTTCCTCGAGCAGCGCGATTGCCTCCTCGGCATGCGCGTCGATCCAGTCAGCCATTTGTTGTTCTTCAGACGATAATTCGGCGGCCGCTGTGTAGGTGCAAGTAAGAATGGCCAACACGCAAAACAACAGGCTCCTGGTCATGTTTGTTCCTCATCGAAGTGGCGCGGCACACGAATGTGCTCGACCATGTGTTGAATCCGGTCCGGTGGCGGTGCCGTGAAGTGACTGACCGTCAGTGCCACTGCAAAGTTCAGAAGCATTCCGATGGCGCCGATGCCTTCGGGCGATATTCCAAACAGCCAGTGCTCGGCCGTGTTTACGCCCCAGGGTGCGCCAGCCCACTTCAGGAACAGGCCCTTGAAGAACTCGATATAGCCATAGGTGAACAGCAAGCCTGTCAGCATGCCTGCGATCGCGCCCTGCTTGTTGACGCGCTTGAAGAAAATGCCGAGCAGAATGACCGGGAACAACGAGGCAGCAGCCAGACCGAAAGCGAATGCCACGACCTGTGCAACCCAGCCCGGTGGGTCAAAACCGAGATAGCCGGCGATCATGATCGCAAAGGCAGCGGCTATGCGCCCGGCCAGCAGTTCGCGTTTCTCTGAGATGTTCGGTGCGAAGATGCCTTTGATCAGGTCGTGCGATACGGCCGCCGAGATAACCAGCAGGAGGCCAGCCGCCGTGGACAGCGCCGCCGCAATGCCGCCGGCCGCTACCAAAGCGATCACCCAATTTGGCAGGCCGGCAATCTCCGGATTGGCCAGCACCATGATATCCCTGTCCACGCTGAGCTCATTACCCTGCCAACCGAATGACTCGGCCTGCGACGCGAAATCAGGGTTTGTATCGTCGTAGTACTGGATGCGGCCGTCACCGTTCTTATCTTCAAATCTGACGAGGCCTGTCTGCTCCCAGGTGTCGAACCAGCCCGGCCGCTCGTCGTAGGCCAGGTTGCCATCGACGGTACCAACCTCACCCGGCTGGATCGTCTCGATCAGGTTGTAGCGCGCCATCGAACCAACGGCAGGCGCCGTTGTATACAGGATCGCGATGAACAGCAATGCGTAGCCAGCGGAGACGCGTGCATCGCGGACCTTCGGCACCGTGAAGAAGCGCACAATGACGTGCGGCAGCCCGGCCGTGCCGACCATGAGCGCCAACGTGATCGCGAAAACGTCGATGCGGCTCTTCGTTCCCGAGGTGTACTGGTTAAAGCCGAGCGATGTGACGATGTCATCGAGCTTGTCGAGCAGTGCCGACCCGCTGTTCGCTACCTCACTACCGAACGCGATTTGCGGAACAGCGTTACCAGTAAGTTGAATCGCGATGAAGATCGCTGGAACCGTGTACGCGAAAATCAGTACGCAATACTGTGCGACCTGGGTGTAGGTGATGCCTTTCATTCCGCCAAGAACGGCATAAACGAAGACGATGCCCATACCAATCAGCAGGCCGACGGTAACGTCAACCTCTAGAAAACGTGAAAACACGATACCGACGCCGCGCATCTGTCCGGCGACGTAGGTAAATGAAATGAATATAAGGCAGATGACGGCGACGACGCGCGCTGTCTTCGAGTAGTAGCGCTCGGCAATGAACTCCGGCACCGTAAACTTGCCGAACTTGCGCAGATACGGCGCGAGCAACAATGCAAGAAGCACGTACCCGCCGGTCCAGCCCATCAGGTAGACCGAGCCGTCATAGCCGAGGAATGCGATCAACCCGGCCATCGAAATAAACGAGGCCGCACTCATCCAGTCGGCTGCTGTTGCCATGCCGTTCGCGACCGGCGAAACGCCTTTGCCCGCTATGTAGAAGTCACCCGTATTATGGGCCCGCGACCACACGGCAATGCCAATGTAGAGCACGAAGCTCAGGCCAACGACGAGATAAGTGAGTGCCTTCAGGCTCACGACGATGGCTCAGTCTTCGTGCACATCGAACTTGCGATCGATGTGATTCATGCGCCAGGCATAGAAGAAAATCAGCGCGACGAAAATATAGATAGAACCCTGCTGGGCAAACCAGAAGCCGAGCTGGAAACCACCGATACGAATACGGTTGAGCTGTTCGACAAGCAGAATGCCGAAGCCGTAGGAACAGGTGAACCAGATGACAAGGCAGAGAGCGACGAGTCGCAGGTTGGCTCGCCAGTACGCCATTCGGTTATCGCGATGTATCACAACCCCTCCAAACAGTCGTGCACAAAAAAAGCGGCTTCTTTCGAAGCCGCTTTTCGACCAACGTTAGCACGTGGTTCCTGGCCCCCTGAGTCCCCCGCCAAGCCGTACCTGAAGGTGTCTTGCAATTCGCAGCGCGCCTTATTTGTTGCTGAAAGGCTACGCTTTCGAAGTTAAAAGTTCGCAGAAATACCACCATTTGTCAATTCTTTAGACAGTTTCCAGCATGATTTGCACGATTTCAGGTATTTTTGTTGCAGTTTTACAACAACACTAACCATGGCCCCAGTTGTCCACATCCGTTGAGTCGCCGGGCGACAGGCCAATGATGTCGCCATCCGTGTCGATACCAAGGCCCAGGACCGTACGATTCGCGTAGGCGAAATAGGCGCTTACCTGGTTGAGTTCCAGAATTTCACCGTCGTCGAAGCCCGCCTCACGCAGGGCATCAATGTCCGCCCGGGACAGGTCCGCGGCGGCCGTCGTCAGTCGCGCAGCATATTCCAGTCCGGCGAGATCGCGTCCCTCAAACGCGGCGGCAGGATCCCCCTGCTCGAGCGCGCGCCGGATATCGGCTGCCCGTTGCTCGTCGCCGAGCAATCGCGCCAGGCCGGAAAAATGGTGCTCAACGCAGTAGCCGCAGTTGTTCAGCAAACTGACATACACGCCGATGGTTTCCAGGTAGGACTTCGGCAGGGTATTGCGCGGATGATGCAAGACGTATTTGTACAGCGTCATATGCCCCTGAATCGTATGGGGCCTGAGACTTTGCGCCAACATGATGTTGTCGACGTTGTTGTCGGGTCCCTTGATACGGTCATAGAGCTCCTTGAGCGCCCCGTCCGCATCGTCATATGAGATAGTTGAAATCCAGGTCATAGCTTTGGCCACCCTCTTCTACGTTAACGGAGTTTCGCATCAGCATGGACCTGGCCCGCCGCCAACGGATCTTCAGCCTGGCCCTGCCGATTATTGGTGGCATGGTATCGCAGAATTTGCTCAACATCGTCGATACGGCGATGGTTGGTTTTCTTGGTGATGCCGCGTTGGCCGCGGTCGGGCTCGGTGGCTTCATCGTTTTCATGTGCCAGGCACTGATTCTCGGTATCTCGACCGGTGTGCAAACCACCGCTGCGAGAAGAAAGGGCGAAGGCCAACCGGAGCGCGCTGCGGCGATACTCAACGCGGCACTGGTCGTGGTACTCGTCATTGCGCCGATCTTCTCCCTGGTGCTGATTCAATTGGCCGAGCCCGTTTATCCACTCCTGAATTCCGACCCCGCGGTCATTGAGAAAGGCGTTCCCTACATTGAGTGGCGCCTCGGGGCGATCGTGTTTGTCGGCATGAACTTCGCATTTCGTGGCTACTGGAATGCACTGGATATGTCTCGCCTGTACATGACGACGCTGATCTTCATGCATGTGACCAACATCATCCTCAATTACGTGCTGATTTTCGGCAACTTCGGCGCGCCTGCGCTCGGCGTTACCGGTGCCGGCCTGGCCAGCGCGATCTCGATGGCTGTCGGAACCCTGGTGTACTTCTACCTCGGCTTTAAGCACGTCCACGAGGGTTGCTTCCTGCGTTGCATGGCGACGCGAGTGGAGACCATGTCATTGATCCGGGTGTCGATTCCGGCCGGCTTACAACAGCTGTTCTTCGCTGCTGGCCTTGTGGCCATGTTCTGGATTATCGGGCGCATCGGCACGCCGTCGCTCGCGGCAGCTAACGTCCTCGTTACCGTGCTACTGTTCGCGATCCTGCCCGGGTTGGGGCTTGGGCTCGCCTGCGCCACGCTTGTCGGGCAAGCATTAGGCAAACGCGACGCCGATGACGCCTACCAATGGGCGTTTGATGTGTCCAAAGTCACCGTCATTTTGTTGACCACACTCGGGCTGCCGATGTGGCTGGCGCCTGATCTCGTGTCATCGATCTTCATTCACGAGGAATCCACGCGCGAACTGGCGCGCTGGCCGATGCGCATCATGGGCCTGACAATGCCGATCGAGGCCATCGGCTTCGCGTTCATGCACGCCATGCTCGGCGCCGGCGATGCCAGGCGCGTCATGTACATCAGCATCGGCACTCAGTGGCTGTTGTTCCTGCCGCTGGCCTTTGTCATCGGGCCGATCCTGGGCTACGGCTTGCTCGGCGTCTGGCTCTGGCAGGGCATCACCCGCATCTTGCAGGCCGCGCTGTTCCTGTCTAAGTGGCGCGGTCGCAAGTGGCAGCATATCGAGGTCTAGCCTCGATATGCTGGAGCTGTCGCGCTGACAAGCAGCGCTCCTACTTGAAGACTTCCTCTGCCGGTATGACAGTTACCGAGTCGAAGCCAATCGCGATATTGTCGATCAGCTTGTCCTCGTCCAGCACTTCCTGTGGCAGGTCGGCGTCGTAAGCCATCGGCGACTGCTGATCTGACATCAGGCGCTGTCGCAGATCCTCTCCATCGCGCGTTATGAACACGTACTGCATGTTTTCCATGTCCAGGTTCTCGCGAATGACGCGGTTGACGTCGTCCAATGTCAAGTTGGCAAGACCTTCGCGCACGTAATTTGCGAAGTCGTCGATCTGGTAGTACTGGCTGTCCATTTCGTAGCCCAGTTGCCGTGACTGACCGTCGGTTAACAAGCTGACGAACTTCGAGAGGAACGCACGCGTCGCCTCAAAGTCGGACTCGCTCATGCCCTCGTTGATCAGGTTCTCGAGCTCATACATGGCGACACGCGTCGCGAAATGTGCGTCGTTGTTGCTGCGCACCGGGCGAATCCAGGCCTGAAAGATCTGTTGCTGCCTGCCCAGGTTTGTGTCTGGATGGAACTGGAACATGCCGCGCGGAAAGTACTCGATGTAGGCGTAGTCACCATAATTCATACCACGCGTCTCGCGAATGCGCTGCATCAGTTGTCCATTCGTACTGCGGTGCTCGCCGAGATAAGAACGGGCCAGCCACAATGCGACCCAGTCCGGGTCACCACGTTTGACGTCGATTGGGAAACCGAACGATACGGCAACACCCGGTGTTTCTTTTTCAATGATTGTCGCCTGGCGGCCTTCGATCAGCGGCGCTGCGCGCGCATCAAGCAGCGCCTTTACGCCAGCATCAAGCTTTTGCATATCGTTGCTAATACGCGTCGGGAACGCATCCGGGTAACCGCCGGACAGACCGACTGTGATGTTCGCGATCGTGTAGTACTCGCGATAGAACATCTTCACATCGTCCAGTGTGATCGACTCGATGTCGCCGGTAGCCCCGAGATTCAGCGAGCCGTAGGAATGGTCGTCCCCATAGATCGTTGTGTACAGGTACTCCTTGCCGAGTTCCTCGTCGTTATTGCCGACCAGGTTGGTGCGAATTGCATTGCTCACCTGTGTCTTGATGCGCTCGAAGTCCTGTTGCGACCAGGCGGGATACAGCAATTGGCCACGAACGAGTTCGTACCAGGCATTGAGGTTGTCCTTGTGCACCTGGCCTGACAAGAGCGTCATTTCCTTGTCTATCTGTGCGTTGAATCCTGACGCCATCGGGAACATCGCCTCGTTGATCTTGTCGATCGTCATTGCCTCAGAACCGCCGTCCGTGATCATGGCCGCGGTCAGCGTGGCAAGGCCCTTCTTGCCGCCCGGGTCGAAACCAGCGCCGGCGTGAACCAGGAATGAGACGTCGACGAGCGGCGACGAGGCTGAAGGATTGGCCACGAATGACACAGGCGTTGCGTCCTCGGGAGAGACACCAGGCGCCGGCAGTGCGACGTTATCCGTTACCGCAACAACCGCCTCACTCGCATCAGACATACCAGCGGCCGCCACGAGTTCGTCCACCGACGTCATACCATCGATAACGTCCATAGACTCATTGCTTGATAGCGTAAACGTCACTCGCGAATCATCAACGAAGTACTTGTTCGAAATCGTTCGCACATCCGTAGCCGAAAGCGCGTCGTAAGAGTTGTACACGTCATTAATGATTTCGGGCGTGCGGTCGTAGTGCACGAAGCCCGCCAACATCGCTCCAATGTTGCCCGAGCTGTCGAGATCGGATGTGAAGTCGTAACGCAACCTCGACTTTGTCTCCTCGATCTTCTGCGCATCGACGAGCTGTGTTCTGGCAGTCACCAGCGTCTGGTTAACGGCATTGCGAACATCGGCGGCGTGCGCTTCATCAGTCAAGCGCGCGAAGATCATCAACATCGCGGGATCTTTCGAGTTGGGAAAATAGCCGAACAGCTGGTCAACCGATTGGTCTTCGATGACGAGTTGCCGATACAAATCGGACGACTCCGAAAAATAGATAGCCTGCACCAGGTCCAGCGCCGGCATGTCTTTCTCGGTCGCGACGAACGCCGGTCCGCGAAAAGCCATGACTAGCCACGGCTGCGTCGGGCCTTCCCACTGCAGGTGCTCGTACTTGGGTCCGCCGAGAGGCGGCTCGACCGGTACATCGATGTTGTAATCGCCTCGTTCCCATTCGCCCCAGTATTTTTCGACAAGCTCGAAGGTAGCGTCGGCGTCGACATCACCGATGAGCATGACCGTCGTCTTCTCCGGGCGATACCAGCGGTCGAAGAAGGTATCCGCATACTCGATCTGGTCGGGCATGGCCTCGATATCCTCGATGAAACCCATCGTGGTGTGCTTGTAGGTGTGCTCGGCGTACATCAGGTCGCTGATGCGCTCGAACATCTTCGAAATGGGATTCGAGAAGTTCTTAAGGTACTCGCCCTTAACTGCGAGTGCCTCGGTGCGGAATACATCCTCGGCGTAGCTCAGGTTCTGGAAGCGATCAGCCTCAATTTCAATGACTTTCTCGAGGTCATCCTTCGTAAATGTGATGTGATAGTTCGTGTAGTCGTCGGTTGTGTATGCGTTCGAATCTGCGCCCGCCTTTTTCAGGATGTCGGCATAAACATCGGCTGGGTATTGCTCGGTACCGCGAAACATCATGTGTTCGAAGAAATGCGCGAAACCCGTCTTTCCAGGCTCGACTTCGTTGCGGGATCCCGTCTGCACCGGAATCTGGATTGTGACGATATTCGGGTAGTCCGTCGGCACGATAATGACGCGCAGACCATTGTCCAGGTCGCGCATCAAATATGGCATGTCGAATATCTTCGACGGCCCTGCGGCGGCTCCGGTTTCCGGGGTATCGCTTGACTGGCTGCAGGCAACGAGGGCCAACGTAACCAACATGGTGGCTATAAGTCTTTTCATCCTGGGCTCCGATCTGATTACAATGCGGCTATGCGAATACTTATATTGATGCTTCTGGCCGGCTCAGCATTGGCTGGCGAAACCGCAATCCACAATGTTACTGGTTATACATCGACCACGACAGGTATCCATGAGTTCAGTGTTCTTGTGCTCACGGACCGAGGCAGGGTTGTTGCAACCGGGGACGAATCCTTACTCAATGAGCACCCTGATGCCATACGTATTGACGGCATGGGCCATACGCTCCTCCCAGGGCTGACCGACGGCCATGCGCATCTGTCCAGTTACGGATTCCTGCAACAAAGCCTGAACCTGGCTGGCACGCCATCACTCGCTGCCGCTGTCGGACAAATTGAGGAGTATGCGAGTTCAAACCCACATGTAAGTTGGATCCAGGGCCGTGGCTGGAATCAGGTCCTTTGGCCAGTCAAGGAATTCCCCAAGGCCGCCGATATTGATCCCGTGGTTACAGACCGCCCCGTGTGGCTGCGACGCATTGACGGCCATGCGGGTTGGGCAAACAGCCGCGCCATGGAGATTGCCGGCATCACCGACGATACGCCCGACCCGGTCGGCGGCAAGATAATTCGCGATGACAATGGCAGGGCGACGGGTGTATTCATCGATATGGCAATGGGGCTAATCGCCGGGAATATCGAGGCTCCGGATAAGGACGATATTCGCAACGCCTACAGTTCTGCGTTCGAGAATCTCCTGCCCTACGGCATGACCGGCGTCCATGATGCTGGTGTCAGCATCGAGGAAGCCGAAGTACTGATCTCTATGGCTGACGACGGCGACCTCGGCCTGCGCGTCTACGCGATGCTGTCAGGCGCCGGCAATAACCTGGACAGGATGGAGGCCCCCCTCAAGGGCTACGCTAAGGACATGCTCGACATTTCATCCGTCAAGCTTTATGCCGATGGAGCGCTCGGCAGCCGTGGTGCAGCCATGATCGAGGCTTACTCGGACGACCCGGAAAACCGGGGACTGAAGTTTTTCTCGCCCGAGGAACTAACGGGCTTTGCCCACAAGGCCAACCACATGGGGTTCCAGGTCGGCATCCATGCGATTGGCGATCTCGCTAACCGCATGGCGCTTGATGCTTTCGAGTCTGTCCAGGGCAACAAGCCCTCTTCGCTGCGTAACCGCATTGAGCATTCGCAGATCATCACGCTGGATGACATCCCCCGCTTTGCAGAACTGGGCGTCATTGCCTCCATTCAGGCGACACACGCCACGAGCGACATGAATATGGCCGAGGATCGCATTGGGCCACAGCGCATCCAGGGCGGCTATGCCTGGCGCCGCTTGCTCGATTCCGGCGCTGTGCTCGCTAACGGTTCCGATTTTCCCGTGGAACTCGCGAATCCCTGGCATGGACTTTACGCATCGGTGACCCGGCAGAGTCGTGCCGGCGAACCCGAAGGCGGCTGGTATGCCGACCAGGCGCTGACGCGTGCCGAGGCACTGCACTCGTTCACTCTCGCCAACGCTTTTGCTGCCCACCAGGAGGAGCAGCTCGGCAGCCTCGAGCCCGGCAAATGGGCCGACTTCATCATCATTGACCGCGACTATTTCAAAGTCCCCGCATCCGAGATAGACGATATCCAGGTGCTCGAAACCTGGATTGCTGGCAAGAAGGTCTACGAGGCCAGGGCGGCGCAATGATTGTCGAGCAGGTTTGGACCGGAAACGCGTACCGTAACTTCAACTACCTGGTCGCCTGCCCCGAGACCGGCGACGCGCTCGCGATCGACCCGCTCGATTTTCAAAAATGTCTCGCCGCAGCCGCGCAACATGGCTGGACCATCACACAGATCCTCAACACCCACGAGCATGGCGATCACACCGGCGGCAACAAGGGTATGGTCAAGGCGACGGGCGCCAAAATCGTCGCACATACGAATGCGAAGAACAGCATCCCGAATATGGACCGCGGCGTCGGCGCCGGCGATGTGATCAGGGTTGGTGAGACCGTTGACCTCGAATGTCTCGACACACCGGGCCATACGATGAGCCACATCTGCCTGCTATCGAAGACCGACCAACCTGCCCTATTCAGCGGCGACACTTTATTCAACGCAGGTGCCGGCAACTGCCACAACGGCGGACACCCGAATGAACTCTATGAAACGTTCGAGAACCAGCTGGAGAACCTGCCTGAAAATACGTTGATTTATCCAGGGCACGATTACCTGGTCAACAACCTGCAATTCACGATGGACCGGGAGCCCGACAACGCTGTCGCACAGCAGATGCTGGCGGATTATGAAAATCAGGACCCGGCGGACGCACTCTTAACCACGCTGGCGCAGGAGCACGAAGTGAATACCTTCTTCCGGCTGGATAGCCCATCGGTCATCGCCCGATTGCAGGAACAGTTCCCCGAGATTGGCGACAACCCGTCACCCAGAGCCGTATTCCTAAAGCTACGGGAGCTACGCAATAGTTGGTGATGGGCACTGTCGCGGCTAAAGCCGCTCCCACAGTTCTCAATTGAAATTGTGGGAGCGGCTTTAGCCGCGACTCTGTTCCCAAAGCCACAACAATGCGTCATACACGTCGGTCTGGCGTTCGAGTTGTTCTCGCCATCGTATACCGTCTCCTTCGAAGTACGCATCGAGGAAATAGTCCGACTGCTCCTGCGTCAATTCGTTGTGCGCGACGATCGTCGCAAGGTCGAAAAACGGATCGTTGTCACAAGCGTATTCCCAGTCGAGGAAGCGTGTTTCAGGTGTGTTGATAATGTTGGCCAAGACGAGGTCGTTGTGACAGCAACAAAGATTATGCGGGCGCGGACCACCTTCGATCTTGGCCAGACATTCGTTGACTTTTTGCGCTTGCGATTCGTCAATAATCTTTGCGTACTCGCGCGCCGACCCGAGTGCATTGAAGATGCGCCCGGTCAGCGGCAGCGAATGTAACTTCTTTAATGCGCTCGCGAGACTCTCGAGGTTGGCGTTGTCGTCGAGGCAATCAGGTGACCACATGACGCCGTCGATGTATTCGGTCATCAGCACCGTGTCAGAGACATAAACAACGTTTGCAGCAAGACCAACCTTCTGCGCTGCGCATTGAATCTGCGCTTCTTTTTGGCGGCTGTTGAACGGGGCGTCACGTTGTACCTGGTCGATCTTTAACACAGCGCGCCGCCCACTTGCTTCGACTAGATATGGTCGGTTGGTTACACAATCGTCAAGCTCGCGCCAGCTTGCCGCTTCCCAACCGGGAATCTGCGATAACACGGATTCTGGTGTTGTTTGACCACTCATGCTTGCGCTTCGCGCCAGGAGCGTGTCCAGCTGATAAGACCGAACGGAATCATGATCACATAGACGACAAATAGCAAAGACGTCAGCTGCAGATCTCTTGACCAGTAGATAAAGATTGACGCGATATCGATGACCAGCCAGTACCACCAGTTCTCCAGCACCTTTCTCGCCACAAGAAACGTCGCCCATATGGCCGACCAGGTCGTTAATGAATCAATATACGGAAACGCGGCGTCGGTGCGCGTGTCGAGCAGGTACCCACTAATCAGGCTTGCGACAAGAATCGCTGCAATAGCGTACGCATGAATTGAGATAGTCCACTTTGAAACCGGTAACTCGTGCTCGGGTGTCCGTCCTCTGTACCAGACCGTGAATCCATAGATCGCCATTGCGAAATAGAACACGTTGAGCGCCGATTCCATGTAGAGCTGTGCCGTCATGAACAGATATACATAGATCGCGGTACTGACGCCGGCGAACAACCAGCACAAAATATTTTGCCTGATTGCCAGTACAAGATAGAGGACAGCGAATACGACGGCGGCCAGTTCAAGCGGACTCCACTGCCACAGCTGTTCAAGCAGCGTGCTCACTTAGTCGGCAATCGGGTTGTTGAGAATCTTCATGACGAACACGGCTTTCGGCAATTGCTCGAATGTCGTCTTCAGTTCACCCGCGAGTACAGCCATGACGTCGTCATACTCACCGCGAATCTGTGTGCTCATCGCGTTGGTATCGACGTACAAGTTGTCGTGCGACTTGAGGCGCTCGATGACGTCGACAATGGGTGGAATCAAGTCGTCCTGCAATGGATACAGGCTGATATCGACCGCTACTTTCATGATCAAAACTCCTTGTTGAAGGTCACACCGATCTGGCGAGCGTCGCCCTGTCGTGTATACAGCGCGTTGGGAAAATCGGGCGGCTCGTTACCGAAATAAAAGCCGCGCACAACATAGTTTTCATCGAGCAGGTTGCGAGCCCACAGCGTTGCGGACCAAGTATCCGACCCATACCCGATGCGGGCGTTGACGATGTCATAGGATCGCGACCGTTGATCATGTGCTACGTCGAAATAGAAATCGTCACGCGCAGAAACGTCAACCCGCGCAAAGAAACCGCGCGGGTGTTCATAGCTGCCGCCGAAAGCCAGCGTATGGTCGGGTGCGTGCGCCTGGGACCGACCCTCAAGATTTCCGAGCGATGCTGCAGAGACATCGGTGAATTCTGTGTCGAGCAACCCGAGTGTCGCGTACAGCATCCAGTTGTCGGCCGGTAACCAGCGCACATCCGCTTCGACACCGAGGGTCTCCCCCTCTTCGACATTGATCGTCACAAAGCCGAACGATGTCGGATCGCCCGGGTTGAGCTGGAACGAGGTACGTACCTGCTGGTCCTGATGCCGGGCTACAAAGATGGATGCATTCACGCGCAATGTCCTGTCGAGCAAGGACGCCTTGATGCCTGCTTCGAGATTGAGCAACGACTCGGAGTCGAATGTCCGGTACTCATCAGGAACGGCAAGTCCAAGATTAAAGCCACCCGCTTTGTATCCTTTCGACAGGCTTACAAAACTCGTAACAGCCTCGGAATGATCAAAGCTCAGGGCGATTTCGCCACCCCACATTGTGTCAGAGGGCCCTGAATTCAGACCTGCCGAATCATTGTAATCGGTCGAGCGTCGTTCAACGCGCAAGCCAAAGGTCAGGCGCGCCATGGCGCCAATCTCCTGGTCGACTTGCCCAAATGCCGCGACGTTCGTGGCTTCGTAGTCGCTAACAAACAGATCGTTCAGACTGTCGGCGAAGTCGTAGCCGGGATCGTAGTATTCACCCCAGTTGAACGTGCTGATATCGTCCTCGAGCCGCAGTGCATAGAGACCGAACAGCCAGTTGTCGGCCACGAGCCGAAACTCCTGGCTGAGCGTGCTGCGCTCACGATCCGAGACAGATATGTAGTCGTAAAGAACTGGCGCCCAGCTGTCGTCATTGCCCCAGTCCGCGTCATAGCTGAACACGATGTCCGAGTCTGCGAAGGCTGTGATCGACGTCAAATCGAACATACCGTCGCCGTCAAAGTCAGCCCGGAATGACGCGCCGACACTTTCCTGTGCGTCCTTGCCCGGCTTGTCGGAAAGCATCGTCAGGCTGTTGTCGATTGCGAACGCATCATATCCATCATCAACATCGACATAGAGTGCCGCGAGATTGAAGTCCCACGTCTCCCCCGCCGACCATTTGAGCCGACCACGAACAGTCGTCTCCTCGCGACCGTTCGTATCATCGCGGTTGAGGAAAGTGTTCTCGCGAAAACCGTTGCTTTCGTGGTAGTGCACGCTAAGGCGACCCATGACGCTGTCGTCGGCATTGAGCCCGCCGCCGACTGCAAAACCGCCAGCCAGCATGCCGTCATCACCGGCTTGCAGTTCGACTCGGCCATTGAACTCGGCAGTCGGCTCCGCGCTGCGCATGTAGATGAGACCAGCCAATGCGTTCGCACCATAACGAGTTCCCTGCGGCCCACGCAAGACTTCTACGTGCTGCATATCAAACAAGGTGGCAACGGTGCCGATGCCGCTGAAGTCGATATCATCGATCAAGAAACCGACCGATGGATTCGGTGCACCCTGGTACTGCTCCAGCTCACCCACTCCACGCATCTGGAAATAGCGTGCACGATGACCATCGCCCGACCAGTTAAGGTTCGGCACCGCATTGATCAACTCCTCGAAGTGCTGCACCGACCTTTCAGCAATCTCCTGGCTGCCGAGCACTGTGATACTCGCAGGCAAATCGGAGGCGAGACGCTCGCGAAAATCTGCCGTGACAACAACCTCATCGATGGTTTCGGCAGAAAAGACGAGCGCAGGAGTCAGGCACACAGATGCGGCGAGAAACCGCAAGAGTTTGATTCTGTTCATTATTCCCTTCCTACGCCGGCATTACCCGGTTCAGGTTCTAAGGGTTCCCGGATTGGATCTCAGGCCCGAAGGCCACCCCTGCGCGGGCTATTATAGCGAACCGCGGATGGTATTGGCGTCGCATCGTGGCTGAAGTATTCTGCGCACTTCGCGTGGGAGAACTTTATGACGACCAGACTAATCGTGGCGCTTTCGTTGTTGCTAGTGTTGTCGGCCGCCCTGGCGCAGGAAGAATCCGACAAGGCAACCGAAACTGACGACGGCACGCAGTCCGGATACGATAAGCTGCAGCAATTCGGTGGTCCGGAAGGCGTCAGTCAGACACTGAAGCGCGACGACGAAAAAAAGGACTCGACCTTTCAGTTTGATGGGCTGCAACGAGGCCTGAAGCCCTGGTTCGACTGGAAGCGGCGTATCCAGGAAGAAAACGGGGTGGCACTTGGTGTGCAGTTCTATGCGCTCTACCAGGATGCCAGCTCGAGCCTCGATGGTCGCGATGACGACGCATTCGGCAACATCTTTCGCTTCTTTGGCAAATGGACCGTGTACCAGCACGAGAATGGCAATACGGGCCGCATCGAATGGCGCGTTGAAAGCCGCTCCAATTTTGGCAGCTTCCAGGCACCCGGTTCGCTCGGTTCCGCGACCGGCATTGCAACAGTTGTACCAGGCTTCGCCTACTCCGATAACTTCGACATCGACATTCCCATCGTCAACTGGACCCAGGGATTTGCGAACGGCCGTGCCGGCTACGCCGTGGGACGCCTCGCATTCGATGTCTATCTCGATGCCTTTCCGTTCCAGACGTTTTCGCGTGGATTTCTCAACCGCTCATTCATCCTGAACCCAACGATGCCAACGACCGGTACGGGTGCCATTGGTGGCGTCGTGAAAGGCTTTGTCTCCGATCGCATCTGGGTCGGCGCCCAGATGCATGACGCAAATGCCGCCAGCGGTGACTTCGACTGGGACACGGTTGAAGAAGGCGAGTGGCTCAAAGCCGTGGAGATCGGCTACGCACCCTCTTTTGAAGAGCGCAATGCCAAGCGCGTGCAGCTCACCTACTGGGAGAAAGATGAGCGCACACTCGCCGGTGTCTCAAAAGGCAGCGGCTGGGGCGTCAGCGCGGCGTACAAGCTCAACGACAAGTATTTCCCGTTCGTCCGCTTCGGCCATTCAGATGGTGGCGGCGGTGTCGCTGCCGAATCAGCTGTCAGCGCAGGCGTCGAAATGACGCAGCGCTTCGATCAAACCTGGACCGTCGGCGCAGGCTGGGCAAAACCCTCGCGGGAAACGTTCGGGCCCGGGCTCCGCAGTGAGACCGTGCTGGAGACGTCTTACAAGTTCCAGCTATCGCAGAACTTCTCAATAACGCCTGACCTGCAGGTCGTGTTCAACCCGGCCAACGATCCGAGCGAGAGTTCGGTATGGGTTTTCGGGATGAGGGCGATCCTGACCTTGTAGTCGCCTATTCGTTGCCGCAGACGGCCATCTCGAAACACACGTCGTCGCCACCGAGCGGAATCTTGCCGGTCTTGTCGAGGATTCCCGACATCAGCAGGTTCGCGATATCAACACCCCCGTCGTCGACCGTGACGAGCGTCACGTGGTCCACCGACATTGGGACATGTGGAAAATGTTCGCCCCCTGTTGTGGCAAGACGAATATAGTCGCGCCCTAGTCGCTCGATGTGCTCATAGGCGTGAATGTGTCCGTTGAATACGGTATACGGGCGATCCGTCAGCGCATTCTCAATGGCCGCGAAATTCGTTTCCTCAGCTCGCTCCCACGGCGCCTTGTGCATGAACAGAAATGTCCAGCGAACATCCGGGTTGTTGGCGATCGTCTCGACAAAATAGGCGGACTGCTCCGCCGTCAGGTTGCCGCTGCTTTTCTCTGGCAAGTTTGCATATTCTGTCTCCGCGAAGGCCTCCGGTCCCTCGGTCATATAAACCTCAATGCCGGCCTTGCGGATTTCGAAAATCTCGCGCGTACGCTCAGGCGAGTTGTCTTCTGTATCGAGCACGAGGAACAGAACGTTTTTGTAGACGAAATGATAGTAGCGACGCCCAATACGTTCATCCCAGGCGCCCTGCAGAACTTCCCCTGTCAGGTCATGATTACCACCTGCATAGAATATCGGCGCGGTGGCGCGGTCCGCACGTTCATCAAACCAGTCCCATTGCGCTGCGATCTCATCCAGATCTTCGGTTCCCCCATCGATCAGGTCACCGACATTCATGATGAGCTCTGGTCGCAGCAACGAAAGCTGGGCGACGGCTATTTCAAATACGCGCTCGCGTTCACCACCTGTCAGATCCGAGAAAACGGCGAACGTGAATTTATCGTCAGCGTTGTCGAAGTTCTCATGTGTCCACGGAGTCGGTCCATCCGCGATCGTATGCTCTATAACGCGCGGCTGGTCGGCCTCAGTACAGCCGGCCAGCCACAACGCCGCCGCGAGGGCATATACATGCGCCAAGCGGTGCCTCATCACATGATGTCTTTGTAAATCTTGCCGTCCTTCATGACGAGATGCAGTTTACTTTCATCCAGAATCAGGTCGATATTCTCAAGAGGATTGCCGTCCCAAAGCAGGATATCGGCATAGGAATCTGGTGCGATTCGGCCGAGATGATAGGTCGGGTATGGATCAAGCACATTCGACCACTTCAATACGATTCCCGCATTGCCGGTCGACATTTTTAATGCATGCGGCGCCGGATAACCGGTCATATTCACTCGGCATGTAATATCTTCCTTCATCCTTGGCCCAAACGCAGGAGTGAACATGTCCGAGCCGCCGATCATGAATACATCATGTTCCAACATCAAGGCAGCTGCATTCCGCGCTCCCTTGCCCACGGCCACGCCTTTCAGTTTTTGCTCGTGGGTGAAGAAGTCCGGCATGGCGTCATAAGCACCAAAAGTCGCAACACTCATGAAACATTGAAAGCTCCAGACGATGTCCTGATCCATCCTTGCCATTCTTTTTACTGTCTTTTCTGAAACAAGAAACCCATGCTCGAAAGATCGAACTCCGGCGTCCAGGGAGCGCTCATAAGAGCCATCATGATAGGCATGAATCGCCACATAGGTTCCGTAGTCATTTGCTATTTCAACAGCAGCTTCCACTTCTTCCTGAGTTGCTGCATAAATCTCCAGGGGATCATAAAGACTGGAGACACCGCCGCCCGCCATGATCTTGGTAAAGTGCGCACCATTGCGGAAATTCCGGCGCGATGCTTCGATCACCGAATCACGCCCTTCTATGATGTAGGACTGTTCGACCATCGCGCCATAATCCATATTTAGCTTGGTATCGGTTGGACCTCCCCAGTCACCATGCCCGCCGGTTGGAGAAAGGACGCCACCAGAGGTATAGAGACGCGCTCCAATCAAATGTCCCTGTTGAATTAGCCTGGCTACGCCCCTTGAATTACCGACGATATCCCTGCCGGTAGTAATACCTTTCATCAACATGTTATCTCGCAAAACCTGGGCAGCCATTGCACCAGCAGCACCGAAATCATATTGATTGAACCCTTCCGTCCCTGCCGGGGTTTCGAAAGTGATGTGTGTATGCATATCAATCAAACCAGGCGTCAAGGTACGACCACCACCGTCGATCACCGTAGCTCCCGGGGCAGCAATATTTTGACCAACTTCGATGATGTGATTCCCTTCAATCAACACATCCGTGTTCATTGCAAGCTCATCTGCAAAACCATCGAAGACGTTCACATTTGTGAACAATGTCTGGCTTGGCGCCTCATCCTGCGCAATAACCAGCGAGGAGTGGCAAAACGCAACCGCTGCGACCAACGCTACCAGGCACATCTTTGTGCTATTCATGATTTTTCCCCTGCTTAACTGATCTTGTTAATTGTTTTCGAGTCTGGCTGAAGATTCAGAGAAGGCTTGTTAGAATCATTTTAACAATATTCCCTGCAAAACAGGAAGTTGGCATGCTCGCACTTCGACTGGCATTGGCCGCGACGATATCCCTGACTGTCGCATCGGCAGCGGCACAGGAACCAGAAAACACCAGCCGTCCGAAGTTTGGCGGCCCGGACGCCGTCGAGAACCAGCTTGCGGAAGACAGGCTCACTTGGAATGAGCAGCGCAACGAGTGGAAAGACAAGTATGGTTTCGCGGTCACGTTCGACTACACCTCAGTTGTCCTGAGCGCTAACGAAACGTTTTCCGACAGTACCGGCGCCGGCGGCATAGCACGCCTATACGGCGCCTGGGATCTCGTGGGCGAAGAGACCGGATCGCTCGTGTGGAAATTCGAGCACCGGCACGCCTACGGCGATACGTCCCCGTTCGACTTTTCCATGGGACAGATGGGTTATGTCGGCCTGCAGGAACCACCGTTTAACGACAGTGATTTTCGGACGCAGAACTTGTACTGGCGGCAACGGCTCAATGGCGGTCGCAGCACGCTCACTGCGGGCGTTTTGGATGTTACGGATTACGTCGACGCGTTCGCCCTTGCGAGCCCGTGGCTGCATTTTATGAACTTCGCGTTCAGCACGGGTAGTGCCGGCATTGGCCTGCCGAACGATGCTGCCGTTGGCGTCGCTTACGGCTCGATGGTCACGGACAACCTGTACGTGATCGCCGGCATCACCGATACGAATGGCGATCCGTCGAAACCGTTTGATGGCTTCGATAATTTTTTCAGCGATAACGAGTACTTTACGAGCGTTGAGATTGGCTGGACGTCGTCGCATGAGCGCATCATCTTCGACAACACACACCTGACTCTCTGGCATAAGGACCGTCAAGTCGAGTTAGGGGTCAACGGCGGCTGGGGCGCCGCATTTTCCTATTCGCGCTACCTGAATGACAACTACATGCCGTTCATTCGTGGTGCATACGCCGACGATGGGGGCAGCTTGTTGCAGAAATCCCTGAGTGTCGGCATGGGCTACCAGACCGAGGCCTTCTCGGGCCTGCTTGGCGTTGGTGTTAACTGGGGTGAACCCAATGACGACACGTTCGGGCCCGGGCTCAGCAACCAGTATGCGATCGAGGCGTTTTACCGCATTCCGGTTGGAAAGAGATTTGCTGTAACTGCAGATGTCCAGTACATCAGGGACCCCGCACTAAACCCGAGCGAAAGTTCAATATGGATGTTGAACGGCCGGGTTCGCTTCGCTTTCTGAATTTGCGGCCGAGCGACCAGGCCGGGCCAGTCAACCTGTGCCAAGCAGGTTTTCAAACGGAATATTGAGGCCGTCGTGCAGCTTGCGAATCTGGCCAATCGACAGGTTTCGTTTTCTGTTTAAGACCTCCGATACCCTGCTTCGACCGCCAAGAAACGGTTCCAATCCCTTGCGGTTGATTCCGGCCTGTTCCATTCGAAACAGGATTGCTTCCACCGGATCCGGTGATTCGATCGGAAAATGCTCTCGCTCATACGCTTCAATCAATGTTGCGAGCAGGTCAAGCTCGTCTCCTGCTTGCGTACCGGGGCTGGCATCCATCAATACGCCGACGCGCAATAACGCGGCGTCATAATCATCGAGCGTTCTGATCGGTCTAATGACCACTACACTGCCTCCGCATCAATCCGGTCATATTCTGCGTGCGTACCAATAAACCGAATGTAGCCAATTCGATATGGGTAATTGAACTTCACGATCAATCGATACTTGTTCCCGGCAATGTTGAACACGATGCGATCGTCCTTTAGCACGCTTGCGCTTCGATACCTGGTTTTTATCTCGTGAGGTGCGGCCCAATCCGCGGTCCTGGCTTCCTGGTACCAGGCCTTTAGAGGTTGCTCAGCATCTTTCTTGCGTTGCCAGAACTCGCGTAAAGTGCTGACAGCAATAATTCTCACGGGGATAGGCTAGCATGTTCCCAAACTGGGAACAAGCAGTCAATTCACGGATATTGGGCAGTTTTGCCCCTGCGCCAGGCCAGCCCCCATGCGCCTTTCGCAACCGAAACCGCTAGAAAGTCAACGCCCAGCCCAGTGTCGGACCGTGCTGAATCATGTCGACTTTAAATTTGGCGCCGTCTTCTACGACGTCGCTGCCAATCTGCAGGTAGCGGTACCCGAACCAGAAATTATTGAGATCGCCAAGCCGGTACATCGCTCGAATCTCGGTACTGAAATCGCGATCGTTGTCGCCCGCAACGCCGACATCCGAATTCAACATCAGGCCCCACTTGTCGTTGATCCAGTGGTTGAAGTTGATACCCAACAGCAAATCGAATTTATTGTCATCCGTGACGACAATGCGCTCATCCAGCACTTCGGTGCCGCCGAGTGTGCTGTAGACGTCGAGTTCCATTTTCGCCAACACGTGACGCACACCGGTGACCAGCCTTACCTTGTCATGAACACGAAAGGACGCGAGCAAATCGTTGACACCCATGTCCAGCCCGGTCCGAATACGTGTATCCAGTAAGCCAGAGCGCGAGTTTTCGTCCTCGACCTGCATGATGTTGCTGCGCAATGCCAGACCATAGGGACCTCGGTTCGCGTACAGCTCGAACATGATGCCGAAACTGAGCTTGTCGAGAATGTCGTCGAAAGAAATCGAAAAGTCGATCCGTTCATCGCCACGTATTTTCCCATCGATGTCCGGTGTCCACAGCATTGGGAACGCGATTGTAAATCGCCATTGGTCGTCTCTTGCCGGCAGCGGATTGCCGGATTCGGGCGGCGACAGAGGTTCAATTGCGTCTGTTGGCTCGGCGGCGAAAGCCGTGCCAACAAAAGCAAAAAGCAGAAATCCTGCGAAAACGCCGCGCACAGCGCAGATCTCTATTTCAGTAGTTCAACCTTGAACTTCTGACCACCAATGGAAGCCTCGTACATCAAGCCACCCTTGACCTGCGTGAAGACTGCCATGCCGCCTGCAAAGGCAGCATCGGTAGAGATGCCCGCCTTAATAGCAACTGCGGACGCCTGCGCGCCAAACTCGAAGTTACCCTCTTTAAACTCATTCAGTATCTTCTCGTCCTCGAAAAAGATGAACTCGCTGTAAGCCTGTCCGCCCCATTGGAAACCGATGGACAATTGCGTCATGGTGACTTCGGCAATCGCTTCGCCATCCACGAACAGCAAGCCCTTGCCCCTGGCGCCACCAATTCCAATACCGCCCTTCCCGACATTCGGGAGTACGACGTACCCCGCTGCTGCATCGAAAAACCGCTGCATGCCCGAGTCGGCTTCCAGGAGTCGATCAGTGACTACCTGGGCGTTGGCCTTGGCCTCATCCAGTTTTCCCGGGTCCCAGGCATTTGCGCTTGAGAGAGCGAACATCGCGATCGCGGCACCAATTACCAAACCATTCTTCATCTCGTTCTCCTCTACAAAACTATTTCCGGAGCCTCGCAATCAGGCTCGACGTGTCCCAGCGACTGCCGCCGAGTTCCTGCACTTCGGCGTAGAAACGATCGACGAGTTCTGTCATCTCCAGAGTAGCACCATTCTCTTGCGCCTCTTCCAGCGCAATCGCCAGGTCCTTGCGCATCCAGTCGACGGCGAAACCAAACTCGAACTCGCCGTCTGTCATCGTTTGCCAACGGTTTTCCATTTGCCAGGATTGAGCCGCGCCCTTGGAAATCGCCTCGATGACGTTTGGCACGTCGAGATTGGCCTTTTTCGCGAAATGCAGCCCTTCGGCCAGCCCCTGCACAACGCCGGCGATGCAAATCTGGTTAACCATCTTCGCCATCTGGCCATGGCCGGCTGGGCCGATCAGCGTGATCGCTTTTGCGTAGCAGTCCATGACCGGTTGCGCTCGCTCAAACGCATCCTCATCACCACCGACCATAATTGTCAGCTGGCCATTCTCGGCGCCGGCCTGCCCGCCTGACAACGGCGCGTCGAGAAAGCCGACGCCTTTTTCGCCCGCAATTTCGTGAATCTCCCGCGCCAGCTTCGCCGACGCCGTCGTGTGGTCGACAAGTATCGAATTCGCCGCCATACCATGCAGCGCACCCTGCTCGCCCAGGATGACGTCTCGAACGTCATCGTCATTGCCTACGCAGGTGAAGACGATGTCGGCATTGCCCGAAGCTTCCGCTGGAGTTGCAGCAAACTCTCCCGAATACTCGTTACGCCATTGCTCCGCCTTCGCAGTCGTGCGGTTGTAGATGACGACGTCAAACCCTGCTTTCGAAAGATATCCCGCCATGGGGTAGCCCATGACGCCGAGACCAATAAACGCTGTTCGCATAGCAGTTTTCGCTTCAACTCCGGTCGGGAAGGAACCGCCTTTGAATCAGACGGTATACAAACAGGGCAGTAAAGAAAATGAATATCCACGCAACGGAATACCAGAAGGCCTGGCGCACCGCAGCCTGTTCAGCTTCCAGGAGCTTGTTGACGATTGGCGCCGCATCCTGACCCTCGCCCAGCAGATCCGACACCGATTCCATCAGCAGACGCAACTCTGTGGCTGTAACGGCCGATTCGGCAACAAGCGCACGATATTCGTTGACGTCGAACGGTCTTGAGTCAGGATCCGTCACATTAGCGGCAATAACGGTTCGCTCCAGTGACTCGAGCACCGGGCGCAAATCAACGAGCAGCGCACGCAATTCCGGCTCGGTAGAGGACACATCCGACAGCATCGCTTTCCGTTCGGCCGCCACCCGATCCATGAACTGGTCAATTACGGCAATACGCTCGTCAGGTAGTTGTTCGATAATGAGCACGAGGTGTTCGATCGAGGTAACGAGCCGGTCGGTATCGTTCAGCAATCGAGCAATCTCGGGATTTTGGAGCATGTCGCTCACTCCGGACTCGAACTCGTTGCTCGTGATCATCGGCGCACGCTGAAGATAAAACATCAGGCGCTCCCCAAATGCCTGGATTTCCTCGGCGGCTTCCCGCGCACGTGCCACTTCGCTCAGGAGCCCGCCGCTTTGCTGAACCGCGGCGAGACTCGCCGAACGCTGTCCTGAGAAATTGCTCAGGCGCACGTACCACGGATAAATCTGGTCGGGATTCTCAGCATGCCATCGGTCGACCAATACCCGCAGGTCCTCCTGATGTTGCGAAGTCAGCACGTCGTCGGCGACTAACCAGATGTCATTCTCGAGATCGACGAATGCCTTAAGGAACGGCATCCCCAATTCCTCGCCAAATACTTCCGGTATCCAGTAGCTCTCGACAACCAGCCGCGACAGCCGCGTAGTGACCATCATGTCGAGCAGGTTAGTCACGGCGTTTGCGCCGATCGCCATATCGACGATTGCTGTTTGCGAGACGGTTTTCCAATCGTGCATCAATCTGCGATGTTCATCCGACGTCGTTTTAGCGGACAGATCGTTCACCGCAATCGCAATACGCGTGATATAGCGATCAGCAAAGCGTCGCACGTGGTCCTCGAGTTCCTCACGTGTCATGGCACTGGTACTGGAGCGGCCGTCATCACTCAGCGGAGCGACAAGGACCTGCTCTGTAGTCGGACCCGGTGACACACATGCCTGAATGATTAACACCGCAAAGCACAATGTGAAAACCCGGCCCAGCATCAGTAGTCGACCCGCTCAAACCCAACACCAAGTTCTTCACAGATCATCTCAACGGCTGCCGTGGCGAGTTCACGGCCCGAGCGACCGCTTTCGCCCGCTTCGGCCCATATATACAAGAGTGACTCGCCGGCACCGAGCTGCGTCACCTGCGCCGTGATTTTGATTCCGTCTTGCGTGACCTCGAGCAGCATCGCGTTGTCTTTGCGATTAACGACTTCAATGTCCGGTTTTTCTTCGATGATGCGGACAAATGACTTGAAGACTCTTGATGCATCCGCCGGCACGCGTGCCGCGATCATGTGCTGGCTTGAGCCCTCGGTATGCACGACCAGCGCCGCATCGACGGCCTGACGGGCAGGTAACGCCGTACAACCCACAACCAGCGCGAAGATGAGGCCAAATAGTACGAACGGCCCATATCTGCGTATCGAATTGATTTTATTTTTACGCATTCGAATTATTCATCTTACGCGAATCTCTACTATGATAGCTGCCCATGCGCACGATCCATAGTCCCCGGCTCTTACTGGCGCTCCCATTCTTGCTGGCGAGCGCAGGTTTCCGAGGAGTATCATTGGTACATCCAGATGGGACATCCCTGGTAACAATTAATGAGGATTCAATAAATGACCAGAATAAGCCGCCTTTTTGTTCTACCACTTCTGATTCTAGTGCTGTCAGGCTGCTCAAGCAGTAACCTGCGATCCGACTATGATCACGGTGCCGACTTCGGCCAATACAACACATACAACTTCTTTGAAAATGCTGGCCCCCGCAGTGGTAACTACGAGAGCTTTTTCTCCCAGTACATGGTTGAGGCGATCGAGATAGAAATGGAGCAGCGCGGCTATACGAAGGCCGACGATCCCGACCTCTGGGTGAACTTCAATGGCATCCTGCAGGAAAAGACCGATATCAGGACTACGCCGGCATCACCACCCATGGGTGGCTACTATGGTTACCGTGGCAGTTACTACGGCGCCTGGGGTGGCTATGGCTACGGCACAGAAACCCACGTGTCCCAATACACCGAAGGCACGTTCAATATCGATCTCGTCGACAATGCGCGAGACCAGCTCGTGTGGGAAGCGGTTGGCAAAGGCCGGGTATCGCAGAAGGACCTTGAAAACCTGCGCGAAGGCGTCATGAAAGGTGTGCCGAAGTACTTCGCGCTCTATCCGTTCGAGGCAGGCAACCCGAACCCGGTGGCAACCGGCAAATAGTGGACAACTATGTAACGAAATCGGGCACAGCGTTTGCTGTGCCCGTTCACCTGCTTGATGCCGTTCGGTGATCAGCTAAAAAGCATTACTCTTTTTCTTCGACTTTAAATTTCTGTCCGCCAACTGTAGCTTCGTACATCAAACCACCTTTAGCTGCTGTAAAAATCGCGACGCCGCCATTGTAGTTCGCATCAGCGGACGCGCCAGCCGTTATCGCCACGGCAGACGCCTGTGCTCCCAACTCGTAGTTGCCGCGTCTAAAATCAGCTAACGCGACGTCATCTTCGAAAAAGACGAACTCGCTGTAGGCCTGCCCGCCTGCCTGAAATCCGACAGTCAGCTGGGTCAAGGTGACGACAGCGACAGTCTCGCCGTCTACGATCAGCAAACCTTTGCCCCGTGCACCACCAATGCCGAATCCGCCTTTACCAACAGACGGGAACACCGCATAGCCGGCTGCTTTATCAAAGAACTTCTGCATGCCGGGATCTTTTTCTGTGATATTTGCGATTGTCTCATCGACCTTCGGCTGCAACTCCTCAGCCTCGTCCGGATCCCAGGCGAAACTGGCGCCAGTCCATGCAAGCACTGACAGGCTCAATATTGTAATTATCGTCTTACGCATTGTTCTCTCCTTCTTGATCGTTCTAATTCTAACAAATGTGATTCAGCCGGGCTGCTTTTCGATAACGTGAACGTCGCGTTGCGGGAACGGAATCGATATGCCTTCCTCGTCGAAGCGTAGTTTGACGGCCTTGGTGATATCCCAGTAGGTGTCCCAGTAGTCGCTGGTCTTCACCCAGGGCCGCACGACAAAGTTCACTGACGAATCTGCCAGTTCGTGCAACTTAACGACGGGCTCGGGGTCGTCGAGCACTGCTTCGTTGTCCTCGATGATCTCTTGCAGGACCTTCTCGGCCTTCTCGACATCGTCCTCGTAAGAGATGCCGAACATCAGGTCGATACGCCTTGTGCGCTGCGCTGTTACGTTCGTAATGACCGAATCCCAGATTAAATTATTGGGCACAACCAGGCGTTGATTATCCAGTGTCATGAATGTCGTATTGACAAGGCTCATGTGACTGACTCTGCCACGCACACCGCCTGCCTCAACGACATCACCGACATCGAATGGACGGTACATCAGAATCATAACGCCCGACGCGAAATTGGATAACGTGGGTTGCAATGCAAATCCAATGATGAATCCAGCGATACCCAAACCAGCCAACAACGGGCCGAGCGAAATGCCTAACTGCGAAATAGCGAGCAGCAGGCCAATCATGATGATGATATTGCGCGCGATCGATATGATCATGCGTCGCAACAAGTTGGACATCCGCACACGCGATGACCCGAGAGCCTTCTCGGCCAGTTTTTGTACGAGTTTGGCGAACTGCCAGAAAACGAACAGGATCAGCGCAACCAGCAGCCCCCTGAAGACAAGCTTGGGTCCTTCGCTGGCAACAAGGCCGGCTGCCACAGCGCTCCATTCCGCCGCGAGGCTGGCGACAATCCCAACATCGAGTACATCAGTCGTAATTTCGCCTGTCGCGGTCAGTAGCTGCTGCCGGTAAAGGCGTGTTTCCTGCCCCAGCTCGGTCATCAGGCGGATAGCATCCTGCATCGCCTCCGCCGTCAGTCGAATTCTCGTATTAGCAGCGCTGAGCCAGTCTGCGACTTCCGCATTGCCGGGTAACGTGGCGGCCGTCGCGCGCAGAGTGTCAACATCATCTTGTGCAATGGACAGGAACACTGCGAGATTGGCCGTGTGCTCTGACACTTCCGCGGTGATGAAATCCTGTTCCTCGCTCGCGTCCAGGCCGAAATCGTCCGCAATATCAATGTAGCTGATCATTGTCCCGTAGAGTCTGTCCTGATACTCGACTTCCCGGAAGAATTCCTGGTCGGCAAAAACAAAGTCCATGACCTCAAGCTCATCGGTCGCGAATTGTGCCCGGTCCTCTACGCGCTTCAATGCGCTTTGCACCTCGTGCGGCATGACGGACAGATCATCAACAAGTAGTTGCCAGTAGGCCGATACGTCGCGGCCAGCGTCGCGCTGCGAAGAGACCTGCCGCGCCAGGATCACGGTGTTGCGGAACATCGACGTCCAAAGTCGGTCGCGTCGCGACATCAATATGTCGAGCATCACACCTTCGCGCTGTGCCGCACGAATCTCCAGTATGGCAATGCCTTCTTTTTGCCCTGCTATCTCGGCAAGCTGTTCAGCAAACTGCGCTGCGATCTTGGCCGGCAGTGCCTCCGCGGCGTCCTGGGCAGAAGTGACAGGCACCACGAGGACCAACAGCGCTACAATTCGAA
>Ga0255052_10000010_pt1 | contig 157166 bp, 149 predicted proteins | sample JV7_2_21_MG_FD_188632 | JGI IMG/M metagenome (GOLD analysis project Ga0255052, IMG submission 188632) | Seawater microbial communities from Jervis Inlet, British Columbia, Canada - JV7_2_21 | ecosystem: Environmental > Aquatic > Marine > Inlet | place: Canada: British Columbia | collected...
GTAGCTTCTGCCGGCTCGCTAGCGGTCTCGGCAGCAGCTTCCTCGGGCTTTTCTTCACTCGTCTCGGCGGCTTCTGCGGGCTCGCTAGCGGTCTCGGCAGCAGCTTCTTCGGGCTTTTCTTCACTCGCCTCGGCGGCTTCTGCGGGCTCGCTAGCGGTCTCCGCGGCAGCTTCCTCGGGTTTTTCTTCACTCGCCTCAACAGCTTCTGCGGGCTCGCTGTCGGCCGCAGCGGCAGTCTCCTCGGGCTTGCCCTCGCTCGCTTCGGGAGCTACCTCGACCTTGGTGTCAGGCGCTTCTGCAGCCTCCGCAGGCTTTTCGTCGCTGACGGCGGCTGGTTTCTTACGCTTGCGGTCTCTGCCAACCTTGCCTTTTTCCTTGGCCTTGAGAAGCGAAGCCACGCGATCCGAGGGTTGCGCACCCTGGCTTATCCAATATTGCACCCGCTCGACATCGATCCGAAGCTCCTCTTCCTTCCCGTTTGCGACGGGGTTAAAGAAGCCGAGCCGTTCTATGTACCGGCCGTCACGACGGTTGCGACTGTCGGTGACCACCAGGTGGTAAAAGGGACGTTTTTTCGCACCAGCGCGCGAAAGACGAATACTGACCATTTCATTTCCGTTAGATTAGTTACAGGCAGGCGTGCCTACGCTCGGGAGCCAGCCCGAGTAAAGCGCGCATTTTACGCATTTCCGGCCAAATGTGAAGCGTTTGGCCGAAGTTTGGCTCTGGATAAATCAGCCCTTTGGCATCATTCCGGGCGGCAGTCCCCGCATCATCTTTTTCATGCCTCCCCGGGACATTTTCTTCATCATTTTCTCCATCTGCAGGTGCTGCTTGAGCAGGCGATTGACGTCCTGTACCTGCATGCCGGCGCCGACTGCAATCCGCCGTTTCCTCGAGCCATTGATGGTCTTCGGGAAGCGGCGTTCACCGGGGGTCATGGAGTTAATGATGGCGATCTGACGCCTGAGTTGCTGCTCGTTGGTTTTGTCCTTGAGCGCCGCCGTATCGATTTTTCCCGGCATCGGCAGCTTTTCAAGCATCGCGCCGATGCCTCCCATATTCATCATTTGCTCGAACTGGTCCCGAAGGTCGGAGAGGTCGAAGCCATGGCCTTTCTTCAGTTTCTTTTGCAGCTTGTCCGCTTTCTCGCGACTGACCGTACCCTCAATCTCCTCGACAAGAGACAGGACATCTCCCATGCCGAGAATTCTGGAGGCCATGCGGTCCGGGTGAAATGCCTCCAGCGCATCTGTCTTCTCACCAACCCCCATGAATCGAATCGGTTTGCCGATGACCTCTCGGACGGACAGAGCTGCACCACCTTTGGCGTCGCCGTCAGCCTTGGTCAGGATAATGCCGGTCAGCGGCAAGCTCTCGTCGAAGGTCCGGGCGGCGTTGACTGCGTCCTGGCCGGCCATACTGTCGACGATGAACAGCGTTTCATGCGCACCTGATTTTTCGTGAACGCGGATTACCTCGTTCATCATCTCCTCGTCGACATGTAAGCGTCCGGCAGTGTCGACGATAAGAACATCAGCATGCGAGCGACGACTCTCGTCCAGGGCGCGTTTCATGATCGCCTCCGGCTTTTCGGAGCTTGCGCTTTCGCAGTGCAGTGCGCCCACCTCCCGCGCGAGAGTCTGCAACTGCAAAATGGCGGCGGGGCGATGCACGTCGACGCTGACCAGCATGACGCGTTTCTTTTCACCGTCGATCAATCGCTTCGCAAGCTTTGCAGCGGTCGTTGTTTTGCCCGCGCCCTGCAGACCAACGAGGAATATCACGACGGGTGGCTGTGCTTTGAGATTCAGCGGCTCATGTTCGCCGCCAAGCAGGTGAACGAGCTCACTGTGAATGATTTTCACAAGTGCCTGGCCGGGCGTCAGGCTCTTGCCAACATCTTCGCCTACGGCACGCTCCCGGATACGTTCGACGAAGGCCTTGACCACGGGCAGCGCAACGTCGGCTTCAAGAAGCGCAAGCCGGACCTGCCGCAGAGTCTCCTTGATATTGGACTCGCTCAGGCGGCCTTTGCCGGTCAGATTTCGTGCGGCCTTTGAAAGGCGCTCGGATAGATTGTCGAACATTGCTGAACTAGCCGGATGCGTATGCGTAGCGGCGAAGTGTATCGTGATTCGCCCGGGACGGACTAGACGGTGATGATAGTCCCGCGTGACAACATGCGGATCTTCTTGTCAGGTACGGCAGCGATGACCTGACCCAGGATCCGTTGTTCCTCACCCGGCTTCATGCCGGTCAGCCAGATTTCGGGCTCATGGTCGAGGCGGGCGAGGTCCTCAGACATTGTGCTCGGGCAATAGTGCCCGGCAAGCGTTGCCAGTTTTTCCTGCTCATCCGGAAATGAAACCTCGATCACCAGCACCTTGAGATCCTCACAGGCATTCAGGACCGGCCACAATGTCTCGTTGGTCTTGGTATCGCCGCTCACGGCGAACACGCCGCCGGAATTTTGTACGGTGTAACCAAGTGAAGGAACACTGTGCAAGACATCGATGGCGAGAAAATCACGATGCTTGATCGATACCCTGTCGCCGGGATTGGTTCTAACGTAGCGAAGCATTGCCTTGTCTTCACTTGGCAGCTTCGCAAAATCCGGCCAGATCACGTCGTTAAACAGGTGCGCCTGGATGGCATCCAGCGTTTCGGAACGCGCATAAACCGTAAGCGGTTCCTCGAAATTCTCGTCGAAGATGCAATCGACAAGCATCGGCAGGCCGGCAATATGATCGAGATGGGCGTGAGTCAAAAACACATGGCGAATCGACTGCAGATCCTCCAGCGCCAGGTCGCCGATACCGGTACCGGCATCGAGCAACACGTCGTCGTCGATCAGCATCGCTGAGGTGCGCGATCCGGCGCCGATTCCGCCACTGCAACCTAAGATTCTAATTCGCATAATGCTCGTTCCTGCAAAACGCCACAGGAACGCTTGCGTCCTCTGGGTCCTACAGCAGGGTTCTAATGAACTACACCATGTGGGATCATTCGTTCGAAAGAAAATTAGGGCATAGCCAGTCGCGATTCTGTGTTTCAACTCACAATTCCTTTCTTGTACATAATTGCCGGCGTCGCCTTTGCGATGTCCAGGCTGCCCCGATTCTCCGAGCGCGCTGCAGGCCTTGTGGTTACAGCGTTCTTCATCGGATTTGCCGGTCTGATTCTGCATAGCCGCTTACTCCTCGAATTGATTCTCCTGCCCAACGGGATTGCCCTTTCCTTACGCAGCACAGCCTCATTCATCGGGCTGCATCTTGCGTTGATTGCTGTAATTGGCGCAATTGAGCCTTCCTTGCGTGGCCTGGCAGGCGGGCTCCTCCTGCTTGCTGCACTGGCGGCAAGCGCGACCGGCATGCAGGCTGCAGCAGGCTCAGGTGAGCTCCTGACCTGGCAGCTGCAGGCTCACATCCTGATTTCGCTCTTTGCCTACGGTCTGCTGGCGGTCGGCGCCATCGTGGCCGTTTATGCGCTGATACAGGATCGTCGGCTACACGCCGGTCAACTATCGACAGTAAATGCTCTGTTCGCACCACTGGAGACGATGGAGAGACTGCTATATGGCATCGCAGGCGCCGGCTTCGCAGCCCTCTTGCTCGCGGTCCTGTCAGGATTCTCATTCGTCGACGATCTGTTTGCCCAGCACCTAGCCCACAAGACCTTTCTCTCAATACTCGCACTGCTTCTCTTCGGCATTCTGCTCGCAGGGCGTCGATTCGCCGGCTGGCGGGGCCGACGCGCCGTCTACCTGTATTTATTGGGCTTTGTAATCCTTTGCCTCGCCTACTTCGGCAGTCGCTATATCCTGGAAGAATTACTCGGACGTACCTGGGGCTAGGCGCTCGCGAAGTGCCGATGTGTTTCCTTGACAGGACCGGACTGTCCTGATGAACTGACATCGTACTGACTCATCATGAGGTGCTCATTCTTTGAGCGATGACGTTCCGCTAGCCGCCTTATTTGGCGTGCTTGTAGTTTTGTTACTCCTTTCCGCGTTCTTCTCTGGCTCGGAAACAGCATTGATGAGCCTGAACCGCTACCAGATGCGGCATAAAGCCCGGGCCGGTCATCGCGGCGCCAAGCTCGCAGAAACCCTCCTCAAGCGCCCGGATCGCCTTATCGGCCTGATCCTGCTCGGCAATAATCTCGTCAACTTCTCGGCGGCCTCTCTCGTCGCGATCATCGCACTCAAACTGGGAGGCCAACCCGCGGTTGCGCTCGGTACGATAATTCTGACGCTGGTCGTTTTGATTTTTTCCGAGGCTGCGCCCAAGACACTGGCAGCGCTGCATCCGGAACGCATCGCCTTTCCGGCTGCTTTGATTTACTACCCGCTGCTAAAGATTACTTATCCGATCGTCTGGCTCACGAATATTGCATCCAATGGTGTGCTTTTTCTTTGCGGCGTCAGAGAAGGGGACGCAAACGCTCACTCCCTGACGCGCGAGGAACTGCGTACGGTCGTCTTCGAAGCGACTGCTCGAATTTCACGCAAGTACCGAAGCATGCTGATCAGTATCCTCGATCTGGAAAAAGTAACTGTCGACGACGTGATGGTGCCGCACAATGAAATTGTTGGTATCGATCTCGATGATAGTATGGAAGAAATAATTGATGTCATTGAAAAAAGTGAGCATACGCGCTTGCCGGTTTTTCGCGACAACATCGATAACGTCGTCGGACTTTTGCACCTGCGTCGCCTCGCGAACATCGCGCACCAGCAGGAATTTGACAAGGGGACGATCGAAAACCTCGTCATGGAACCGTACTACGTGCCCGAGGGAACACCGCTCAGTACGCAACTCGTGCAGTTTCAGAAACTGCGCCAGAGGATTGCGTTGGTCGTCGACGAGTACGGTGACATTCAGGGAATCGTCACGCTCGAGGACATACTGGAGGAGATCGTTGGCGAATTTACGACGGACCCGGCCAGCGATGACACTGACATCGTTCGCGAAAGTCAAAATACTTTTCTGGTCGACGGTACCGCCAACATTCGGGAAATGAATCGCGCCATGGACTGGGCATTGCCGACTGACGGGCCGAAGACCCTGAACGGGCTAATTGTCGAGTTCCTGGAAGACATACCGGAACCCGGAACCGGCCTGAGAATTGAGGGCTATCCGATCGAGATCGTCGAGACGAACGACAACAGAGTGAAGACAGCCCGAATATATCCGCGCGAGGAAACGCCGAAGGCACTCGCTGACTAGAACCCTGCGTCAAGAGCCTCCGTCAGCTTTCGAACACCGACAATTTCGATACCGTCAGGCTTCTGCTTCGGCAAGTTCGCCCGTGGCACGATCGCGGTCGAAAACCCCTGCTTCCGGGCTTCTGCGATTCTCTCGGTACCGAATCGCACCGGGCGCACCTCCCCGGCCAGCCCGATTTCCCCGAATGCGATCAAACCGGACCGACAGGGTCGATCTCGCAAGCTCGATACAATCGCCAAAAGGGTTGGCAGGTCCGCCGAAGTCTCACCAATGCGGAGACCGCCGACGACATTGACGAACACGTCGTCGCTTAACAAAGAAATACCGCCATGACGTTGCAGGACCGCTAGCAATAGCGAAAGTCGATTCTGATCTACGCCCTGCGCCAGTCGCTTCGCATAGTTGCTGTTGCCCTCGGCTACCAATGCCTGGATTTCGACGAGTAAAGGTCGGCTCCCCTCCCACGCCACGGAAACAAGACTACCGGAATTTTCCTCAGCGTCTCGCGAAAGAAAAATCGCCGATGGGTTTTTTACCTCCACAAATCCGGTTTCCGTCATGGCGAACACACCCAACTCGCTACTTGCGCCGAATCGATTCTTGACCGCACGAACGATGCTATAGCGACTCGCCGGATCGCTTTCGAAATAGAGAACGGTGTCGACCATGTGTTCGACGACACGGGGTCCTGCAATCGCACCTTCCTTGGTCACGTGCCCGATGAGGAAGACAGCAATCTCTCGCTGCTTGGCAAATTGTACGATGCGGCCGACGCATTCGCGGAGTTGGACGACGGAACCTGGCGCTGACGGCAGGTCCGTGGTCGACATCGTCTGGATTGAATCAATAATCAGAACTGCTGCGCTAGCGGACGCGGCCTGATCGAGAATATTGTCGAGCGAGGTGTCTGCGAGCAGGGCCAGGCGCGGGCTGCTGAGGCCCAATCGTCTCGATCGCTGGCCGATCTGGCGCAGCGACTCCTCACCGCTGGCATAGCAAATGTTCAGGGAAGGTGGCAGGCGCGACGCAACCTGCTGCAAAAGCGTCGATTTTCCGACCCCTGGGTCGCCGCCGAGCAAAACGACGGATCCCGGCACGAGCCCGCCACCCAGAACCCGGTCGAATTCGTCGAAACCGGTGGGATGGCGATCCCCCGGATCATCGTCGAGGGACCCCAGGAGCGACGGGGAAGGACTGTCCCGGCGCTCAGCCGGGGCAGCGGTAACGGTGGTCTGAGCCAGTGTGTTCCAGGCCGCGCATTCGGGGCACTGTCCCTGCCATTTCACGCTGTGGGCGCCGCAATCCGCGCAGACATACGCCGTTTTCGCTCTTGCCATACGAGAAATCCGTCACATTCCAGCCAAAATCCCTACCTATGCGGTAGCGGAATCCCAATCATAGCACCGCATTCAGGGCATCCAGGCCCGAAAAAATGCCAACCCTATCTCATTAATATCACTTGCTATTTTCTATACTTTTCGCGTTATGTAGAGAGCCCCTATTGGATAAACAAAGAAAAGAACGCAGGGACCGGCTGGTTGCCCTCAGTTTTGTCAGCGTGCTGCTGGTGCTTGTATATGGCCCGGCGGCGCCCTGGTTCGTGGGCGCGGACCGCTTTCTCTATGACCGCATGGCGGGCCACGTCAGCAACACACCCCTGGAAAACAGCGTCATCGTCAGCATCAGCGGCGGAAAAATGCGGCAGAGAGAAATTCTGAGTCAATACGGCAGGCTCATCCAGGCTTTCAAGATTCAGGGCGCAAAGCGAATCATCCTTGCCGATCCACCGCTCATCGAGGAATCGGATGAATTGCCGGGATGGGCTGCCACCTTGTCCAACGGGACGCCCGTCTACGTGCCCAATGATCATCGACTCGCGCATGTTGCGAGCAAGAGCGGCTTTTTCGAGATTGCGCCGGACAGCGACGGCGTTTTTCGACAGTCCGGTCTCTGGAAGTTCGACGGCGGCCTGATGTCGCCGTCGCTGCCGCTGACGATCGCTCTGGATAACCCTGATGCGGGCGCGGACCCACGCATGTCCGGTGCTGATGACGCCATTTACCTGTCGAATTACGAAGAGGTCGAGCGGCTGACGGCGAGCGAAGTCCTGGAGGGTGGAATCGAGTCGTCTGCCTACGCCGGTGCCACTGTGTTCATAGACGCGGCGCCACCCATCGTCGCAGCAGCGGCAATCTTGCCGTCCGGACAGTTCGTGACGCGCTCCGAGATTGCGGCTGCATTGCTTGCCAACGTCGAGCAGAGCCGCTCTGTCATTGCGCCGGCCTGGATCGTAGCATTCGAAGTGCTCGCGCCCGCCCTGTTGGCAATTGTTGCCGTATTGTTCTTGCCTGGTCGGTCGCGCCGGGACATCATCATCATGACGGCGATCACGATTGTCGGACTGATACTTATCGAGGCCATCTTGCTCGCATTGCTGAGAGTCCGCCTGGACCTGGGACGACCGATATTTATCTTTCTCGGTGTCGCGATACTTAGCTGGTGGCTTGCCGGTGCCGTCAGGAAGGCCGCGGTTCACGCATACAAGCGGGGCCTGGACTTCCTCGCCGCCGGAAGACTCGAACCCGCCTTCGCGGAATTCCGGCGATGCGAACAGACAGAATCTCTGGCAACAGTGATGTACAAGTTATCGCTCGCGTTCGAGGAGCAGGCAAAGCCTGAACGTGCAGAAGCCGTTCTGGACTGGATGAAGCAGACACACGGGTCGGGCAAGCCGTCGAAGGGCTCTTTGTCTGGCAAGAACGGTCCGCCGCAACGCCTCGGTCGTTACGTCATCGAAAGAAAAATTGGCCGGGGGGCGATGGGTGCTGTGTATCTCGCCAAGGATCCGCGGATCAACCGATCTGTTGCACTGAAAGTCATCCCGATCGAGAAAGAGTTCGAGGATGAAGAACTCGAGGAAGCACGGCTTCGTTTTTTCCGCGAGGCCGAGTCGGCTGGCCGTCTGACACATCCGAACATCATCACCGTATTCGACGCCGGCGAAGACAAGCACCTGGCCTACATCGCGATGGAGTATCTGGAAGGCGCTGCGCTGACCAAGTACACGGATCCCAAGAGACTCCTGGCCCCGGGCAAGGCGCTCGAACTGTGTGCGCGCACGGCCGAAGCGCTGGATTACGCCCATAACCAGGGTGTCATCCACCGCGATATCAAGCCTGCCAATATTCTCTACAACGTGAGAGACGACTCTCTGAAGATCAGTGATTTCGGCGTTGCGCGAATGACCGACAATAACCGGACCAAGACCGGCATCGTACTGGGCACACCTATGTACATGTCGCCCGAGCAACTCAATGCCGAAGACCTTTCCGGCCACTCGGACTTGTTTTCACTTGGTGTTACTCTATACGAGCTCCTGGTGGGCGAGGTGCCCTTCACGGCAACGAATATCGCAGTGCTCATGACAAAAATTACAACGGAGGACCCCGCTCCTCTCTCGAACCGCCGGCCCGGTATTCCCCCCAGCGTCGACTCGGTGTTGGCCAAGGCTTTGGCCAAGCGGCCGCAAGACCGCTTTGTCAATGGCGGCGAGATGAGCATCGCACTCCGTAACTGTGCCAAGTACGCATCGTCCTCATCCTGATAACAACACCAAAACAAATATGAGCCTGCGTTCAAAAATACAATTTGCCGAGATTACCGACACCGGAAAGGTTCGGGAGCATAACGAAGACGCGATTGGTTCGAATGCCGATATCGGTCTCATGGTGCTCGCCGATGGCATGGGTGGATACAACGCCGGTGAAGTTGCCAGCGGAATCGCAGTGCAGACGATTACAGAGCTTGCCTCCGAAGGTGCCGATCGCGAGTCACGCAATGATCTCGATGCAACGACCGGCCTGATGCGACAGAGCATCGTATTGAGAGACGCGGTAGCTCGTGCGAACAAAATCATTTTTCAAACTGCGCAGAGTCAAACTCATTGTGAAGGCATGGGCACGACTCTGGTCTGCGCCATGTTCTACGACAATAAAGTGTCGCTGGCGCACGTCGGGGATTCCAGAGCCTATCGATTACGCGGCAACAAGTTCGAGCAACTCACGCTGGACCACTCCCTCCTCCAGGAACTCGTCGATCGGGGCTTCTATTCCGAGGAGGAGGCGCAGCGGTCTACAAATCGAAACTACGTCACCCGGGCATTGGGCGTTGAGCCGACGGTGGAGGTCGAGGTTCATGAGTTCGACGTCCTGCCTGACGATGTCATTCTGCTGTGCTCGGACGGCCTGCCGGACATGGTCGAAGATGAGGATATTCACTTAACTATCAGCACGTTTAATGCTAGCCTTGATGTGGTTGGTCAACAATTGGTGAAATTAGCCAACGAACACGGTGGGCGTGACAACGTGTCCGTGATGCTGGCACAGGTTCTCGATACATTTGCAGCGAAAAGAAGCCTGCTGTCCCGCATTACAAGCATGTTCCGCTCGTAGGGGAAGCGGGACGTCGAACTGGCGTTCAGCGAACATCGACTAAAAGAGCACGGCACACGATATGGCACGTTTAATTCTGAGTTTGGACAGCCAGGTTCTGGCTGAATACAACATGTCCAAGGAGCGATACACCATTGGACGCCTTCCAGACAACGATGTTCGCATTGATAACCCCGCGGTCAGCGGCCATCACTCGCTGATTATCAACATCCTCAATGATTCCTTCCTCGAGGATCTGAACAGCACCAACGGTACCTATGTCAACGGCAAGCTAATCAAGAAGCATGCGCTCCAGCATGGTGACGTGATAACCATCGGACACCATCAACTCAGGTTCTCTGACCAGCAAACCTCGGATACTGAGCAGGACGAATTCGAGAAAACGATGGTCATACCGGCCGGTCAGCAAAGTGCAGAGCAATTGCAAAAAGCCGAAGAGGCTGCGGCTCTGGCGGCTGCCGGCAAGGCCGAAGCCGATGTGGCTGACAAGGTCGATGTGAAAGTCGAGATGCCGGATGCCGGACCCGAGGCCGAACCGGAACCGCCGCGACGACCCACACCCGAGCCTGTGGAGCACGTCAGCACGGCGGCGGGCATCGATGCGAGTTCCGCACCCAATGCATTGCCACTGGCCAAGCTGCAGGTTCTGAGCGGTGCATTTGCCGGACGGGAACTCGAGCTAACCAAGGCATTAACGACGCTCGGTCGTCCCGGCGTTCAGGTTGCAGCAATAACACGTCGGGCCGAGGGCTATTTCGTTGTTCACGTCGAAAGCGGTGAAGAAGGCGACTACCCGCTCGTCAATGGGCAGCCCATCGGCGCCCAGGCGCGCAAACTGACCGACAACGATGTCCTGCAGCTGGCCGGCGTCAAAATGGGCTTCTTCGCGTCCTAATCGAGATACTCGCCCGGCTCCCGATTTATCACACCGCACAGCAGCTGGTACGGAATGGTGCCCGCACGCTCGGCTAGTTCCTCCACCGGCAGTCCGTCACCCCAAAGAATTACGCGGTCGCCGATACTGTCGGACGGCCCGGCTCCGAGATCGACGGCGATCATGTCCATGGACACCCTGCCCGCTAGTGGCACGCGACGATCGTTGACCAGGACCGGCGTACCCGACGCGAGGTATCTCGGGTAACCATCCCCATAGCCGGCCGAAACAATGCCGATCACGGTGTCCTCGCTGGCCTGCCAGGCGCCACCATAGCCAACCGGATCGCCCGCTTTAATCGGCTTGATCGCGATTAACCGAGATTCGAATTGCATTACCGGCTGCAGTCCGAAATCGGCGCCAGTGGAATCAGGGAATGGCGATATGCCGTAGAGCGCAATACCTGGCCTTATCCAGACATCGCCGCTCACTGCCGCGAGTTTCGCAGCAAGCGGCCAGCCGAAGAGCCCCGGTGAGTTAGCGATGCTGATGTCGCCATCGAAGCTCCCGGCAATCGACTGAAAAAGTCCCAGCTGTTCGCTTGTTTTGTCGTCCTGCCGATCATCGGCATTCGCCAAATGGCTCATTATTTTGAGATCAGCGATTGCCGAACATGCCCTCGCGCGACTAATGACGGTATCCGCGTCAGAAACACGAAAACCCAGGCGATTCATGCCGCTGTCGAATTTCAGCCAAACGGTCAGCCCTCCGACATCGAGATTCTCCAACATTTCCAGTTGCTCGATGCAGTGCACGACGAGCTCACAGTTCGCGGCCATCGCCTCATGCAGGTCTTTGGCCTCAAAAACGCCTTCGAGGATCACGATCGGAGTTTCGATGCCAGCGACCCGCAAGGCGTCGGCCTCGATCAGGCGAGCCACCGCCAGGCTGTCGATGTCTGTGAGCGCTCCGGCGACCTCGGTAAGCCCGTGACCGTATGCATTGGCTTTGATGACTGCCATTACGCGGGCAGCAGGCGCCATTTCGCGAATTACCTGGAGATTGTGTCTGAGCGCATCGAGCCTGATGACTGCCCGAGCCCCAAAACTCACGGATACGCCTCATCCGCGTAGGTATCGGGCACCCAGTTCTCGAACTTCGTGAAGCGGCCGACAAACGTCAGGGGGAAATCGCCGATGGGGCCGTTACGCTGTTTGGCAATGCTGATATCTGCAACGCCTTTGCGCGTGGTTTCCTGGTTGTAAACTTCCTCGCGGTAAATGAAGACAATCAGGTCCGCATCCTGCTCAATAGCGCCCGACTCGCGCAAGTCCGACATGACCGGCCTCTTGTCGGTTCTCTGTTCGACACTGCGATTCAACTGCGACAGGGCAATGATCGGCAGCTCGAGTTCTTTGGCCAGTGCCTTGAGCGACCGCGAGATCTCAGAGATTTCGGTTGCGCGGTTTTCGGTACTGCCATGAACCTGCATGAGCTGCAGGTAATCCACTACGATCAGCCCGAGGCCGTGCTCGCGTTTCAAGCGCCTTGCCCGCGCACGAATCTCGGTCGGCGACAAGGATGCAGAATCGTCGATAAAGATCGGCGCATCTGACATCAATTGCACGGCCGTATTGATTCGCGACCAGTCTTCATCAGGAAACTTGCCCGTTCGCAGGTGTGTCTGATCCACCCGTCCAAGCGAGGAAATCATGCGAAATGCCAGTTGCTGCGACGGCATTTCCATCGAAAAAATTGCGGTTGGTACGCGGGCACCGATCGCTGCGTTCTCGGCGATATTGACCGCAAGCGTCGTCTTGCCCATCGACGGCCTGCCGGCAACGACGATCAGTTCGCCCGACTGCAATCCAGCTGTCAATTTGTCGAATTCATTGTATCCGGTGGGGATACCGCTGATATCGCCGCCGGACTGATGCAAAAGATCGATGCGATCAACGGCGTCGGGAAGAATATTCTTAAGGGCCCTGAACCCTACTTGTCCTCGCGATCCCTTGTCGGCTATGTCGAAGACCAGCCTCTCCGCCTCGTCGACCAGTTCAGTCGCTGTGCGTCCTTCTGTGGTATAGGCGTTGCCGCTGATCTGATTGCCGGCATTGATCAGTGACCTCAGCGTTGACCGCTCTCGCAAAATCTTGGCGTATGCCCGAACGTTGGCCGCACCGGGCGTCTCGTTGCTGAGCATCGCGAGATATTCGAGCCCGCCGGCTGCTTCCAGCTCATTCCGATTATCCAGGAATTCGGATACTGTAACGACGTCACAGGGATTACTGTTCTCGGCCAGTTCCGCAATGCCGGAAAATATCAGACGATGATCTTTGCGATAGAAGTCGGCCGCGACGACCAGATCGGCAACCTTGTCCCAGGCCGAATTGTCGAGCATGAGGCCGCCAAGCAAAGACTGCTCAGCTTCTATGGAATTCGGCGGCACCTTCAGCCTATGTTCGGCTGTATCGATTGTTGCCCCGTCGTCCAGCGCTCGAACCATTGAGAAAAGTCCTTAGGTCATGTTTTAGGTTTTGTCTTTCGACCCGGGTCGCCCGCTCCTACCGTATCACACAGCCGCTTCTTCGTCCGCGACAACTTTGACCGTAATTTCGGCATTTACATCCGAATGAAAATGCAGGCCCACCGCAAAATCACCGATTTCGTGGATCGGCCCGTCCGGCATCCGGACTTCACTTCGCGCGACTTCAACCCCGACTTTCGCACAGGCTTCGGTGATATCCACCGGCCCAACTGAGCCGAACAGCTTGCCTTCCGGGCCGACATTTGCGGGGATGATGAGTTCCATTCCCTGTACCAGCTGTGCGCGCGCCTTGGCGGAATCCAGCTCTTCGGCCGCCTGGTTTTCCAACTCGGCGCGCCGGGCCTCAAATTCCTTGATATTGGCCGGCGTTGCCAGCGAAGCCTTGCCTGATGGCAGCAGGTAATTCCGGCCATAACCAGGTTTTACGGAAACCAGGTCACCGATATCGCCGAGATTTTCAACCTTGTCCAACAATATAACGTTCATTTCATCAACCCTGTATCTGTGTCTGACGATAGGCCCGCCAAAAATCCTGCGCGGGCCTTCATTTTCCTGCAATGCGCGGCCGGAAATTAAACCACGCATCTGTATACCCCATCACGCCGACCGCCGTTACGAGCAGCGGCCCCAGCAAGACTGTCAGGGCGTAAACCGCGACCAGTACGAAACCGGGCAAGCGTTTTTGGCCCTTAAGCCAATGCAACATTGCCATTCCCTGCAGCCAAAATACGATGAACAGCACGAACGCAAAATTCTGTATCCAGATCGCCGAACTGAATATTGCCACGACTGACGTCAGCGCCAGAATCAGCGCCAGGACCCGGCCGAAATTCAGATCTGAAAACCGACCAAACCCGTATGATTGACCCGGCAGACTTACATATGCAGCGTACCCGGCCAAAAACGCCACGACATAAAACAACCAGCCAATGGCAACAAAAATTCCTGTCATCTGCGGCGCATACGGCTGCAGCTGGTCAAAAATCTCTGACTCCTTCTGCAGTCCGGCGTCTCGCCACATACTTGCGAATCGCTCCAGCAAATCCCGCCAGTAATCCGCAGGGTCGCCAAGCACAAGGTACAGTCCAATGATGACGACCATGGCTATCAGCACCGTACTCTGCAACAGCAGTGTCAGCGACCTCAAGCGTTGAAATAAAAGCGCCAGGACCATGCCCGGCAACCAGATCGTCAATGCGACCTCAACCGCCTGTGATACCGATACTGCGCTTACCAGCGCGAACATCAGAATCGCCGCAAAACTCATTCCGGCCAAAATGGCCGTACGCGCCGGACCCTGGCTCAATACCATCAGTACCAAAAGGGCGCTACCAATAATTTGCGTAATCGGCAGCAGAAACGTAGCAATCAGGACAAAGATTGCTCGCTCCGGCCGGGCAACCAGCCACGCGGCTATCGGTTGCACATTCTTGCCTTTACCGCGTGCGCTTTAGTGCCGGTCGGTATAAGGCAGAAGTGCCAGGTATCGGGCACGTTTGACTGCTGTCGACAATTGCCTCTGGTAATGCGCTTTGGTGCCTGTAATTCTGCTCGGCACTATCTTGCCGGTCTCCGTTATATAGGCTTTCAACAGACCGAGATCCTTGTAATCGATCTCTTTGATGTTCTCAGCCGTGAAACGGCAATACTTGCGTCTCCGCGAATAACGACTCATATCTCTTCTCCGTCAGGCGCTTTTGGCTTCGGCCGCCGGTTCATCGGCTGCGTCTGCGGTGGATTCTTCAGTGCTCGCTTCAGCACCATCATCTTTGGTCTCAAATTTGGCATCGTCTACAAGAGTCTCTTCTGCCGGCGGCTCATCCACCGGAGCATCTTCTGCCGGAGTGTCCTCTGCCGGAGTGTCCTCTGCGGCAGCAATGTCATCTGTCGCCGTCGCCGACTCATCAATCGGGACAGGAGCCTCAGCTTTCGGTGCATCGAACTTGTCATCCGGCGTACCCAGCATCGCGGACTCTGCAGCGGCTTTCGCATCACGCCGTTTCTGCGACTCGCGCTCCTTGGCTTTCTCTTCCTCGACCGCAATCGCCATTAGCGACGCTTCGACGATCGCTTCCTTGCGCGACAGGACGAGGTGCCGGAGCACGGCATCGTTGAAGCGGAACGCCCCCGTAATTTCCTTCAGAACCTCGTGGTCGCACTCGACGTTCAAAAGAACATAATGCGCTTTGTGTGCTTTGTGAATTGGGTGCGCGAGCTGCCGACGGCCCCAGTCTTCGAGGCGGTGAACAGTGCCACCCGATTTAGTGACCATACCCTGGTAGCGTTCCACCATGGCAGGTACTTGTTCGCTCTGGTCCGGATGAACCAGAAACACGATTTCGTAATGTCTCATTGTGTCCCCTTACGGATTACAGCCTCCCGGCAAATCCGGTGAGGCAAGAGGTTCCCCGCTTCTTGAGCAGGGACGCGAATGCTACCCAAGCAGGTAAGCTGACGCAAGGCACAAATACGGCCAATAAAGGGGACGTACCCCTTTTTCTCCAAAAAGGGGTACGTCCCCTTTATTGGCGCCTCTGCCGCAACACCTCATACAGGCAAACGCCGGTCGCGACGGATACATTCAGACTGCCCACCTCACCGCACATTGGCAGGCTGACGAGCTTGTCGCATCGGGCGACCACGCCTTTGCGAAGACCCTTGTGCTCGCCGCCCATGACGATAGCGACCGGGCCGGTCAGGTTGCAGTCATACAGGCTGTCTGGCGCTTCGTCGCTCGTGCCGATAATCGTGATCGAATAGCCCGAGAGCCAGGACAGCACCCTGCTCAGATTCGGCACAGCCACGATCTGCAGCGTCTCTGCCGCCCCGGCTGCCACCTTGCTGACGGTCGGACCGAGTCCAGCGGCTCCATGCCGGGGCACGATAACGGCATCGACGCCGACGGCGTCTGCACATCGCAGGCAGGCACCAAGATTGTGTGGATCCTGAATCGCATCCAGGACAAGCAGCACCAGTGGCGGCACCGGATACTCGGTGAGCCTCTCCTCTACCAGCGTCCGCAAACCCGCTTCGTCAACGGTCGGGCTGCTTTTGATCTCGGCAACCAGGCCCTGGTGGCGCGATTCACCGCTGATCTGTTTCAGGCGGGCGCGATTGGCTTCCTGGAATTCGACACCCAGTTCCTTGGCCCTCGCTATTACCGCTTCGACTCTGGGATTCGCGGTCCGATACTCCGCGAGCAGCCTTTTGACCTCGCCGCTACGATTCTCAAGCAATTGTTCCACGGCCCGCAGGCCGGTGATGAATCTGGACTTGCTCAACGCCGGCTCCTTCGACCTGTTTTACGACTCGCAGCAAGGTCCCCGCTCAGGCGAAAATCGATGCGTTTCGTCTCAAGATCGACCCGGGCAACCCTTATGCGGAGCTTGTCTCCAAGACCGTATCGTGTCCCCGTTCGCTCGCCCAGGAGACACATTCCACTGGGCTCGAAATGATAGTAATCATTCAGCAAACTCGTGACATGGACGAGACCGTCTATCTGCAAGTCCACCAATTGTACGAATACGCCGAAATTGGTGACGCCCGTGACGACGCCGTCGTAGTCCTCGCCAATCTTGTCCGACATGTACTGGCATTTGAGCCATGCCTCGACCTCGCGTGTCGCGTCTTCCGCGCGCCTCTCGTGAGCCGAACTGATCGCACCAAGCCGTTCCATACTGGCGCCGTCGTATCCATAGTTGCCTGCCTTGCCGTCGCATACGATGTGGCGAATCGCACGGTGCACCAGCAGATCCGGATAGCGGCGAATCGGCGATGTAAAGTGCGCGTAGGCATCAAGTGCGAGGCCAAAATGTCCGATATTTCGCGGGCTGTATTCGGCATGCGCCAGCGATCTCAGCATGGCCATCGAAATCGCATCGGCGTCGGCACGACCCCGCACCTGCTTCAACACCTGGTTGAACTGTCGCGGTTCGACATGCTCAGAGTGCGGCGCTTTCAGACCAATACTGGTCAGAAATTGCCGTAGGTCATCAAATCGATCCGGATCGGGTTTGGCATGTACCCGATACAAGCCGGCGATGCGATGTCGGCGAAGAAACTTTGCCGCCTGAACGTTCGCCGAAATCATGCATTCCTCGATCAGGCGATGGGCATCATTGCGTGGCACGGAAAGAATACTTTTTATCGCGCCGTCAGGTCCCAGTTCGATTCGGGTCTGCGGAATATCGAGTTCGATCGCGCCGCGCCGCGCGCGCGCTTTGGCGAGGGCTTTATACAGCGCATGCAGATCGGTGAGCGGCCCCAGAATATCTTTCGGCACGCTATGTCCCTTCTCTTTCGAAAGAAAACCATTGACCTGGCCGTAGGTCAGACGAGCCGCCGAACGCATCAGGCCTTCATAGAATTTCGAAGCGGTGACTTTTCCCTCCTTGCTGACTTTCATCTCGCAGACCATGCACAGGCGATCGACTTTTGGATTCAGCGAGCACAGGCCGTTCGACAGCACCTCCGGCAACATCGGCACGACCCGGTCGGGAAAATACACGGATGTCCCACGCTTGATTGCTTCTTTGTTGAGCGGGCTTCCCAACTCGACGTAGGAACTCACATCGGCAATCGCGACGAGTAGACGCCAGCCACTGCCGGACGACTGACAGAAAACGGCATCATCAAAGTCTCGCGCGTCGGCACCATCGATAGTAACCAGTGGCGTATCCCGCAGATCGACCCGGCCTTTCTTCGCAGCCGCCGGGACCGATTCGCCGAATTTCCTGATGGCCTCCAATACGTCCTTTGGCCAGACCGTCGGAATCCCATGAGAGTGAATTGCGATATCGGTCGCGATCCCCTTTTTCTCCGGCTCGCCGATCACCCGAACGACTTTCCCCGTCGGCTGCTCCAGATCCGTCGGGAAATCGACGATATGCGCGACAACGATCTGTCCCGGCAAAGCATTCGCAGATTCGCCTTTCGGAATCAGAATACGATGTGAGATCCTTGGATTGTCGGGAATGACAATGCCGATTCCCCGTTCGCGGATAAACTGCCCGGCAACTTCACTGAGACCGCGCTCGAGCACTTCAACCACCCTGCCCTCAGATCGGCCACGACGATCTTTGCCAACGATTTTTATCGCGACCCTGTCGCCGTCGATCAGAGACCGCATCTCTCTGGCAGACAGGTAAACATCATCGCCGCCATCATCTCTTCGCACGAAGCCGAATCCATCGTTGTGCCCGCTGACCGTCCCGGTCAACAAATCGAGTTTCTCGACCAGGCAGAACTCGCCACGCCTGTTTTCGATAATCTGGCCAGACCGGACCATCTTTTGCAGCGTCTCCAGGAGCGCCGCCTGCATGCGAAGTCCCTTCAGCCCGAATGCTTTCAGAATGGCCTCTGTTTTCAGCGGCTGACCGGCGTCCTTCAGATGATCCAGGAGTTCGTTTCGACCCGGAACCGGGTGTTTGTAGTTCTTGCTATGACCCGTCCTGGCCGTGGTCTTCTTGCGTTTCGCCACGCTATTGGCCCCCTGAGGGATATGCGGCCCGATTGACAGAATTGGTGACCTTTGAGTACAGTGCGCCACCCGGAAAGAAGCTCGTCATTGTACGGACTTTGCCTGCCGAGGTGGCAGAATTGGTAGACGCGCTAGCGTCAGGTGCTAATGGGGGTAAGTAGCTTGCGATGATTATCTAACCGTGAATTACGCAGTTAGAAGGCACGGTCGACCAAGGGCCATGCGACCGGTATCGTTTTTGTCGTATGTGCGGTTAGGCAGGAAACTTGAAAATCTGAATGGTTGTTCAAAAGCCCAGGTGGCGGAATTGGTAGACGCGCGGCGTTCAGGTCGCCGTGTCCTTACGGATGTGCGAGTTCGAGTCTCGCCCTGGGCACCATTTAGATTGTTAGTATTCAGACGTTGCAGATCTATTGAATTTGATATTTCAGGCGCCTTTTATTGAAAGCTGGCTGAGACCCTTCTAATACATCAACAATACGTCGATTAATTCGGGATTTTCTATTGCCCCGGTTTCGCTGTTGTAAATCCTCGGTCTGTACTTCATATTCAACATCCTCCTCTCTATAGTTAGAGATTAGATGTTGCATCAACCGGTTGAGACGGCAGGAAAAGCTGCCTATCGATCAAATCAGATAGGGCCGTCCCTGGCCCTGAGTCAGGCGCTCGTGGCTGTCTTGGCTTGGGCTTACAGGGGGAACAACCGCCCTGCCCACCTGTTGACACGAACCTACTTGAGCCTAATTGGCTTGATATATAAGTCGGGAGCCGCGTTCTGGGCACCATATTAGAAAGGCCACTTCCGGGGCTTTTGTTTGCCCTGTGAAACCAATGAACGGCGCGGGCGAGGCGGATGATAAAGTACCGTGCACACGGCAATTCCAGACAAAGTATGATCAAACGAATCGTCGAATCGCTTGTCACGGCAATCAAATCAACAGGCTCATCGGAAGCTGAGACTCCCGACCGGGAAAATGCGTTGCGGCTTGCAACGGCAGTCCTGATGGTTGAAGTGGCGCGCGCTGATCACGTTTTCGAACAGTCCGAGTTCGACCGGCTGCTCGCACTTATCACGGAGCACTTCGAACTCTCGCCGGATGACGCAGCCGACCTGGTCGACCGCGCGAGCGAATCTGCCGAGGACGTCGCCCATCTGCATGACTTCACGCAGCTCTTGCACCAGCATCTGAGCGAGGCCGAGAAAGCGCGGATCGTCGGATTGTTGTGGAAAATTGCATACGCTGACGGACGCCTCGACAAGTACGAGGACTCCCTGGTTTTGAAAATCAGCGACCTGCTGTACGTAGCGCGCGGCCGGGTGATGCGACTCAAACACGACGCCGCAAATGAACTAATTTAGCGGAGAGAGCTTTATGACAGTCCTGAGATCTGTACTGATTGGACTCCTGTTATTCGGCCACACCCCGGCCTTAGCGGACATGATTTCACCGTCACACTCATGCGCCAAACCCTTCAAGCCATCTCAATTCGCCACCCGGGAAGATCAGGTCAACTACGAAAGGCAGCTGGGCAAATACAAACAATGCCTCACCGATTTCGTCAATGTACAGAACAAAGAAGCCCGTATGCATAGCGAGGCGGCAATGAATGCCGCAAATGAACTGAAAGGAATCAGGACCTGAAAACGGTCGTATCGTTCACGATGCGATTCGAATTCTTCAGTTGTAATCCTCGGCGATGATTTTTTGGGGCGTGATCACCGCCAGGGCGCTCTGGTCTTCAGTGGGCAGGGAATCCATGAATGCCTTCGTTTCCGCGTCATTGTCATGATATCGACGTGTCAATCGCCATTCGATTTCCTGGTGCAGTTTATCGTCCTCCCCGATTAGCTGTGCGGTTCCGTAGATCATGACTGCACGGGCGTCCGGGCTCTCTGCTGCAATGCAAAGACCGATTCGGGGGTCACGACTCAGGTTTCGGTACTTTGCGCTCTTTAAGTACATGTACAGGTAGACGCGTCCGTCTTCGTAGAGGTACCACACCGGCGTGAGTTGGGGGGGGCCGTTCACACGATTCGTTCCCACGATTGCAAATCGTGGCGCCGCCAGAAACTCCTCAATCTGGGCCTCCGACATCCGGGAATATTGGTAAGACATTAGCTATTCCTTTCGGTATGCGACTGAGAAACGTTTTCCCACATATGCTGCATTTTCGGCCTCATCGGCAAGAGCGAACGTAAGGTCCACCATCGAAACCCTACTCATGCCCTTCTCGTCCACTAGCATCTGATCACCACAGACGATGAACCTCAAGGAATTCGAGTTCGTTTCATGCTCAGCTCGGCATCGGCATTGTGATAAAAACCCGCAACGAAACCGAGATCATCGTTGCCCTGTCCCGGAAACATTTCTCCAATGCCAATCTTTTTGACAATAACGACGGCATAGACTTTCCCATAATGCTCAACATCGGCATCAAATTCTAAAAGCCGTTCCTCTGACCTGATCCGACACGCAAAGCCCCGTCCGCGGCCTTGTGATTATTTAGTTAAGTGCTTGATTGTTCTCGTTGTGATGACGAAATGATGCGTCGTCATTCCTTCTTCAGGAGGCCATCACGAAACCCTACCACATTAAACATATTTAAATCAGTTACTTACAAGCATTCATCACTACATTTGACTCCAACGAGAGGGGACAGGCCCTCGAGGCCAAGAGCCGAAACGGAGTCAAAAGATGAACCAGACAATTAAGACAGCGACATGCATTCTTCTCAGCGCAGTATTGGTGGCTTGCGCCAGCGGTCCCGATGCACAGCGGGACAACTCGGACAGGGCGACTGCCATATTCGAGGAAGTCTCAATCGAAGGACCCGCGCCTCAGAACAAGAAGCTGCGTAAGGCCGCCGGCGTCTCACAGGCCGCAGTCCTTTATGGTCGCTCGATTTACATCGATCCGGTCAACCGGCCGGTATCGAATGCTGCCTCTTTCGCGTCCTTCGCACTGAAATCGACGACCGGTTTTTTCCGCCGCCTGAGCGTGAACAACATCCAGATGGTAAGTCTGGAGAATACTCCGGTCCCCGAGGTTTCCTACAGCGAAAGCATGGACCTTGAACAGTGGGAAAGGGACCTCGACCGGATCGTCGGTCACAAGAGCTCAACGGGCAAGATCGACTTCCTGGTTGACGGCGAGCAGTACTTCTCGCGCCTGCTTGAATCGTTCAGCGAAGCCGAAGAATCGATCGACATTCGCACGTATATATTCGACAACGACGATTATGCCGTCGAGGTTGCCGACATTCTCAAGGACAGGTCTAAAGACCTTGAGGTTCGGATACAGATCGATGCCCTCGGCAACCTGTTGGCCATGCAGACGGACTCAAAATCCCAGCCTTTCGGTCACAGCGCACCACTGTCCATTTCCAATTACCTGCGTAAAGACTCACGCGTCAAGGTGCGCAATCGCGCAAACCCGCACATGTACATGGGCGATCACACCAAAACCACGATTGTCGATGGCAAAACGGCATTCGTTGGCGGAATGAACATCGGTCGCGAGTACCGCTATGACTGGCACGACCTGATGATGGAAGTCACGGGACCTATCGTTGACCAGCTGCAATACGATTCCAACAAGGCATGGGCGCGCGCCAGCGTCTTCGGCGATGTTGCCAATGTTCTCGCCATTCTGCGTGGCAAAAAGGAACGGGCGGACGACGAAGGCTATCCGGTACGGACTCTTTATACGCGAAATTTCGATTCCCAGATTTACCGGGCGCAACTCGAAGCTATTCGCCGCTCGAAGAGCTACATCCTGATCGAGAACTCCTACTTTTCCGACGATCTGATGACTTACGAGCTGGCCAAAGCACGGCGCCGCGGCGTTGACGTACGGATCATCTTACCGACACGCGGCAACCATGGATTCGTACACGCCAGCAACCAGGTCGCTATCAATACGCTGCTCGATCACGGTATTCGTGTTTACGTTTATCCCGGCATGAGTCATGTTAAAGCGGCGGTTTTCGACGGCTGGGCTTGCGTCGGATCTGCCAATTACGACAAGCTGAGTCTGGAGGTCAACAAGGAGCTGAATCTGGCCACGTCTGATGCAGACACTGTCAACAGTCTCCTCGACGAGGTATTCATTCCTGACCTGGCAATGTCGCAGGAATTAACCGAGCACGTCGAAGTTGCGTTTGCACAGACTCTGCAGGAAAAAGCAGTTGATGAGTTTCTATAGCGTTCTATTTAGGTACGCGCGCGCCGCCGATGATGAGCAGATTGCCGACGTCGAGTGCTGCCGGCGCCACACCATTGCCGCGCATCTCGTTGACGATCAGGTCTGTTAGTCCATCGCCATCCATGTCAGCGGCGGCGGCACTGTACATCAGCGTATCGCCCGCATCGTTCGCGGACTGCTCGCCGTTGGCGCCGAGAATGTCTGTGATCGGAAACGTTGCCGGGTCGGGTCGCATGCCATCCGCCAGGTCGATCAGAGTCGGCCATGTGCCGCCACGTCCCCACAGGACGTGAATGGTTCCGGCATGCATTCGCCCCAGTGGTGAGGCAAGCGGCGACGCGATCGCCAGGTCTGCAATTCCATCACCGTCGATGTCACCGTGCAGCGACGTATCATTTGTAATCGTCCCCGCGTCCGGGCCGAGTATGGTAGTCGCTGTAAGGTCGCCCGGTACGTTGCTCACCGAGAAATTTCGACTCTTGAGGCTGGCCGCGGAGAAAAAGAGATGGCCGACACCACCTCTATCGCGATTCGTCCGGCCGTTTCCCCAGATATCGCCGAGGAACAGATCCACTTCGCCATCGCCGTTGTAATCGAGTCCTCCCAGAATTTCCTCGGCAAAGCTGTGGCTGGCAAAGATGCCGGCAACGCTGCCGCCGTCAATGCGCGTTGTCGACGCGGGTGCCGTGTCCGTCGAGAAAGTCAATCCGGCTGGCCAGAGCGCTGCCGCGCTAACATTGTCGTCCCATACGATAAACAGGCTGCCACCGGGATTGGAGCCGATGGCAATTGCTGATCCTGCCGGGGCATCCTGGGCCAGTAGTTCTCCTCCGACTCGCTTCAACGACGCGGCGATTAGCATGTCTTCGCGACCGTTGTCGTCGATATCGGCGATATCGACCGTCGCAGCGAAATGATATCCGCCTGAACCTGCCGGGGGTGTTACTTTCAGCACATGGCCGGCCAGCGGTGTCGAACCGAAATTCACCAGGTCCATGAACAGGTTTGCATTGAGATGTGAGCCGCCGCGGACAAGATACGCGGCACCGCGATTGATTTCTGCACCAAGGTCTTCCTGGTCCGCGCCGAGCAGGATGTCCGCGATGCCATCGCCACTGACATCCCCCGTACGCAACCAGAAGCCAAGCCGGTCCAGTTCGGCGGCGCCCGTAATGGTGAGCACGTTGGTGCTGGCCGGCGGTGCTGCGAGGTCAAGTAGCATTCCGTTGACGGCGAGGTCGCGCAAACCTTGTCCGCCGACGATGATTGACAGGGCGCCGGCGCCGATACGGTCGGGCGCCGATGCCCGAAAGTTGGGCCTGCCGATAATCAGGTCGCCGAGTCCATCGCCGGTAACGTCGTCCATCCAGATCTCGCCACCCGTGGCCTCCTGTGGACCGGCTCCGGCTATGCGCAGCATATTAGCGTTCGCCTGCGCTGTGTCCTGACTCTGTTGTATCTGACCATCGCCGAACACGCGCACGACCTGGCCTGCGCGGTCCCGCCCCAACGGAGATGCTTGCATGCCCGCCATCGCATAGTCGCGGTTACCGTCGCCATCGCAATCCCAGCCGCCGGCAACCGGCACACCGAATCGCCCGGTCGACGCAGATCCCGAGACGCGCAGAAATCCGTTGCCGGCTGCGATACTGTTGAGATCAAGAATCTGACTTTGCGGCAGGACGGGCGGCGTCGGTGCATTGACCGGAGTGGAACCCCCGCCACAGCCGCTTATCAGTAGTATTGCCATCAATGCGAGTGACCGATGCAAATTCCGCCTCATTCAGATAGCTCTACACTTCAGACAGGAGGACAGCCCGAGCGTTCACGTTGTTGTCAGAACAAAATTCGGGACAATTTTACGTGCGAACCGGGCCGGTCCGGTCTAGAGTACGGGCATGAATAGATTGCGGCCGGGGAGAAGATTGGTATGAGCCCCACTTTGGCTATCGTGTTGATCGCCATCCTCGCGCTCGTCATTTTTCTTGTTCGGCGCAAGAAACCGGCGCCCGCTATAAGACCGTCAGTCGCGAGACCCGCAAAGGCGGCCGTATCATCCGAGTTTCACGCCGTCTCGATCAAATTTTTGTCCAACGCGTGTTCCGCAGCCAAGAGCCTCAAGGGAAAACGTTTTCTGTCCACCGCGGCACCGCATATACCACTCCCCGATTGCGACGTGCTGGAATGCAAGTGCCGATTCGTGCACCACAGGGACCGCCGTGCGGGCGAGGACAGGAGAGATGCTTACTCGGCCGGTTTTGCCGGAGCAACCGGGAAACATCCGATCGAGCAGCGCAAGCAGACGGATCGGAGAAAAGACGACTCCGATCCGTCTTAAGACTGTGCCCTGCTGCGTGCTTTAGTAGCCGAAACTAGCGACTGAGGCCTGATAGTTCGCCAACTGCTCTTCATGCCGCGCCCGATCGTCGATCAGAACCACGATTTCCGTTTCCAGCTGACCCGTCCGCTCGGACAAGTCCTTCAGATCTGCCAATACCAGAATGCGGTCCTGCGTCGTTGTCTCCGTTGCGATAAGGAGCGCTTCTTTTTCGCGCACAGTGTCCTGAATGTGGTCCAGTTCGTGTTGTTTCGAGCTGATCTGCGCGTTCGCTGAATTTACGGCCGCCTGCAACTCATAAAGGTGATAGCCAGCGCGATAGGCGTCGACGAATTCGCCTTCCATTTCTGCAGGGCAAACACCGTTGTAGCGGCCGCCCCTGCTGCCAAGGTTATATCCACGTGCGGGCTGGCAGAATTCTCGCAGGCCTTCATCACGACCTGCGCGGTATGCCTGCAAGTCGGGCGTTACGCCGTGCTTTGCACAAGCCTTGCGATGCTCGCCGAGACGTTCGGATCCATAACCCCGCGAGCCGTCTTCGAAACCGATCGTTTGCCAATCACTCGTTACGCACTCATCGCCGCTCATGCTCGCACATCCGCTGAGCCCCAAGGCCAGTGCCATCGCCAGAATTCCTGCCCATTTGCTACCCATGTCGCACCCCGTGAATATCTGATCCGGAATAAAAAAACAGTTGCCGTGACCGTATCAGGCATGCCGCCGAACCGGCTGTGACAGTATTCACAAATCAACCAGCAGGCGATCGCGATCAGTGTGATCTGCGTCACAGTGGGCGGGAGGCCGTGCCAGCTAATCTGAGCGACTTGGAAGCGATTGTCAGGGCGCACAGGGATGGATCTAGAAGCAATCAGTGTTGCTGCGTCGATAGCGCTGCTTAGCGCCTTCGTCTTTTTGCTGGTGGCGAAGTCCTGGCATGCGATCAGCAAATCGGTGGGCGGTACGGGCAGCTTTCGTGGCAGCATTATGCTGGAGGCAGCACAGCGATTTCGGGATGAAATGGATCGATTGACGCGAACGCTGCATGTCTATCTGACAGCCGCGCTCGTCTTCGTCGTCATTTTTTCGGTCATCTATTTACTGCCGCCCGCAGACGTTTTCAATAATCTGCCGACCTGGCAAACGATACTCATACTCGCGACGCTGGGCGCGGTATCGCTTTATGCCGCTTTCCGTATTTTCGCGATATTGCTGGCGAGACGCCGCACAGAATTCGTTCGCGATGCCATGATGGCCGCCGGCCACGGCCTGCAAAGGCTTTCCGCCAACAGAAACCGTGTTTTTCACGACGTGCCTTGCGGTTCGGGTGTCATCGATAACGTTATCGTCGGCTTGCACGGCGTCTATGCAATTCATGTTGTTGCCCGCAAATCGGGTAGGGACAACAGGGTGCGCCTGGACGGCGAGGAGCTCAATTTCGCTCCCGGGAAATTTACCTTGTCACTCGCCGAATACGGCAAGCGCACGCAGCAACTGGCCAGAGAATTTTGCAAGATACTGAAGCATGAAGTTCGCGTTCGATCAGTTGTCGCAGTTCCTGGATGGGAAATAGAATCACAGGCAAGCGCCGATCATCTGATCGTAAATGAGCGCAACCTGGCGATGTTGCGCGGCTGGAAAGATCAAAACGACTATCTGATGAACGAAGAGGTCGGAGAACTTCAGGAATTACTGACCAAACGTTGTACCCGATTCGCTCAGTGATAAAAGAGCTTGCGGAATCCGCTGATTTCGAACGGTTCCCAACAGCCCTCCGCCAGCCTCAGGCGATCGGCGAGTGCAAAAAAGACCGCGGGATTGAATCCCATGCCGATGTGGCTCGTATTGATACCGATATTTTCGACTTGCCGGCCGGCCGGGATCGTTGCGATCTCCCATGAAACGATGGCATCGCTCTTGCTGTAGATTGCGGTTACCGGCACATCAGGAATCGGATCCCGAAGCAGATCGATGCGCTTTCGAATTTCCTGATCGGAAATACTGACGCCTGAGACGTACTCATACAGTCGCCAGATGCTCGTCGCTTTAGGCTCGCCAATCGGGCTGCCAAGTGTAATGACGTTACGCACGTACTGCGGGTTTCGGCGCGCCATCTCTCTGGCGTACAGACCACCGAGACTCCGGCCGATCAGGCTGACTTTGCCCCCGGATTCCGCGAACAATGCCTTGAGTCGCCTGTCGAGGAGTTTCTCGAGAGTCCATTGCCGATTCAGGCCGACGTTTCTGCCGAGACGCCAGCGCCTCGCGTCGTATCCCCAGCGCTTGAGATACTGGCGCATCACGGACATGGAACGATCGGTAGCCAGAAAGCCCGGCAGGGTCATTACGGCATGCCCGTCACCCGGGGCGAGATTATTGAGGAAGGGATGTGTTGGTATCAGCGTGGACGCTTCGGAAATGGCTCGCGGCGCTTCGATCAGCGCCAGAAAAAGCGATGGTGGGCTGGCGACCTTCATCGCCGTCTCCCTGAGATTGCCTGAGCCATTTTCACGACGTGATCCTACCCGACCTACTCCTGTGGCGCCCAAAGCTCTTTCTCATATTATTACTATGAAACAATAATTTATGGTAATTACTTCACTCGATTCTGTGAATTTCAGGCGCTTTCGCGCTGGCCGGCCGATTCAAGCAATCCGGTCGCTTCCCGAAAACGCTGAAGTGCCTTGCCAACGTAAGTCCAGGCCTCATCGTCGTAGTCATCGGCGGCCGCCGACCAGACCCGGTTTACGTAACGCTCTCCGGCTGCAAAGTCGCTCATGATATCGGCATAAGTCTGGAGGCCATACAGATGCACGAGGCTCTCACGCGCGTCTGCAAAGCGACGCAAATCATTTCGAAGCTTGTCATCTATTGCATCGCGTAATTCGAGTGCCGACATCGCGGCCGACATGCAGTTGATCTGTTCGAGGTCGCGAACGATATTGCTCAGGGATTCGCCGAGTTCCGTCCTGTTGGCCATCAAAACATGCTCGGATCGAGCTTCACCACGGGCTTGCCGTTTGATGATCAATACACCGGCGATCGCCGCGATCGCCGCCGGAATGAAATAGTTCCAGTTCGTTAACTGCGCATCGAGCGCGGTCGAATACGCCGCTGCAAGGAATCCGGCGATCAGTGACAAGTAGCCAATACTTTTCATCGCTTGCGACTCCTACGCCGCCAATACGTATTTGATTGCATAGCCGACACCTATCAGTGCTTCTCCGACAATCAGGCCCGCGGCAACGGGAATGCCGACGTGGTCGCTCCAGGACTTGCCCTTGTAGCGGTCGGCGAGCTCGCGTGACAGCGTCCCCAGCGAATAGGTCAAAACGATATTGAAGGGCAGATAGAAACCGAGACCAACGGTAATGCCGAGACCGCCGATCACCGCAGACAATAGTCCACCCAATACCGCGCCGGCCATATACTTCTGAGTCGGAACATCGCCGCCCAAGATGCCTTCGACCATGCTTGCCAAAGCCTGCCCTTGTGGCGCCGGCAACCGCTCGCTCCCCAGCGTGTAGGCCTCCTGAAGAATGAATATCAGAAATATGACGACAATCGGACCGAGCCAGGCGCCGATAAACTGCCCCCATTGCTGCATGCGCGGGGTCGCACCGACCAGGTAACCGGTTTTCAGATCGAGCATCAGGTCTGTCGCCTGTGACATGGCGACGCAGGTGGCAGCACCCACCATGATGGCCGCGACGATTGAATCGCCACGTTCCATGCCGTGCGTCAGAATAATCAGCAGCGTAATACCGATCAGCGTCATACCCGACAAGGGTGACCAGTTAGTGCGGCCGATGGACTCGGAGAGGATGATTCCGGACATCCATATCCATAAGGTGCCGAGTAAGGCCATGCCGATGCCGCGAAGAAGACCGACCGATTCGACCGATGAAACAGCGATGAATGCAAGCACGACCGCGGCCCCGACGATCGCAAAATAAAGCAGCTTGATCGGCATCTCATCCGCCGATCCGTCCGAATCGACTTTCGACGCATTTTGCATGGACCTGATGGCGCTCAGTATCAATGGAAGTGCCAGTGCAACACCCATCATTGCACCACCGATCAGCATGCCAATGCCGAGCGGCCGATACAGCAACAGACGCAGCTGCCCCGGATCGCTGATCGCCGCGCCCATTTCGTCGAGAGGGAATGCACCGGTCGCCGACAGCATCGGGGACAGGAACCAATAGGCAACAAAGCCGCCGATAATGAATGCGACACCGCCACGGCCTGCGATGAATCCCGTGCCAATCGTCAGAAGCGAGATATACCAGATGCCATTCATGTATTCCGGTAATCCGATAATGGCGCCCAGATTCCAGTTACTGATTTCGGTCTGCTGAGAAAATATATGAACGCCCGCACTCACGGCTGCAGCGCCGAGCAAAATGATGGCTTTACGAACGCCTGCCCCCGGAGACTTGAGTATCGTTGCAACGGCGACGCCACCCGGGTACGTCAGCCGTTCGAAATCGATCATGTGCTTGCGCAGGGGAATGATGAATGCGATACCGAGAAACGCGCCGGCGATGCACCCAAAGGTCAGAATAACCGGGTCAAACCGGTCGCCATATCCGAGAATAAAGATCGCCGGCACAGAGAACATCATGCCGGAAGACGCACCGTTCACGCCGCTCGCGATGGTCTGAACGATGTTGTTCTCGATGATGCTCTTGCGGCGCAGAATACCCCTGAGGATTCCGAAGCCTAGAATCGCGGCAAGCTCGGAACCCTCGATCGAGAAACCCAGAATCAATGCCGCATAACCGATCGAAATTGCGATGATGACACCGAGGAACCAACCGACGATAACGGCGGTCCAGGTTAGTTCGGGATATGCTTTTTGAGTTACTGCATCTGAAGACATTTATTATTGATTCTTGTCTGTTCCGCGAAATCGACCGAAGCCTATCACAATGGCTGCAACCGCGCCGCCAGCGTGTCCTTATCCAGTACTTCTGCGAGATCGTCGGACAATTCCCGACAGGCGGCCACCGCATCACGCCAGGATCGCTTGCGTTGCTCCTGGGTCATGGTCACAAAGTCCGTGCGGTCCGGAATCTTTGCGTTCGGCAATCGCGACACGAACTCGTCGGACGGGTAAATCAGGATTGTCCGGTCGACATGTTTCGGATCGGGTTTCCTCCATGCCAATTTTTTATCGAACCAGCCGGGTATCAATCGATCGAAGAAATGCGGATATAGCGTCAGGCGACCCGGCACCGCAAGCGGCAAATCGAGGTGGTAATCAATGACGCCACCGTCCCGGTAAACACCTTCTGGCGCACCGTCGATGTTCGTGATGCCGGATATAACGAGCGGTACTGATCCGGAGGCGGCGACCGCATCGACCAGGTTCTTTTCTGACAAGCTTATCGTTTCCAGGGGAAAATCTTTCGCATTGAAAAACGGTGGCAAGTCGCGCGCATCGTAGAACAGGCCGCGGGAAAAAAATGCGCCCAACGCACGACGGCTGACAAAATTTGCCGTTGCAGCAATTGTCATGCCGATCCTGAGTCGCGATCTGCTATCGCTGGATGTGAGGAAGCCGCTGCGTACAGTCATGATGTGCGTCCGCAAGACCGGGTTCGCGACGACCTGCGACACACCATGATCGCCGAAGATGTGCCGAAGGATTTCACGACCATTGTCTGAAATCTCTTTAATATCCGGGTCCGGCGAATATGATTGATCGAGATATGCAGACTCGAATCGATCGATCGCTGCCAAAGGATCAGATTGCGCGTAACAGGAGTGACGCCAGGAGCCAATCGATGATCCGATCAGGTGCACCGGACCGACGAGATTTGGCAGTATGCGGGACGCAATGACCCGATCGAGCTGACTCAGAACCAGCCACTTCGCACCACCAGAGGCCCCGGCGATCGTACCGATTTGCTCTATCGCAAAGCCATTGTGTCGCACCTCTGCCAGGGCGGACGGGCCTGCCTTGAGAATTAGTGATTTTTTACTACTCACGATGTCTGTCTTTGGAACTAAGTGCTCAGGCTGTAATCTTAATCACAGTGTACAATCCGGGCCACATTCTTATGTTGCAACGTATGCAGGAATGGCGCCTCATCTGTTAAGGTCCTTACGGATGATTCATCTGAAGCAACTCGCCTGTTTTGCACTTCTTTGCTACGGCATGCAGGCCGGAGCACACGGCGATCCCGATACGGCTCTGTTCGTTGCACCCTATGGCATCGATGCCGGCGACTGCCAGGATTCGTCGGCGCCATGCCGAAATATCTCCTTTGCGCTGAATCTGGTTGGCAAGGGTGGTCAGATTCGCGTCGCCGAAGGATCGTACGAGATCAGCTCACCGGATGATATTTTCTATCTGGTCAGTGGCGCAATAGACATTGAAGGTGGACACCGATTCAGGGAATCGTTCCGGCAGCGCGACCTTAAAATATCCTTTCTCACCGGCGTACCGGCACAATATCGGGAACACCTCGCTCAACAGGGTTTTCATGTTATTGCCGATCAAAAAGGCAATGACGAATTAAGGTCTGCAGAAGTGCAGAATCTGCTCGCATTCAGTGAGCAGTTGAAACTCAGTGCGCCGGCAGCGCCTTGCGTTGGCGGCGACGCGGGGGGGATCCCCTGCGATTCTGTCGACCTTCTGTCACACGTGGCCCTTCAGGATATCGGCAATGGCCCGGGAAGCGCAGCGGATGTCTGGGGTTTCGTGGATCTCAACTCGGACCATGAGTACGCCATCATCGGTACGAGTACGGGCACTGCGGTATTTGATGTCACCGATCCCGAACGACCTGCTGAAGTCGGTTTTATCGGCGGGCAGAGCACAACCTGGCGTGACATCAAGGTCTATCAGTCATACGACGCAATTAATGATCGGTGGAATGCGTACGCGCATGTTACGGCGGACAATGCGAGCGACGGACTCGTTGTTATTGACCTTACCGGTTTGCCGCACAGCATTAGCAGAACAAGCTATAACAGCGACTTCGATAGCGCCCACAACGTTTATGCGACGAATACCGACTACAGTACCGGCCTGCCGCTGACGAACTCTGTGCCGACGCTGATAATCGCAGGGCCTAACCGTAACTTCGGTCAGTATCGTGCCTATTCTCTCACCAATCCGGCCGCCCCAACGCTGATCAATGGAACGGCAGCCACGCAATACATGCATGATGCTTCATCGATGATCGTCACCGACATTCGTAAAAACACGCAATGCGCAGTTGCGGGGCCGTTTTGCGAAGTGCTGATGGACTTCAATGAAAACAGCGTCGACATCTGGGACGTCACAGATCCGAACAGCCCGAGCATGCTGAGCAGCACAGGCTATGCCCAAAGGGGCTACACTCACTCAGGTTGGTGGTCGGAGGACAAGCAGTACATGTTTGTACACGACGAGCTGGACGAGCGAAATTTTGGTTTGTCGACGACGTTACGGGTTTTTTCACTGTCAGATCTGACGTCACCTACACTCGAGACGACCTGGACGGGCCCGACGGCCGCGATCGACCACAACGGATTTGTTCGCGGCAACCGTTATTACATGTCCAATTACACGCGCGGACTGACGATCCTCGATATCACGGACCCGACGGCACCTGCCGAAGCCGGTTTCCTCGATACTTTTCCTGGAAATAATAATAGTTTCAATGGCGCCTGGGGCGTCTATCCGTTTTTCTTCAGCGGCACTATTGCAATAAGTGACATCAATTCAGGGCTGTATCTCGCAAAAGATCAGTCGCTGACAGTACCGCAAGGCACGCTGTCCTTTTCCAAGCCGTCATTTGCTGGGCTCGAAGCGCAACAGGCGCAACTCCAAGTGCAACGAACCGGCGGTAGCACCGGCAACGTCACTATCGACTTTGAGTTTGTCGCTGCGACCGCAGATGCTGCCGATTATCAAGTCGGCGCCGGCCAGTTGATCTGGAATGCCGGCGATGCAAGCGATCGATCAATCGTATTGACGCTGACCGACGATGGAGTCTTGGAAGGACTCGAACGGTTGATCGTGCGGCTTATCAATCCCGGAGGTGGTGCGACAGTTGGTGGCCAGCACACGGCCAGCGTTTACCTGAGTGATCCGGGCGCCATGTCGGAGATTCGCCTGGCAGAAACTGTGATCAACACCGGCGAAGCCGGCTTCGGGAGGGCGGTAATAGTGTTGCAGCGGACAGGCAGTGCGCTAGGCGCCGTTACCGTTGATTATGCGGTTGGCGGGGGAGACGCGGTCGCCGGTAGCGACTTCCAGGGCAGCACGTCGGGCACTGTTACGTGGGCAGATGGCGATGCGAATGCAAAATCTCTGGTATTCGATATCACGGACGATGGTGTCGCCGAGGGTACGGAGTCTTTTCAATTCACTATCAGCAATTCCGCGGGAGCAACGATTGCCGGCGCTGCAATTGCAACAGTTAGCATCTCCAGCAGCACCGTGGTAAACCCGCCGGCAAACCCACCACCGCCGCCGAGGAGAAGCAGTGGCACCATGGGACTTTTGTGGCTCTTGCTGCTCGGCTTCCTGGCAGCGATCTTCGGCATCAGTCGAAGGGGTGTCGCTTAACGATCGTTTGCTCGCGGTCCGGGCCGGTCGAGATAATGTCCAGCGGGACGCCTGCAAGCTCTTCAATTCGGGCCAGATATTCCTTCGCGTTCTTTGGCAAATCAGCGTGCGTCGTCGCCCCAACCGTCGATTCGGTCCAGCCGGGCATATCTTCATAGACAGGCCGACAGTCGGCGAAGCGGTCGACGAGCACCGGTAGCCCTGTAATCGGTTCGCCGTCGATTTCATAGCCGACGCATATTCGTATCGTCTCGAGACCATCGAGCACGTCGAGCTTGGTCACACAAAGTCCCGACACGCTGCTGTTAATGATGGACCGACGCAGCGCGACTGCGTCAAACCATCCACATCGCCTTGGCCGCCCCGTCGTGGCGCCGAATTCCGCGCCGGCAGACGCGAGGTGCTCACCCGAATCATCAAAGAGCTCGGTCGGAAACGGGCCAGCACCCACTCGCGTCGTATAGGCTTTGACGATGCCGAGAATGAAGTCGAGATTGCGTGGGCCGATGCCGCTACCCGTGCTAGCCGCGGCGGCCACCGTATTTGATGAGGTTACAAACGGATAAGTGCCATGATCGATGTCGAGCAAGGTGCCTTGCGCACCTTCGAAGAGGATGCCCTCCTCGCCATCGGCAAGGTCGTGAAGAATTTGCGTCACGTCTGCGGTGATCGGTGCAATGATTTCCGCGGCGCTCATCGCGGCGTCCAGTGTTTGTGCAAAATCGACCGGATCGGTTCGAAAATAATTTTGCAGCAGAAAATTGTGGTAATCGAGTATCTCGCCCAGCTTTGCCGCGAACTTCTCGCGTACGAATAGATCGGAGACTCTAAGCGCACGCCGGGAAACCTTGTCCTCGTACGCCGGGCCGATGCCGCGGCCGGTTGTACCGATGGCGGCCGAGCCACGCGCTTTTTCACGGGCGGCGTCCAGCGCCACGTGCGACGGCAATATGAGAGGGCAGCCGGGACTGACACGCAGGCGCTCGTACACCGGTATGCCATTGGCAATCAGCTCATCAGCTTCGCTGATCAGGGCTTCCAGAGAAAGCACCACACCATTGCCGATGAGGCAATGCACCTGCTCCCTGAGAATGCCGGACGGTATCAGGTGCAAAACTGTCTTCTTGCCGCCGATGACGAGGGTATGGCCGGCGTTGTGCCCGCCCTGAAAGCGGACGACCGCAGCGGCTTTCTCCGTCAGCAAATCGACGATCTTGCCTTTGCCTTCGTCACCCCACTGTGTGCCGATTACAACGACGTTTTTACCCATGTCGCCTACCCGTCTCCCACTAGCGCACTATGAACAACAACACGATTCCCGCGATCATCACAGTTAGTCCGGTCGCGCGCAGGTGATTGTCGCTGAGTTTCGATATCTCGGCTACCACCTGACGAAAGCGCTTTGGACCGACGAAGGGAATCATGCCCTCGATCACCAGGTAAAGCGCGAATGCCGTGAATACGTCCTGCCACATGAATTTCACTCACAAAACTGTTTGCCATCGTGATACACAACGATAGTTGACAATACTTTCGGGATTGATTTCCTTCGAGCTGCCGCCTATTTCGGGTTTCCACTCGACTGATTCAGGTAACGGAAGAACTCGTTGTTCGGATCCAGCACAAGTATATCGCCGGCCTTGCCCATCGATTTCCTATAGGCATCGATGCTGCGATAAAAAGAGTAGAACTCGGGATCCCTGTTGTACGCATTCGCATAGATCTCTGCTGCAAGTGCGTCGCCTTCACCTCTGAGTTTCTGACCGTCCCTGTAAGCGTCGGCAAGGATGATGGTCCTTTCCTTGTCGGCCGTTGATTTGCGCTGCTCGGCAATCTCCCGACCCTCTGCCCGACGCTCGGCCGCGACCCGGGCCCGCTCTTCACGCATCTGCTCGTAGACCGAGTTTCTGACGTCGTCCGGGAATTCGACTTGTTTCACGCGTACGTCGATGAGTTCGACACCGAGACCCTGGGCAGTTTCAGTCGCCGTCGCCAGCATGTCCCGCATTAACTCAGCACGTTCGACTGAAATTGCCTCTTGCACGGATCGCTTGCCGAATTCGGTCACGATCGCGTTCTTGATAATTTCCGACAGCCGATCTTTCGCGACACTTTGTATGCCACCAGTCGAGGTGTAGAAGCGAACAGAATCCACGACTCTCCACTTGACAAAGAAATCAACCTGCAAAGCAAGTCTCTCCGCCGTAAAAATTCGCTCCGGTCTGTCGTCCTTGATGGTCAGAATACGCTTGGGGAACTTGCGGACATTCTGTATGAGCGGAATCTTCCAATGCAGCCCCGGTGCGTAATCGGACTCGACCACCTCACCAACCTGCAATTTGATCGCAAGCTCACGCTCGTTGACTGTAAAGGCTGAAAGCCCGATCGCGACCAGGACCAGCCCGACGATGACTACTACTCCGAATCTGCTGTTATTCATTCTCGGGTCTTCCTGTCGCGGGTGGTGCCCGAATCCTCTGGCGTATTACTCGAGGTCTGGGATGACTGGGCATCGGCGGAACGATTCTGGCCGGCCGGCGATAACGGGGACTGATCTCTGATGAGTTTGTCGATCGGCAGGTAGAGCAGATTGCCGCTACCCTGGGAATCTACAAAAACCTTGCTGGAATTGGCATAGACCTCTTCAATCGCCTCGAGATACAGGCGGTCTCGTGTGACGCGCGGCGATTTTTGATATTCCGTCAGCAACGCGACGAATCGTGCAGCATCACCCTCAGCGTCGGCAGTAACGCGATCGCGGTAGGCTTCCGCATCCTGAAGAATACGGGCAGCCGCTCCGCGCGCTCTAGGAATGATGTCCTTCGCGTAAGTATCGGCTTCGAGAATGAAACGGTCGCTGTCATTGCGTGCTTTCTGTGTGTCGTCTACAGCCGCCTGTACGGCCTGCGGATAGTCCAGCTTCTCGAGACTGATCGACGTGACCGTGATACCTGCCCCGTAGTTGTCCAGTGTGTTTTGAAGCACCTCTTTGGTTCGCGGTGCGATCTGGTCGCGGCGCTCGGTAACGAGCTCGAGCAGCGTGCTCGTTCCGATGACTTCACGAAGTGCGCTTTCAGTGACGTCCTGAAGTGTCTCATCCGGTTCGACGACTTCGAAGCTGTATTTGACCGGATCTTCTCGCCGGTATTGCACGACCATTTGAATGAAGACGTATTGCTCGTCGGCTGTCAGGATCTCGGTGCGAAACGGATAGTTGTCGACGGCGTTGGTATTGACGATGTCGACCGTTTCTATCGGGAATGGAAAATGCCAGTGCAGGCCGGGCATGGTCGTGACGGTGTATGCGCCAAATCGCTGCACGATTCCGCGCTCGGCTTCATCGACGCGATAAAGTCCGGTCAGCGCCCAGGCAATCAGCAACAAGACCACGAGAACATAGCCACCGGATCCGGCCGGCTGACCACCGCCGCCGCCACCGCCGATAATGCCGCTCAGGCGTCTTTGCCAATTCTGAACAATCTTGTCCAGGTCGTTTGGCTCCTCTCCCTCTTTTTTCCAGGGATCTTTACCGTTTCCAGGTTCGTTCCAGGCCATGTTTCTTTTCGTCATCTCTGTTCGGCACGCTCTGATGATTCAGCAATTGCCACTGTTTCCAAAATGTCAGCAGGCAGATTCTCCCGTTTCAATAACCGCGAAAACTCCCGCTCACCCAAATTCAGTTCGAGCTCCCATCCACCAGCCTCGAGAGCGGTTTCCTCCTTTACCGCGCCCAAATCGAAAAGCACCGCACGGAGCCGGCCCTGGCTGGGTTTAAGGCGAATAATACCGTTGACCTTTTTGCGGCGCAGACGATCCCCGATCGCTTCAGGCAATAGGGGGATTCCCTCTCCGGTCTGTGCTGATAACCAGACCGCCCGCCCTTCGCCTCTGCGATTGTTCGTCTGACGCGGCTTGCGGTCCAGCTTATCGATTTTATTGTACACCCTTATCTGCGGAACCTGATCCGCCCCCAGCTCTTTTAATACGGCGTTGACTTGCCGGACGCGCTGCCAGCGATCGGCATCGCTGGCATCGATAAGGTGCAGAATCAGATCGGCCTCTTTGGTTTCCTGCAGCGTCGAGCGAAATGCTGCGATTAACTCATGTGGAAGATCGCGGACAAAACCGACGGTATCGACCAAAATCGCGTGCTTGCCGTCTGGCAGTTTCAGTTTCCGCATGGTTGGATCAAGTGTTGCAAACAACTTGTCTTCCACATACACGCCTGCATCGGTCAAGGCATTGAATAAGGTCGACTTGCCGGCATTGGTATATCCGACCAGCGCCACGGTTGGAATGCCGGCACCTAAACGGTTCCGCCGGTTCATCTCTCTGCGACTGTCCACCTGGCCCAGTCGCGCTTTCAGCTGCCGGATCCGTTTGCCGATCAGGCGCCTGTCCGTCTCGAGCTGGGTTTCGCCCGGCCCGCGAAGTCCGATACCGCCTTTTTGCCGCTCGAGGTGAGTCCAGCCACGGATCAGTCGGGTCGACAGATGCCGGAGTTGCGCCAGTTCGACTTGCAGCTTGCCTTCGAAGCTGCGGGCCCGCTGGGCAAAAATATCGAGGATCAGTCCGCTTCGATCAAGGACCCGGCAATTGAGGCTCTTTTCGAGGTTGCGTTCCTGACTCGGACTCAGAGAAACACTGGAGATAATGAGCTCGGCGTCGTTTGCTCTCACACTTTCAGCGAGTTCATCGACCTTGCCCTTGCCGATGAAGAAACGCGGATCGGGACGCCTGCGCGCACAGACGAGTTGATCGACGACGATCGCTCCCGCCGATGTCGCCAACTCAACAAACTCTTCGCGTTCGATCGTATCGGGGGCCCCGCCGGCCGCCGCATGAACCAGAATTGCACGTTCGCCGCTACGCGGTCGCTCAAACAACAACGACCTCCGGGATACGTGTAAAGATACTGTTAGTCGTCAGATTCTCCGGAATCCCCGGAATGTCCGGACTCACCGGCATGTCCGGACTCCCCGGATTCATCGTCCGGCAGCGGTAAGCGAACATTTCGTGCCGGCACGACTGTCGATATCGCATGTTTATAGACCATTTGGTTAACGCTGTTCTTCAATAGGACAACGAATTGATCAAATGAATCCACCTGCCCCTGAAGTTTGATTCCATTCACGAGATAGATCGATACAGGCACTTTTTCCTTACGCAAAATATTGAGAAAGGGGTCCTGCAATGATTGGCCCTTAGCCATTTTTGGGTTCTCCTTATTATTGTATGCCCAACCTCGGGTGTGACATTCCGGTGGCGCCGGTTACCCACATGCCACGCCCAGCCCAAAGCGGGGAAAATTCTAACATAGGCGACTGCAATCGAAATGACTTTCAGTCCAAATGTTTCTCAAGAAGCGCCGATATGGCGTCAATCGTACTGGCTTCAAGTGGGTCGAAGCGATGCAGGCTTTCATCCGAGCGCAGCCATGTCAGTTGCCGTTTCGCCAGCTGTCGGGTCGCCGCCAGTGCCTTGTTTTCCGCCGCCAAAAGATCGTATTCGCCATCCAGGTGGGACCAGATTTGACGGTAACCGACCGCACGCATCGAGGGACTCCGGCTCGTCAGGCCTGGCCGCTCCCGAAGGGCTTCGACCTCCCCGACGAAGCCATTATCGAACATCGATCGCAGCCGGGATTCGATGCGCTCGTGAAGCAATGCCCGCGACCCGGGGACGAGTGCGAGCTTCAGATAAGAAAACTCAGGATTGGATTGCCGGTCTGTATCCTGCCAGTCGCTGATGGTTCGACCACTGATTTCGTAAACCTCGAGCGCCCGTTGTATGCGCTGGCTGTCATTCGCGTTAATTCTGGCCGCCGCGCGCGCATCGATCTGCCCGAGTCTCTCGTGCATGGCCGGCCAACCGATTGAAGCCGCTTCGGCATCGAGCGCGGCCCTGATTTCAGAATCCGCCTCCGGCAGTTCGGCGATGCCCTCGGTCAGCGAACGGAAGTACATCATCGTGCCGCCGACCAGTAAGGGTATGCGGCCCGCGTCGCGTATATCGCCTATCTCCTTTTCGGCGTCGCGCACGAAGTCCCCGGCCGAGTAACTCTCTTCCGGATCACGAATATCGATGAGCCGGTGCGGCGCATGCTGCAGTGTCTCCGGATCGGGCTTTGCCGTTCCGATATCCATGCCGCGATACACGAGAGCAGAATCGACACTGACAATGTCGAACGGAAACCTGTCACGCAGGCGAATCGCAAAATCGGTTTTTCCCGATGCGGTTGGACCCGCCAGACATACGACAGGATTTCTCGGCATTGAGATCGATTAGCGGCCGCGGAGGAAGAGCCGATCCAGTTCGCCCATGCTCACGGTCGTCCAGGTCGGTCGTCCGTGATTACATTGATACGCCCTGTCTGTCGTTTCCATTTCGCGGAGCAACGCATTCATTTCCTCATGCGTCAGCGTGCGGTTGGCGCGAACCGAGTGATGGCAGGCCATTGTTGCCAGTAGCTCATGACAGGCGTCTTCGACCTGGTTGCTGCGACCACCCGCCTGCAGATCGGACAGGACATCGCGGACCAGGCCCTCGACGTCGCCCTGATTCAGGAGAGCCGGCACCTCGCGCACGACGACAGCGGATGGCCCGCTGCGGGAAACAAGAAGTCCGACCCGTTTGAATATCTCTGCATGTTCGTCGGCGAGCGTCGCTTCGCTCTCCGACACGGCAATCGTCAGCGGCACGAGTAAGGGTTGACGAACGATCTCCTTCGTATCGAAGGAGCGTTTCAGCTTTTCATAGACGATGCGCTCATGTGCCGCATGCATATCGACGATGACCAGCCCCTGCGCATTTTCGGCCAGCACATAAACGCCCGACAGCTGCGCGATCGCGAAGCCGAGCGGCGGCACATCGTCGGGAGCCTCAGCGCGTTCGGGCGCCGGGTGCGAATCGCTCAGGGTCCGGTACGCACTCATCGCCTCCGCGACCGCCGACGACGATGGTGCCCCGCCTCCGGCTAGCGGTATCCATCTCTGCGAATGCCTGTTTGTGATTTCAGGCAGCGGTGAAGGCGCTGCCGACTCGAGTCCGCCGGGTCTTGTCTCACTCAAGGCGAATTCGATGGCCTGTGACACCATGCCGTGCACGCGACGACCATCGCGAAAGCGAACTTCATGCTTGGCCGGATGGGCATTGGCGTCGACCTGCGCGGGATCCATGCTAAGGCTCAGCACATATGCGGGATAGCGGCCATGAAAAAGTACATCACGGTAGGCGTGTCTTGCAGCATGACTCAGGGTCTTGTCGGCAATGCTGCGGCCATTCACGAACCAGAATTGCAGGTCCGGCTGACTGCGATTAAAGGTCGGCAGAGCGAGCCATCCGGAGAGAGCGATGCCCTCTGCTTCGCGTTGAATGAGAACGGCGTTGGAGGCGAATGCTTCGCCGCAGATCCGGCTCAAGCGTCGCAGGCGTCCGTCGTGGTCTGTCGCCGCATCGAGTTTCAAGACCACGCGCCGGTTATGGGTCAGTGCGAACGAAACGTCCGGGCGTGCCAGCGCAAGCCGCCTGATCCATTTGTCGACGTGATTGAATTCCGTCCTTTCGGTACGCAGAAACTTGCGCCGGGCCGGCGTGTTGTAGAAAAGATCATGCACCTCGACCGTGCTGCCAACAGGGTGGGCGACCGGACGCGGCGAACTTACTTCACCCTTGTCTGCCTCGACCTGCCATGCAGCATCGCCGGCAGTTGTTCGCGAACACAAGGTGAGCCGCGCTACCGAGGAAATGCTTGGCAATGCTTCGCCCCGAAAGCCAAGCGAAGCCACTGCCTCGAGATCCTCGAGGCTCGTAATCTTGCTGGTCGCATGACGCGCAAGGGCGAGTTGGATCTCTTCTTTGGGGATTCCGGCACCATTGTCCCGGACGCGAATCAACTTTTGCCCACCCGACTGGATATCGACGGTGATAGCACTGGCGCCGGCATCCAGGCTGTTCTCGACCAGTTCCTTGACGACAGAGGCCGGCCGTTCGACGACTTCGCCGGCAGCGATCTGATTGACCAGGTGGCCTGGGAGTTGGCGAATGGGCATCGCCAGATATTAACGCAAAAAGGGGACGTACCCCTTTTTTAAGAAAAAGGGGTACGTCCCCTTTTTACGTGCCGGCGAAAACCGGGATTCTGAGAGTCTGGCCGACCCGTATGCTGTCGCTGCCCAGCTTGTTGGCAGCTCTGATTGCCGACATGCTGACGTTATAGCGCTCGGCGATTTCACTCAGGGTGTCGCCATAGCGAATCACATGACTGACCTGCTTCGTCGGCGTGCGCTTGAGACCCATCGCGATCTGCGTGTCCGGCGGTGGGCTCTGATAAAAATAGGCGCGGATCCCTGCCAACATGGCAGAGGCCATTCGCTTTTGATGATTGCGATCCCGGAGTTTCTTTTCTTCGCTTGGATTCGAGATGAAATTCGTTTCAACCAGAATCGACGGTACATCCGGGGACTTCAGAACCAACAGTCCCGCCTGCTGAACCTTGCGTCTATGGACGGTACCCAGCTTGCTCATCTCCCTCATGACCTTGGAGCCGACATCAAGGCTTGCGCTGAGCGCCGCATTTTGAGACAGGTCGAGTAACACTGATGCCAGCACCGGATCCTTGTCAGACAGCGAGACACCGCCGACCAGGCCAGCTGCATTTTCGCGCTCGGCCAGGCGTTTAGCGGCTTCATCGCTCGCACCTTTTAGCGACAAGACGTAAACCGATGCGCCTTTGGCCCGCCGATCAGCGATGCTGTCGGCGTGAATCGAGATGAACAGATCAGCTTTGTTGCGGCGGGCGATCTCGGTACGTTCGCGGTGATCGACGTAATAGTCGCCCTTGCGTACGAGGATTGACTTCATGCCTGGTTCGGCGTCGATGCGGCTGGCGAGCAGTTTCGCGACAGCGAGAGCCACATCCTTTTCCCGGGTCTTGCCGCGGCCCACTGCACCGGGATCATGACCACCGTGCCCGGGATCGACGGCGATGACGATTTCTCTGCCGCGAACATAACCCTCGGACGCGCGCTTTACGGCCTGCAGGCTACCTTGCGGCTGCAGATCGATGACCAGCCGATCACCAAAGCGATCGTTCGGCCCGGCCGTGAAACTCTTTGAACGAACTGCCTGGTGAAGATCAAGTACCACCCGAAGCTGGCCGTTTGCGCGCACCCCGGTACGGATCGCCTTGATGGAACCGGTGCCGGTCGGCAATTGCTTCAGGGCATCCGACAGTCGTCCATTCTTTAGATCGACGACCAGACGCTCGGGACCACGCAAAGTGAAGATGTTGTGTTCAGCCGGACGGCTGAGATCGAGCACGACTCTCGTCTTGCCACTTTCCGCCCAGACCCGAATATTTTCGACCGTCGTATCAGCCTGGCTTACAGCCGGAGTCAGCAGTAAAAAGCCAATCACTGTGAGGTGCAGCCGGGGCATGGTAGGTGTCGGGTCTCGAACAGAGGATTATGTCGGATCAGTATACGAATCTGGCAGAAAAAACCAATGTTTTCTGTTCAAAATTATAAAGATATAGCAGTTTTCTAAAGTAGAACCGCTTGGGTTAATTCTGCCCCTCGCTGGCTGATGCCGGAGATCTCGGCATTTCTGCCTTTGCCCTGATAGCTGAGATCGATTCGCACATCCCCCTGCCCGTTCAGTCCCTCGACCCGTTCCGGCCACTCGATCAGCAACAATCCATCGCGGAGATCCGACCAGCCCAGGAATTCCAGCTCGCTAGCCTCTCCGATGCGATAAAGATCCACGTGATAAACAGTGTTTTTGCCCAGTACGTACGGCTCGACCAGCGTGTAGGTCGGGCTTGGAACGTTTCCATCGTGCCCGAGCGCCCGAATCATTGAACGCGCGAGGGTCGATTTGCCGGCACCCAGTTCTCCCTGCAACAGGATCATCCATCCGCCGATATCCTCAGGCAGCGCTGCGGCAAGATCCCTGCCGAGTTTTTCAGTTGCAGCAGCATCGCGTAATTCCATGTTCAGGTCGGCGGATTGACCAGCAGTCTGAGTTCGTTCAATACCTCTGATGCGATCATGCCACGCTGGCCTGCCTCGGCGGCGATGTCCCCGGCACGAGCATGTATCTCGACGCCAAACGCCGCGGCGGACTCGGCACCAAGACCCTGTGCGAGGAGCGCGGCGATGACGCCGGTCAGCACATCGCCCATGCCGGGCGATGCCATTCCCGGATTGCCCGACGTACTGATCCAGGTCGGCCCGTCCCGCGACGACACCAGCGATCCGGATCCCTTTAGCACGATGGTGCCGCCATACTTGTCCCGTAGTCTGTCGATTGCGCCCAAGCGGTCTTTTTGTATTGCCGCGGCGTTCACGCCGAGCAATCGTCCCGCTTCCCCGGGGTGCGGCGTCAGGATGCGATTGTTATTTCGTGCCGGAGCCCTGGCAAGCAGGTTCAAGGCATCCGCATCGACCACCATTGGCAACTCTGATTTGATGACTTCTTTGAACAAGCTCCGGCTCCACCTGGAGGTACCCAGACCGGGGCCCAGTGCGAGCGTATCAACAGCCTCGAGCAATGATCGTACGTCGGACGATTTGTCGATCGCATGGCACATCAACTCGGGGCGGCCGCTCGATATCGCAGAGTGATGAGACGGATGGGTCGCGATACTGACCCTCCCTGCGCCGCAACGAAGTGCTGCCTCTCCTGCCAGACGAATTGCACCGGGCATGCCAGGACCGCCGCCGATCAGCAACAGATGCCCGAAATCGCCCTTGTGCGCACTGCGATTTCTCGGCGGCAATGCTTGTTCAAGCCCGTGGTAGTCGATTCGTCGCAATACGACGTCTGAGGCCTCGTAACACTGGTGGGGAACCAGCAGATCCGAGAATCGCAGTTCGCCCACGCAGTCCGGCCCCGCATCCAGGAATAGCCCGGATTTCAGGCCGACGAATGTCACTGTCATATCCGCTCGTATGGCGACGCCGCGGACCGCCCCGGAATCGCCGTCAAGCCCGCTCGGTATATCGAGCGCCAGTACCGGCGCCGATTGCAAGTTGATCGCGTTTACGACTTCTGCGTATTTGCCTTCGACGTCACGCTCGAGCCCACTACCGAGCAAAGCGTCGACAATCAGATCAACATGTTTGTCGGTGTCTCCGCCCCAGTCCCCGACGATGCCGCCGTCGGCGACGAAATCATGGTAGGCAGTCGCCGCGTCGCCTTTCAGCTTGTCGGGGCTGCTTATCGCTATCACTGAAACCGCGATTCCTTGTTGGTGTGCAAGTCTCGCAAGCACATAACCGTCGCCGGCATTGTTGCCGGCACCGCAAAATACCTGCCATCGCTCCGCGCTCGGGAAAAAACTCAAGGTTTCATCGAGCGCGGCCATCGCTGCCGAGGTCATCAATGTATACCCCGCGATGCCCACACCCTTGATAGCGGCGTTATCGACCTGGCGGACGCCGGCTACCGAATAAATGTTGTGAGGCAAGTTACACATTGGAGACCGCTGATTATACTGACTGATCCTGAGGAACAGCCCATTGAATGCAATCCGTAATAACCGATAGCCTGACCTGCAAGACCTTGCGGCCCGTATAAAGGAATGGGGCGAGTCGCTCGGTTTTCAGCAGACTGGCATCAGCGATGTCGATCTGGGGCAGGCCGAGACGCGTCTTCAGGACTGGCTCGCCCGGCGGTTTCATGGCGAGATGCATTACATGCATCAACACGGCCTCAAGCGCAGCCGACCAGCCGAATTGATTCCCGGCACGGTAAGGGTCATTTCCGCGCGCATGGACTATCTGACCGAGGATCAAAGCCAGGCGGAGAAATTGCTCGATCACCCCTCCAGGGCTTATATCTCCCGATACGCATTGGGACGCGATTATCACAAGGTATTACGCAGCAGGCTGAAGGCGCTGGCGGGCAAGATCGAATCTGTCACCGGCGAATACGGCTACCGGGTCTTCGTCGATAGTGCCCCGGTACTCGAGAAACCGCTCGCAGAAAAAGCCGGCGTCGGATGGATCGGCAAGCACACAAACCTGATCAACAAGGATGCAGGTTCGTGGTTCTTCCTCGGCGAGTTGTACACCGACCTCCCGCTTCCGGTCGATACGCCTGAGACCTCACACTGTGGCAGCTGTCGCGCTTGTCTGGATGTCTGTCCGACCGGCGCGATTATCGGACCATACGAACTCGATGCCCGGCGTTGCATTTCCTACCTGACCATCGAACTCAAGGGCCCGATACCGGAGGAACATCGCAAGTCAATCGGCAACCGGATATACGGCTGCGATGATTGCCAGATTTTCTGCCCGTGGAACAAGTTCGCCAAACCGAGCGACGAATCGGACTTCACGCCGCGCCACGGCCTGGATACGAGCGAATTAGCGGAGCTTTTCGCCTGGTCGGAGGAAACCTGGCTTGCAAGAACCGAGGGCAGTGCGATAAGAAGAATCAGTTATACACAATGGCTTCGTAACATCGCCGTCGCGCTCGGCAATGCGGAAACCAGTGCTGCAGTCATCGATGCATTGAAGTACAGAGCAAATTCAGGCGACGATCTCGTCAACGAACATGTACGCTGGGGCATGAAACAACATCTCGAAGGGGACATGAAAAATGTTTAAACCTGCCGATTCAGATTACCTGGTTCCCTTCGACGGCAGTTTTCGCGTTGCAGATGCGCCAAGCCACCCAACGATGAAGGAAAAATGGAGACCCAAAAAGCGACTGAAAAACGCAATCATGCGACTCGATGAATTGCAGAGAGTGCTTTGGGCGAGCGACAGGCACGCCCTGCTTCTTATTTTCCAGGGCATGGATTCCGCCGGCAAAGACAGCACGATCCGTGCCGTCATGCGCGGCATCAACCCGGCAGGCTGCCAGGTTTACAGCTTCAAGAAGCCATCCGAAATGGATCTGGATCACGACTTCCTCTGGCGCACCTCACGCTCGTTGCCCGAGCGAGGACGCATCGGCATATTCAACCGCAGCCAGTACGAAGAGGTGTTGATTGTCCGCGTTCATCCGGAAATACTGACCAGGCAGAAATTACCGGAAACCATAAAACTGGAGACCATCTGGGACGAGCGGCTGGAATCGATTCGCGATCAGGAATTACACCTCGCCAGGAACGGCACCGTCATTCTGAAATTCTGGCTGAATCTATCCCGGGAGGAACAGAGGAACAGATTCCTCGCAAGGCTCGACGAGCCAACTAAACACTGGAAGTTCAATGCGGCCGATGTCGAGGCAAGAAAACACTGGGACGCTTACATGCACGCTTACGGAGCAGCATTAAACGCAACGTCTCGACCCTGGGCACCATGGTATGCGATTCCGGCTGACAGTAAACCTTATATGCGAGCACGAGTCGCAGAAATCATCGTGGATACGCTGTCCGGCATCGATCTTTCATATCCACGTCCTTCGGATGAAGACAGGGAAGGATTCGCTGCAGTCAGAGCCAAACTTTCTCGACCAGACGGTCAATGATTACCTTTTCGATGCGAGCTGCGACTGCGTTCATTGTCATTGGTCCTAAAATCGCGTAAATAACAGTCCGGATTTTTCAAAATACGTTTACAACAAATAGAGGATCCAGGTGGCTGGTCAATTACACCTTATCAATTCAGACTACAAGCGATCCTTGCTGGAGGGCCTCGAGCTCTTTCACGGTGTTCGCCCGGACGACGTTCAGGAACTTCTGCAGAAATGCGAGCGCCAGGACATTGAGGAAGGCGAACTGTTGCTCTCCCCGGGTTCGAAAAATGAGCACGTATTCATCGTACTGTCCGGCGGCCTGAACGTGCACGTCGGTTCTCCCGAGACACCGAAACTAGCCACCCTGGAAGTCGGCGCCTGTGCCGGAGAAATGTCGATTATCGAAGACCGCGACCCGTCTGCCTATGTGATTGCCGCGGAACCGACACATCTGCTCGTTATTCACAAAGACATTCTCTGGAATATGGTGAACGCATCGCACGAGTTTTCGAAGAACCTCCTGGTTGTTCTGTCAGAGCGCGTTCGCAGTCACAATCAGTTTATCGCCGAGAGTATCGGCGACTGGCGAAAATCCGAGCTCAATGCCACCACCGATGCATTGACCGGGCTCGGCAACCGGCATGCGATGGAAGAAACGTTTCCCCGTGAGCTCAAACGCTGCGCCAACAGCGAACGTCCTGTGTCCCTGATCATGATCGACGTCGACCGATTCAAATCATTTAATGACAAATTCGGGCATGTCGCAGGAGACAGGGCGCTATCAGCGGTAGCCCATGTGTTGAAGAAACAGTTTCGAACCAAAGACCTGCTTGCACGATACGGCGGTGACGAATTCGCAGTGCTGCTACCCGAAGTGGCCGAAAAGGAAGCGCTGGTGATTGCAGAGCGCGTGCGCACCGCAGTGTCCGGCAAGACTGCCGACGGCAGCGATTCTCTAATAAGAGTACCCGTGGAAGTTTCGATCGGCGTTGCCGAGCTTGAAGCGCAAGGCACCTATGAATCCTTGCTCAAATCCGCCGATGCAGCGCTTTATCGCGCCAAAGACGCGGGTCGAAACGTGGTTTCCAGCTAGATATTGACCAATATATTGTCGATCAGCCTTGCTGTTCCCAGGCGCGCTGCGCCGAGCACTACGATCTCGTCGTGATCCCTGTCGGGCGGATCGAGATTCTCGGCACGGCGGATGCCGATATATTCGGGATCAAATCCGGCATCGGTCAACGCATCCAGCGCCTGCTGTTCCAGTTCCGCGTAGTCGCGCTTGCCGTCCTCCAGGTTCCTGCCAATACCTTGCAGTATCGAATGCAATGTCGGCGCCAGTGCGCGTTGATCTTCGCTTAGATATTGATTGCGTGAGCTGAGTGCCAGACCGTCAGGCTCACGAACGGTCGGCCCCGCCACAATCTTGATCGGCAAGCGGAGATCTTCCACCATGCGTCGGATCACCAATTGCTGCTGAAAGTCTTTCTGCCCGAATATCGCTACATCCGGCTGGACAATACTGAATAGGCGGCTGACGACCGAAGTAACGCCATCGAAATGTCCTGGTCGAAACGCACCGCAAAAATCTGCCGTCAGTACTGGCACCGTAACCGACGTCGCGTTGTCGATGCCGAACGGATACATTGTTTCATCATCCGGCACGAACACCAGATCAGCTTTGAGTTTTTTGAGTAATCTTTTGTCACGCTCCAGCGTCCGAGGGTACTGATCAAAGTCCTCACCTTCGACGAATTGCGTCGGATTGACAAAAATCGATACGACAACGCGCTCAGCTTGTTCCCGTGCAAGAGTAATCAGACTCAGATGGCCGTCGTGTAAGTTACCCATCGTCGGCACCAGAGCGATGTGTTCGCCGTTGTGACGCCAATCATCGAGCGTCTCCCGCAGTGATTCACTGTTGCTAACGACTAGCACGACAGGGCCTCAGGAAAAACAATGTTCGGGAGCAGGATAGTCTTTCTTCCTTACGGCCTGCACATACGCCGCTATCGCAGCCAGTGGCGATTGCTGGCCCGCCATAAAATTCTGAACGAATCGCGGTGTACGGCCTTGTGTAATATCGAGCATGTCATACAGAACGAGAATCTGACCATCAACGAATGGACCGGCGCCGATGCCAATCACCGGAACCTGGATCGCATTGGTTACGGCCTCGCCGACTTCGTTTGGCACGCATTCGAGTAACAACAGGTCCGCACCTACACCCTGCAATCTTTTTGCACTCTCCTTCATCTGCCTGGCCTGCTTTGGGTCCCTTCCCTGCACTTTGAATCCGCCGATCTTGTGGACCGACTGCGGTTTGAGTCCCAGATGGGCACACACGGGGATATCGTGCTTTGCCAGGTGCTCCACAACCTCTACCTGGCTATCGGCGCCTTCCAGTTTGACCATCATCGCACCACCGTATTGCATGATTTGAACGGCATTGTCCAACGCCTGCGTCGGCTCCACGTAACTCATGAATGGCATGTCAGCCATAAGGAACGCCCGCCGCAAGCCCTTGGCCACGTTACGAGTGTGATAGATAACGTCTGCCACAGTGACCGGGACCGTCGTATCGTGACCCTGGATTACCATGCCGAGCGAATCGCCGACAAGAACGAGATCTACGCCGCCCTTATCGAGCAACAAGGCGTAACTTGCATCGTACGCTGTCAGGCAGGCAATCGGCTGGCCATCCGCCTTCATTTTCGCAAGCGTCGCCACGTTGATCGGTGGCTCGGCGATGCCGCGCTGTTCGAGATGCGTGTACATTCAAAAGATTCCTGATTCAGGCCAACGCGACGGCAGCCGGATTGAAAAAATGTCGCCCGCCGGACGTGCGCTCAATTTGCTCAAACAAACGCTCGAAGTCGGCGTCGTTATGAACAATATCAATGCCGGACGCATTGACAATCAACAATGGTGCATCATCGTAACTATAGAAGTGTCTAGCATAAGCATCGTTCAGTTCTTCGAGATAATTACGATCGATCATCCGTTCGTAGCTGATTCCACGTCTTGCAATTCTGGCGAGCAGGGTATCCACCGAAGCCTGCAGATAAATGACAAGATCCGGAACCGGCGCTTCGATATCCAGTTTTTCACAGATTTGATCGTAGAGGGCAAGCTCCTCACGATCGAGCGTCAATTCGGCAAATAACCTGTCTTTGTCGATCAGGTAATCCGCCACGCGGACCGGCGCGAACATGTCGGCCTGGCGAAGCTCGTCTATCTGGCGCGCCCGCTGAAAAAGATAGAACAGCTGGGCCGGCAATGCTGCTTTGCGACCGCTGCGATAAAAGCGCTCAAGAAATGGATTCTCGGTGAGATGCTCGAGCACGAGCTCTCCCGAAAATGTGTCGGCCAGGCGCCTCGCCAGACTGGTCTTGCCAACGCCAATCGGACCTTCGACGACGATGAAACGAGGCACATCGTCCCTCACTTTCAGTTCCTGAACTGTCACGAATTCCTCTTCTGACTACGTCAGCCTCTCGATTTTGGGATTGCTTCTATCCACGCCTGCCGCCAGTCCGGATACGCTGCCCAGTCCTGGAATTCGCAAATTCGGCGCGATATCGGCCAGAGGCAACAATACAAAATTTCGCTCCCGAATGCCCGAATGAGGCACTTTTAGTTCTTTTTCTCCTATCGGGTCACTGGAATAGACCAGCAGGTCGAGATCCAATGTCCGCGGCCCCCATTTCTCATCGTTTCGCGTCCGGCCTTGCGCCTGCTCGATCGCCCGCAATGACTCAAGTAACGCATTGGCATCCAGCTGTGTCAGGAGCGCACTGACCGCGTTGACGTAATCGGGCTGATCTGAGCCATCCAGTGCCCCTGACTTGTACAAGGGTGAGGTTCGAACGAGGATTGTGTCAGCAATCTCGGCAAGCGCCGCAACGGCCCGCTCCACCTGATCCCGCGGGGAATCCAGATTGCTGCCTATGCCGACATAAGCAGGCCGCCATCGAACATCATTCACGACTCGCTGACCTGGGCGCCTCTCCGACGTCGCGGCCTCCTCCTTCGTTTCTTGGTGCCCGGTTTTGCTGCAAGTTGAAAACTTATGCTCCGCTGCTCCGCACTTTGCTTTTGTACGTCCGTCCAGAAGCGGCCAAGCTCTTCGCTGAGCTCGCCGACGCTGACCCGCAACATCATGAAATCATATGCCGCCCGAAAACGACGGTGCTCCAGCAACTTTAAAGCCCTTTTTCCCTTCGTCACCGAGAACCTCGGCTGCATCGCCAGCATCTCGCGCATGGGTGCCGTAAATCGCCTGGGTATAGAGATACGCGATTGTTGACGGGAAACAATCTCATACGCGGCAAGTGCCAGTGACTGTGCCTCCGACATTTTCTCGGTAGATCGCATCTGTTCGGCAAGGCGCCGGATCGGCGCCCAGAGAAAAACGCCAATCAAGAACATTGGTGTCACGGATTGATCGGCAGCGACACGATTATCGCTATTAATGAGCGCTGCATTCACAAACTTCAGGAACCTGTCATCTTTGCTGAGTTCGTCTTCCGTCTCACGAAATAGTTGCGCGAATAGATCGTACTTTCGCAGCAGCTCAAAATTCTTTTGCGCATGACCCGTCTGAAACATTTTCAGAAACTCATCGAAAATTCTTGCGGCCGGCACATTAGCAAGGAGATCGGTCAGCTCGCCCATTGCTTCGACGGTTTTCAAATCGATATTAAAATCAAGCTTCGCAGCAAACCGAACAGCGCGAAGCATGCGCACCGGATCTTCACGAAGCCGGTTGCGAGCATCGCCTATCATGACAAGCCGGCGTTTCCTGATGTCTTCTACGCCGCCGGCATAGTCCCAGATACTGAAATCGGCAATGTTGTAATAGAGTGCGTTGCAGGTGAAATCACGCCGCCACACATCTTCATCGATGCTGCCATAGACATTGTCACGAAGAATCCGGCCATGATGATCGTGCGCCGTATCGGCGTGCTTATCGTCCCCGTCAGCCGCGGCCCGAAACGTCGCCACCTCGATCACCTCTCGGCCGAAGCGAACGTGAGCCAACCGGAACCGCCGCCCGATCAGCCGGCAGTTTCCAAACAGGGCCTTGATCTCTTCGGGGTGAGCATCCGTCGCGATATCAAAGTCTTTGGGATGCAACTCGAGCAGCGCATCGCGGACCCCCCCACCGACCAGAAAAGCCTGAAATCCCGCTTTGTTCAGCCGATACAGGACTTTGAGCGCGCTTTTGGAAATTTCTGCCCGAGAAACATTGTGGGCCGGACGAGGGATGATTTTCGGTTTTCCGGGTCTTTTAGTCCCGCTGCTATTCAATAGAGTTTCCGCTTGAGGATTGGAAATGCCGCCGTATAATAGCAGCCCCCGCGAAGGCGGGTTAGCGAAATACCAACACCGCTCCCTTCGTCTAGCGGTTCAGGACGCCGCCCTCTCACGGCGGTAACACCGGTTCGAATCCGGTAGGGAGTGCCAATTAAATCAGTGACTTAAAAACGCCTCCTCACCACAAAAAGCTACTTGTGGAAAATTTGTGGAATCCAGAAACCGGGTCGGCGCGCAACAGTGCCGAGACAGCCATTTTTTGGGAAAGAGGTAACATGATGACGGTGGAAGTAGTCACTCTCACGAGAGAGAATGCGAAGGCTCCGACACTCGTAAACAAGAAAGTACCGCCAAGACGCGTCCCCAATGCCGCTGTTAGAAGCCGCGAATACCTCACATCGAATGAGATCGAGGCGCTGATGGCCGCAGCAAAGAGGTCTGGTCGGCACGGCCAGCGAGACGCCACGGTGATCCTGATTGCCTACCGACATGGTTTGAGAGTTTCCGAGTTAGTCGCGCTTCGTTGGGATCAAATAGATCTGAAGCAAGGAACGCTACACGTGAACCGTCTCAAGAATGGCTCCGAGTCCATCCATCCTCTCCGAGGGCCAGAATTACGCGCTCTGAGACGCGCGCAGCGCGACTATCCAAGCAGTCCTTACGTGTTCTTGACCGAGCGCAATGGCCCTCTCACAGCCTCCTCTGTCAGGAAGTTCGTAGCGCGAGCCGGACGAAACGCTGGCATACCGTTTCCCGTTCACCCGCACATGCTTCGCCATGCTTGCGGCTACAAGCTGGCGAACGACGGCCATGACACGCGGGCTATTCAGCAGTATCTCGGACACAAGAACATCACGCACACGGTCCGCTATACGGAACTCGCGCCGGATCGGTTCAAAGGCTTTTGGAAAGACTAAAGTTTCACCGGGTCCCGGCGGGTTGTTCTGCCGCCTCGGTGATAGTTGGTAGCGGGGGCCCGCTTCAATACTAACTTGCGCCAGAATGTCTGCTTGTTAACGATCCCACGTCGCTAGCCGATCGCTGAAAAGACGTGGTATAAATCAACAGAGCCGAGCGACGGTGAACTCAAAGCCTAGACCATCTGAGGCGCAAAACCAGCCGGCATTAACCGCCAGCAATTTGGTGCTCAGATGGCTGATCGAAATGCTATCAAAGAACACGACTGCCCTTCCGGGTGGCCGTGTTTTTTTTGTGCCTGCTGGCTTCACGAAAGGGGAACGAAATGAACGAGCAAGATAAGAAGGGAGAAGCGATAGTTCTAGACTGCTATGCCAACCTTCCGCCCGACGAAAAGCACATTTTTGTCGAGATAATCGAGTTTGTTGCAACGCATCCTGGGAGCGGCAGATTGCTGCGGGAAGCCCGGACGAAAGGGCGTGATGAACTATCCGAAGTATTCGCATATTTGCTCGATAATTGGATTGACCCAGAACCTTTGCACTAAGGAATCACTCAGGGCCAGGGACGGCCCTATCCGATTTGATCGATAGGCTGCTTTTCTCAATAGCGGACGTTCAGATCACCAAAAAATCAACAAAACGACAGGCCGGAAACGGCCGGTTTTGCTAAAGTGCCCCAAGTGTCGTTCATTCAATTGCGCGACAATCTCCTCCACTGCCTTCGTCACGGCCTTGAGATTCCCTTGTCGGCAGCCGTAAATGGTGTTGCTGTCTTCAAACGCGATTACATAGCGATGCCAGTTAGAGCCTTTCCCGCCGACCGGAGCCTTTGCTCGCCGGACCGATACGATCTTGAAGGGTTGTTCCATTGCTGAGGACTCATCAGTCATGCATGTCCACGTGCAGGTGATCAAACTCTCCAGCTCACCAGCTCACCGCCGGGCAGCGCATGATGTCAGTCGATTATTGTCATTGAAGGACAGGGCTTACCGGCGATTTCTACCGCCGCCGTACACCGTCCGCAGGGTTTTGGCCTCATTGACCTTCATCGGCCGGCCTTCGTAGTCGCTGCCGTTGAGGTTATCGATTGCGGCCTGAGCTTCGGCATCATTGGCCATTTCGATGAAGCCAAAGCCGCTGCTTCTGCCAGTGTCACGATTGGTAATCAGCTTGACGGATTTCACGGTTCCGAATGCCGCGAATCTATTCGAAAGATCCTGTTTGGTCGCTGAGTCAGGCAAATTGCCAATGTAGAGTTTCCTGCCCACGATACCTCCTTGTAATCTCCTAAGCGTAGTAGAAGATTGGTCGGCTCGCCTGATAATTAACTTGACTGGGCCATACTTATGTACGCGAGGGCCCCACCCAATTCCGGCACCGGCGGCCTAACCTGCTTTTCTACAATCTCCCCGCAGTCCCGGCACTTGAATCTGCCGTGTGAAACCAGCCTCATGGTTACCCTTTGCTGATTCGGCGACCGATTTTTCCCCAACGAGGGGTCTAAACTTATACATGTGCAAAACAAGTTGCGCAGCCGAACGGCTGCGTACCTGCTGGCATACTCACGGGAGGAACAAGAAATGAAAGAAAAACATCTAATGTCAAATACACTTCTCGCAACGGGCGCTGCTGTTTTTGTCATGGGCATGTGCACGACGGTCGCCACGGCTACCGAGCCTTGCGGTGACTTTGGCGAATGCAAGGCGCTCATCGAGATCAATTCTACGGACGGGGATATTGGTTTCCATTTCCTAATGGATGGCGACGATCTGAATTCGGCGAGGATTCATGATCCCAATGGAACCAAAGTTTTCGAAGACCAGGCTAAAGGTCCGTTGCAGGAACAAAAGCTCACCGAGACCTTTGCCGAGAGCGCCGAGCCACTCTGTTGGGCTGATCCGGAAGCTGATCCCGAAGACCTGGAGGACATTGTCACGCTGGAAGAATTCCTCGACCGATGGACAGCCGGGACTTACACCTTTACGGGTTCCAGCGATGGCGGAGAGAAGTCAGAGGGCGAATCCGAACTGACCTACAATCTGCCCGCCGCTCCTGCGTCCCTCATGTTTAGTGACAGTACGGGCGAAATTTCATGGGTGCCCGGTGACGATCTGGGGAATTGTGCATCAAATGAGGATTTAGACGACCTCGTTCCGGGTGTCCTTCCGGTACACCCCGAGTTCGTGATAGTTACCGCCTGGGAGGTCGTTTTCGAACCCGATGTCGCAAATGGTGACCCGACAGGAAATCTGAAGTTCACTATTCGGGTGCCATTTGGACAGACGAGCGTAACGGTCCCTGCAGATTATCTCCTCTCTCTGCCCACCAACACGCCAGCAAAAATCGAAGTGGGGGCGATCGGAGAGGACGATAATGCGACATTCACGGAGGAGGATGGCATCTGCGTCAATGGCGTATCCTGCTAACATTTGCCAACACGGGCCCCAATCGTCTGTTGCCACTTAGAGTTAAGCAAGGCGATTGTGGCCCGATGCCGCAAAGCAAATCCGCCACCAAATGAGGGCCACAGTAGCCTCATCAATCCCCCCGGCATCCCAAGCCATCCAAACTTGATCAGCAAGTGCCTCATCAACCAGCAGGACTTCGATGTAGATTTCGGTGAGCATTGCCTGAGGATGGGCTGCTTATGGGCTTTTTGCTCGTAGCGAATTTGGGCTATTTGTAGTCGTTCACTAGCTCGCCGTTTGACGAACCTTCAAACTGCGGCAGGTCATCGGTTATTTCGTAAAAATCTGGCTTTTCGCCGACAAAAATGTGCCCCATAGTCTTCAACCCAGTGGGGCCGTCGAGTGAACCGGCGATAATACCAGTAGCATCCAACTCAAAGGGTTCCCAAAACAGGCTGGAGCCACATTCACGGCAAAAACCGCGCTGCGCCACGTCGGAAGTTTTATACCAGGCAAGCCCGTCGGATTTTGTAATAGTGATATTTACTTTACGAGCTTTCGAATGCGGACCGAAGCTGCCGTGCAGGCGCTGGCACATACTACAGTGGCAGTTGACCACATCGCGCAAAGAACCGCTTACTTCATAGCGCACCGCGCCGCAAAGGCAACCGCCAGTAGTGATGTTATTCTCATCTGTCATCTCGGACCTCAGTTACTTGCTTATCGCATTTGCCGATCTGAATGAGCCGAACTAGGTTGGTCTCACCCCATGAAGAACCCCTTGCGGTGCGAAACGCCCAAGGTGGTCAGGCAAGATGGACAAAAGTAAATGTATCTTCTTCCCCAAAATCCGCCGTAAAGCTCTGAATAAGAAACCGTATCGATATTCTTCTTGCAATGAGGGCACTTCGGGAGTGACTGTGCGTCTCGCTTTAGCAATAATCTTGTTTCGCTCATCCTATGTTTCCTAGTGAATGGGCACTGGCGCACTCAGATTAGACCGCACAGATCAGAAAAGGAAACCTCAATGCGGCGATCAGCCATTGCTGTTGTTAGCCTATTGGTAAGTCCCACTGCTCTATATACTCGCGGTGACTCTGATAGAGCATTCCATCGTAGTGGCCGTGTTCTATCCACATGTTTGCACCAGAAATCTGCGCTTCCTTGAGCCGCTGTTCCCTCACGCGCTTGAATTTTTGTGCTGTCCACTCAGAATGGAACTCGTCAGACAGGACTTGGCCGTTGGTTTCGGTAAACACTGCCCAATACTCAATCCAGTCGTGATCAGACTCTGTCATCTGTATGCCCGTTGCTGACAAGTATTATAAGCGACATGGGCCGTCCCTGGCCCTGACGAATCCGGCACGAAAGTTACCGAAGAATTGCCAACACGGGCAACTCCGATCAAGCTTTGCGGGTGAAAGTTACACCGCAGCGTCCGCACTTCACCTTCTCAACATTGCCTACGGTGCCGAAGCCGAATGTTGTATCGATAACACGAAAATCATGCCACCCTAACCAACATAATAGTTGCGAGCAGGTGAATGAATGGTTCTTGGACTTGACCAAGAAAGGGATGACCCTAAACCCGGCGGCTTGCTATCCCTTACCCCGGGGATAGGATCGCTCTTCTTGAATTCGACCGTTTGACTTGTGTATGCGTACCACACCGTCGTGCGTCTTCATGTAACCCTGCATTTCTAGAATCGCGACGGCTTTCGTATCGGCTTTAACGACCGCACGATGGTTGAGCCCCGCTTTCACAAGTCGCCATTCGTCATTTTTTTTCGATAGATGATATCTCTGTAGCGGCATAACATTCTCCCTCATTCATTATCCGGTTTCATTGCAAGTAGGTCCTCCCTAAAAACCGATGCACGAAGGACACTGAATCTTGCCGAGTAACAGTGTAATTATAGGTCAAGTTTTCCAATACATGAGCGATGCACAAGACTTGCGACGATCTTGGGAATAGGGCGAAAGTCGAGCGCTAGTCAATTGCCACCACGCCCAGGCAGCTAGCCAATCATCAATCTCCCCCTTATCCCAAGCTTCCTAAACCTGGTCAGCCAGTTCCTCATCAACTAATAGGGCTTCGATGTAGATTTCGGTGAGCATGGCCTGAGAGTGGCTTGCTTATGGGGACATCTCAGCATCAGAATCTAGGTTATTTACGGAGAAACTTACTTCGTGCGACTAATGTCTGCTTTTCTCGAAAGCGGACGTTCAAAACGCTAAAAAACCACAAAATTGAAGGGCAGCTAACGGTCTATTCTGTTGAAAAACTCTGTTTTGAAAAGAGCGACGATTTCATTTGCGTTTTAAGCGTCGTTTTGTATTGTAGATACGAGGGGATAGTCAGAAACACATGAAAACTCGCTCAGACGCCTCTCGGAGCCGAGAAAGTAACTCCAGATTGCGCGCCTAGTGCCCAAAAAGATTCCACGGAATTTTATCGTTACTGAGTTTAGGAGTTTTTCAACAGTATCGGCCACTAGCGGACATTGAAGAATGCGATAGGACGATTCAGTCGTTAACGTGGCAAAGCAGGCGCGGAAAGTCCTGTCAGAAACGTCCGGACCCCTTCAATATAGGTGCGCTCATCCCGGAGAAACGCGTCGTTATGGGTGCCGCGAAGCGCCAGTAGGGTCCGCGGTTCATTCGCCGATGCGTAGATTGCTTCGCCGTGGTGGAAGGGGATGAACTCGTCGTCGCGACTGTGAACGACTAGTACCGGGCACCGAACGTCCCGAACGTAATCACGTGTCGCGTGACTAAGACGGCTCAACCAGCGCGCCGGGAGCCATGGATAGAGATCCTGGGCGATGTCCGGGACCGACGTGAAAGACGATTCCACGATAAGTGCTAACGGTTGATGCTGTGCGGCTAGCCGTGACGCGACAGAGGCACCCAATGAACGCCCGAAAATTACGATATCGCTGGCGACTATGCCGCGACCCTCGATGAGATAACGCCACGCTGCATCAGCATCGCGATAGATCCCTCTTTCGGTGGTCCGGCCTTCGCTCTGACCGTAACCCCGATAGTCGATAATCAATACTGACAAGCCCAGGTCTTGGAACAGCCGTATCGAGTCCAGACGATGTGAGATATTTCCTGCATTGCCGTGAAAGAATAACAGCACCTGAGAGGATCGCCCCGCGATGAACCAGCCGTGCAGTGTCACTCCGTCAGTAGTTTCGATGGAGACATCTTGATAGTCCATGCCAACATTAGTCGGTGTCATGGTCAACGTTCGCCCTGGTACTTCTGGAAGGTAGAGCATGCGACCCTGCATGAAATACACGACGACGACGAGCAGACCGTAACAGGCAGCGACGACTAAGATGAATTTCAGCATGACATTCTGTATTTGCGTTACGGGTGGCGATCCGAATTGTCTTTTACGTTCCAACGCAGAATGGAACATTGAATGTCACCTTACGGCGGCAGTCAAAAGCAGACATTGCTCATCACAAATTTCATCGCCTCAACGAATCGGCCCCAGGTTACGGAATAGGTCTCGCCGTTGTCGGGGACATTGCACGATCCTATGGTGGCGAGGTTTTCGTCGGAAAATCAGCGCTGGGCAGAGCGGAGATAGCGGTGACAATTCCGCCTCATCAAGCAGCCCGACTGCACGCCTACTGATCTCGCTTAAGCGATTTTCCCAGATCCATCAACGGTTCAATGAGATCCAGCGGAAGCGGGAATACAATCGTATTTGTTTTCTCGCCCGCGATTTCCTTCATTGTCTGCAGGTAGCGGAGTTGTAATGCCTGTTTCTCGCCGGCCAGTGTGCGTGCGGCTTCGGCCAGCATAGCGGCTGCCTGTTTTTCGCCCTCGGCATTGATGACTTTGGCGCGCCGTGCTCGTTCGGCCTCAGCCTGCTGAGCGATAGCACGAATCATGCTCTCGTCGAGATCGACGTGTTTGATTTCGACGTTGGCGACCTTGATTCCCCAGTTGTTGGTTCGCTGATCAAGAATACTCTGGATATCGGCATTGAGTTTGTCACGCTCCGCCAGCATGTCGTCGAGCTCGTGCTGGCCGAGTACAGACCGCAAAGTGGTCTGAGCTAATTGACTAGTCGCTTCAAATACGTTGGCCACGCGAATGATGGCTCTTTCAGGATTGACAATGCGGAAATAAATGACCGCATTTACCTTGACGGATACGTTATCGCGCGAAATAACGTCCTGCGTCGGTACGTCCAAGACGATAACGCGGAGGTCCACTTTGGTCATTTTTTGCAGGCCGGGGATCAGGATGATCAACCCGGGGCCCTTCACAATCTGGAAGCGGCCGAGGAAGAATATGACGCCACGTTCATACTCTTTGAGAATCTTGATCGTGTTGTACAGGATGACAATAACGAGTACTAAGACCAGCCCGAGTGCTGCAAATTGCATTGGAGTTTCTCTTTTGGTTTTAGGTTTGTAATTCTGTCTTTGTCATTTCAGATTCGGAAACCAGTTCGACTTTGAGAACCAATCCCTCGAGATTGTGCACAGTCACTGCCTGATCTTATTCTACCGGTTATTTACTGATGGCGGCCCATAAGAAAATAGTACGGCAAGCATACCGGGAAACATACATAAGCTTACGCCCTCTGCGAAAGCCATGGGCGTCTATTTGCCAGTATCCGCTTCCCTAGCCACCGGAAAAGTCCTAATTGCTAACTTAATTCGGCTTTTTCAAGCGACCGGGAATGTCCGCTTCGGGTCAGCAGCGGCCGCTCAGCATGATGTTACCCCAACGGCAGCTTCCGAGTGTGAAGCGGCCATTCATGTGCTGGATTTTGAGCGGCCGATTTCAATTTCCTGAGTCGGGATTGTAAACGTCTGCTTTTCCCGATAGCGGACCTTCAAATCGCTCGAATCCAAACGAAATGAGGGACAGCTAACGGCCAGAAGCCGTCGTCGGTTCCACTGCAGTGCCAGTCTAACGATTCGTCCAATCGGTCGTGATCTCAAATATTTCATCCGTAGTCGGCAGATCCTGGATAAGGTCATCTATGAACTCAACGAACGCAGCGCCAAATGCTCTCCGGCCCGACACATGCCACCAGGTGCGAGTCCGTTTGGCCTGCAACATGATCTGAATGACATGTAGTTCTGTGCTCCACTGAACTTCATCAATCACGCCACTCTGATATTGCAGCCAAGCAAACTCACGCAACCTCCCCATGGCGAGCAACCATGCATTTAGCTTTACATGCTCCTCCGGTGTAAGTGGTTCCTTTTTTAGAACGGTCGTAAAGAGGTCCGGGTTTTCCACGACGGCGAATAACTCTGCTTGCGCGCCGGACAAAACAGATTGCCGTGACTGTGCATGCAGAGCGTTCGTGTTTTGCCTGACTTGCATTGCCAGATAGATCAACGTAGCGACGATTACGATCGCACCAACGAACTCACCTAGGTTGCCCAGAAGCTGGGCGGTATCCATAAATGACATGATTTGCCTCCATCCTCATTTGGTGGAAGCCTTACTGTAACGCTTGGGATCGTAGATGTCGGCTATGGGTCACAAGCAGGCCTTTTACCTGATACTACCTCAACGGCTGGTTTCGGGGGCAAACCCGACATTCGATATTCGGATTTTTGAGAGAATCCTTTGAATGTCTGCTTTCACCAATAGCGGTCGTTCAGCATGCTTGATTTCGGGTGAATTGAGGGGCAGCTAACGGCCAGGACCGGTCATTGCGACCTTGTCTTTAGCTTGTCTTCATCGACTCGTATCGCGATTTTCCAGGACGATACTGAGGCTGCCGGGCCATCTTTGTCGAGCTGTTCCACGAACTTCACAAACTCTGGTGCCACGAGCTTGGAGCCCTCATGTCGCCACCAGTACCTACCACTGGGCGTTCCCAAAATAGTTAAAGTTATGTGATGAAGCGATCGAAAAACCGAATCCTCCAGAAGTCCTTGCTTCCACTGAAAATACTCATTCTGCCGAGCAACAAATACCGCAGTCAGAAGCATATCCAATAGCAAAGCATTGTCAGGATCGAGTTCTTCCTCCGTCGCCATTATTTTCACAGTGGTAATGAGATCCTGACCTTGAACCATCATCATCATATGGTCCTGGACATTGCGAGTTACATCGGAGATCACTTGGCCGCGAATCGCCTTGGTATTTGCGTCGAGCGCCTCTTTGCTGTGTTTGACCTGAACAGCCAAATAGACGAGCGTTAATACGACGGCTAGCGCGCCGACAATCTCAGCGATTGCCGCCCAGTCTTCAAGTGTCATGCGACGGTGCTCCGAAATTTCCTTGTCATGAACAGAATAATTTAGACCAACAGTGGCGCTAATGCGATGTCCGGTTTGGGTCGCGAGCCGCCTGTCGCTATGTTATCAGCTTGGCGGCTGCTTCTGGACGCATACCAGCCGTTCGACTGGAGATTACCAAATCGCTGCATTTTGAATGTCAGCTCCTACTACAAGCAGCCATTCGGGCTAAGAGAGGGCTATCGTCTGAGTTCGGCCACAAGCGGTCACTCGCTTGAGCCGGTGGCGGACTCACCTGTGTCGCGACGCCAAAACAAAATACCCAGCGCTATTACCCAGATGAGAAGCAGTAAATTGGCAGGCATATTGATTGACATCGCCAGTCCGGAAAAGCCCGTGTACGCGATGACTACACCGGCGATCGCCGTCGGAATCCCTCCAATGATCGGTAACCAACCCAACCATTTAGCAAAACTGTGATCAGAAATCACCGCAACGCCATACACACACATTGTGAGGCCAAAGAGCAGACTCGTGATGCTTGCCAGACCCACCTCAATCTGGCGGACTCCGTAGGTCGCATAAAACAATGTCGATTTGTCCGGTTCTGCCGCTGCAGCCCAGGCATCCACCATCATCTTCAACGCAATCCCATCGACGGCTTGTGTAGCGGCTGCGACTGCTAGACTAGCTATCGCGCCAGCGGCACCGATCCATGCCAATCCCCTGGCCGGCCCGCTCGCAAGAAGGCACGACAACTGGATCAGAGCACACACTATCAGCGCTACGCCCAGTAGCTGCGTAAGGTGACTAGCAATCCATAACTGATCGGCGGCGTATTCGCTGAACGCTGCGATTGCGTCGTTGGGATCGGCCCCCGACGGATGCAAAATCGTCCCGCCAAATAGTAGTAACACTCCACCAACCGCAGCTACAGATGCGCCCCGCAATGTGTATCTCATTTGCTTTATCCCTGGTCGATCTTGTTGGCTCTATTGTAATGCGCGCAGTTTTTTTCTACTGATCAAGACCAGTGACCGCATGTCCGTTTTGGGTCATCAGCGGCCCGTCACAATACTATCAGCTCAATGGCCGCTGTCGCGTGCAAACCGGTCGTTCCCCAACAAATTTTCAGACTCCAAAATCTGAACGGCTGCTTTCATCGTTAGCGGTCGTTCAGAAATTGGGAAGATTGAGTTTATCCAACTCGAAGCCCAGGGGTAAAAGTATGGCAATCGCCAGCAAGATCAGGAGACCGTAGACAAGTATCCGAATCCGCACCGTTTTCCACTTGCCCACTGCCCGCGTTTTCGACCCTTGTGATACCTCAGGCGAGCTGTCCGAGCCATGCTTAATTATCCTTACAAACCACCGATCAAAACCATAATTGATAGACTCCATCGGTGAATAGCCCGCGACGCGTGCGTATAACATCGTTCCCGCCAAACACGCAAACAGGATCACGGAATTCGGCCACTCCCCGAGCGTCCACGACCAATCAACCGCCCAGGCAAAATCTGATAAGGGCCACGCCGGAAACACCGGCCACGTTGGTCCGCCCCCTACAACATCGCAAAAAACGTGAATGGCCGACACGAGCATGCAGAGCAAGGCGACCTTGCCAGCCCGGTTGGTTGGTCCAGCGACGACATCGTTTCTTCCTCGGGGACCAAAAACCGAAAATCGGGTTGTAGCCAAGAATCCGACTATCCCGGTCAGCACCACAAATCCCAGTCCATGTGTATAGCGGTGGTGTATCACCTCCCATAAATGCTCAAACGCGAGATCCTTATCGAACCGAAAATAGACGATCGCTCCGACATAGGCTAACGAATCTATGTCTGGAGCCAATCCCGAAAGTGCGACAATCCGGCGATCGCGCGGAGTTTTTATTCCACATGCTTCCGCCATAAACCAACTAATAATCAGGTGTGACGGTGCCTGCATTCGCCGATTCTCTTGTTAGTCGATTTCTTGACTTTCCTGTCTCAGCGTACGTGCCCTAATGACCAGAAGCACTACAAGGGATACGAAAAAACACCATAGCGTGGAAATACAAATGATTCGAAAAAGCGGATCGTTTCCATCCGTAGATAACACAAAAGGCCAGATAAACGCACACCAGCACATAGCTGTCACGGATATGCCGAAAACTGCCGATACCGCTCCGTTCATGGTGTCGTAGATCCTATAGGGACATAAGGATGGAATCGCCCTCGAGCTGATTTCAAATAACATGCATTACTGCTAGCGACTGTCCGCTTCGGCTCGGTGTCGGCCTTTCACCACAATATTACTTGAATTTCTGCTGTTGGGCGTAACGCAGAAATCCAAAGAGAAGCATCACGTGTTTCTCTCGAAATGGTCGATTAATACAAAGCGGCCGGTCCAATAGGATAATTTCGAAGGCCGGTAACAACGTTCAAGGAATAGTAAACTCCCCTGGTCTGATAAATTTCGAATTCTCAATTGGGGGACCTAATGGAAGCGACTGACCGACACGCGGGTAACGTGGTTTTGCTGCGGGGCGCGGCATTTGATTTTCTTGTGGCGTTGGTACTTGCGTGGTTTTTAATGCTAACGCGTATCACACCTGTGCCGGGACTGCTCGAGATTTTCCAGGACATCGACCGTCTGCTGTCTGCACACCTGGACTTTCTCATCATGGGCGCAATCATTCTGGGCTTCTATGGCGCGCGAGTACCGTTACCGTGGCACGTACGCTGGGCCATGGTCATTGGGGCGGTGACTAACTCAAGTCTTTTCCTGCTGGGCTCGATGCACATGGCCCCGCCTGGCGGGCTGTTAGCCGCTTACAGCAGCGTCAGTTTGACGACATACGGTTTCGGTATGGCCTCAATATTGGTAGTGAGATCCTCGCTACGTTGAGACCGCCAGTTCACCCTTACGGAACGCGAAGCCGGCTTCTGCATTGGGGTAGCGTTGCGCTGGTCGTTGTCCTGTTCATCTACTCCGGCCAGTTTATCGACACGCCAACCGCCGAGGCGGACGAGCGCCGCATGCTGCACAGCTCTTACGGCATGTTGCTGCTTGCGTTGATGGTCGTGCGCATCTGGTGGCGTACGCGCACGGCGGATCCACTGGACTCCTATACATTGCCAAACCTGCAAAAATTCTTTGCACGTTGTGTTCACTACAGTCTGTACACACTATTGCTTGTGCAATGCATATTGGGCGTGCTGATTCTTGTTCTAGGTGATGGCGGCTCGTTCTTTGGCCTGCTTGATCTTCCCTCACTGACCGACGCGAGCTCCGATTTGGATGAAGCTCTGATGCCGGCGCACGCGGCGCTCGCGAAGGCAATGCTGGTACTGATTGGCGCGCATGTACTGGCCGCGATCGGGCACCTGATTTTCGGCGTCACCGAGGCTGCGAGATAGTCAGCAAAAGAGGGGTCAGTTAATTGGCGCGCTGAGTACTACCGTCACAAGCAGAGAATACCCACATGCGGACTTGCAGAACTTGAAGAATGGCCCGGCGCGAGGCCGGGCCGTTGATTGATGCGGCCGAGGCCTATGTCAGGTCGACCGTCACCTTCTCGATCTTCCCAGTGAACGCGTTGTCGCCCTCGGCATAATCTTCGGTGACCGGAGTGGCACCGTCCGTACCGACATCGGCGGTCTCGTCAGCAGAAAAGAGGAACGGCGTCGTATTGCCGATACGACCCTCTGCCACATTATCTCCATTGACAAAGATCGTTCCCGTACCGCCCGCACCAGGCTTGTCGCCCCCGCCTTCGTACGCGAACTCGTACCGAATCGTCGCCTTACCGGGAGCTACCGGCTCTGCCGCCGTAATGGTGTAACGCTCCTTGCCGACCCAGTTATGTACGTACGACACCTTGCCGTCCTTCATATAAAGACTCCATCCCGCGAAACGCCCACCCTGCGACAGAATCACACCTTCTGCGCCACCTTGCGGGATCTCGACTTCGGCGGTAATCGTGTGCGAGCGATTTTTGACGTTGATGAATGCGTTCTCCGTCATCATGGTCATGCCCGGATAAACTGTGAGTGAAGTGCGGTCGCCCATCAGGTCCGGCCTGCCGGCAATCGCCGCATTAAAACGCTCGTAGGTGCGGTCATCTATTGGCAAAACGTCATATTTGATCGCTTCCTCCATGAACAGATCCTGCAATTCTGCGAGCTTTTCCGGATTCGCTGCAGCCAGGTCGTTCGCCTGACTGAAATCCTCGGCGACATGATAAAGCTGCCACTGATCTTCACTAAGTGGAGGGGGCGTCCCTCCCCACGGCGTCCGGTGCTTGGCGGTAGCTGTCCAGCCGTCGTGGTATATCGCGCGGTTACCGAACATTTCGAAATACTGCGTGGTGTGTCGATCGGCGGCGTCTGCATCGTCGAATGCGTACAGCAGGCTTACGCCTTCAAAGGGTTTCTGAACGGCACCGTTGACCGATGTCGGAAACGGCAGCCCGGCCGCTTCCATGACAGTCGGCGCGAGGTCTGTCACGTGATGCCATTGCGAGCGAATTTCGTCCTTCGCGTCGATACCGTCGGGCCAATGCACGACCAGTGGGTTACGCGTGCCGCCGTAGTGCGAGGCGACCTGCTTGGTCCACTGGAACGGTGTATTAGTGGCAACCGCCCAGCCTGCGTGAAAGTGCGGATATGAACTGGGACCGCCCCATTCATCCAGGTACTGCAGTTGATCTTCCACTGAGTCCGGCAGGCCGTTAAGCACGATGGTCTCGTTGAAGGTGCCGGTCAGCCCGCCTTCCGCACTGGAACCGTTATCGCCGAAAATATAAATGAACAAGGTATTATCCAGCTCGCCAATCGCCTCGATAGCATCGACCAGTCGGCCAACCTCGTGGTCAGTGTGTTCCGCAAATGCCGCGAAAACCTCCATCTGGCGGGCATACAGTCTTTGCTCATCGGTAGATAATGTATCCCAATCGACAATGTCGTCGGGTTTGGACGCCATCTCGGTACCTGGAGGCACCACGCCAAGCTCTATCTGTCGCTTCAGTGTCTGTTCCCTGTAGGCATCCCATCCTTCATCAAATTTGCCCTTATATCTGTCGACCCATTCGGCCGGTACCTGATGCGGTGCGTGAGTGGCGCCGGTGGCGAAGTACATAAAGAACGGTTTGTCCGGCGTGAGTGACTGCTGGGACCGCGCCCAGGTGATGGCCTGGTTCGTCATATCGGTAGTGAAGTGATAGTCGGGATCGTCTGGCAGATTGACCGGTGCCGTCCCATCGTGGAGTACCGGCGCAAATTGATTGGTCTCACCACCGATGAAGCCGTAGAATTTGTCGAAACCCGACCTCGTTGGCCAGCCGTTAAAAGGGCCGGACACGCTCACTTCCCACGGCGCCGTCTCGTGATACTTGCCAAAAGCCGCAGTGCTGTAACCGTTCAACCGCAGCATCTCAGTGACTGGCGCAACGCTTAGCGGCCGCTGACCCCTGTTTCCCTGAAATGCGGTTGCGACCTCCATCACCGAGCCGGCATTGGCCGAATGGTGATTGCGGCCAGTCAGAATTGCCATACGAGTGGGTGAGCACAATGCTGTGGTATGGAACTGGTTAAAGCGCAGACCGCCTGCTGCCAGACGATCCAATGTCGGTGTGTTGATGGCTCCACCGAATTGGGTCGCGGCCCCGAAACCAATATCGTCGATTAGAACAACGACAATATTCGGCGCCTCTTCGGGAACTGTTACCGAAAACGGCGGCGGTGCCGTCGCATTCCTCGCATCCATCTCGGTAATCTTCGGGAACACCGGGTCGGGAATCGGCAAGACGGACCGGTCGAGTGTACCCGGCGCGCTCGTAGCGCTTTGTTCGGTTGCCTGCCGCCCTGTCGAACCATCAGAGCATCCGATCAGTACCAGCAAAAAACCCAAATGGAAAAGTACAAAACGTTGTTTATTATTCATTCTTGGCCCCCTGAGCCGCGATCGATCGGCCACTTCTTGTTATATGCGGCGATCGGATCGCGTAGATTACACGACCATGCACCATCCGCAAGTATGTAGCGGTCTGATCAATCCGGTGGTTGGTAAGGATCCAGAGTTCCAGTCGGAATGGGTGGATGTTCCTTCAGCGATGCCACGTGCTCTTCCAATTGCGGCAACCCTCCTTTCAGCACCCATGTATGGGGGAAAAGTACGTTGTCGCGCTCCTGGGGATCGTTCATTAGATTGTAGACACGGGGCATTGTGTACTCGCGCAAGACACCATTCCAAGCGGTCTGTTCCTTGAAATGGATTTTCCAGTTTCGCCATTTCACGCCGAAGATGTCGTTCCCCATGTAGACGATGAGACCCTCCCGACCAGACCCCTGCTTTCGTCCACGCAGGAATGCCGACACATCAACGCCGTCAATGACGCGATCGTCGGGAACCTTGCCGCCGGCAATCCGGGCAAACGTCGGAAACAGGTCCATCGCATGCACGATTTCGTCGCTCGCCCGACCCGCCTCGATCTTGCCCGGCCAGCGAATCGCAAAGGGAACACGCAGTGCCCCCTCGTACCCAGTAAACAGCGTCGAACGCCACGGTCCCGCGGAGCCGTGTATCGCGGTCTCTACCGTGAGCGATGTTTCGCCGGCGCCCAAGGCCTCGGGACCGTTATCAGCCGTGAAGACGACAATTGTGTTGTCTGCAATGCCTAATTCATCAATCGTATCGAGCAACTCGCCGACATAGCTGTCGATCTGCATCAGAAGGTCGCCCCATGGACCGTTCCCTGACTTACCGGCAAAATCGGGATGGGGCATGGTCGGGAAATGTGTCGCCGTGTAAGGCAAATAGACGAAGAATGGCTTCTCGGCCCTGGCCTGCCGCTCTATGAAACTGATAGCACGGTCCGTCAGGTCGCGATCGATCAGCGGCCGATAATCAAGGTTGTAAGGACGAGCTTTTTTTGGAGTGCTTCCCTTCTTGCTGTCCAATACGAAAGGTTTCGCAATACCACTCTCGGCGAAGCCGTCCAACGACGTGTAGACAGACTCGTCGGTGGTATTTGGGATACCGTACCATTCGTCGAATCCCTGGTCTGTCGGGAAGCGTCCTTCGGTACGCCCGAGATGCCATTTTCCATACATTCCCGTCGCGTAGCCTGCCTCGGAGAGCATCTCTGCCATCGTGACTTCCCACTGCACCAGACCGTAAACACCTTCTCCCAATGGAACCGTGCCATTACCGCTGCGAATCGCATATCGACCAGTCATGATCGCGGAACGAGAAGGAGTGCATTGGACTTCGACATTGAAGTTGGTCAAACGCAATCCTTCGGAAGCCAACTGGTCGAGCCGCGGCGTTGCGGCACCGCGAATTATTCCACCACCATTGAAGCCCGGCTCCCCCCAACCGAAGTTATCCAAAAAGACCAGGACAAAGTTGGGCTTGTCCTGAGCAAATACAATTGAACTTGAGAGACAAAGAAGGAGTACGGAAGAAATTGATTTGGACTGATTCATGAAGATCGCTTTCCTATTCTGGTTTTCGACAACTATACGAGGAAGTCGTCGATTTCGGCAAACAGCGAACGTGCGCATTCGCAACAGATTACAGCCAGCCAACATTCAATTACACGAACGGCCGCTCTTATGCACATGACCTTACTTGTGCCATATCAAATGCAGACTTGATATCAATGGGCAGGAAGATCATAGTCGTTGACGGGCCAATTAAATCTAACAAGAGGACCACCGAGATGATTATCCGGGTATTTGTAGTTGCCATTTTTGGCTTCCTGAGTTTCGCCGTCTTCGCTAGCAATGACGTTACCGATGGCTTTTCCACCGTCGACAACGACGAGTTGATCATAGCTGATAACAGACGTAAAGATCGACGTGGCGATCGGCAGGAGGACCGGGACGATAAACAGGACTGTCGTCAGGAAGAAGGTCGCGTTGGTGATGACAAACGCGAGTGCAAGCAGGAAAATCGCGGCGAAGGTGATGAAGAAGAAGGTGCAGAGGAAGAGGAAGGCGCCGAGGCCTAAATTCAGCAGTGTAAGTTGTTGGTCGAAGTCACGGGCTAAATTCGGGCCATCATTTTTCGCCTACTCCGGAATCGTGTTCAGCTGATACATAGCGATGAGAATTGGCGGTGGCTTGATCCCAATGCGCCCGATCCACTTGTTGAAGATCTGCACATGTTGTCCACTTCGATATAACTGGGAAATGGCTTTGTTCGCAACCAGGCGAAAATCGGCATCCTGTCGCCGTACTACAAATCCATAAGGTTCGTAGGAGAAAGTCTCGTCCATTAGCAAGTATCGTTTGGGAAACACAGCCTCAATGATTTGACCGATCAGTACGATCTGATCCGAGGCAAATGCAGTTATCTCTCCATGAGTCAGCTTGTTCATCCCATCTTTTCGATTCGCGACCGTCACTACTTGCGCATCGATCAGGTTTTCCTTCAGGTAACTCTTGAGCTGCTCGACCGTCGTTGTTCCATTGACGACTGCTACCTTTTTGCCAGACAGGTCGGACAAGGTCTTGATTCCATTTTCCGCCAAGGTCAGTACGCCGCCGCCAGTGACAAAGGTTGGCAGCGTAAAGTCGACTTCTTGCATGCGTGACAGCGTAATCGTTGTGGAACCACATTCGATGTCGATCTTGCCACTTACGATCGCCGAAATGCGCTCGTCGGACGTGACGGGTACGAACTTCGTCTCCAAATCGTCTTTACCGAGATGCGCTTTAACGCCTGCCGCAATGCGCCGGCAAAGATCGACCGAGTACCCGGAGGGCGTGCCATCGGCGTTTTCGTAGGACAATGGGCTCGCATCAGTGCGATAGCCGATCAATAATTCACCGGTTCTAGCTATTTTTTCCAATGTCCCCTCTGAATCCTGCGCCAGCAGGTCGGAGCGGGGCAAAATCAGGATTGCAGCAAATAAAACGATGGCAGCGCAGGAGTTGTGCTTCATTATTATTCTCCATTCACGGAACACAGAGACTATCAACAAGCTGGCACAAGCACTAGAACTGATACATTCCGGATTACGAGGGCCCGGTTACGGCTGTGGGTCATGCCACCAAATAAAAGGCGTTCATATGTTTTCATATAGTAGAAGTATCAAAACCGTCGTTATCTTGATGTTATTGAGCATGGTTGTCGGTTGTGACGGCGAACCGGTACGGACCGGTTACGATGCGCTTACGTGGCCGGTGACTGAAGAAGAATTCATTGCGTCACTTCCCGATGATGTCTATCCGGAATCAAGAGGTAGGATTCCACTCGTTAACCGGGAAGATCTGGATGAAGAGAGAAAGAAGGGTTACGACTCCCGCATAGCTCCTGACACGAAATCCCGCGGCGGCCTGCAAGGCCCTGGCGGCCTGGGACTGAATGGCAGTGCGGATTTGAGCATGACTCAGATCGATGCAAGAACGCTGGAAATCGCACGCCTGGTAGTCTCCCGGGAGATGGATCAGCGGTTTGAGTGGACACTGCACGAACCGGTTGCACTCAAGGCTGGGCTGGAACCCGAAATCATAGATGTCATACGTTATCGCAGGTCTCTCGAAGGTGTGCCTGACAGAGAGGCATCCATCATCCAGTTAGGCAGGGAAATCTTCCAGAATCACAAGGTAAATTCTGAAACTTTTACTCGCGTCATCAAGCATCTTGGAAAGCGCGACCTTGTGGATCTCTGTCAATTCATGGGGAATTACACCAGGACTGCGATTCTCTTACACACATTCGACGTGTATCTGCCGTATTACAAGGAGCCTCTGTTACCTGTTCCGTAATTAGTGGCAATCTGGATCGGCGCCTGGGCACGTCGGCGCGATAGAATACGCCATCATGACTGAAAGCGACAAAATTCCAGCGTCGGTTAACTCTGTCTATCCACCGATACTGTTGATGATTGCGGCTGGGCTATTTGTCCTTTGGACGTTTGATTACGGTGTGACCGCCAGGCGCTTGCCCTTGCTGATTGGCACCAGCACATGCCTACTGATTGTTCTCGATTTGCTGTCCCGTTTCCGTGGCAATGCCGGCGCGCTGATCCGCTTATCGCTCGGGGCGGGTTTTCAGGATCGGGAAATGAAACATGATCCCGATTGGCGATCAGAAGTCATGCAATTTATCTGGGTAACGTCTTGTGTTTGCGGTATGGCGCTTATCGGTATTTTGCCAACGATTCCGCTGTTTATATTTCTTTACATGCTGTTGCAGGGTAAGCAGAAAATAGTATTCAGTCTGATAACTTCGATAGTCATCGTTTCAGTCATTGTTTTGGTTTTTGAAGTATTGCTCGACTATGATTTGTATAGAGGACTCCTGTTTAATCAGGATAGTTTTGAATAACACCTGGAAGAATTAAAACGATATAAATGAAGTTATTCGAACGAAAATTGTTGCGCTGTATTCTGGTGATCGTTGTCAGCTTGTCGTCTGGAGCCATACAGGCCGAATGGCCTGAAGACAAACCGATCAAATTCATCATTCCTTTTGGCCCTGGCGGTTTTGATGCCTATGTTCGCACCGTGGCGCCGGTCCTCGAGAAGATTCTCGGGGCCGTTGTCGTGCCGGAGAATGCCCCGGGCGCAGGCGGCAGGATAGGTGCAAATACAGTTTACCGGGCGCGGCCCGATGGTTATACGATCGGCATATGGAACATGCCGGGCATGACGATGCCCGCCATTGTGGGAGAAAAGGTTCGGTACGACCTGAACAAGTTGAGCTGGATCGCCCAATTGAGCCTTGACGGCTATGGGCTTGCCGTTAAAGCCGATTCTCCGATCAAAACATTCGACGATCTTTGTAATCTTGGACGTGCGGCCACCTTTTCCGGCCAGGGTGGTTTCACCGAAACCGCGTCCATTGCGACAGTGATTACGATGGCGGAACAGGGTTGTCCATACAAAATCGTCACCGGATATCAAAGTTCCAGTCAGGCGACCCTTGCCGTCATGCGTGGTGACGTTGATGCAAGGGTAAACCCGATCGGAAGCCTGCTGCCCTATGTTGAATCGGGTGATGTGCGCTTGTTGATGACATTCGAAAAAGAAGCCACTGTGCCAGGGGTCCCGACCGTCGCGGACCTGGGCCACGGTGAGTACGTTAACTTTGGTCTTCGGCGTGTCGTGGCAGGGCCGCCCGGCATGCCGGACCACATTCGCGACAAGCTTTCTACGGCATTGATAGAAGCGATGAAATCGGAAGAGGTTCGGGAATGGTCAAGCAAGACCAATAACCCGTTTGCGCCGCTGGACAGCGAGCAAACGGAAAGAGCCATGCAGGAAGTCATGCGCTTCTACGAAAAATATGCTGAGCTGTTGCAGACTGAATTTAAAGGTAATCAGTAACCTTGGATTTCGGACTGCTCACCGATGCGTTCGCGGAATTAGTTGCTAGTGGGCAGAGCTATTACATTTTTTTTGGAGTAGTCGTTGGCCTGACATTCGGTGTCATACCCGGACTGGGTGGCACTACGGCACTGGCGTTACTTATCCCGGTTACCTATACCATGGATCCGGTAGCTGCGATGTATCTTGCCGGTGGTAGCATGGGCGCCACTTCCTTTGGTGGTTCCATGACCGCCATCCTGTTGAATACACCGGGCACCCCGCCCAATGCTGCAACCACCTTTGATGGTTATCCGCTGACGCTGCAGGGAAAAGCCGGATTGGCGATCGGCGCCTCCGCCACGGCTTCGGCTATGGGTGGACTGATCGGCCTGGTCTCCCTGTTACTCGTGATACGCCTTGCTCGGGATATTATTTATTTGTTTGGTCCACCCGAATTTTTCCTTCTGACCATTTTGTGCCTGATTGCCATTGCTGTTGCCACCAGGGGGAAATTACTGAGGGGGCTGATCGCTGCCGGGTTCGGTTTGATGTTCGCATTTGTGGGTATGGACAGTGTCAGCGGCGAACTACGATATGCCGGCGAGGTTGATTACCTGTGGGACGGTATTCCGCTGGTGCCTGTGTTGACGGGAATGTTTGCCATCTCGCAAATGCTGGAACTCGCACTGAAAGGCGGCAGCATCGTTGCCGATGAACATCGCCGTATGCAATTGAGCGGCGTACTTGATGGAATCAAGTCGGTATTTCAACACTGGACGCATCTACTTCGGGGATCGGCAATCGGCACCGTAATTGGTGCAATCCCGGGACTGGGTGGCGTCGTTGCATCATTTTTCGCTTATTCCTCCGCCGCACAGACATCTCGCGAACCGGAGACCTTTGGCAAAGGAAATATCATCGGCGTCATCGCCCCGGAGTCCGCCAATAACGCCAAGGACGGTGCGTCGTTACTTCCCACGGTCGCTTTTGGTATTCCAGGAAGCGCTGAGTCGGCATTGCTGCTGAGCATTCTCATTCTTCATGGCATAGAACCGGGTCCCTCTATACTTGTTGAAAACCAGCGTGAGATTTACGGACTGATCCTGGCCATAACGTTGTCAGCTGTCGGCGCGTCCATCATAGGGCTTGTCGGGTCACGATGGCTGATGCTGATCACTCATGTAAAAGTTCAGGTTCTCGTACCTGTCGTCATATCAATCACCTTGACTGCGGTTTATGTATTGGAGGGCAAGTTAGGGGATGTGTTCGTCTGTGCCGTTATGGGAGTCGTGGGATATTTAATGATCAGGTTTGATTATCCGCGACTCACATTTATCATCGCCTTTGTTCTGTGGAAAACCATGGAGCAGGCGTTTCATCAGTCAGTGAGTATTTCCGATGGTGACATGTTGGGCTACATAGCAAGTCGCCCAACGGCAATCGTGTTACTTGTTCTTGTCATTTTGACGCTGCTGCTGCCGGCCCTTCGACGACATCGAAATGAATGATTCGCAGGTAATAGTTGTTGGTGCCGGCCCGGTCGGGCTGACCATGTCAATCGCGCTCGGCCAATTGGGCGTACGTTGCATATTGCTCGAGCGTAATGACGCACCTGCCGGACTCCCAAAAATGGAGCGCTGCAATGCGCGCACCATGGAGATCTACCGGCGTCTCGGCATCGTCGATGAAATCCGCGCCGCAGGCCTCCCGGCCGAATGCCCCATGGATGTATTTGTTGTTACCAGTCTTATAGAGGAGCCAATTCTGCACTTGCCCTATGGCTCCGTTCAGGATTGCAGGGATGATATTGCCGCGCACAATGATGGCACCCGCACGCTCGAGCCCTACCAGCTTATTTCTCAATACACGCTTGAGCCATTACTCAAAGAAATTGCGGAACGTGATGCGAATATTGATGTTCGCTTTGGATGCGAAGTCATCCGCTATGAGGATGACGGTGACCAGGTAACTGCGCAGGTGAGACGCAGTGATGGAACCGAAGAGGCCATTACTGCCGAATACCTCGTTGGTTGCGATGGGGGAGCAAGCACAGTCAGGAAACAGCTGGGTATTAAACTGGCTGGTGAAGGCGAGATGTTGACCATGTACCAGGCACTGTTTCGCTCTGACGACCTATATGAACGCATCCCGATTGGAAAAGGCCGTCATTATCATGTCTGTGATGAGCAATCGGGATTTATCATCGTTCAGGACGACACCAGGCATTTTACGCTGCATGCCGTTATGGATGATGCATCGGAGATGCCCAAACTGTTCGAAAAGATTGTTGCGATGCCGATCGACTACGAGACTTTATACATAGGGCAATGGACACAGAAATTACTGGTCGCAGATCGCTATGGTGAAGGCAGAGTCTTTATTGCAGGTGACGCAGCACACCTCGTTATTCCGACAGGTGGTCTCGGCATGAACACTGGGGTCGGCGATGTCATCGACCTCGCCTGGAAATTGCAGGGAACACTGGAAGGCTGGGGTGGGGACAATCTGTTGTCGTCATATGAAACAGAAAGACGACAGATAGGCGTCCGCAACGTTGCTGCGTCCGGCCGGGCAAATGCCGGCCGGCGCAAGTGGCGCTCCGCCTGGCGTCCTGAGATCCGCGACAAAACATCCGAAGGCGCAGAAATACGCGCCAACGTTGCCGAGATAGCAAATGTCGAGCAACGAAAGACCAATGAGATTCTGGGGATCGAAGCCGGCTACCGCTATATCGATTCGCCGTTGATATGGCCGGAACCCGGTGAAGCACCTGATTCCAACAATCCCGAATACGTACCGTCAAGTTGGCCCGGTTTTCGTCTGCCCCACGTCTGGCTCAAAGACGGCTCGGCCATCCACGATCATCTGGGTAAAGGATATGTTTTGCTCAGGTTCGATCTTGATCGCGTGGACATGTCCGGCCTGATTGCAGGATTTTCAGATTTGGGTGCACCGTTTGAAGTTACCGCATTCGACGACCCGCATGCTGTAGAGGTCTATGAAGGCTATGAGTTGTTTTTATTGCGGCCGGATTTGCACATTGTCTGGCGAGGCAATGATGCACCGGCAGATCCTGCGTTACTCGTAGCCGTTGCTACGGGCAGTTGATAGAGTCCTGAGGGGACGCTGACGGCCGAGGCTGTGTGAAAACTCAAAATCGACCGCATGAGATCGTTTCTAGGCTAGGTGAATTTTCGATTGAGGTCAGTTTACTAACAGGACGCTATCGGCTTGTAAGCCAGTCAACAACGTCTCACGTTGTGTTTGAAGGCGACTTCTGGGGTGAGATTGTTGCGGAGTTTTCACACAGCCTCGGCCCAAAGCAGACGTTTCAAGGTACAAGTAGAAGGGGTTAAGAAAGAACCCCGCCGAAGCAGGGTTCTTGTGTCTCTATCCGTGGCAGATACGACGTAAAGTCAAGACCACGCGTCCCCAGACTGAGATTTGGCTTAGTCTTCCAGCGACGTCGCGCTGGTGCCCGATCCACCAGCGATTGGCGACCAGTGTGCGGCTCTGACTTTCCATTTGCCGTCTTCTTTAACAAATACCTGGGTTGCCCGAGTGCGATAGTTACCCACGGCTGCGCCATTCTTGCGGTCCATGGCACCTTCTGAATAATACTGTGCGACCGCAACCTCACCGGGAACCAAAGTGATTACGTGAATATGTTTTACGTCGATTGCAAACGAGTCAAACTCATCGGGTTCAAGGGCTGGGTCAACCTTGTGGAGCAATCCGCCGCTCGACCAGAACTCGAGCGAGCCCTCCGACGATACCGTGTCCCCCATGCCCTTCAGATGCTTCTTGGTGTAGGCATTGTCGTCAAGAATTGCCTGCTTCACTTCTTCCTCGGTCGCTGTGTCCGCTTGCACTGACGTGGCCGCAAAGATCAGGATCCCGACTAACGCAAAGATCGTTTTTTTCATTTTAGTTCTCCCTTGCCGAAAAAAAGGTATGAGCTCGATTCGTTTTCTTGTTGTTTTGCCTGTTCGAGCTAAAAAGGCAAGCCAGTATAGGCCTATTGTCGGCCCTTTAGGCTAAATCCGGTGCCGGCTCATACGGGCGTCCGGCCCGTCGGGCCCAGCGTTCCCAGGCGCGTTCAAACGTGTAGGGACCACGACGTTTGAGAATGGCATCAACCTCACCATCACTGAGGAAGGTAATCTCGCCCAATGAGGAGGCCTTTAGCTGCAACTGGGCATTCACTTCGAGATAAATCGAACTGAACACGGCTTCGCGTACCGATTTCCCCACGACAACGCATCCATGACCGCGCATCAATGCAGCACGATTGTCTCCCAGCATGGCGACGAGGTCCCTGCCCATTTCCATGGTCGTAACCAGTAAAGTCGTATCACCGAACTTCGTGCGCGAATCCCAGGTAGGCACATCGGTGCCCATGCCTGCTGACATGTGAAACAAGGGCCTGACGCTCGTGCCCGTCACACCAAACGGGATCACATTGGGACTGTGGTTGTGCACGACGGAATTGATCTCGGGTCGGGCCTCATACACGGATCCATGTATTTGTCTTTCCGCGTAGGGATCGCGGCCTTTTGCATCCACGGTCTCCCCATCGAGCGTAAATTCCATGAAGTCGCCGACTTCAATACATTCTGGCGCCCTGGAGCATGAGAGCAGATAGCGTTCCGGGTTCTCCGGATGCCGAATGCTTATGTGACCAAATGAATCGACCACATCTTCTGTTGCCAAAATATGGTTGGCTGTTACGAGTTCTTCGAGAGCGTCATTTAATAGCGACATCGTGTCGTTCCGGTTTTTATGGTTATTAGTTTGTACGTCAGTATAGGAAATGCAAGCAAGCGAAAGAGGTGAAGAGGCGATCAGTCAGATTTTTACTCAGCCTGGCGCTGGCGTCCGAAATCACTTCTCATTTTCCGCATCCTCTTCCCCCGGCTGTTTGCCTGGCTCGAAGCCGCCGACCTCGTGATAAACGACTGGCTTATCTTCCTCAAAAGCTCGCACAGGTGGAATTTGACCTGGTAAGCCGAGCTTTTTCCATTCGCTGGCGACTTTGTCGTAAATCTCCCGACGCAGGACGGTTCGCTTGGAGAAAACCGGCAGGTAGCGGTGCTCTTTGCATGCGTTAATGAGCGCCTTTGAGCCGTAGGGTCGTTTTTCCGGCGGGTTCTGGGTTGGGTCAAGCCAAGTGCTCCAAGTGTTGCGCAGCATATCGATGTCATCAATCGGATTACAGCGGCTGGCCATGGCCCAGATCACCTGGTCCATGTCGGTGGGATCGACATCTTCATCGACCGCGATAATCCATTTGGTGTAGTAGGCGCCTCCCGGCACCTGGGCTGCCAGTGCGAGCGCCTGTGCCGCATGACCCGCAAATCGTTGTTCGAGAGCAATCACGGTCATGCCAAAGCCGCCTGCTGCTGCCGGATGCGCGTAGACCCCCTGGATGCCGGGAATGCCGAGCTTATCCAAATCGTCCCAGATACGCGCCGATCGGATGATCGAGAAAAAACCGCTTTGCTCGTTTGATGGGTAGTCCGCCATCAGTGCGTTGGTGAGAATCGGCTTGCTACGATAGTGAACGGCCGTTACCTCGACCAGCGGACAGGCAGCCTCTGGCCGGCCGTAATATCCTGGAAATTCGCCAAAGGGGCCTTCACTCTTCACGGAATTCGGCTGGATGATTCCCTCGATCACGAAATCGGCATTTGCAGGTAACAACAAGTCGGTCGTCTTACCCTTAGTAACGGGAATCGCCTCACCTTTGATTCCTCCGGCGTACTCGTATTCCGAAACGTTCTTAGGAAATGTCTGCGAACCAATGACCATGAACAATGGGTCGATACCCCAGGCGGCGGCCACTTCCACCGGCTTGCCCAGCTGCCAGGAGCGGGTGATGTGCAAGCGGGCGTCTTTTCCGGGTGAAAGATAGAGGCCGACTTCCTTCTTACCTTGCAGCATCATACGGTAGGTGCCCAGATTCAAAAAACCGGAATCTGGATCACGGGTAATTACGCAGTCGGCTGTGCCTGCGTAACGGCCGCCGTCCAGCGGCCAGTGCTTTGGAATCGGCAGTTGACCTAAGTCAATTTCGTCTCCCGTAAGCGTATTTTCGAAGAAACCAACTTCAGACGGAGAAACCTCCCGGGGTGGCGTACGATGTTTCATCTTTTCTTTCACACGGCGAATCAGTTCGACTGTTGGCGTGTCGGGCGGTTCTTCAAGTGTCAATGCGATACGGCGGAGACTCGGACCAAGTATGTTCCAAAGCAGGCGAGCCTGGAACGGACTAGTTTCGTATCCCTTTACGGATTCGAACAGGACCGCCGGTGATGGAGACTGCTTGGCCACGAGGTAACTGATGGCAGCCATTTCTTCCTCGCAATTGACGGGCTCTTTGACGCGAATCAGGTCGCCCATTGCCTCCACGCGCTCGAGCCAATCACGCAGGTCCTGGATCGGCACCTTCTCTGCGCCCGTAGACCTCTTGGTGTCCGGCACATGTTGTTCTGTTCTCGCCATGAGCAAATCCTCGAGCCTGATTATTTTTTATCAGTTTTTCATACCGTCAACGACCAGGAATTTCCATCGTCTCAGCGTGGCCACCGGAGTCGGCCGAGGGACAGGTGTCGACGCTATTCGAGAGCAAGTCCAAGAAGCCTGATTGCGTTGGTGCGACCCATCTTTAGCCGTTGTTCATCCGAAATAATGTCAGTCGCGTCATACCAGTCCGCCGCGTCTTCCATATTCTCGAACGGATAATCGGCGCAGAAGTAGACTTTGTCGTTATCGAGAACGTCCAGCGTGCAGCGGAAAGCGGCGTCATTGAAATTACCGCTTGTCGTGATGTGGAAATGATCGCGAAAGTAATCGCCTAACGGTCGATTGCCGCGATACCCCCTTCTCGAGAATCGCATGCGCGCATCGATACGCCACAGGCCAAAGGGAATGTTCTCACCCAGATGGCCGATACAAATGCGCAGGTTCGGAAACTCATCGAAGATACCCGAGCCGCACAGACGTAATGAATGGATTGAAGTTTCCACAGCAAAGCCCCAGGGCGCACTCATCAACCACGGGTGACTGTCGTAGTTTTGCGCTCGCGATGGGATCTGCATTCGTGGATGTAAATAGAACGGCACATCGAGTTCTGACACGGTTGCCCAGAAACTTCGGTATTCCGGAAAGTCGTAATACTTGACGTTGTCGGGATCATCGACCTGTTGAAAGCCATTGACCATGCATCCTTTGAAACCAAGCTCCTTCACGCAACGCGTGAGTTCCCTGGAAGCGGCGTCCGGATCGTGCATCGGAAGCGCGGCGAATGCGGCGTAGTGATCGGGATGCTTGGCGGCTGCCTCGGCCATGCGCTCGTTAGCCTTTTTTGCCACGTCCATGGCCTCATCCGCATCCAGTATTTTTTGTACGCCGGGCGCATTGAGGGACAAGACAGCGAATTCGATACTAGTCTTGTCCATGTGCTCCAGGCGTTCCTCATCGAGATCGAGAATTTGCCGCGTAAAGTCATCCCACATGCCAGAATCCCCAGCGAAATCCCGAGTCTCCTCCAGCGTTTCTTCTATGGCGAAATGTTCTTCAAATGCGATCTTTCCTTTCATATTAGTTGGTGCCTCTCCCTGTGCAGGATTTCATTATACCTGCCGATGCCATTTTCTATTATTACAGCCAGGACAGTACTGCCCCAATGAGCCCACCGATCAGCAAGGTCATCATCGCAAGCGCACCCAGCCCGAATCCTTTTCCTCTTGACCTTGGCTCATTGATGTACCCATTGCGATAGATAAACCGCGCGACGATGAACACCACACCGAGTCCGGCGCCGATCAATTGATGGACGTAAGTTCCGAATAACCAAAGGGCGGGGATAAATATGATCAACTGTTCGACCGTATTTTGATGCACCCGAAAAGCACGCTCGAACTCGGCTTCGCCTGTGATCGCCGGCGCTTTCACTCCATGTTTGACGCGCTGCTTGCCAACCAGAAACGAAAAAGCGAATGCCTGAAGCAGGGCCAGGACGGTAACAATTGCAATGGGTTCCACGTCGGTCTCCTTGATTATTATTGTCTTCGGCAATACTACAGCACTCTGATTGCAGGATGCATTGTCAGGCGGTAGCCTTGCTGCAATCTCAATGTCCGGGGAAATCCAATGCGCATCCTGAACTATGTGTTCGCGGCACTCTTCTTTGCCATGGCCGGGCTGCAATTCAACGATCCGGACCCGATTTACTGGGTGGCCGTTTATGGTGGCGCGGCACTGGTCGCGCTAAGCAAGGCGCTCGGGCGTTACAGTGAATTCTGGGCGGCAATTGTCATTGGCGGCGTGGTCGCCGGGCTGATCTACGCAGTTCCGGGCGTTTTGAATTTTGTCGAGTACGGGACCTTCGAAGAACTCACCGGAAAAATGATGATATCGAAACCTTACGTTGAATCGACGAGGGAGTTCGGCGGCTTGTTCATTGTTCTAGTCGTGCTAGCCAGCTACGTCAAACGTTAGCCGGTATTCCTGCTCATGCAAAGTTCCGAAAACCGCAATGCGGCCATCATCGCGGTGGCACGATTTCTCGGCCTCGAGCCCGGAGAGTTTGTTGCGGTTGCCTGGTCATTCGTCTATTTCTTCTCGCTGCTATCTGCCTATTACATGCTGCGCTCGGTTCGAGAGGCGATGGCCATCATGGGCGGGACGCAAAATATTCCCTGGCTGTTTACAGGAACCTTCGTCGTGATGATGCTGGCGACGCCGGTTTTCGGTTGGGTGGCGTCGAGGTATCCGCGCAAGCAATTTCTTCCCTGGGTTTATTATTTTTTCATCCTGAATATTCTGATTTTCTTCTCCGCGTTTACTTACGCACAAAGAAATGATCTAGAAACTATCTGGATTGCGCGGGCGTTTTTTGTCTGGCTCAGTGTCTTCAATCTGTTCGTTGTATCGGTCTTCTGGAGTTTTATGGCCGACATCTATTCAAAGGAGCAGGGTCGGCGCCTGTTCGGCGTGATTTCGGCCGGCGGAAGTGTCGGCGCCCTGCTCGGCCCGTTGATGACGAGCGTTCTGGTCGTGCCGCTAGGATTTCAGAATCTGCTGCCACTCTCCGCCGGCCTTCTCATGTTCTCCGTCTATTGCGTTTCCCAACTGCGACGATGGGCCGAACAGGCGTCTTCGGAAGGTCATGAAGATCGCGTGGATACATCGAAGCCGATTGGAGGCGGTGCGCTGGCCGGTATCCGTCTGGTTTTGACGTCGCCGTACCTGGGAGCTATTGCCCTCGGCGCCGCGTTTGCAAGTTTTATGGGTACGGCCACATATATCTATATGGCGCAGTTGGTCAGCGAGAACTTCGCAACAACAGACGAACAGACGAAGATATTCGCTCTGCTCGACGCGTCGACGAATGCTTTATCTCTGATCGGTCAGTTAATCATCGTAAAACAAGTCGTACAACGATTCGGTGTCGGCGTCTCGCTCTCCGTTCTGCCAATTGTGTCTGTAATCGGTTTCGCGATTCTGACGGTCAACCCGGTGTTCATCGTTCTTGCAGCATTACAGGTCGCTCGGCGTTCGTTGACATTCGGGCTCGGCAAACCAACCAGCGACATGCTTTATACGGTCGTGTCGCCCGAGGAAAAATACAAAGCCAAGAACTTTACCGAGACTGCCTTATACCGCGGCGGGGACCTTGTTGGCGCCTGGGTGGTCAGAATGATGGGCGGGCTCGGCCTCAGCGGCATATCGCTGGCCTGCGTGCCGATCGCCGTAGTCTGGAGCGTGATCGCGTTCTGGCTCGGTAAAGATTACAAGCGGCGCGACAAGGCCATATCGAACGGACAGGCAGTGTGAAAAATAGAAATAGCTGGACCCGGCGAAGCGCAATACAAATGGCGTCAGCGCTGGCCATCTGTCCGGCCCTTACATTTGCAGAGGAAGAGAAGATGTTGACCCGTCCGATACCGGACTCCGGTGAAATGCTGCCGGTCATTGGCCTCGGAACCTACATCGTTTTCGATGTTGCGAGTGATGATGAATCGATCGCGTCCCGACGAGCATTAGTTGATTTGATGACAGAAAAAGGCGCCAGTCTTCTCGATTCATCGCCAATGTATGACCGGGCCGAGGCAGTTGTCGGCGACATCATCGCTGCTGCTTCCAATCGCGACAAACTTTTTCTCGCGACCAAAGTCTGGACGAGTGGTAAATCATCAGGCGAACGGCAAATGAAAAGGTCCATTGATTTAATGGGCGCTGATGTGATGGATCTGATGCAGGTACATAACCTGCGGGACACGGACATACACCTCGCGACGATCCGCGACTGGCAGGCTAAAGGGAGGATCCGCTATAGCGGAGTGACGCACTACCATGCGGGCGCGTTGAAAGATCTGGAAGCGGCGATGAAAAAACACAAGCCTCAGTTTATCCAGATCAACTACTCGGTCGCGGAACGTGAGGCAGACGAGCGGGTACTGCCGCTGGCCAAAGAGCTGGGCATTGCTGTGCTGATCAACCGACCTTTCGTAAGTGGTCGTGTGTTTCGAGCTGTCGGTGATCACGCCTTGCCGCAGTGGACCCGCGAATTTGCAGATAGCTGGGGTCAATTATTCCTTAAATACATCATCAGTCACCCGGCCGTTACCTGTGTCATTCCGGCAACCAGCAAACGCCATCACATGCTGGACAATCTGGGCGCCGGTTTTGGTGCGCTTCCGGACGCCAGTACGCGGCAACGCATTGCCGAATTTTTCGACTCGCTACAATGAACGCGGGGCTTGGTCGCCGCCTGGGTGCAATTGCGTATGACAGCCTGCTGTTATTTGCGCTGATGTTTCTCGCGACTTTACCGTTCATCGCTCTGCGCGGCGGTGAACCCGTCGCCGCTGGCGATCATTTCTATCAGCTGGCGATATTCCTCGTCGCCTATGTCTTTTTCGCGGGATACTGGTCGCTGACCGGCCGCACTCTCGGTATGCAATCCTGGGGGCTCCGGTTGGAAACGATGGACGGCAAGGAACCAGGATTTCTTACTGCGAGTCTGCGATTCTTTGCTGCGTTGCTTTCCTGGTTGCCGGCGGGTCTGGGATTCTGGTGGCAGCTTTGGGACAAGGACGATCTCTGCTGGCACGATCGATTGTCGAGTACCCGGCTCAGGTTCTATCCGAAACCCTAGATTGATCGATGCCTGAGTTAGCGGATGCGATCCAGCGCAAATACCGTGACGGCGAGCAGCGCCAATGATGGTAGCCAGGTCACAAGTGCCGGATTGAGATCATAGACCTGCCCCGAATTGGCGATCATTTCACTGGAAAGGTAGTAACCAAGCCCTATAAGTACGCCGATCATGATGCGACCCCCGGAACCGGACACGCGAAGCGATCCAAACACGAAAGCAAGCGCCAGCACGGGCATGATGATTACCGTGGTTGTCGTCGACAGCCGGGACCAGAGCTCAGTCTCATAACGTCCGGCTGAAAGATTATTCTTGTTCAGATAGCGGATGTAGCTCAGCAAGCCTTTAGCAGAGAGGCTGATCGGTTTCACCAGCGTTATGCCGAGCATGTCGCCGCTCAGATCGAATGACTCCACGGCACGAGGTGACTCGACGACTTGTACACCGTCATCCTGAAAGCGGGTCTCACGGAAATTCTCGAGAATCCATTTATCTGAATCGTCTATGCCCGAGTTCTCGGCCCTCGCGATGGACTGCAGCGAATTGTCTTCATTGAACCGAAACATGTATACGCGGCCAAATTCGAATTCAGTGTTGACGCGCTCGAGATGCAGTATTACCTCGCCGTCCTTTACCCAAGCCGCATGACCGGAATTCTTTTCATCTTGCTGGAATCGTGCTTCGTTTCGCATCGTTCTTGCGAAGTAATCGAGAGGCGGGCCGATGTATTCGCCGATGAGCGCGGTAAAAATCATGATCACAACACCGGTCGTGGCGACCATGCCTGCCAGCTTGCCGACCGAGAGTCCTGCCGAGCGCATGACGACCAGTTCACTGTTGCTTGCGAGCCCGCCGAGCCCAAGCAAAGCACCAATTAGCGTTGCCATCGGCAACATCTGGAATGACAGCTGAGGAAGCCGCAACACGGAATACAGCAGCGCTTCGGGAACGCCGTAGTCGCCCAACTGGTTGTCGAGTTCGCCGATAAACTCGAACAAAGTCGCCAACGCGAGCAACACCATGAGCACCAGCAATGTGCCGCCTATGATCGTCCGCATGAGATAGTTACTCAGAATACCCATCATGGCGCCCTGAACGACAGGATTCTGCGATGCACCCCGTTTTGGTACGCGAGCATCGCAATGGCAACGGTCAACATCAAAGCGTGAACCCACCACATGCCGACGGCCGCAGGAACGGCATCCTGCTCGACCCACGCTTTGCCGGCACTTAGTAAGTTGAGATAGATAATGAATACGAGCAAGCCTACGGCGATACGCCCGTAGCGACCCTGGCGTGGTTGTGTTCGGCTCAGCGGCACGGCCAGTATCCCAAGGATCAGCGTGGAGAGCGGTATGCCGATACGCCATTGCAATTCGGCGACATTATCGCTGGACCTCGACTTCATCAGCGCAAGCATGCTCATTGCCCGAGGTCGCTCACTGGGTTCGGACAGGTTCGGAAGGCGGTACGGAATGCCATGTTCGGCAAATTCCATGACCCGAAAATCGGCCGTTCCTGGCAAACCCTCATATCGACGGCCGTCGCGAAGCACGAAGTAGCGAGTGTCGGCATCGTCAGATTCCACCTGCTCGCCGTACTCTGCAACGATCACTTCGACACCACCGTTGTCTGTTCTACGTTGCAGGAATACGTTTTCCACCGATCCCGAACCGAGTACGCGCTCCGCATATATCACAGTGCCCTCCGCACCCGCTATAAACTTGCCGGGCTCTATGCTCGCCAGGTCTGCCTGGCGTTGTGCAGCCATGCCGATTCGATCGACTGCGGTCAGTGCTTTCGGGCCGATATCCATGGCAAGCCAGCCAACCCCAAGAGCCAGGGGCACGATAAGCCACAGAAGTGGTGTGTAGATGCGGCCGGGCCCGACCCTGCACGCCATCATGGCCGGCATTTCACTGTCGCGGTACAGGCGGCCGAGCGCAAGCATGATCGAAAGAAACAGGCCGATCGGTATGACGATTGTCAGATATTGCAGGCCCGTCAATGCAATTACCTGAAATACGGCATCTTTTGGTAGTCGGTCCTTGGCAACGTCGCCCAGAACCTGGGCAAACTGATTTGTCAGGAGAATGAACAAAAGCACCAGAGTCACAGCGGCCCAGGTCTGTGCAACCTCGCGAAATATGTAACGATCGAGAATACGAAACATCGTTATATCTGTGATTTTGTTAGGAATCTCTGCCAAATTTGACCGGATCGGTTAGACTACCGTTTTTACTAAGTCTGCGACAGTCCCTGCGTCGCAATGCGTCGGGACGGCATAAACAACCAACAAGACATCACATCGGGTTCGCAGGGGGCCAGCGGTGTCGGCAGCGTAAAGCCGGCTCAAGCAGAAGACGACGCGAATCCGTATTTGATAAGGCATTTCTGATCTATGAAATATTCGACCACTGCGAGTGCTGCGTCGCGCCGCGCCGGTAGCTGCATTATTATTGGCATATACGAAAGGGGCGGGCTCGGCGAAGCTGCTACCGACGTCAATAAGGCCAGCAAGGGCCAGATCCTGAAACAAATCAAGCTCGGAGACCTGAGTGGCGAGCTCGGCCGCGCCCGGTTACTCATGTCAGTCGTGGGCGTCAAGGCACAACGAGTGCTCGTTGTCGGACTCGGCAAGAAAAGTTCATTCGGTGCCTCGCAGTTCAGAAAGGCGAACGACGCTGCGGTAAGCGCGCTCAACTCGAGCAAGATCCCTGACGTTACAAATTACCTGACGCTTGAAGATTTGAAGGGGGTGAGTCCGTATTATCTCGCCCGCTATAGCGTGCAAACACTCGGCGACGGCCTTTATCGTTTCAACGAGATGAAAAGTGGCCGCAAGCGGCCGGCCAATGCATTGAAGCGATATGTGCTGGCGCTGCGCAAGAGAGGCGATGCCTCACAGGTAACGCGCGGTATCGAACATGCCGACGCCATTGTCGGGGGCATGTCACTGGCCAAAGACCTTGGCAATCTTCCGCCCAATATTTGTACGCCGAACCACCTGGCTCGCACGGCTCAGCGGCTTGCGCGCGACAACAGGAATCTTCAGACACGCATAATCGGTGAAGCCGAGATGAAGCGCCTGGGCATGCATTCGCTGTTGTCGGTAACGGCCGGAACCGTACTGCCCGCCAAACTGATCGTGATGAAGTACAAGGGGGTGACGAAGCAGGCGCCGGTCGTGCTGGTTGGTAAAGGCGTCACTTTCGATGCAGGCGGCATCTCCTTGAAACCCGGCCCCGGCATGGACGAAATGAAGTTCGACATGTGCGGTGCCGCATCCGTCATCGCGACCATGGGCGTGGTCGCGAAACTCAAGTTGCCGATCAACGTCAATGTGGTCGTGCCGGCCTGCGAAAACCTGCCTAGCGGCACAGCGACCCGGCCGGGCGACATAGTAAAGAGTATGTCAGGGCAGACCATTGAAATTCTGAACACCGACGCAGAGGGTCGCCTGATACTTTGCGACGCTTTGACTTATGCGAAGCGATTCAAGCCGGCCGCATTGATTGATGTTGCGACGCTCACAGGCGCATGCGTGATCGCGCTCGGTCATCACCTGACTGCGGTGATGAGCAACAACGACAAACTCGCCGATAGCATTGTCGCGGCAGGGAATTCGGCAGAAGACCGCGGCTGGCACATGCCGATGGCCGAGGAATACGAGCGCCAGCTGAACAGCAATTTTGCCGACTTCGCTAACGTTGGCGGCCGCGAAGGCGGTGCGATAACGGCGGCGTGCTTCCTGTCGAAGTTCACCAAGGGCACGGACTGGGCACATCTCGACATTGCTGGCACAGCCTGGCGTTCGGGTGCCAGGAAAGGCAGCACGGGGCGACCCGTGCCGATGTTGTCCGAACTCCTCTTAAAGCGCGCCGGCGCGATTTCCTGATAGCCCTCATGTCGCGCGTGGATTTCTACATTCTCGCCGGCACGGGAGAACCCTCGCGGCAAAATTTTGCCTGTCGTCTTGCCGAAAAAGCCTATCGACTGAAGAATACGGTCCATATTCATACGGCAAATCGACAACAGGCCAAGGTGCTTGACCAATTGCTGTGGACATTCCGAGACGGCAGTTTTGTGCCGCATCAATTGCTGGGCGCAAGCGGCAAGGGCACGGACGCCCCGGTCACCATCGGCTTCGAAGAAGCCGAATTTGGAGACCAGGACCTGCTGATCAATCTGACGGACGAGGTTCCGTCGAATGCTGCCTCTTTTCCCAGGGTCGCAGAGCTTGTAACCTCCGATGAGGAGAGCAGGCAACGGAGCCGGAAACGATTCGTCGATTACCGGAAACTCGGCGCCGAGCTCGAAACGCACAATATCTGACGGGAATCGAATCATTAACGCCCAAGCCGACATAGACGACGATCTGCCGGTCCTGACCGAGGCGGTGGAAACGCCGGATGCTCTGCCCAAAAGGCCGTCGGCGGATGAACTCGACAAGCTGGAATCGAAGCTTTGCGCGCAAAGTCTGACGCTCGCTGATCATATGATTCACGAGGCCTGCCATGACGTTGAAGACATAATTGTCGAGCGCGTGATGGGCAAACTGCGAAGTGAATTGCCCGCCCTGGTCAGTCGGACCCTGCACGATCATTTTGACGGCGAAGAATAAGCAAAGTCGCTGGTCCTGATGCGCCGTCATGGATAAGTCCTACGATCCGCACGATATCGAGCAGCCACAATATCAGCGCTGGGAAGAAAACGGCTATTTCGCGCCGAGCGGCAGCGGTGAGTCCTACTGCATAGTCATTCCGCCACCGAATGTGACCGGCACACTCCACATGGGTCATGCATTCCAGGACACGATCATGGATGCCTTGATTCGTTACCACAGGATGTCGGGCAGAAACACGCTCTGGCAACCCGGCATGGACCATGCGGGGATCGCGACGCAAATGGTGGTCGAGCGGCAGTTGAACGCCGAAGGTACGTCGCGCAAGGAACTCGGCCGGGAAAAATTCGTTGAGCGCGTTTGGAAGTGGAAAAGCGAGTCCGGTGGCTGGATACAACAGCAGCTACGCCGCATGGGCGCTTCCGTCGACTGGAAGCGTGAGCGGTTCACCATGGACGACGATCTGTCGGCCGCCGTCACTGAGGTTTTCGTCAAGCTTTATGATGAAGGCCTCATCTACCGCGGCAATCGTCTCGTTAACTGGGATCCCGTCTTGCACACCGCCCTTTCGGACCTCGAGGTGCTGACGCAAGAAGAGTCCGGAAAGCTGTGGCACTTTCGATATCCGCTGGTATCCGGTAACGGCCACATGGTCGTCGCAACCACCCGGCCGGAAACAATGCTCGGCGACAGCGCCGTTGCCGTTCACCCCGACGATGATCGCTACAAGGCACTTGTCGGCCAGGAGCTCATGCTGCCACTGGTCAATCGCAAGATGCCGGTCGTCGCGGATGACTACGTCGATCCCGAGTTCGGTACCGGTTGCGTCAAGATCACGCCGGCACATGACTTCAACGACTATGAGCTCGGCAAGCGTCACGACCTCCCGCTGTACAATATTCTTGACGACAACGCCGCGATCAATGACACCGCTCCAGAACCCTATCGGGGGCTCGATCGCTTCGAGGCGAGAAAGAAAGTCGTCAAAGATCTCGAGGCACTCGGCCTGATCGACAAGATCGAAGACTACGAAACCAAGATTCCACGGGGTGACCGAAGCGGTGCCGTCGTGGAGCCCTATCTGACCGATCAGTGGTATGTGGATATCAGACCGCTGGCAAAGACGGCAATCGAAGCCGTCGAGACCGGCAAAATAAAATTTGTTCCGGAGAACTGGTCCAAGACCTATTACGAGTGGATGTACAACATCCAGGACTGGTGCATCAGCCGCCAACTCTGGTGGGGCCACCGCATTCCCGCCTGGTATGACGGCGAGAACAATATTTACGTCGGCCGTGACGAAGACGAGGTCCGGAAAAAATACGATCTGCCCGATGCGAACTTGCGTCAGGATGAAGACGTGCTCGACACCTGGTTCTCTTCTGCACTCTGGCCGTTCAGCACACAAGGCTGGCCGGAGCAAACCGATTCGCTCAAGTCCTTTTACCCGGGCAACGTTCTGGTCACGAGCTTCGACATCATTTTCTTCTGGGTGGCGCGCATGATCATGATGGGTTTGAAGTTCATGGATGACGTGCCGTTTCACGAGGTCTATATCCACGGCCTGATTCGCGATCAGGACGGGCAGAAGATGTCAAAGTCCAAGGGCAACGTGCTCGACCCACTGGACTTCATAGACGGCGTCGATCTCGACACCTTGCTCGAGAAACGCACGACAGGACTGATGCAGGACCACCTGAAACCCAGAATCGAAGCAGCGACTCGTGAACAGTTTCCCGACGGCATTCCTGCATTCGGCGCGGACGCGCTGCGATTTACGTTCGCCTCGCTGGCAACGACCGGCCGCGATATACGCTTCGATCTGGGGCGAATCGACGGCTACAAGAATTTCTGCAACAAACTGTGGAATGCATCGCGTTACGTGATGATGAACACGAACGACCTCGGCGATGGCGAAGAAGAATTCAGCACGGCCGATCGCTGGATACGCGCCCGCCTGAATCGAAGCATCGAAGCTGTACATCAACACTTGGCTGCCTATCGCCTCGACCTCGCCTCGCAGACGATGTATGAGTTCACCTGGCACGAGTTTTGTGACTGGTACCTCGAACTCTCCAAACCGGTGCTGCAATCTGACCAATCTTCGGCCGCCGCGAAACGAGGCACGCGAAAGACGCTCGTCGATGTGCTGGAAACTTTGCTGCGCATACTGCATCCATTGATGCCGTTCATCACCGAAGAGATCTGGCAGACGCTAAAGGAAAGGGCGAACGTCAAGGGCGAAACGATCATGTTGCGACCTTTTCCACAGTCAACGGAAGATTCAAAGGACCAGCAGGCCGAGTCGGAGATGGAATGGGTCATGCAATTCGTTCTGGGAATCCGGCAGATTCGCGGGGAAATGGATATACCTCCGGGCAAGCCACTGCCCGTATTGTTGCAAAACGCAGCGAAGGCCGATCAGGCCCTGGCTGCACAACACGATGAACTGCTCTCGAAGATCGGACGGGTCGAGTCAGTTCGGCCACTCGAAGTTGGCGAGGACCCTCCACCGTCGGCGACTGCCCTGCTCGGCGATATGCGACTTTTGGTTCCGCTGAAAGGAATCATTGATGTTGAGGCAGAACGCGCCAGGCTCGGGAAAAAACTGGCGGGCCTGCAGGGTGATCTGGGGAAAAGCCGTGCCAAGCTCGATAACCCGAATTTCGTGAACAATGCACCGTCGGAGGTGGTCACAAAAGAGACGGAGCGCAGCAAGGACGTTGAGGATCAGATTGAGAAACTTCAGGAACAGTTTGAAAAACTTGAGCATTTAGACTGAATCGGCATATTCTGAGCACTGCATCACAATCTGATGCGCGGGATGTGCAATGAATGCGTCCATTAGCGACTATTGGGGCTGGTAAAGGAGTAGCCGATGCAAGGCGGAAGCACGCTCGAACAATTGCCCCAGAGCGCGGATGACCAGAAGAGCGCCGTCGACAACGCGCGCAAGTCTCTGGGTACGATCATTCTCGGCAAGGACGAAGAGATTTCGCTGAGCCTCGCCTGCCTGCTCGCGCGCGGCCACCTTTTGATTGAAGACCTGCCGGGTCTCGGCAAGACGATGCTCGCACAGGCGCTTGCCCGCGTCCTGGGCTTGAGTTTTCAGCGCATTCAGTTCACGAGCGACCTGTTACCCGCAGACATCATCGGCGTATCCATATTTCAGCAAAACGAAGGAAAGTTCGTGTTCCAGCGGGGACCCGTATTTGCAGAACTCGTGCTCGCCGATGAAGTCAATCGTGCGACGCCGAAAGCACAGAGCGCTTTGCTGGAGGCGATGGAAGAACACCAGGTTTCTGTGGACGGCCAGACGCATACTCTGCCCGAGCCGTTTTTCGTCGTCGCAACACAGAATCCCTCAGACCAGATCGGAACGTTTCCGTTGCCCGAATCCCAGCTTGACCGATTCCTGATGCGTCTCGAACTGGGCTATCCCAACGAGGAAAACGAACGCGAACTGATTACGGGCCGCGATCGCCGGCTCATGCTGGCAGAAATCGAACCGACACTGAGCCCGGAATTGGTGTGCCAGCTTCAACTCGCCGCCGAAAAGCTTCACATCAGCGGACCGTTGGTCGATTACGTGCAGGCACTGGTTCGATACACGCGGGAATCGCCGGACATCGAAACCGGCCTCTCGCCTCGGGGCTCCCTCGCATTGATTGCCGCGGCAAAATCGCATGCCTTCATCCTGCACCATTCGGGCGTCTTTCCGGACGATGTACAGGCGGTCTTTGCCGCCGTCGCCGGACACAGACTGAAACCGGCAAGCGGCTCGACCTACCGGAGTCCGGGCGAACTAAGCCGACATGTCCTCGATTCCGTGGCAATTCCCTAGTTTCCTGAGGCTACCATCGCTGCGGAAGGCGGCTGGCGAGCGGGTCCAGCGCTGGGCGCGTAAACGCCAGGGAAGCGACCACCATATCACCCGGCTACATTCGAAACGCATCTATATCCTGCCGACGGGCGTGGGGCTCGTGTTCGCACTGATGACCTTCGCCATGCTGCTCGGCTCGATGAATTACAACAACAACCTTTCATTCGTGCTGACATTCCTGCTGGCCGGCCTCGGCCTCGTCTCGATGCACCAGTGTCAACGAAACCTTGTCGGGCTCGAGCTGCGTTTTGCAGGCGTCGACCCGGTATTCGCCGGCCAGGCGTCGCAGTTCCGGGTCGCAATTACCAATCGATCCAAGAACAGCAGATTCAATATCCAGATATATGCCGATTCGATTTCGAGCGAGATCAGAGACCTGGCAGCGGGAGACAGCAAGGTCTTCCGCCTCGCAATTCCAACGGACAAGCGTGGCCACGTTGCACTGGAACGATTCGGCATCAGAACGCTTTTCCCCTTCGAGCTGTTTCGCTCCTGGGCCTGGTTGCACATGGACCTGAAAGGCCTTGTCTATCCGAAACCTGCGGACGAAGCACCCGAGCCACCGCCGACGCAATCAGCGCAAGGGCATCGGCAACATGATGCCCGCGGCGAGGAGGACTTTGCCGGGCTACGAAAGTTCCACGATGGCGATTCACCGCGACATGTCGCGTGGAAGGCGTACGCCCGTACCGGCGATCTTTTTTCCAAGCAGTTCGCGGGCGCCGATACCAGCAGCCAATGGTTCGATTTCGACCATGTCGATGAAGAAGAACTGGAGAAACGCCTGTCGGTGATTACGCGCTGGATCGTGGATGCAGACCGGACACAGCGCGACTACGGCATGCGTATTCCCGGCGTCGAGTATCCACCGGCACATGGTGAGACGCATCGCCACCTATGCCTGGAGGCGCTGGCTTTGTACGGCAAGGGTGCCTTGGATGGCTAAGCGGAGAGGTACAGACGGATCGCTGCTCGCCAGCCTGCCCTGGACGCTGGCGGCGCTGGCATTTTCAATGGCACCGCATTTCCAGTATCTGCCGATATGGATCAGCGCCGCTTTTCTGGCATGCGCCATATGGCGATTCGAGATAGAGCGCCGTCGTCGTGCGCTGCCGCGACCCTGGATCCGCGTGCTTCTGGCGCTGACCTGTTTCCTGGGCGTGCTCGTATCGTATGACGGAGAGGTGAGCGGCGTGGGGCCGGGGTCGGCGTTGCTCGCAATAATGGCCGCATTGAAATTACTCGAGACGCGCAAACGTCGGGATCAGTTTGTGCTGCTGTTCATATCGATTTTCCTGGTCATGGCCTCCCTACTCCGCGAACAGTACTTTTGGTCTCTGCCCTACCTGCTTCTGGCGGTCGTCCTGACGATGACGGCCTGGCTGCGGATGTCCCTTGCCAACGACGGCGTCGAGACCACAGTGACGCAAAGTCTCCGCACCGGAAGCCGACTTATTTTTTACGCGGCGCCGCTAATGCTCGCCATGTGGATTCTGTTCCCCAGGATCTCGACACCGTTCTGGGCGATCCCGATCGATACCAGCACCGGCACTTCCGGCATCAGCGATCGCATGAGTCCCGGCGATATCAGCAAGCTTTCCCTCTCGAACGAGGTCGCCTTCAGGGTCAAATTCGAGGACATCGTGCCGGATCCGAGAGACCAGTACTGGAGAGGGCTCGTTTTATATAAGTTCAACGGCCGCACCTGGACGGGACGGGGTCCCAGTCCGGTTTTTGGAGCGACAGAAAACCTCTTTGTCGCCGGAGATGCTGTGCGCTACCAGGTCACGATGGAACCCACCCGGCAGCAATGGGTGTTCGCACTGGACATTCCTCTCGAATGGTCCAGGAGCGAGTTTTTTATGGGACCGCAGTACCAGCTCGCGAAGGAACAGCCAATAGATCAGCGCATAGCATATGAGGTGACGTCGTACCCGCAGTATCGGATCGATCCGCAGATGACAGCGTTCGCCCGCTCCGGGAACATCGACCTGCCGAGCGACAGTAACCCGCGCACCGCCGAGCTTGCACAATCAATGCGAGAAGCGGCCGGTAGCGATGAAGAATTTGTAAATGCTGTGCTGGCGAAATTTCACAATGAGGAATATTTCTACACGCTAGAGCCGCCGGCTTTGGGGCGTAATCCCGTCGATCGTTTCATCTTCGATACACGCCGGGGCTTTTGTGAACATTATGCGTCCGCCTTCGCCGTTATGATGCGCGCGGCCGGCATACCCTCAAGAATCGTGCTCGGCTATCAGGGTGGCGAATTGAACCCGCTCGGCGGTTACCTGATCGTTAGGCAGGCCGATGCACACGCCTGGACCGAGATCTGGCTGCCCGATCGCGGCTGGCACCGGGTAGACCCCACGGGAGCCGTTGCCCCGGAGCGCATAGAAGCAGGCATAGCGGGCGCGATGCTGTCCGGTATCGGCGCGAGCTGGGGGCTGGGCTCGCCGATCGCATGGTTACACAGCATGGGGCTGACCTGGGATGCATTGAACGCCAAGTGGAACGACTGGGTCCTCGGTTATGGGCCGGATAAACAGGAATCATTCCTGGAATGGCTGGGCATGGACGAGCCAGACTGGCAAAAGATGATGCTGACGCTGACCGTTCTGGTTGCCGTTATCATCGGCATAATCAGCCTGTTGCTCATGATGCGATACCGACCGCCAGCAAAAGACCGGGCTGCAATCCTGTATAGAAAATTTACGCAAAAAGCCGGCATACAACCCAACTGCGGTGAGACACCGCAGGCTTATGCGGTACGCCTCAGCGAGGACAGGGAAGAACTCGCGGCGGACGCCGAGCGAGTCACCGAGCAGTATCTCTTGGTGCGATACGCAGCACCGAACGCCGGTTCGATCGAGTCACTCAAATCTGCCGTACACAATTTCAATAACTAGGCGGAAATCGCTGTAAAACTGCGCTTCGTTACATAAGGTGAGACGAAGTTCATCGTCGTTTTCGTGGCATAGCGCAACGACTTTGAGGTCGATGTCTGTCAAATTCTGACAACGCGCCAAAACAAAAGCCTATCTGCAACGGGATACGAGCGAAAACAAAGCGTGATTTCATATGTTCAAGATACTGCTATATAAAGTGCAAATATTGCTGGCTGACCTGAGACGCGGCACGCACTTTTATTGGCTCGGTCGATACGCCGGCGACGTGAGGTTTTTCGCCATGTTGGGGCTGCCATTCCTTGCGCTCGGCTTTATCTTTAACTTCGCCTACGACGATCATCTTCAGGTTGACGCAGAGCGGCAACGCTATGAGGATCTTACCTGTCTTGCCCGAAACATTTACTACGAGGCAAGAGGTGAATCAGAAGTCGGCCAGCATGCAGTCGCCGAGGTCACCCTGAACCGGGTCGCATCCGAGCGCTTCCCGAACACCGTGTGTTCAGTAGTTCATGAGCAGCGGTGGGACAAAATTCGCAGGCGAAACGTCGGTGCCTTTTCCTGGACGGAGCTGGACTCTTTGGCGAATCCGAAAGGAAAACCCTGGCAACAGGCAACGGCAATCGCCGTCGCAGCCTACGACAATCAGGAATCCCCCAAGGTCCCCGGGGCATTGTTTTACCACGCCAAGCGAATCACCCCGCGCTGGTCAAGAAACAAAGAACTGGTCGCGGAAATCGGCCGACACAAGTTCTACGAGTAATTTCGTCCCACCCCGCTTCGGTCACAAGCCACCACTCCAGAATATCTGCATTTTGTCGAAATCAGGCATGATTTCGACCCGCGAATCCGTTTTTCGCTCAATCCTCACTGATTCCTCACAGAAACATCACTGATATTTCAGGTACTTACGATCCATCCTGGCGAAAATGATCATCAGAATTCAGCGTCGGCAAGGACGCAAAACAAAGTGGAGAGGAAGCATGAAGACGTATCAGCAAATGAAAAAAGCAGTCATTCTGGTGACATCTATTGGCGTGCTGGCGACGCTGGCGGCCTGTGGCGGCAGCGATGAGAGCGCGCAACAGAATGATTGCCTGGACAACATCATTATTCTGTTCATATGCGCCGCCGCATCAACAGATAACACATCAATCGAACAGGCGCCCATTCCGGCTGGCGTTACGAGCGGTGTTGGCAAGTCTGTCGTCCCGGTGACGGCCGCCCTAGTTGATGAGTACGAGCCGAACAATGTACTCGACAATGCGAATATCGTGACCCTGCCTGGTGGCTCGAATAACGTTGCTCAAGGCGTGGAGTTCAGCGGCAGTGTGCAGAGCGGCAACGATAACGCCGATCACTTCGTTTTCACACCGAATCGCAGCGGCGCCTATCGCGTCTTCCTGTGCGCAGAGACCTGTAATGACAGTCTGCAGGATGATGCCACATACATCATGATATACGATCAGAACCAGACCACGATTGCGAGCACACCGGTAGGCACCGTCGCCCAGCAGGAAATCATTGCAGACTTGACCGCCGGGATGGCCTATTACGTGGAGGTCAACGGCTACAACTCGGGCAACGCAATCTACGACTATCGGCTGGCCCTCAGCAATTGATCGCTATCAATTGCGCGTATTCGGGGTCGAACCGCTGAGCTTGGCGGTTCGACCCCTGACTGCTCGCCGACTACTCGCTTGGAAGTAATGTCTGTCACGATAGCCAGCAGAGACTGTTTTACATTGATTAAGAATACTTACTATGACTACCTAAAGTAGATTCTAGAGTGGTGTTTCAGGATCTTTTCACGTTCGCTCAAGTTCGCAGCACACATTGCGAGTTTATTTGCAGGCAGATGCCCCGTTGACTTCACGTGGTCTATACTTACCAACACGAAGAGGATCTGAACAAGCCGGGTCAGACCTGAGAAAAATCCGGATCCGCAGCATAAGAAAAAACAGGGGGGTGGCAACATGAAGTGGTTAATCATAGCAATGCTTGCTATGCCTGCTGCCGCTGTTGCTGATGCATACGTAGCGATCCCTACAAACACCAGCCAGGCACTGTACTTTCCGAATGCCGAATTCGTGCATTGCTATTCAGCTGTCGTAAACAGTGAACCGGCAATGGTTAAAACCGATCGCTGCTTTCAAGTATTCCTGCCATCGGTTTTCGTGCAGGGAAGTCTGTTACTGATGAACCGGCCGATAGAGCAGTTGCTGGCGAGTTGCGCGCCGCTCAGCTGCGAATTGCGGGCAATGCCAAACGACTGATGTCCTTGATAGCCGTTGCCGGGCTAAAGGCTTTACGGCCATATATTCCTGAAATTACTAAGTATTTCTGAGTAATTTGTATCATTTGACGCGCGTCAGTACCAGGCCGCCTGCAAAAAACAGCGGTATCAGTACGGCAAGAATGTAGCTGGGGTTATCGCTGAACAAGGCAACGACAAAAACCAGGAACGGGCCGAGTATGTGGGCGAACTTGGTGAGCATGTTGTAGAAGCCGAAAAACTCTCCGGATCGATCCGTCGGGATCAACGACGCATACAGCGCCCGGCTCATTCCCTGCACGCCACCCTGCACCATTCCGATCAGGATTGCCATGGCATAGAACTGTCGTACGTCGTCAAGGAATACGGCCCAGCAGGCAACACCAATATAGACAGCAAGCCCGACGTAGATCATGTTTTTCTCACCGAACTTATGGCCGAGCACACCGTAGCCCAGCGTCGCCGGAAAGCCGACGAAGTTAGTCACGAGTAACGCGGTGACCAGATCTGCCGAACTGAAGCCAAGTCGCTGGCCGTAGTTAACCGCCATGAATATGACAGTGAACACGCCATCGATGTACAACCAGTAGGCGACCAGGAAGATAAGGACCTTTCTGTATTTCCTGATTTCCCGGAAGGTATCCATCAGCACGCGATAGGCCGCCACCACCGTGCCACCACTAACGGTAGCGACCGCTTTACCTTCGCGAACAATGAACATCAGCGGCATGAGAAAGACGATCCACCATATGCCGACGGTGATGAACGCAAACTTCACGACCTGGGCGGTGTCAGAAAAACCGAAGGTGGCCGGTTCACGGAGCATCCAGACATGCAATGCAAGCAGTGATGCACCGCCGAAATAACCGAGCGAGAATCCCAGCGAAGACACCAGGCTGTAATACTTCGGGTTGCTGACATCAATGATCAACGAGTCGTAGAAAACGTTGGCGCTGTAGTAACCGATTGACGCGACCATGAACAGAGCGAGCGCCCACGGCCAGCCGCCCTCGCCGATAAGGCTCAAAGCGGCAGTCGTGACTGCACCCAGTACGGCGAGCACGAACAGGAAACGCTTTCGATATCCGCCGCTATCCGCAATCGCGCCGAGAATTGGTGCGAGCAGTGATACGACGATGCTGGCGGAAAAGGTAACGAGGGCGAGTCGGGCCGTAACCGTCGCTCCTTCGTCACCTGCACTCCAGTAGCTACCAAGAAACAGGGGGAACAGGACGGCAAGTACGCTGAGAGCAAACGCCGAATTGCCCCAGTCATAGAGCGCCCAGGCCATGACCTGGCGGCTAAAGATTCGCTTCATCTTGTCGTTGGCTTAATGTTCCCGCGTCTCGCGAAAACGAATATCCGGCCAGCGCTCCTCTGTGAGGTTCAGGTTCACCTTGGTTGGTGCAATGTAGACCAGACTTTCACCGTGATCCAGCGCGAGATTGTCATGCGCCTTTTTCTGGAAGTCACCGAGCGTTTTGTCGTCTCCTTCAACCCATCTCGCAGTCGCGACATTGATGGGCTCGAAAATGCAGTCTGCTTTGTACTCATCTCGCAGGCGGTGTTCGACAACGTCGAACTGCAGCGGACCTACCGCACCGAGAATCAGATCGTTGTTTCGCAACGGCCTGAATAACTGCGTTGCACCCTCCTCGCACAGCTGCGCCAGGCCTTTTTGCAGGGCTTTGAGTTTTAGTGGATCTTTCAGGACAGCGCGCTTGAAAATTTCGGGTGCAAAATTCGGAATGCCTGAGAACCGAATGGATTCGCCTTCAGAGAAACTATCACCGATGTTTATCGTTCCGTGGTTGTGCAGGCCGATGATGTCGCCGGCATACGCCGTCTCTGCGTGCTGCCGGTCGGCCGCCATGAAGGTGATCGCATCGGCAATTTTCATTTCCTTGCCGGAGCGCGCATGCGTCAATCGCATGCCTTTTTGAAACTTGCCGGAGCAAATTCGCATGAATGCGATGCGGTCCCTGTGAGCCGGATCCATGTTTGCCTGGATCTTGAAAACAAATCCGGTCAACTTGTCCTCGTCCGGCTGAACAGTACGTGTCTCGCTTTCGCGGGGAACCGGAGGCGGCGCATTGTTCACGAATTCATCCAGCAATTCCTTGACGCCGAAGTTCGAGATGGCTGAGCCGAAGAATACCGGTGTCTGTTTCGCTGCAAGGTAATCCTCGATGCTGAGTTCGGGACAGCCGCCTTTGACGAGTTCTATCTCTTCCCGAAAACTCGCGGCATCGTCACCGAGAACTTCCGTCGCTTCCGCGGAATCGAGACCATTAACGGTCTCGATTTCAGAAGCCTTTCCCCTTCCTGCACCGGTGTACAGGTAAATCTTGTCCTGAAGCAGGTGATAGACACCCTTCAAAGAACGCCCCATGCCAATCGGCCAGGTCACCGGGGAACACTGAATATTCAGTACGGATTCGATCTCGTCCAGCAACTCGATCGGTTCTCGCCCGTCCCGGTCGAGCTTGTTGATGAACGTCATGATCGGCGTGTCGCGGAGACGACAGACATCCATCAGCTTGATCGTACGCTGTTCCACGCCTTTGGCGCAGTCGATGACCATCAACGCGGAATCTACCGCCGTAAGCGTCCGATAGGTGTCCTCGGAGAAATCTTCATGACCTGGCGTATCCAGCAAATTGATGATGCAATCGCGATACGGGAACTGCATGACGGAGGACGTGACCGATATACCGCGTTGCTGTTCCAGTGCCATCCAGTCTGATGTCGCATGGCGGGCGGCCTTGCGGCCTTTGACCGTTCCGGCGAGCTGAATCGCACCGCCGTAGAGCAATAGCTTTTCCGTCAGTGTCGTCTTGCCGGCGTCCGGATGCGAGATGATCGCAAAGGTTCGTCGCCGGCTGACTTCGTGTTGTATCTCGGACATGGATTCTAATGGGGCAAAGGGCGGCGCAGTCTACCAGAAAAGGGGACGTACCCCTTTTTGTCAAAAAGGGGTACGTCCCCTTTTCTGGTCATTCTTTGGACTTGAGCGTCTTGGCGAGGACGGCAGCGTCCTCCCTGCCTTCCCTTGCCTGGTAGTAGGCCGGCCGGTTGGCGATCTGCCGAAAGCCCTTCTTATGATAGAGGGACAAGGCGCTGGAATTGGACGGCCGGACTTCCAGGAACACTTCCTTGACCTCCGCATTTTCTGCCCGTTCAAGAATTTCATCCAGCAGCCGCGTTCCGTAGCCTAGCGCCCGGAACATCGGGTCAACGCACAAATTCAGAATATGCGCCTCGCCCGCCGCGATCGACAATATTGCGTATCCGGCCAGCTCTTCACCGCGTTCCATGACGATGCAGATGTAGCCTGCCAACAGGCAGTCACGAAAGACACCATGACTCCAGGGAAACTCATAGCTGCGCCGCTCGATATCCGAGACGAGCGGCAGATCGTCATGGATCATGCTTCTTAGTCGCGTGGGTACCTGTGGCGCGGGTGTAATCATGTCTGCGATTCATTCACTAACAGCCGCGCGAGACACAGATCCTCCCAGGCTTTTTGTTTTTGAGAAGGGCTGCGCAGCAGATAGGCAGGATGATACGTCACGACGACCGGGACTTGTCCATTATTTAAGGAGTGCGACCGGCCCCGCATCCGGCCCACCGGCGCATCGCTGTGCAACAGATTTTGAGCCGCTATGCGACCGACGGCGAGGATGAGCCGCGGATTGATCATCTCGATTTGCCGCTCAAGATAGCCGCGACAGGACGCGGCCTCATCCGCTGCCGGATCGCGGTTGTTCGGCGGCCTGCATTTCAGAATATTGGCAATGAAAACGGTGCTTCGATCCAGCCCGACCGCTCGCAACATTTCATCCAGGAGTTTGCCGGCTCTGCCGACGAAGGGCTCGCCGCGGCGGTCTTCTTCGGCCCCGGGGGCTTCGCCGATGATCATCCAGTCGGCGTCCCGATTACCAACACCAAAGACCGTCTGGGTTCGGTGCTGGTGCAGCTGGCAACGTGTGCATGCCGCTACCGTTGCGCGCAGTTCGTCCCAGTCCGGTGCGAGAATGTCGGCGTCTGACTGTACTCCCGTATCGTCCAACACCGCCGGCTGCTCCTGTCCGCGTGGCAGCCAGACGTCGATGCCGAGTGCCTCGAGGTAAGCCAGTCTTTCGTGCTCAGCCGGCATCGTCTGCTCCGCCTGCGGCCCGGACTCTGCGTCTGCGCCACAGCCAGTAGATCGGGCCGGAGGCCGCATAAGCGCAGAAGAGACTTAAGAACACGGTCGGCGGATCCACTGAAATTAATATAAAAATCAACACGATACCAATCAGATACCTAAACGGTATGCGACGTCCGAGATGGACCTCCTTGAAGCTGTAATAACGAAAACGCGACACCATCAAAGCTCCAGCCGTAGCGGTGATGATAAACGCTAATGCCAGTCCACCGAGGCCCGCCAGCTGCATTTCGCTGCTGAACCAGACGAAGGCAGCCACCAACGCGGCTGCCGAGGGACTCGGCAGACCGACAAAGAATCGTTTGTTAGTCCCCGGTGATTGCGCATTGAAGCGCGCCAGGCGAAGCGCCGCTGCAACCGCGAAAAGAAAGGCGACCAGCCAGCCAGCGCGGCCCCAGGCGAAATTCCATTCTGTCAGCCTCGCAACCCCCCACTGATAGACGACGACTGCCGGCGCCAGGCCGAAAGAAACCATATCCGAAAGGCTGTCATATTCCTTGCCGAACGCAGTCGTTGTATTGGTCAGGCGTGCAACGCGCCCGTCCATGCCGTCCAGGATCATCGCGACGAAAATTGACGCGCCCGCATTTTGAAAATTGCCGTCGATTGCGGCAACGATCGAATAGAAGCCGGCGAACAGAGCTGCTGTCGTGAAGAGGTTCGGCAGCAGAAAAATACCGCGCCTCGACGACTTATTTTTTGCAACGCTCATGGATGCGGGAGTTTTGCCAATACATCCGTACCGGCAGCTACTCGCTGACCCGTTTTGACGAGTACCCGGCTTGCGATCGGTAACTGCACTTCAGCCAGCCGCGTCAGCCTGAGATAAGCGCAGCGCTGTCCCTGACCAACGCGCTCCCCGTAGCGCAGGAATGCGAGTGGTGCCAGACCAAAACGATAGTCGTGAAACTGCAGGACAACATCATCGTCCTCATCCGTGCGCACCCACAGGCCGTTCGCGCCGCCTTTGATACCTCTATCCGCCGGCTCGCTGTTCAGGTCCATGATCTTGCCTTCGATCGGGCAGCGAGCGGTGTACGCCCCCAGGCTGTTTACACGAATGACAATGCGATGCGCCTCATTGTCCAGGGCGCCCTTGTCCGTCACACCGACTTCGATGACCACACCGTCCGCAGGGCTAACCACGCCGAGTGGCACCGCCGGGACCGGCCGGGTCGGATCTCGGAAGATGAGGAGCAAATAGATCGATAGCAGAGCCGGCGCGACGGCATACGCCGCGCCCCAGTAGTGCGCGGCCGCTGCGGTCAGCGCCACCATCGTAAGAAGAAACGGTATCCCCTCATTTGCAACAAACGGATTTCGCCGACCTTCCAAATCACCGGTTCCCTGTCATATCAAAATGTATTCGAGCTAGAATGTGCGCGCTTAAGGTATGGGGTGAGAATATACATGCGTTTCACAGAATTTGGACTGACAACGCTCAAAGAGATTCCAGCGGAAGCTGAGATCGTCAGCCACCAGCTCATGCTGCGTGCCGGTCTCATTCGTCGCCTGGCGTCCGGTCTGTTTACGTGGATGCCCTTAGGTCTTCGGGTAATGAAGAAAGTCGAGTCGGTCGTCCGAGATGAAATGAACCGTGCCGGAGCGCTCGAAATGGTCATGCCGGCGGTACAACCGGCCGAGCTTTGGCAGGAATCGGGGCGCTGGAGCGAATATGGTCCGTTATTGCTTCGCATGCAGGACCGGCACCAGCGGGAGTATTGCTTCGGGCCGACGCACGAGGAAGTCATCACGGATGTCGCCCGGCGTGAACTCAGGAGCTATAAGCAGCTTCCGGTCAATTATTATCAGATACAGACCAAGTTTCGCGACGAGATCCGACCGCGTTTCGGCGTCATGCGCGCGCGCGAATTCATCATGAAAGATGCCTACTCATTCGACATAGATGAAACTGCGATGGAAGTTTCCTATCAGAAAATGCACGCAGCCTACACTGCAATCTTCGAAGGCCTGGGTCTGAAGTTCCGCGTCGTCGATGCGGACAGCGGCGAGATCGGCGGCAGCCGTTCGCAGGAGTTTCACGTTCTTGCCGATTCCGGTGAAGACGCAATTGCGTATTGCGATGAAGACGGTTACGCGTCGAACGTCGAAACAGCAGCGACGTTTCCGTCGGACGAGAAAGCGCCTGATGCGAAGCAGGAACTCAAGAAAGTGAAAACACCCAATGCCAAGACCATCGAGGCCTTGTCCGAATTTCTGACAGTAGATCCAGCACAGACCCTGAAAGTCCTCATCGTCGAAGGCGACGATGGGCCCGTCGCGCTGGCGATGCGCGGCGATCACGAATTGAACGCAATCAAGGCACAAAAACTGGACGGAGTTGCATCGCCGCTGCAGATGGCCGACGGCACCACGATCTTTAAGGCTACCGGATGCAATGTCGGTTTCGCAGGTCCGATCGGCCTCGATATTCCGATTTACTTCGACCACGCGACGCGACAGATGGCGGATTTTGTTTGTGGCGCGAACGAGAAGGACATGCACTATTCGGGTGCCAATTTCGGTCGCGATATCGATTCTCCGGAGACCGTTGACCTGCGCAATGTCGTCGAGGGTGATCCGACGCCGGGTGGAAAAGGCACTTTAAGCATCGCCCGCGGAATCGAGGTCGGCCACATTTTTCAACTTGGCACAAAATACAGCGTGGCGATGAATGCTACGGTCCAGGACCAGAACGGCGCCGACAAGGCTATGGCAATGGGTTGCTACGGTATCGGCGTCACAAGGATCGTCGCCGCTGCGATTGAGCAAAACCATGATGACAAGGGCATCATCTGGCCGGAACAGCTCGCGCCTTTTGATGTCGTCCTGGTTCCGATCAACTTGCAACGTTCAGACGCGTTGCGCGAAGCAGCAGAGCAATTGTATTCGGACTTGCAGGACATGGGGCTGGAGGTGCTGTTTGACGACAGGGACGCGCGACCCGGCGTAAAATTTGCCGATGCCGAGCTGCTCGGCATCCCGCACCGCCTGGTCATCAGCGACCGCGGACTCGAGGCGAATGAACTCGAGTATCGCCACAGGCGGGACAGCGAAGCACGGATGTTGAAACGTGATGCCGCTCTCGAATTATTGCGAAAGTCGTCTATAAGCTAGGATTCATGCGCATCGCTCATATCACTTTTTTACTTTTCGCTTTGGCGGCGAGCAGTGCATGGACACAACAGGAGCCAGACCCGCAGCTTCGCGAGTTGCTTCGCGCCGCGGCGAACGAAGCCGATAGCTTTCCCGATCGCTTCGATGCGCAGGTGTGGCTCAGTGATATGTCCGGCCGGCTCGCAAAACAGGTAGAGAACCCCGAGGAACGAGTCGAGATTCTGAAGCGCGTGCATTTTGAAGCAACGCGCGCCGATGTCGCGCCCGAACTCGTCCTTGCCGTTATCGACGTTGAAAGTAACTTTGATCGATATGCAATCTCGGTTGCAGGCGCTCGCGGACTCATGCAGATCATGCCTTTCTGGCTCGATGAAATTGGCCGGCCGAAAGACAATCTTCTGCACATCGACACAAACCTTCGTTTTGGCTGCACGATTTTGAAGTATTACCTCGACCTGGAGAAAGGCGATCTGAAGCGCGCGCTCGGTCGATACAACGGCAGCCTGGGAACGCGCCAGTACCCCAACAAGGTACTCGATAAACTCAGATTGAAGTGGTATCGCGCATAAGACTAGCTTGTCGAAAAGCCACTCACGTCCCGATAAGACTCGACCTCAGCCTCGATGTTACTGACGGACGCCATTCGCGGCCCTTCGAGCAGCCATGCTGCAAGTTTGTCGATCGCATCAGTCCGGCCGCAGGCGAGCACCTCGACACTACCATCCGGCATATTTTTCGCGTATCCGCTTAGCGAGAGATCTACTGCAACATCTCTCGTGCTGGCGCGAAAGAAGACGCCCTGTACCCGCCCGTAAACAAGGAACCGGCGGCAGCTGAGTGTCTCCGGATCAGGCATGAAGGGATTTCGGACTAGTGCTCCTCGCGATCGCCTTCGGACACCTCGAGGGCCAGCCGCGCTCTTTCCTTGGCAAGCGTTGCATCGCGACGTGCGGAACCGTAGGAGCGTTCCGAGAGATTTCTTTCTGCGCTATCAAGGAAAGCTTCAGCCGCGCGCAGATCTTCTGCGGCACGCTCTTCGGCCCCTGCTTCTTTGGCAGCTGCGATCGCCTGGCGCGCGTCACTCATCTCCTGAACCGGTGGTCCGGCGCCACACGAAGACAAGAGCACAGCAAGAATGATGCTGCACCCGATCCTGCCGACTGTCCCGCCGGCTTTCTTACTCGGATTAATCGTGCGCACCGGAGAAACGTACAAGCGCCAATGCCTGCAGTCAAGCAAGTACAGGGGCCTGACGCCCGATTCCGCGCCTGATAGAGTTGGCCCGGCGCGAATGTCGCGTGACTTGCGGGTACCAGCTATGAATTTGACCATTTATCACAACCCAAGATGCTCTAAGTCACGGAAAACACTGGAATTAATTCAGGATGCTGGAATAGAGCCCAAAATCATCGAATACCTCGATGAGCCACCGCAGCCGGCGAGAACCGAGCATCTGGCTGCGCTACTGGGCCTGACTGTTGCTGACCTGCTGCGCAAGTCGGAGGCCGACTTCGCCGAGGCCGACGATTTGCCCTCGTTGACGGATGATGCGGCACTCGCCGCCTGGATCGAGCAGCATCCAGCAGTACTGCAGAGACCTATCGTTGTCGACGACGACCGCAATGTCGCGATAATCGGCAGGCCACCGGAGAATGTCACGGAACTCCTGAAAAAATGAGCGACCCGCTGGAGATCCTCGTTCTTTATTACTCGCGTAGCGGCGCCACCGAAGCGCTTGCACGCGAAGTCTGCCACGGCATCGATTCGGTAAAAAATTGCGCTGCGCGCCTGCGCACCGTTCCGCCTGTGTCTGCTGTTAGCGAAGCGGTTGAAGATTCCATTCCGAAAGACGGCCCGCCGTATGTTACGACTGAGGACCTGAAGGAATGCGCTGGCCTCGTCATGGGCAGCCCGACAAGGTTCGGCAACATGGCGGCACCGCTCAAATGTTTCCTCGATAGCACAGGAAGCGAATGGCTGGGCGGAACGCTGGCAGGAAAACCTGCCGGCCTCTTCACCTCGACGGCGAGCCCGCATGGCGGTCAGGAATCGACATTGCTGACCATGGCAGTGCCCTTGCTTCATCACGGCATGCTGATTGTCGGCATTCCCTATACGGAGCCGCTACTGATGGCAACAAAGACCGGCGGTTCACCTTACGGTGCCAGTCATGTCAGTTGGAACAAGTCTCCTGACCAGCTCAATAGAGACGAAATACACCTGGCGCGTGTGCTGGGTGAGCGCGTCGCAGGAATTACTGCTCGTCTGAGCTAAGTACTGTTTTCACGAACGGGATCGTGAGGCGCCGTTGCGCTTTCAGTGCCTCCTGGTCGAGCTTGTCCAGGAGCGAATAAAGACTCGCCATGTCCCTGGTTCTGCGCGTCAGAAGATAGTTGGCAGTGTCGACCGGCAGGTCGAGTCCTCTAAGCTTTGCGCGCAGTTGCAGTGCCTTGACCCGATCAGCGTCCGCAAGCGGCTTAATATGAAATGGCGGAAGTCGGCTGAAGCGACTCTCCAGATCTTTTAAACCAAAACCGCATTCGCGTGCGGTAGCGCTGGCCGATATGACGAGGATGCCGCCAGAATCCTGGGCCTGATTGCAAAGCGCGAACAACGCATGCTCCCATTCGTCCATCCCCGCAATCGTGTCGATATCGTCAAGACAAATGAATTGCCGGTTCTGCAGATCGGCAAGGACCTCGGGACCCGCCTCGAGAAACAAGCCGAGCGGAAGATAGATTGAGCGATCTCCTGTTCGTTCGCTGACCGCCTGCAACAGATGCGTCTTCCCGATCGCGGCAGCACCCCAGATCCAGCAGCCGGGACTGTTAGCTTTGGCGCCGAGTTCAATCAGATAAGCAATCAGCGCTTCGTTTCCGGCCGGCCAGAAGCTGTCAAATACGGCGTGGTCCTGAAGTTGCAGTGGCAATGCCAGCTGGCTCAATTCGTAGGTTCTCCCGCGCTATCGTCGATTGCTTCCGTTGCATGCTCTGCCAGATACTTGTTGTAGGCAAACCTGACCAGCACCGAGAGGATTGCTGCTGCCGGTAGCGCCAGCAGAACACCGAAGAAACCAAACAACTGGCCGCCCGCCGCAATCGAAAAAATCACAATGACGGGATGCAGACCTATGCGGTCACCGACGAGCTTGGGCGTAAGGAAAGATCCCTCGATCATTTGTGCGATTGTGAAAGTCGCTACGACGCCTGCAAGCAACCACAGCGAATTCGGTTCCGTCGCGACGGTCAGACCTGCCAGACAGATACCGAAAACGAAACCGAGATACGGCACGAAGCTGACCAGGCCGGCGACAACACCGATCGCAATCGCGAATTTCAGGCCAACGAGCGTCAGTCCGACAGAGTAAATGATGCCCAGGGCGAGCATCACCAGAATCTGTCCGCGAAGGAACGCGCCCAAAACGTTGTCGGTATCACGGGCCAGGGTGAAGACAGTGTCGCGCTTGCTGGCGGGTACCAGTGCTCCCAGCCGGCGAATGATCGAATCCCAGTCGCGCAATAAATAAAACGTCAGTATCGGAATCAGAAAAAGACTCAATAATGCCGCTGCCAGCGCGCCACCCGATTTGGTCAGGCCCATGAATACCCTGGCTCCCCAGGTGCCAGCCATTTCGCTGTAGCGGGAGAGAAATGCGGCCAGGCCAATATCGGTTCCCGGATCGATGCCTAAAAATTCACTCGCACGCGGTAACCAGACCTGTTCCGCCTGAGCGATGATGCCCGGCAATGCCTGCATCAATGCAGATACCTGCTGCCGTATCAATGGCAAGACCAGCAACACCAACAGGCCGAGGAACAGCAGGGTCAGCAGGAATACGCTGACGACGGCAATCGTGCGGGGAAACCTGATTCGTTGCAGACGATCAGCCAGCGGATCACCGATATAAGCCAGGAGTGCCGCTGCAACGAATGGTGTAAGTACCGGCGCCAACAAGTACAGGAGCCAACCGCTCAGCGCAACGGCGATCAGCCAGTTATAACGGTAGCCGTCTGACATTATTATTCCTTACTGAGTGCCCGGTTGGTCCAGGACCAGACGTAATCGATGCCGCTGATAACGACGGTGACGAGAACGGCGGCGCCGAGCAATGTAATCGTGATCCGATCGGGCCAGCCGAAGCCCGCGCGGCTGATAACGAAGAGTACGAGGAGGAGTTCCAGCGCAGTATTGAGTTTGCTGATGCGGGTCGGTTCACCTTCGACGGGTCGAACGAGGAAATTGTAGGCCATGGCGCCACCGACGATGACAACGTCGCGCAATATGACGATCGTGACAAGCCAGATTGGCAGATGGCCGGTTACACCCAAGGTCACGAACGTGCCGGCGACCAGTAACTTGTCAGCAATGGGATCAAGCAGAGCGCCGGACCTGGAGTGCCAATCGAAGCGCTTGGCAAGATAGCCGTCCAGTCCGTCAGAGAATCCCGCGACGAAAAAAAGCACCAGGGCGATGTCATGGCGGCCGTTCAACATGAGCAGCAGAATCGGCGCAACGAGTGCGATGCGAAACAGTGAGATCGCGTTTGGCAGCCAGTTCAGGGACATGTAATTTTAGTAGTTTCTGATGGGGGCGCGGAACATGAAGTCGAGTGGCCGCGTTGCCGGGAACGGATCGAGCCTCAGGGGCTCGTCGAAATTCTCGACAGGCATGAGAATTTCACTGATTTCGAGCGCCCTGCGCAGCCGCGTCGCGCCACCGCGCAGGGTCACTTCATAACGAACCTCGTCACCGCTGACCGTGTGCACGCCGAAAGTTTCGATCAGGCTCAGATTCGCCAGATAGCGTTGCACCGTGCCATAAGCGCGGACCGAATCGATCCCGGCAATATTCAGGGTGACTGTCTCCACGGGTGCGTTGCCGGAGAACGCGAATTCCGCGGCCAGCGCGTCTGCCAGCAGGTGCACGGCGTTCTCCGGTTCACCTGTCCACTCCTCCTGGACGCCACCGAAGTAAAACGTCCATCGGTTTCTTTGCAGGGCGTTTGCGCGAACCCTTCCGACCAGAATCGAATTGGCTTGATAGCGTTGCGAGGCGAGCAGCAGTTGTTCGCCAAACCCTCCCCAGATATCAGTGAAGCTCACATTTTGCAGGTCTTCAGTGTCCAGCAGCGGAAAAGCGATGGGAATGCCGCGCCTCGATGCCGTTTCCTGAACCCGTTCGCGTAGCAGGCGATCGCGGTCGATAGATCGTGAGTCATCGGTGTCCCGCTCAGGATCATCGGCTGCAACGATTTCGCGCTCGCCCTGACCCCAGTCGACCGCGAGCCATACCAGTGTCAGAGGACGGTCAGCGCCCCACACGGTTTCGCCCGCACGGCGAAGTACGTTCTCGATCGCCTCACCATCGAATGAAATAGAAAGTGTCTCGTCGGCGCCCTGGCGATACTGCAGTACATAACGGGCGGGATTCGGAAATAACTCTTCAAGGAGAGGCGCATCTTCCGAGAGTTCCGATCCGGTCACGCGAACGACGATCTCCCAGAGCCCCCTTGCGTATGCGACAGCTCTGGGGTCTTCCTCCTCCTGATCAAGCATGACCTCCGCGGTATAAAGCGAGGGAATATCGATCGCGAACGAGACATTAGTGGCGAAAGCGAGAATGGAAATCAGGAGCCCAAACCCTAAGCGCCGAACAGTCTCCTTTGTAACTGGCGAATCATCATTCATGAGTGATTTCTTAAGATCCGGGTATTCTGTAAAGATGGTTTCCCCGATGGGGGCCAGGCTCTATTATATCGCCCTCACAGAGAATGCCACTGGTTGATAGCCAAACCCGATGACAAATCCTCTCACCTACAAAGATGCCGGCGTCGATATTGACGCCGGTACCTCGCTTGTCGAACGGATCAAGCCGCTTGTGGCAAAAACCAGCCGAAAAGAGGTCCTGGCCGGGCTCGGCGGCTTTGGCGGGCTGTTCGCCATACCGCCGGATCGATATCGGGAGCCGGTCCTCGTGTCCGGAACCGATGGGGTCGGAACCAAGCTCAAGCTCGCCCAGCAGCTGGCGCGGCATGACACCATCGGTATCGATCTCGTGGCGATGTGTGTCAATGACGTGCTGGTGCAGGGTGCGGAACCCCTGTTCTTTCTCGATTACTTTGCCTGTGGCCGTCTCGATGTCGACGTCGCTGCCGACGTAATTGCCGGCATTGCCGACGGCTGCGAACAGGCTGGCGCCGCACTGATCGGCGGCGAGACCGCAGAAATGCCGGATATGTATCCGGATGGCGAGTACGATCTCGCAGGATTCTGTGTCGGCGCGGTCGATCGAAAGGACCTGATCGACGGTCGCTCAATCCAGGCAGGCGATGCGATCATCGGCATCGCATCCAGCGGACCACATTCGAACGGCTACTCACTCATTCGTCGCGTATTGGAAATAGATAGTGACGCCAGGATTGATGGCCTGCCGCTGGCCGAGCTCCTGCTCGAACCGACAAGAATCTATGTCCGGCCCATACTTGCGCTCATGAAAGAGATATCAATCAAAGGCCTTGCGCATATCACCGGCGGCGGCATCAGCGAAAATCTGCCAAGAGCATTCGCCGACAATTTGAACGCACGGGTGGACATCAACAGCTGGCGGCAGGGACCTGTGTTCGACTGGCTTGCAAAAACCGGGCGGATCGCAACGGATGAAATGCGGCGCACATTCAATTGCGGTGTTGGAATGGTACTCGTCGTCGACAAGTCGAATATCGACATTGCCATCGAAAATCTCGGGAAGTCCGGCGAGAAGGCCTGGCTCATGGGCGAAGTCGTTGCGGGCAGTGGCAAGGTAGAGTTTCGTTGACGGCAGCGGCCATTCTGATTTCGGGCAGCGGAACCAATCTGCAGGCGTTCATCGACTCGGTCGCTGAAGGCGCACTTGAGGTAAATATCGCAGTCGTTGTCAGCAATCGCCCGGATGCATACGGTCTCGTGCGAGCGCGTGACGCCGGCATCGCGACTGAATGTATTCGGAACGAGGATTTCACAGATCGTGAAGCATTTGACGAAGCGCTTGCGCAAACGCTGGACAAATACAATCCCGATCTCGTGATTCTGGCTGGCTTCATGCGCATCCTGACGGGTGCCTTCGTCAAGCACTTCGAAGGCAAAATACTCAATATTCATCCGGCGCTATTGCCGAAGTATCCGGGCCTGAATACGCATCAGCGCGTCATTGATGCCGCCGAAGAATGGCACGGCAGTACTGTTCACTTTGTTACGGAAGAGCTCGATGCCGGGCCGCGGATCCTGCAGGGTCGTGTGCCCGTGCTGGCCGACGATACGGCAAGTCTTCTTTCAGCCCGCGTTCAGGCCGTCGAGCATAGGATCTATCCTCAGGCTGCGGCATTGCTGGCATCGGGCCGGCTGGAATACAGGGACGGTGAGTCATGGCTGGACGGAGCGAGACTCGATGAACCCGTTCAATTCGACGTTGAAAACTGAAATGCGAAAATTGATCACCATTGCATTTGCTGTTTGCCTGTCGGCGCCGGTGCTGGCGCTGAGCCCTTATACGGCGATTTACGAGGGCAAAGTAAGCGGATTTCGCGCTGACACGCATACCTCACTTTCGGCAGATGACTCCGGACGCATGGAATTCCGCTCCGTGGCTAAAGCTCGCGGTATGGCGCGCATGCTGAAACACGATCCGATCGTCGAGTCGTCCCAGTTCGTAGAAATCGACGGCAGGTACAGAGCGATCGAGTACAACTATCTCTTCAACCAGAGCGGCAGTAAGCGAAACGCCTGGATCAAATTCGACCGTGACAAACTCATCGCGAAGAGTCTGTACAAGAAGGCAATCGTCGAGCTCGATATCAATTCCGATCACGTCGATCGCGTTCTGGAGACACTCGTATTTCGCACGGACCTGATGGCCGGCGAAGTTGCAGAAAAATATCCCTACATTGATCGCAATACGCTGCGCGAAGCAGTTTACGAATTGCTCGGCACGGAAACTGTCAAGACAGTGGCAGGAGAATTCGACGCGATCAAATATCGGCGTCAGAGAGTCGGCTCGTCCCGAAGCGCCATCATCTGGTTTGCGCCCGAACTGGAATTCCTGCCGATACAGATGCAACACTTCAATGGTGAAAAGCTGACCGGCACAGCTATTCTTAAATATTACGCTTTGGGTAACGTGACACCGCGTTGACCCTGGTATTTGCCGCCGCGGTCCCGGTAGGACGTTTCACACTCCTCGTCGGATTCCAGGAACAGCATCTGGGCAACACCTTCATTCGCATAGATTTTTGCCGGCAGCGGCGTCGTGTTCGAAAACTCCAGCGTTACGTGACCTTCCCATTCCGGCTCGAGAGGCGTGACATTGACGATGATTCCGCACCTCGCATATGTCGACTTACCGAGGCAGATCGTCAACACACTGCGGGGAATCCTGAAATATTCGACTGTTCGTGCCAACGCGAATGAATTTGGCGGGATAATGCAGACATCATTTTTCTTGTCCACGAAACTCGATTCATCGAATGACTTCGGATCGACCAGCGCGGATTCGATGTTGGTGAAAATCTTGAATTCGTCCGAGCAACGAACGTCGTAACCGTAACTCGATGTGCCGTAGGACACGATTGCCTCGCCGGCATTCTCCCTGACCTGACCGGGCTCGAACGGCTCGATCATCTGATGCTCTTCGGCCATGCGTCGAATCCAGCGGTCGGACTTAATTGACACGCGTACTCCTTCAGGGCGACATTAGTGGTTTCAGCGAGTTGTAAAGCAGTTGGCCGCAAGGCGCGCCTCGCCGGGAATGGTAACCCCTTGCCAAGAGGCGCAACACAGCGGACGACTGCTTCACGACTCGCCCGATGGGAGCCAGCCAAATGATCCAACACGACGTTGCAGCCCTCGACAAGGACTCGCCATTTTCTTCGGACTGCGCCTTGTCTTGAATCATTTGGCTGGCTCTGAATTCATTAATGTCGCCCTGAAGGAGTACTAACTATCCTCGACGACGATTTTCGGGAATGCATGACTGTAGTCCTTGCCCTGGATTGCAAGTAATGCGGCCATGCGTCTCGCCGCCTGCCGGTAGGCTCTGGAATTCGGCCCGTCCGGCTCGGCAATCACGCTCGGCAGGCCGGAGTCGGTTTGCTCCCTGATTTTCAGGTCGAGGGGCAACTGCCCGATCAGATCGACGTCGAAATCTTCTGCCATTTTCTCGCCGCCGCCGTGGCCGAACACCGGTTCCTCGTGGCCACATTCCGAGCAGATGTGCGTGCTCATATTCTCGATGATGCCCAGTATCGGCACGGAGACCTTGCGAAACATCTGCAGGCCCTTGCGCGCATCCAAGAGGGCGATGTCCTGTGGCGTCGTGACGATCACGGCGCCGCTGACAGGAACCTGTTGTGAGAGGGTAAGCTGGATATCGCCGGTACCCGGCGGCATATCGACGATCAGATAGTCAACGTCATCCCATTGCGTCTGGGTCAACAGCTGATTCAACGCACTTGTGACCATCGGACCACGCCACACCATCGGCTGATCCGGGTCGATAAGGAATCCGATCGACATCACCTGCACGCCATGCGCGATGAGAGGCCGCATCGTTTTGCCATCCGCACTGGTCGGGCTCTCGCCGACCAGGCCCATCATTTGCGGCTGACTCGGACCGTAGATATCCGCATCGAGGACGCCTACCGATGCTCCCTCGTCGGCGAGCGCCAGGGCGATATTGGCTGCTGTGGTCGATTTGCCAACGCCGCCCTTGCCGGACGCTATGGCAATGATATTCCTGACGTTAGGCAAAGGCTTGAGATTTCGCTGCACGCCGTGAGCGGTGATCTTGGTGACGACCTTCAATTCCAGATTACCGACCTCGAGCCGGGCTCGGATGCCCTCCTCGAGCTCGGCCTGGATGCCACGGGCCGGAAAGCCAAGCTGCAGCTCGATTTTCGCCGTCGAATCCTTGATTTCAGCCGTGAGTACCCGTCCAAGCGCACCAAGAGGCTTATCGATGCCCGGAATCGGTATCGAGGCGAGAGTCTCCTTGAGATCAGAATTTGCTGACAATGTCACACTTCGCAATTATGTATTAGGTAAAATTTGTGCAAGACACCGCGCTATGCGTGGTATCGGGGCCGCACATTGTAACGGAGCGTTTGGGCGCAACATAGTCGGGTCACGCTATTTCGGCTTGCCTGGGTTCACATTCGCCCTGTGCGTGCTGTGGCATAATCGCCGACAATGGGCCCGGCCGGAATAAGCCGGGTATCTGCTGTCCGCCTGGGCTTGAGCGAAACCGGATTTGACTGCTTTACACCGTCACAGACGAAAATACCCAGCTGCAGGGATGCGGGCCTGTAGTCGCGGTGTTTTGCGTGCGATTGCCGTTGTCAGAACATCGGATTTCCTATCATGAGTCTGCTTGGCGGTTTTCGTGCCGATCAACTGATCAGTCAACTGGCAGCTGAGTCGGATACCTCGTCCCGCACAGCGCAAAAACTGACCGAGCGGCTCAAAGCTATCGGCCCGAAAGTCATTCCCAAAGCTATCGATGCCCTCGCGATGAGCGACAAGAATCACACGATGCTCTTCGTCGACATTCTCGCCAGTCAAGTTTCCGACAAAACGCTCAAATTATACAAAGAGGGCCTTGCCGACGGTGGCGAACGCGTCGTCTCCGGCACCGCGTGGGCGCTATCCAGCAGTAACAACTACAACGCCAATGAATTGCTCAGTTTTTTTGAAGATTCCGAAGTGTCGAAGCCCGCACTTATCGAAGTCCTCAAGATTCACAAGCAGTCCCTGAATGTGCATGACGTACTGCAGCGTGCCTACCAGCTTCAACCAAAAGAGAAATCGGCCCTTTTCGGCATCATCGAAGATATCGTATCCGAGGAGATGGTGCCGGATCTCATTGCCCGCATGGGTGGCAAAGACCCGGTGATGAAGGTCCACCTGATCAACCTGCTGTCAAGATTCAACAGGAGCGAAATCAACCGTGCCCTGGAGATGCAACTCTCGGACACGAACAAATTGGTCCGAGGTGCGGCGCTGAGTGCCCTCGTGAATCGCGAAGGCGATGTCAACATCGGCAAAGTCAGCAAACTGCTCAAAGACCCGGATCTCGATGTGCAAAACAAGGCCGTCGATGTCCTTATCAAGATCAACCACCCGGATACGATCAAGTATCTTGTACCCGCATTGAAAGACGAGTCCGAATACACGAGGCGCTCGGCAGTCGAGGTTCTGAATGAGATCGGTGACATAAACTCGGTCAAGGACCTGTTGGGCGCGCTCAAGGATGATGACTGGTGGGTGCGCGCGAGAGCCGGCGACGCGCTCGCCGAGATCGGTGGGCCGAAAGTGGTCAATTCCGTGCTTCAGCTCATCCAGGACAAAGACGAGGAAATTCGCCGCAGCGCGATTGAAATCATCAATGCCACAAAGGACGAGACTGCGGTCGATCACCTGATCAGAGCGACTGAGGACAAGGACTGGTGGGTCAGGGAACGAGCCGTTGATGCTTTGGCACAGATCGGCGACAAGAAAGCCGTGCCGACACTGGTCGCCATGCTGGGACAGAATGCCAAGACCGACACGATCGTCGTTCGCGCGCTCGGCGTACTGGGTGGCCCCAAGGAAATCTCCAAGCTCGTACCATTGCTAAAACGTCCGGAACGGGAGGTTCAGGTCGAAGCGATCAAGGCCATTTCGCACCTCGCCGATGAAAAGCGTGCCGAGACCGTTCGCGGCGTATTGCGGCAAATCAAGCAATCCGATGACCCGACGATCATCAACAGCGCGGATATGGCGATAAAGGAAATCGATGCCAAGTTCTCGGCAACTGTTATGGAAGAGAATGTTCGTGCGGAGAAAATGCAGGAGCATACCAAGACCTTGCTTATCGACGACGAAGACCTCAGCAAGCTCATGGCTGCCGAGGCGGAAGCGAAAAAGGAAGCAACGGCCGAAGCAATACCGTTCCTGGATGTTTCTAAACTGGAACCCGGTACGGTCATCGACGGCCGTTACAAGTACATCGAGAAGATTGGCAAGGGCGCTTTTGGCACGGTATTGTTGATGCAGGATCAGGTCGTCGAGGAGCGGCTGATTTTGAAATTTTTGAACCCGAATGTTTCATCCGACGAAGAGATGATGAAGCGCTTCGTTCACGAGCTGCGTTATTCACGCATGATCACGCACAAGAATGTCATTCGTATTTACGACTTCCTGCATCTGCAGGGTGCTTATGCGATCTCGATGGAATACTTCCCGTCGCACACGCTGAGTGGAGAAATTCCAGATAGCAATCCAATGGATTTCAAGAAAGCGCTCGGCTTTTCTTATGACATCGCGACCGGTATGGCAGTCGCCCACCAGGCAGGCGTCATTCACCGCGACCTGAAGCCTGCCAACATCCTCGTCAACGACGACGGCTTGCTCAAGATCGTGGACTTCGGCGTCGCGGCGGCCGCAAGCAGCGGCGACACTCAGCTGACCAAGACCGGCTACGTCATCGGCTCGCCCAAATACATGGCGCCGGAGCAGATCCTTGGCAAGAAAGTCGACGAGACTGCCGATATATATAGTGTCGGCGTCATCATGTACGAAATGGTAACCGGCATACCGCCATACAGCCGCGGTGACCACATGTCGGTCATGTACCAGCACGTCCAGGGCAAGGCAAAGCTCTGTCAGGAAGTGAATCCGGAGGTTCCGGACGACTATGCCGGTGTGATCGCCAAGTCGATGTCGGTCGACAAAACCAAGCGATTTCGCACCATGGACGAATTGATCGACGCTCTGACCGGCGTTTCATTGTAAAAACTGTGCGGCACCTCACTGGTGCCCGGCACTGATTCATCCTAGGATACGGCCAATTAGTCATAATATGGCTGACGACTGGGTGCTATATCTGTGAATTCCTATGCCACGTATTGACTCATTTCTGAAGCTGGGCCTGGCCCAGGGCTGTTCTGACGTTCATCTGTCGGTCGGCGTTCCGCCGATGCTGCGCATGAACGGTGACCTGATGCCGATCAAATTCCGCGAACTCTCGGACACGGAACTCGAGAGCTATGTCATGGAAATCCTGAGCGACTCCCAGAAGGAATACTTCTATACGGGCAAGGACCTCGATTTTTCCTATGTCAGCGAAGAAGGCGGGCGATTCCGCGTCAATCTGTTTCGCAAAGACACCGGCGTCGGGGCGGTATTCCGATACATCCCGAACGAGGTGCCGACGCTGGAAGGCCTGGACATGCCACCCGTAATCCGCGATTTCTGCGATTTTCACCAGGGAATGGTGCTGGTTACAGGTTCGACCGGGACCGGAAAGTCGACCACGCTCGCTGCCATGATCGATCATCTCAACAAGACCCGTAACCTGAACATCATCAGCCTCGAGGATCCAATCGAGTTTGTGCACCCGAGCAAGAACAGCCAGGTGATCCAGCGCGAACTGGGTACACACCTGAAGAGCTTCGCCTCCGGCGTGCGCTCCGCGATGCGCGAAGATCCGGACGTCATACTCGTCGGCGAGCTCAGGGATGCCGAGACGATTTCGATGGCGATGACAGCTGCGGAAACGGGTCACCTGGTTCTGGGCACATTGCACACCACCGGTGCGGTCAAGACAATCGATCGAATCGTTGATGCCTTGCCCGGCGAACTGCGGGAACAGACCAAAAGCTTCCTGTCACAGAGCCTCAAAGCGGTAGTGACACAGGTCTTGGTCAAGACGCCGGACGGACACGGACGAAAAGCGATCCTCGAGATTCTCGTCAACAATCGCGCGATCTCGAAGTTGATCATGAACGATCAGTCTCATCAGATACCGGGACAATTACAGACAGGCAAGGATCTCGGCATGCAACTGATGGACATGGCGCTACTCGATGCAATCGAGGCCAAGCAAATTGATCCCGACGACGCTTACCGTTTAGCCAACGAGAAGAAAAGATTCCAGCGCTTTGTGACCGATACCAGCCTGGTACCCATTATGGAAACAGATAATACCGGCAGCAACAGCGTCATTCTCGAAACGGACGGGACCCTGGAACGTTGAGCAAGATCGACCAATATCTGAAAGACGCCCTGGTCAAGGAGAGCTCGGACTTGCATTTCATTTCCGGCGACCCGCCACGCGTACGTATCCACGGTTCGCTTGGCACGCTTAGCGACGAGACGCTAACAATCGATTTCGTAAGGAATGCATGTACGAAATCATGTCAGGAACGACGCAGAAGGACTTCGAACGGGACGATGCTGCGGACTTCGCCTATGAAATTCCGGACGTTTCGCGGTTCCGTGTCAACGTCATGCGACACCTCAACGGCATCGGTGCCGTGTTTCGGGCGATACCATCCAAGGCGTTGACGCTCGACGAGCTCGATATGCCTGCGGCCGTAAGAGATCTGTGCAAGCAAACCTCGGGCATGATTCTGGTCACAGGCAAGACCGGATCCGGAAAGTCGACCACCCTGGCCTCCATGATCGACGCGATCAACAAGCGCCTGAAAGGCCATATTCTGACGATCGAGGATCCGATCGAATTCGTGCACACGCGGCAGGGCTGCCTTATCAGTCAGCGTGAAGTCGGCCTCCATAGCGACTCGTTTGCCGATGCATTGCACTCGTCCTTGCGTGAAGACCCCGACGTCATTCTCGTTGGCGAGCTGCGTGACCTCGAGACCATCAGCGTGGCAATCACGGCTGCCGAGATGGGTATTCTGGTCATGGGAACCCTGCACACTAATGGCGCGGCCCAAACCGTGGACAGGATGGTCAATACATTCCCGTCCGACAAGCAAAGTCATATCCGCACGATGTTATCGACGTCATTGCGCGGCGTCATATCGCAGCAATTGCTACCCACCAAGCACAAGCCGGGACGAATCGCCGCTCTCGAAATCCTGATCAACACCTCGGCGGTGGCGAATCTGATCCGTCAGGGCAAACTCGACCAGCTCGAGACCACGATGCAGGCCGGCAAACAGTCCGGCATGCAGACAATGGACTCTGCACTGATGGATCTTGTGGAGAGAAAATGGGTGGCCGGCAAAGAAGCCTATCAGCAGGCAAATAACAAGTCGCTTTTCCAGAAAGTCCGGGACGAAACCTGAGCAATTTGCGCTAACGCACCCGGCCCTCTTATTCCAACCATTTAAATCAGGCCGTGGCATAATCGCCGCCTTATGAGCGACGCAGTCCGAAATATTTTTGTCAGCAGTGCCCTGCCCTATGCCAATGGGTCCATCCACATGGGCCATCTGGTCGAGTATCTGCAATCGGATATCTGGGCCCGATTCCAGAAGCAGCGCGGGCACAATTGCACCTACGTCTGCGCCGCCGATGCGCATGGCACGCCGATCATGATCAAGGCGAGGCAGGAGGGAACTACGCCAGAGGAATTGATCGAACGGGTGTCGGCGGAACAACACGAGGATCTAAAGGCCTTCGACGTCGCATTCGATAATTTCCATACAACGCATTCCGACGAAAACGAACAAATAACCTGCCAGATGTACATAGCGCTGCGCGAGGCTGGCTACATCTACACAAAAACGATCGAACAGGCTTATGACGACACTGAGAAGATGTTTCTGCCGGATCGTTTCGTGCGCGGCACCTGCCCGCGTTGCAAGAGCGAAGACCAGTATGGTGACGCCTGCGAAATCTGCGGTGCTACCTACACGCCGGCCGATCTAATCGATCCGGTTTCCGTGCTGTCGGAGACCAGGCCGATTTGGAAAGAATCAGAGCATTATTTTTTTAGGTTGAGCGAATTTGGCGAGAAACTCCGCGCTTGGATGAAAACAGCCGACTTGCATCAGAATATTACGAGCAAGCTCGAGGAATGGTTCGATGCGGGACTGAAGGACTGGGACATTTCCCGAGATGCGCCTTACTTCGGATTCAAGATTCCCGGCACCGAGGACAAGTACTTTTATGTCTGGCTCGATGCGCCGATTGGCTATCTTGCGAGTTTTCTGCAGCTCTGTAACCGGCGTGATGATCTCGATTTCGATGCCTACTGGAAGGCCGGCAGTGATATGGAGGCCTATCACTTTATCGGCAAGGACATCGTCTACTTTCACACGCTTTTTTGGCCAGCCGTGCTCGAGGGCTCCGGTTTTCGTCAACCCACCAGCGTGTTCGCCCATGGATTCCTGACCGTCAATGGCAGGAAAATGTCGAAGTCCCGGGGCACATTCATCAAAGCCAGGACCTATCTGGACAATCTGAACCCTAATTATCTTCGCTACTACTATGCTGCCAAGCTTGGCCCGAGCATGGATGACATCGACATGAATCTGGACGATTTTGTCGCGCGCGTGAATTCGGACATGATCGGCAAACTCGTCAATATCGCCAGCCGCTGTGCAGGCTTCATCACCAAGCGATTTGATGGCCAGTTGTCCGGTTCCCTCGAAGATCCCGAATTGTTCGCAGAATTCAGTTCTGCGTCCGACAGAATCGCGGAACATTTCGAGGCACGCGAATATTCCAAAGCGATGCGCGAGGTTATGGCACTTGCCGACAAGGCGAATCAGTACATCGAGCAAAAGAAACCCTGGGCCATGATAAAGGACGAGAGTCAGTCGGCGGGTGCCCAGCATGTTTGCACACAGGGCCTGAACATGTTCCGCACGCTGATGGTCTATCTCACACCTGTCCTCCCGGACATTGCCGGCCAGGTACAGAAGCTCTTCAACGAAGGACCGTGGAACTGGCAGGCTGCCTCGGTGCCTCAGCTGGATCACACAATCTCGACATACGAACCCCTATTAACTCGCATTGAAGAAAAGCAGGTTAAGCGAATGGTTGAACAATCAAAAGAATCGGGCACCGAAAACTATGGCGACCCGCAATCATCAAGTATTACGATCGACGAGTTTGCCAAAGTCGATATGCGTATCGCCAGGATCGAGAAAGCGGAGCACGTTGACGGCGCCGACAAGCTTCTCAAGCTCACTCTCGATCTGGGCGGCGAAACTCGCAGTGTATTCGCCGGCATCAAGTCCGCGTATGAAGCGGAGTCACTCGAGGGCCGGCTCGTCATCGCAGTCGCGAACCTCGAGGCCAGAAAAATGCGTTTCGGCGTATCCGAAGGTATGGTCCTGGCGGCAGGGCCGGGTGGCGAAAACATATTCCTGCTTTCCCCGGATGCGGGCGCCGAACCAGGCATGCGGGTGAAATAGCGAGATAGCCGTGTCTGATCTGATCCTCATCCTGGTAGGAACGGTCCTTGTCAATAATTTCGTCCTGGTCCGCTTCCTGGGCCTGTGCCCGTTCATGGGCGTATCGCGAAATCTCGAAGCGGCGGTCGGCATGTCGCTGGCAACTGCTTTTGTGCTGACATTATCGTCAGCAGTCAGTTATTTGCTTCACCAGTATGTCCTCGTGCCGCTGGATCTCCAGTACCTCCGAACTATCAGCTTTATTCTGGTCATTGCGGTGAGCGTGCAGTTCACCGAGATCATGGTCAGGCGACTGAGCCCTCTGCTCGATCAGGTGCTCGGCATATTCATACCGCTGATCGCAACGAACTGTGCGGTCCTGGGCGTCGCCCTTCTCAATGTTCAGCAAGCCAAGGGTTTCGTGCAGTCGGTATTTTTCGGCTTCGGTGCGGCGATGGGGTTCGCATTGGTCATCGTATTGTTCGCCGCGATACGCGAACGTCTCGACGCCGCCGATATTCCACGCCCGTTTCGCGGCATGGCGATCGCGTTGATGACGGCGGGCATGATGTCGCTGGCATTCATGGGTTTTTCCGGAATGGCGCGGCCCTGAGAGACATCAAGCATCATGTTGATCGCCGTTATCACCATAAGCGGAATCGCTCTCATCGCGGGCATCCTGTTGAGCATGGCATCACGGCAGCTGCCGCCGAATGACGACGATCTCGTTGCCAAAGTGAACGATCTGTTACCGCAGACGCAATGCGCTCAATGCGGCTTTCCGGGATGCCGGCCGTATGCGGCCGCGATCGTTCACGAGGCGGCTGAAATCAACCTGTGTCCGCCGGGGGGCGAGGACACGGTGCGACGCCTCGCGGATCTGTTGGGCAGGGAGCTTGTCCCACTCGCGGAGACGCCCCAATCCAGAATGCAGGAATCGGTTGCGATCATAGATGAAACGCTGTGTATCGGCTGCATGCATTGCCGGAACGTCTGCCCGGTAGATGCAATCGTCGGTGCGCAGCAATTCATGCATACAATTCTCGCGGACGAATGTACCGGCTGCGAGTTATGCCTGCCGCCCTGTCCCGTTGATTGCATTGCGATGAGGCCTGCCGCATGAGCGCGCCTACCTTCGATCTGGGCACCGTACACGGCGGCCTTCGCCTGCCCATCCTCAAGGACGAATCGACAGCGCAAGTCATACAACACGTTCCCGTGCCAGCTCAACTCGTGCTGCCACTGGCGCAACATGCGGGCGAGCCGGCGCACCCGGTAGTGGGCATTGGAGAGCGGGTACTGAAAGGTCAGCTTATCGCTGATGCCGACGGAATTATCAGCGCACCCGTGCATGCTTCGTCGTCCGGCAAAGTCGTTGCGATCGAGCAATGGCCGGTCTCGAGGCGTCTCGGCGAGAATGCCCCTTGTATCGTTATCGAATGTGATGGCGTCGACCAGGCTGTGCCTCTGTCGGAAGAAATTTTGCCTTTCGAAAAACAGAGCCCGGATACACTGTTTCAGAAAATTCTGTACGGGGGAATCGTAGGACTTGGTGGCGCTGTCTTTCCAACAGCTCACAAATTGATGGAGGCGACGACGGAGTCCCTCGAGCACCTGATAATCAATGGCGTCGAATGTGAGTCGTATATCAGCTGCGACGACATGCTGATGCGCGAGCGGGCGATGGCCGTCGTTGTTGGTGCACAGATATTGCTGCATTGCTTGCGGCTGAACAATTGTTATATTGCAGTCGAAAGCGACAAGCCAGAGGCAATCCACACACTCTCAGACGCGCTCACCGAGGTTCAGGACGAGCGGATCATAATCAAACAAATACCAACCATCTATCCATCCGGCGCCGAAGACCAGGTTGTTCAGCTCGTTACGCGAAAGGAAGTGCCTACAAACGGACTGCCGACCGACGTTGGCTGTCTCGTGCAGAATGTTGGAACCGCCGCGGCAGTTTATGATTGGATTGTCAAAGGGGAGCCGCTCATCTCGCGCGTAACCACCGTGACCGGTGACGGCGTGCACGCGCCGATGAACGTGAAAGCGAGAATCGGCACGACAGTCGCCGACGTCGTTAATTTCATTGGCGGCTACAACGAACGGGCGAAACTCCTGATCATCGGTGGGCCAATGACGGGACGATCGGTGACAACGGATCGTGTTCCGCTGGTCAAGGCGACGAACTGTATTCTCGCGCTATCCGAAACGCCCCCTGTCGGCACAGAGAAACCCTGTATCCGCTGTGGTGACTGCGCACAAGTCTGTCCGGTCAGTTTGCTGCCGCAGCAACTTTACTGGTATGCCTGCGCGGACAACGAAGCCAAGTTGCGCTCATATGGGCTGACGGACTGTATCGAGTGCGGGTGTTGCGACCTCGTGTGTCCCAGCCATATTCCATTGACTGCCGATTTCCGAATCGCCAAGTTGAGAATGCGTGAGCTGGCCGACGAAAAAGCCAGGGCGGCACGTGCGAAACAACGCTTCGAATCGCGTACCGTTCGCCTGGAGCGCGAACAACTGCTGCGGGCACAGGAACTGATGACGCAAAAAGAAGAGGTGAAAAAAGCTGGGCCGAAAGCCATAGAAGAAATCATCGAGCGGTCGAAGCAAAAAGACGACGCAGACAAGGACGAACAATAAGGTGGAATTCGAACGTCACGACGCGCCTTTCCTGGCGCCCAAGACAGATGTCGCCTCGATCATGCGTCAGGTGCTTTACGCACTGATTCCGGCGTTGGCCGCACATGTCTGGTTTTTCGGGCCAGGAATACTGTTTAACCTCATCGTCGCTTCATTGTTCTGCCTCGGTGGTGAAGCGGTCATGATGAGAATTCGTCGCCGCCCGATAAAAGCGGCATTGAGCGACTACAGCGCCGTTGTCACCGCAGCGATCATCGTCTTTGCGCTGCCATCCTTGACCCCCTGGTGGGTAACGGCCACGGCGTCGTTGTTTGGCATTATCGTAGCGAAGCACCTTTACGGGGGAATCGGTTTCAACATCTTTAATCCGGCGATGGCCGGTTACGTCGTCGTGCTGGTCGCTTTTCCAATGCACCTGAACCTCTGGACTGCACCGCGCATGGGAGATATCGATTACCAGTATCCGACGATCATCGAGACTATTCGATATACGCTGACCGGCGTGTTGCCCCTCGACCTCGGATTCGACGCGGTGAGCCGCGCGACGCCGCTCGATCAGATGAAAACGGGCCTGCACAACATGCAGACATTTGACGAGATACACAACAATCCGATGATGGGCTCCTTCGGCGGCCGCGGCTGGGAGTGGGTGTCAAATTTCCTCGCTTTGGGCGGTATCTGGCTGATGCTGAAGAGAATCATCCGCTGGCAAATTCCACTGGGCGTAATAGCCGGCCTGCTGGTCCCCTCCGCATTCATGTACTGGGCCGATCCGGGCGTGCACGCGAGTCCGGGTTTCTATTTGTTCAGCGGCGGTACGATGTTGTGTGCTTTCTTTGTCGCGACCGATCCGGTTTCAGCGGCGACCAGTCCACGGGGGCGGTTCATCTACGGTGCTGGCATCGGCTTTTTGATTTACGCGATTCGTCGCTGGGGCAGTTATGCCGACGGCGTGGCCTTCTCTGTCCTGCTCATGAACATGGCAGTACCGGCGATTGATTATCTGACCAAGCCGCGCATCGTTGGTCACAGGAAATTTGAAAAGTGGCATCACAAGTCAAGGACGTAGACGGCAAGCCCGTCTGGAGCGCCGGGCTCATCCTGGCTGTCATTGCGGCTGTCTGCACAGCTCTGGTTGCGCTGACATTCAGCGTCACCAAAGCCCGCATCGCGGCCAACGAGCAAGCGTGGCTGGAACAGAGCCTGAAACCGGCGCTTGCCGGAGTCGAATACGACAACAATCTGACGGAATCCATCCTGACCATCGGACTGCCCCACCAATTGCCAGGTAATGAGGCTGTCATCGTTTATCGCGCACGTTACGAGGATCAGCCGGTCGCGGCATTATTTGTGGTGACAGCGGTCGATGGATTCTCCGGACCGATCAGGCTGCTTGTCGGCATCGACAGCGACGGCTTCGTCACTGCCGCGCGCGTGCTCAGGCATAGGGAAACGCCGGGACTCGGCGACTTCATCGATTCATCAAAGTCAGACTGGATCGATCAGTTCGAAAGAAAATCGCTGTCCGCACCCGACGTCCTGCAATGGTCTCTGGCACGTGATGGCGGCGAGTTCGACCAGGTAACGGGCGCATCAATAACGTCGCGCGCGGTCGTTAAGGCGATCAAAGAGACGTTGCTATACTTTGAGGCCAATCGAGAGACGATTTTGCAAGAGTAATGAGCACGAACAGCATGCAATCTATTCGCAAGGCGCTCTGGGACGAGAACCCGGGCCTGGTCCAGTTGCTGGGCCTTTGCCCTCTGCTCGCAGTAACTTCGACATTCGTCAATGGTCTGGGGCTCGGCGTGGCAACCATCGTCGTCCTGACTTTCTCCAATACGCTTGTTTCCGCGACGCGGAGGTGGTTACGCGCCGAGATTCGAATTCCGATCTATGTATTGATCATCGCCTCTCTTGTCACCTGCATCGAATTGCTGTTCAAGGCCTACTTTCCGGCGCTTGATCGTTCGCTCGGCATATTCGTCCCGCTGATCGTGACGAATTGCGCAATTGTGGCCCGCGCAGAGACTTTTGCATCCAGAAATCCTGTGATGCCCTCGATCATCGACGGCATTGGCATGGGCTCAGGATTTGCATTGCTGCTTTGCGTGATTGGCGCTTTCCGGGAACTGGTCGGTCACGGCACCGTATTGTCCCGGCTCGATATGTTGTTTGGCGGCGAAGCCATGGGCGGGCTGGTGATTCTGGATAGCCCATTCCTGCTTGCCATATTGCCGCCCGGCGCGTTCTTCAGCCTCGCGCTGGCAGTTGCCGCGAAGAAAGTGATTGACCGACGCCGGCAGCGCGCCGCCGGCTTCCGCCTGTCCATCTGATACCGTCCGTGAATCGGGACAAACGGACAGATATCTATAAGCGTCTCCGGGCCAATGACCCAGATCCGGATACCGAGCTCAAGTACGAGAGCCCGTTCGAGTTACTCGTCGCCGTCGTTCTCTCGGCGCAGGCGACGGACATCGGCGTCAACAAGGCGACCACAAAACTGTTCCCCGACGCAAACACGCCCGAGACAATATTTGCTCTCGGCGAGGCCGGGCTGAAACCCTATATTAAGAGTATCGGCCTGTACAACAGCAAAGCGGAAAACATCATCAAGACCTGTCGCATCATTCTCGACCGCCATGACGGCGAGGTACCGAAGACACGTGAAGAATTGGAAGCATTGCCCGGTGTCGGCCGAAAGACCGCCAGTGTCATTTTGAATACCGCATTCGGTGAACCGACGATTGCGGTCGATACTCACATTTTTCGAGTTGCGAATCGCACCGGTCTTGCGGAAGGTAAGACGCCGCTAGCAGTTGAGAAACGACTTACCAGATTGACACCTGAAGAATTTCGAAAGAATGCCCATCACTGGCTGATTCTGCATGGACGCTACATTTGCAAGGCGCGCAAACCTGTTTGCGGCGACTGCATCATCGTCGATCTTTGCGAATATCGTAAGAAAGAATTGCCGAAATGATCTTCCCGCAAGACAGAACAGAACTGCGGCGCATGTATGCCGAGTCATGGCGCAAGAGACAAAACGCCGAAGTCCTGTCGCCGCTCGAAGCCCAGATTGCAGATGTCCTCGAGGATCACCCGGAATACCAGTCGGCCCTGGGTGAGGAAGGCATCGAGGAATCCTTCGCGCCGGCGCAGGGCAAAACCAATCCATTCCTGCACATGGGACTGCATCTGGCTATCCGAGACCAGGTCGCGACGAATAGGCCGACGGGTATTTTATCTATATATCAGCTGCTTATCACTAAATACTCGAATTCCCACGAAGCAGAGCATCGCATGCTCGATTGCCTGGCAGAAGCACTCTGGGAAGCGCAGAATCAGAATGCGCCGCCAGACGAAAAAAAATATCTCGAGCGGCTCCGAAAAATCGCCTGAGTACTGCTCCTGTAATAAGGTCAGAAGAATGAAGGTCTAATTCAGGGCAAATGACTACGGCAGACCCACAATACCCGGTTTCAGGCGCAGGCTTAGGTCTGCGCCGTGGCCTGATGGACAAGCTCATGGCGGATCCGCCGGATGATATCGACTTCATGGAAGTTGCGCCGGAGAACTGGATAAACGTCGGCGGCAAACTGGGCAACAAATTTCGATTCTTCACAGAGCGCTACCCTTTTCTGATTCATGGCCTTTCTTTGAGTATCGGGTCCCCTGCCCCGCTGAATGAGTCGCTGCTGCAAGACGTCAAAGCATTCATGGACGAGCACAATATCCACTTCTATTCGGAGCACCTGAGCTATTGTGGTGACGACGGGCAGTTATATGACCTGATGCCGATTCCATTCACCGATGACGCCGTGCATTTTGTTGCCGACCGCATCAGGCGCGCTCAGGACATTCTCGAAAGACGCATGGCGATAGAGAATGTCTCTTACTATGCACCAAGCGATTCGTCCCTGAACGAACAACAGTTCGTCAATGCGATACTCGAAGAAGCCGACTGCGATCTGTTGCTCGATATCAATAACATTGTCGTCAACAGCATCAACCACAAATACGATGCGAAGGAATTCATGCTGGCGATGCCGGGGGAAAGAATCAGTTACTTCCATCTCGCCGGTCACTTTGTCGAAGACGAGGATCTGCGCATCGATACGCATGGCCAGCCTGTAGGCGATGCGGCCTGGCAACTACTTGCCGATGCCTACGCACATTTCGGCCCCGTGCCGACATTGCTCGAACGTGATTTCAATTTCCCACCGATCGAAGAACTGCTTGGGGAAGTCCGGCGCATCAAATCCCTGCAGCAGGAGTCTGCCAGTGGCTAAGCTGCCTGACTTCCAGCGCAAGCAGTACGAGTTCGCGGCACATATTCGTGACCCCGAGCATAACGCTGCGCCTCCCGGCATCGAAGACCGCAGAATGGCCATCTACCGGGACCTGTTCTTCAACAATCTCAGGAACCTGCTCGGCAGTACGTTCCCCGTATTGAGGAAACTCAGCGGCAAGGAACGCTGGGCTAAACTGATTCGCGAGTTCATGGCCAGGCACGAGTCGCAGACACCCTACTTTCTCGAGATCCCGAAGGAATTCCTGGCCTTTCTGGAAAACGAACACGAGTCAGGCACGGATGATTTCCCGTTTCTGCTCGAGCTGGCGCATTACGAATGGGTGGAACTCGCACTGTCTGTTTCAACGGACAGCAACGATATGACAACGGTCGATCCGGACGGTGACCTGCTAGCCGGCGTTCCTGTGATGTCGATGCTTGCCTGGCCACTCGCCTACCAGTTCCCGGTTCACCGCATTTCTCACGAGTTTCAGCCGCAGGAGCCCGGCGAACAGCCGACTTATCTGGCGATTCACAGAAGCCCGGACAATGAGATCAGCTTCATGGAGCTGAATGCGGTGACGGCAGGCTTACTCGACAAGATTTCGAACAATTCCGGGCAAAAAACAGGGCGCGAGCTTCTTGTCGGCATGACCGACGAGATCAATTTCAATCCCGATGCGCTCGTCGCTCACGGTGCCGAGGCACTGGCTGAATTGCGAGCTTCTGACATTCTGCTCGGCACACTTACTGGAGCATAAGATGACAAAATATCTGAGCCAGCTGCAAGGCTGGATGGACATGACCCGCAAGCTTGATTTTCTCGGGCCGCTCGCATTGCGTTTGTATCTGGTCCCGGTGTTCTGGGTTGCGGGTACGAACAAACTTGGTGGTATGGACAATGTCATTAACTGGTTCGGCAATCCCGACTGGGGACTCGGCCTGCCGTTCCCTGCGTTGATGGCCTGGCTCGCGGTCAGCACGGAAGTCATGGGTGCAATAGCCCTGCTGTTCGGCCTTGCCACACGCTGGTTCTGCATTCCGCTGATGATCCAGATGATTGTTGCAGCAACGAAAGTGCATTGGCACAACGGCTGGCAGGCGGTCGCGGATCCCATGAGCCCGTTCGCAAGCGCCGATATCGACGGCGCCATGCAGCGTCTCGACAAAGCCAAAGACCTGTTGCGAGAGAACGGCAACTATGAATGGCTAACGGAGACCGGCAATTTCATCATCTCTAACAACGGCATCGAGTGGGCGGTTACCTACTTCGTGATGCTGCTGGCCCTGTTCTTTACCGGCGCAGGCAAACTCAGCCTGGACCACGCGGTATCCAGATATTTGCTAAAACAATAAAAGAGTAACGGCCTTACCCGGGCCCTGGGGGCAAAAAATGAAAGAGTCGTTCATCGTTGCGCTGAACGTCGTTCAGACGCTGTCCGCAATTCTGGTTTTCATTATCGGTATCGGCATTCTCGCGGTCGCCGTCATGTACGTCGTCGACAGGATGCAGACCCATAGCGCGATTCGGAGAAATTTTCCGGTCATCGGTCGGTTTCGCTACGCCTTCGAGAACCTGGGCGAGTACTTTCGACAGTACTTCTTCGCCCAGGACCGGGAGGAGATGCCGTTTAATCGCGCCCAGCGATCCTGGGTGTATCGCGCCGCCAAGGGCATCGATAATACCGTCGCTTTCGGCAGTACACGCGATCTGCGCATCGTCGGCACGGCAATTTTCGTCAACTGCCCCTACCCCGTGCTCGAGACAGACGTCGCGCCGACGTCGGCACTGGAAATCGGGCCATACTGCAAGAATCCGTATGTCACGGACTCATTGATCAACGTGTCGGCGATGAGCTTTGGCGCCATCTCCAAACCCGCCGTACTTGCCTTATCGAACGGCTCCCGGATGGCCGGCAACTGGATGAATACCGGCGAAGGCGGATTATCGCCCCATCACCTCGAGGGCGGCGCAGACATCGTTTTCCAGATGGGTACTGCGAAATACGGCGTCCGCGACGAAGACGGCAAGCTCAGTGACGACAAGCTCAAAGAGATTGCGGCGCACGATCAGGTCAAGATGATCGAGGTGAAACTCAGCCAGGGCGCCAAACCCGGTAAAGGCGGCATCCTGCCCGGCGGCAAGGTCACGGCGGAGATCGCAAAGATCAGGGGCATTCCCGAGGGCGAGGATTCGATCAGCCCCAATCGTCATCCCGATATCGACAATGCGGAAGATCTCCTCAACATGATCAACCATATTCGCGATGTCACTGGCCTGCCAGTCGGCTTCAAGAGCGTGATCGGCGCCTATGGATGGCTCGAGGAGCTGTTCGATCTTGTTCACAAGCGGGGCATCGAAAGTGCCCCGGATTTTATTACGGTCGATAGCGGAGACGGTGGTACCGGCGCCGCGCCGATGAGCCTGATGGATTCCGTCGGACTGCCAATCAGGGAGAGCCTGCCATTGGTCGTCGACATGCTGAACCGTTATGGTCTCAAGGAAAGAATCCGGGTCATTGCAAGCGGCAAGTTGATCACGCCGGCAGAAGCCGCAGCCGCACTTTGCATTGGCGCCGACTTCATCAATACCGCAAGAGGTTTTATGTTCGCACTCGGCTGCATTCAGGCTCTGCAGTGCAACAAGAATACCTGTCCGACGGGAATTACGACGCACGACAAGAAACTGCAACGTGGGCTCGTGCCCGAAGACAAGGCGGAACGCGTCAAACAGTATTCTTTAAACATGCGCAAGGAAATCGGCATCATCGCGCATTCCTGCGGCGTGCCGGAACCACGCGGACTGCGGCGATTCCATTGCCGAATCGTGCAGGACGACGGCCGCTCCGTCCCGTTGAATGAAATCTATCCGGATGTCGAGCCCAGAAAAGTCGCCTAAAAGGCTTCCTCCGACATCGCCATGATGACTTCGCTTCCGGAGATGGCCGCCTGACAATACGAGGAAGAACGAGGCAGTATGTGCGCGGCATAGAAGTTCGCCGTCATTATTTTTGCCTGCAGGAAAGCTGAATCCGATTCTCCGGCAGCGAGCTTCTTTGCCGCCGCTAGCGCTGCTCGCGCCATCTGCCAGCCGCCCGCGACCGTTCCGGCCAGCATCAGAAGATTGACAGACGTGGCGCCCGGTGCATTCTGATCACTCATCGCATTAGCAAGCAGGTAATTCACCGCCGTGGCCAGATTGACGACACCGCTGGATAGCGCCTGCCGTAACGCCGAAAGCTCATCGACGGCGGCCAGGTCCTGGTCCAATGAGCGCATCTCGTCGATCCACTCGTTCACTGCCTTGCCCTCATCGAACAGGATTTTCCGGCCAACCAGGTCGTTCGCCTGAATACCTGTCGTTCCTTCGTAGATGGGCAGTATTCGCGCATCCCGCATGTGCTGGGCGGCGCCGGTTTCTTCGACGAATCCCATGCCGCCGTGAACCTGAACGCCGAGCGATGTCAGTTCCTGTGCCACTTCGGTCATCCAGCCTTTGACGACCGGTGTCAGTAATGCGGCTCGCGCCGCTGCGGCAACCCTCTCGTCCGGGTCCCCACTATGATGACTCGTATCGACTACTGCGGCCGTTGTATAAGCAACAGCTCGCATTCCTTCGATCAAGGATTTCATTGTGAGTAACATGCGGCGAACGTCGGGATGATGGATGATCGTAACGCGTTCTTTCTCGCCTGGCGCCTCACCCTGGACTCTTTCCTTGGCAAAGGAACTCGCCAGTTGGTAGGCACGTTCGCTGATCGCCAGACCCTGGATGCCCACATTCAATCGGGCATGGTTCATCATCGTGAACATGCCGGCCAGACCCCGGTTTTCCTCGCCAACAAGATAGCCAATGGCGCCGTCCCCATCGCCAAACGTCATGACGCAGGTCGGGCTGGCATGAATACCGAGCTTGCGCTCGACCGATGTACAGTAAACGTCGTTGCGGCCGCCGATGCTGCCATCGTCATTGACGAGATATTTTGGCACCAGGAATAGAGATATCCCTCTCACACCATCCGGCGCACCCTGTATTCGGGCAAGTACCAGGTGCACGACGTTTTCCGAGAACTCCTGATCGCCCCAGGTAATAAATATTTTTGTCCCCGTAATTCTGTAGTGATCAGCATTGGGAACCGCCCTGGTTTTCACTGCTGCCAGATCAGAGCCGGCCTGCGGCTCGGACAGGTTCATCGTGCCAGTCCAGGTGCCGCTGATCATTTTTTCCAGATAAGTCTGCTTGAGTTCCTCACTGGCGTGCGCATCGATAGCTGCGATCGCACCACTGGTCAGCAGGGGACAAAGAGAAAATGCGAGATTCGACGACTGCCACATCTCCATCGTTGCTGCAGCGACGGTCTCGGGCAGACCCATGCCACCATGTTCCGGTGAAGATGGGAGCGATTGCCAGCCGCTATCGACAAACTGCTGATAAGCATCGACGAAACTGTCGGGAACGATGACGGTCTTGTTTTCGACCCGGCAGCCTTCCACATCAGCGGGTATATTCAGGGGGCCCAGCACTTCGCCCGCAAAACGGGCCGACTCCTCGAGGATCTGCTCGACGACGTCTTCAGCAATTTCGCTAAAGTCCGGCATTCCGAGAATTCGAGCCAGGCCCGCCAACTCGTGAATCACGAAGTTCATGTCCTTCAGCGGGGCGTTGTATTCACTCATGACCTATTTCTTGTTCTTGCGAGGTATGTACAGGTCCGTGAGGGTCCCTTCATAGGCTTCGGCAGAGAACGCGATCGTCTCGGAAAGTGTCGGATGCGGGTGAATCGTCATGCCGATATCGCTGGCATCGGCACGCATCTCGATCGCGAGGCCGACCTCGGCGATCAGATCGCCGGCATTTGAACCAACAATGCCGCCACCCAGCAGCTGTCCGGTAGATTTGTCGAACAACAATTTGGTCATGCCTTCGTCGCGACCGAGAGACAAAGCCCTGCCACTTGCGGCCCACGGAAACTGGGCTTTCTCGTACTCGACACCATCGCGTTTCGCATCCGTCTCGGTCAGGCCTACCCACGCGATCTCGGGATCGGTATAGGCAACCGACGGAATAACGCGCGCATCGAAGGAGCTTTTCTCGCCGGCTGCGACTTCCGCGGCAACTTTGGCTTCGTGCGTCGCCTTGTGGGCCAGCATCGGATCGCCAACGATATCCCCGATGGCGAAGATGTGCGGCACATTGGTCCGCATTTGCCTGTCGACAGGAATAATGCCGCGTTCGTCAACCTCGACGCCCGCCAGATGTGCATCGATACGTTTGCCGTTTGCGCTCCTGCCGGTTGATATCAGTACGCGATCAAAAATTTCGGTGCCTGATTCCTTGTCACCGTCATAACGGACTTCGATTCCCGGTACCGTCACCCGCAAACTCGTTACCTTGGTGCCGAGCAAGATCTTTTCGTATTGTTTACCGATAATTTTCTGAAGCGGTCTGACGAGATCGGGATCCGTGCCGGGCATCAGGGAATCGGTGAGTTCGATGACGGTCACACTTGTCCCCAGTGAGCTGTATACGCAGGCCATCTCGAGTCCGATGATGCCGCCGCCGACTACGAGCAATCGTTTCGGCAACGGGTCGAGTTCCAGCGCACCGGTCGAATCGATGATGCGCGGATCTTCGGGCGCGCCCGGCAAAGCGGCGCTCTGGGAGCCCGCCGCAATAATGCATTGCTTGAATTCGATCGTCTCGCCACTGTCGAGAATCACGCGATTAGCCGATTCGAACCTGGCAGTACCCTGCACGACTTTGACTTTTCTCTGTTTGGCAAGCTGTGCCAGACCACCTGTCAGGCGGCCGACCACCTTGTTCTTCCATTCCCGAAGTGCAAGCGCGTCGATTCTGGGTATGCCGAACTGAATGCCGTGTTTGGCCATCGCTGCTGCATCGTCGATGACTTTCGCCGCATGCAGCAGGGCCTTTGACGGGATGCAGCCGACATTGAGGCAGACACCGCCGAGATCCGGGTAGCGCTCGACCAGGGTCACGTCCATGCCGAGATCGGCGGCTCTGAAAGCAGCCGTATAGCCCCCCGGCCCCGAACCAATGACGAGCAGTTCTGCACTTTGCGCGTTAACAGGTTTTGGCGCCGGCTCTTCTTCAGGCGCCTCGGCAGCCTCGCCAATTGCAGCCTGTTGTTCGGCCGGGCTCATCAGTCTGGTCTGATCAGATTCCTGCTCCTCGGAAGCCGCAGCAATCGCGGCCTGTTGCTCGACCTGACTCATGAGCACCGTCTTGTCGTTATCCGGCTCCTCAAAAGTCTCGATTGCTACGATGGTATCGCCGGTCGAGACCTTGTCCCCAACGGAAACAAGTACTGCCGTCACCGTGCCGGCCTCTGTGGCCGGCACATCCATCGAGGCCTTGTCGGTCTCCAGCACGATGAGCGAATCCTCGACCTGCAATTCATCGCCGGCCTTCACCAGGACCTCGATGACTTCGACGTCCGAGAAATCGCCCAGGTCCGGAACGACCAGATCGATGCTTGTGGCCACTACTCTACGCCCTCGAGGAGCGCATCCATGTCGCGCAAAGCTTCGCTCAGAAATGTCGTAAATCGCACGGCATAGGCGCCGTCAACAACGCGATGATCGTAGGACAGGGACAGGGGCAGCATCAGCCGCTGTAAAAATTTTTCGCCGTTCCAGACCGGCCGTATTGACGATCGGGATACCCCAAGGATGGCGACTTCCGGCGCATTGATGATGGGCGTAAACGCCGTGCCACCGATACCGCCGAGGCTCGAGACAGTAAAACTCGCACCCTGAAGCTGATCTGCTTTCAGTTTGCCTTCGCGTGCCGCGCTCGAGAGTTCGGCAAGCGATTTCGCCAACTCGAATACGTTCATTTTGTCCGCATCACGAATGACCGGGACCATCAATCCGTTTTCGGTGTCGGCGGCGAAGCCGATATGACAGTAGTTTTTCTGAATGAGCGAATTTCCGTCTTCCGACAAGGATGAATTCGCCCTGGGAAATTCCCCGAGCGTCGCGATACAGGCTTTGAGAACGAATGCCAGCGGCGTCAGGCTGAAGCCCTGTTCTTTCGCGCTCGCCTTCAGTTCCTGACGTTTTCTTTCCATCCGGGTGATATCGGCGAGGTCGTGCTGGGTCACATGTGGAATATTGATCCAGCTTGCCTGCAAACGAGGGCCGGAGATTTTCTGTATGCGAGTCAGCGGCACGGTTTCAATGTCACCGAAATTCGCGAAATCGACGGACGGCACCTTCGGCCAGGCGCCGCCGGCCGCTGTCTCGCTCGTGAGAATTGCCTTCACGTAGGCCTTTACGTCTTCGTGCAGTATGCGGTTTTTCGCGCCCGATCCCTTGACCTCAATCAGGTTGACGCCAAGTTCGCGCGCCAGTTTGCGCACCGACGGGCTCGCATGCGCTTGCGAGAAGCCGGCCTCGTCGATAGGTGGCAAACCGGTATCCGCTCTTGAGGCTTTTTTCGGTGCTTCGACCGGTTTCGACGCCGGCGCGGCTGCTTTTGCTTCCGGCGCCGGCTCTTCGACCGGTTCGGCTTTGCCTGCAGCCGCGTGGATAATTGCTATGGGTGAACCTTCGGAAACGGTATCGCCAACTTCAACCAGTAGAGCCTCTATTCTGCCAGCAAGAACGGCAGGCACGTCCATCACCGCCTTGTCGGTCTCCAGCGTAATCAGGGGATCCTCGAGGGCAACCTCGTCGCCCGGCGCGATGTGCACTTCGATCACGTCGACGTCCGAGAAATCACCGAGATCAGGGACTGACAAAGTGTGTTTGCCGCCAATGGCAGACGTATCGACATCGGGCGAAGCGACAACCGTAGTATCTCCCTGCATCAGGTCTGCTTCGATTGCCGGCGTTACCACGACCGTGTCGCTAACCTCTGTATTGAGGCGGCCGATAACGTCGCCGCTCGACACTTTGTCGCCGACAATAACGGTCAGTTTCTCGATCGTGCCGTGTTGGCTCGCCGGCACATCCATCGAGGCTTTGTCAGTCTCGAGCGTTATGAGCCCGTCTTCGCGGTCGACCTTGTCGCCGACTTTGACAAGTACTTCGATGACTTCGACATCCGAAAAATCGCCGAGGTCGGGAATTGTGATGTCGATTGTGTCGGCCACTTATGTTCTCCGCTCTTCAGAGTGTTACGGGGTCCGCTTTATCCGGATCGATGCCGTAGTCCTTGATCGCCTGGGCCACAGTCTTGTGATCGAACATGCGGTCATCGGCCAGCGCTTTCAGCGTCGTCACCGCTATGTATTGCCTGTCGACCTCGAAATGTCGCCGCAAAGCCTTGCGCCCGTCGCTTCGGCCAAAACCGTCCGTTCCCAGCGTGACGTACTGTCCCGGTACCCAACGCTGAATCTGATCGGGCACGATCTTCATATAGTCGGTCGCAGCAATATACGGTCCCTTGCGATCGGCAAGGCATTGTTCCAGATAGCTCTTACGTGGCTTGTCCTCGGGATGCAGCTGGTTCCAGCGTTCGGTTGCAAGCGCATCACGGCGCAATTCGTTGAAGCTCGTCACCGACCAGACATCGCATGGGATACCGAAATCTTTTTCAAGTAATTCTGCGGCGGCAATCACTTCACGCAGGATCGTGCCTGAGCCCATCAATTGCGGACGAACTGTGCCCTGGCCGGCGACATCGAGCAGGTACATGCCCTTGAGGATACCGTCCTCGACACCGGCAGGCATCGGCGGGTGCACGTAGTTCTCGTTCATGCAGGTGATGTAATAAAAAATGTTTTCCTGCTCACCGATCATCCGCCGCAGGCCGTCCTGAATGATGACGGCCAGCTCATAAGCATAGGTCGGATCGTAAGAGACACAATTCGGCACGGTCGATGCGATGACAAGGCTGTGGCCGTCCTGGTGCTGCAGGCCCTCTCCCGCCAATGTCGTCCTGCCGGCCGTGCCGCCCATCAGAAAGCCACGGGCCTGAAGATCTCCTCCCGCCCAGATGAAATCGCCGATGCGCTGAAAGCCGAACATCGAATAATAGATATAGAACGGTACGGTCTGGATGTCGTGGTTCGTATAAGACGTGCCCGATGCCAGCCAGGAACAAAATGCGCCGGCCTCATTGATGCCCTCCTCGAGGATTTGTCCCTTCTTGTCCTCCCGGTAATACATCAGCTGGTCCGCATCCTGCGGCGTGTATAGCTGGCCCATCGAAGAATAGATGCCGACCTGGCGGAACATGCCTTCCATGCCGAAAGTTCGAGCCTCGTCCGGAACGATCGGCACTATATGCTGGCCAATCTGCTTGTCGCGAATGAGTGCCGTGAGAATTCGGACGAATGCCATCGTCGTCGACGCTTCGCGTTCGCCGGTTCCTTCGAGTTGCGTCTTGAACGCTTCTAGTGGCGGAACCTGTAATGCTTTCGATTTCGTCCGCCTTTTCGGCAGATACCCGCCGAGCGCTTTTCTGCCCTCGTGCAGGTACTCGATTTCCGAACTGCCCGGATCCGGCTTGCAAAAAGGAACGTCCTCGATATCCTTGTCCGATACCGGGATGTTGAAGCGGTCGCGGAATTCTTTCAGAGCTTCTACGTCGAGCTTTTTCTGCTGGTGTGCAATGTTCTGGCCTTCCCCGGCCGTTCCCATGCCAAATCCCTTGACGGTCTTGGCAAGTATGATCGTTGGCTGGCCCTTGTGCCGAACTGCGTTGTGATAGGCCGCGTAGACTTTGCGCGTGTCATGGCCGCCCCGATTGAGCCGCCAGATCTCCTCGTCCGACATATTGGCAACCATTGCAGCCGTCTCGGGATATTTGCCAAAGAAGTGTTCGCGAACATAGTCGCCACCCTTCGATTTAAAATTCTGATATTCGCCGTCGACGCACTCTTCCATGACACGATGCAAATGTCCGCTATGGTCTTTGGCAAGCAGCGGATCCCAGCGGGATCCCCAGATGACCTTGATGACATTCCAGCCGGCGCCGAGAAACGCGGCCTCGAGTTCCTGAATGATCTTTCCGTTGCCGCGGACGGGGCCGTCGAGCCGTTGCAGGTTACAGTTCACGACGAAAACGAGATTATCCAGGCCCTCGTAGACGGGCATCGTGATCGCGCCCATGGATTCGGGCTCGTCCATCTCGCCGTCACCGAGAAAACACCAGACCTTGCGATCGCCTGGCGCCATCATCTCGCGATGTTCGAGATAGCGCATGAAGCGTGCCTGATAAATCGCCATCATCGGGCCGAGTCCCATCGACACGGTCGGGAACTGCCAGAATTCCGGCATCAACCACGGGTGCGGGTATGAAGAGAGCCCGCCGCCGCCAACCTCCTGCCGAAAACGGTTCAGATGGTCCTCGCTCAGTCGTCCTTCGAGATAAGCCCGCGAGTAAATACCGGGAGACGAATGGCCCTGAAAAAATACCAGGTCACCGCCCTGACTCTCGTTCGCGGCCCGCCAGAAATGATTGAAGCCGACTTCATACAATGTCGCCGACGAGGCGTAGCTCGAGATATGGCCGCCGTACTCGGTACTGACCCTGTTCGCCTGCACAACCATCGCCATCGCGTTCCAACGGATGTAGGCCTCGATTCGCCGCTCGATCGCCCGGTCACCCGGATACTCCGGCTGCCTGCCGGTAGAAATCGTATTCAGGTAGGCGGTATTCGGGCTGTAGGGCAGATACGCGCCGGAACGGCGCGCGAAATCGATCATTTGGTTCAGAAGAAAATGGGCTCGTTCAGGGCCGTGCTGACCCAGTACGGAATCGATAGACTCCAGCCACTCACGTGTTTCCGTCGGATCGATATCATCAAATCGGCTGAAATCGCTCATATTCATCCATTCTTATTCAGGCGATGACTTCACAAAGCTTCGCTGCGTGAATTAAACAAGGTGTCCTGCTAGGATCACCGCTCAATCGGGCCGGCAGGTGCACGGCCAATCGAGCGCAAACGGTAGGTTATCACTGATATGCAGAGTCTGCTTCCTGAAATTAATAAGAATAACAAGGGCATCAAGGTCACGCACGCAACCGGAGCTCCGGGTAGCAAGGCCCTGGCAAGCATCGATCAGTTGCTGTTGATACTGCCGAAAAAAGTGCCGGCCGGACTGTGGCGCAAGGTGCAGCAAGGCAACAAGATCAGAGTCCTGATGCGCAGGAGATCGGATGGCAGCATACCTGCGGCCGAGACACGGTTAAATAACAAACGCCAGACCCGCGTGATCGTCGGGTCGCTCTCAAGCGATGCGGAGACATTCGAAGAACTGACCCTGGGCAGAGAGCTGGTCGGTGCCGCTACGGCCGAGAAAGCGGGTTGTGTGGGCATCTGGGTGCTTGGTTTCGGCTCAATGGATCAGCAACGCATCTCGAAAAATATTGTGGCCGCCGCTCTCGCTGCCGGTTTTTCAATGCCTGAGTTCAAATCAAAAGACTCTCCAGCGAAGGTCAGGAGCATTCGGGTCATCGGCCTCGATGAAAGAGCCAATTTCAGTCGGGAGAGCGCAGAAGCTGCCGGCAACAATCTGGCACGATGGTTGACGGCGCTACCGCCGAACAAACTCGATGCGAGCAGCTATACGAAACTTTTGCAGGAACTGTCGAAGCAACAAGGCTGGCAATTCAAGAAATTCAACACCAGTGAACTCGAGAAACTCGGCGCCGGTGCATTTCTCGCAGTTTCGCAGGGCAATGAAAACGACAGCGCGGCTATCGTGCGTATCCGCTATCGCCCCGATGCAAAAGCGTCAACGGCAAAACTGAGCCTCGTCGGCAAAGGCATCATCTTCGATACGGGCGGTACAAATCTGAAACCGTTCACTTCAATGCTCGACATGCATACGGATATGCAGGGTAGCGCAGTCGCCGTAGGAACCTTGCTTGCCATTTCAAACCTCGGTTTACCCTACGCAGTCGATTGCTGGCTTGCCATTACCGAAAATCGAACCGGCCCCGAAGCTTACAAATCGCAGGACATTGTGGAAGCGGCGAACGGAAAGACCATTCAAACCATTCATACGGATGCCGAAGGACGTATGGCGCTTGCCGACACGCTTGTATTCTCGAGCAGGGAGAATCCGGGATTGATTATTGACTATGCGACACTGACGGGCTCCTGCGTCAATGCCGTAACCACAAGTTACAGCGGTATTTTCACTAACCGGCCCGACTGGCATCCGGTATTGAAGAGAACCGGTCGCGAGTGTGGAGAACGCGTCTGGCCTTTTCCGGTGGAAAAAGAGTTCCTTTCCGAGATCAAGAGCGATGTCGCCGATCTGAAGCAATGCGCACCGAATGGCGGCGGCGACCATATTCTGGCAGCAGTATTTCTCAATGAATTTGTGGAAAACAATGTCCCCTGGGTGCACATCGACCTGAGTGCGGGTGGACGAAAAGGCGGATTGGCGAATATTCCGACGGAGATCACGGGGTTTGGCGTACGCTACACCATGAGCCTGATTCTCGACCAGCAAGCGCTCGACAAACCAGGCTGGATGTAAGCATGGTGAACCCGCCGTTTTCGATCGCCGGTCGCTTTCGCGGGTTTCTTCCTGTCGTTGTCGATGTCGAGACAGGCGGCTTCAATTCACGAACCGATGCCCTGCTCGAAATTGCGGCGGTGCTCGTCGAAGCGGATGAGGACGGTACATTTCGGCGCGGGGACACCTACCGCTACCATGTCAAACCGTTCGAGGGCGCAAACCTCGAGGCGGCATCGCTTGCAGTCAATTGTATTGATCCCGACCATCCGCTTCGACCGGCGATAGACGAGCGCGATGCATTACAGCGGGTTTTTCGGGAGGTCCGGCACGCCATTCGCGAAAGCGGCTGCACACGCGCGATCCTCGTTGGACACAATGCTGCATTTGACCTGGCGTTTCTCAACGAGGCGGTGCAAAGAACCTCGATCAAGCGCAATCCCTTTCATTCATTCAGTTGTTTCGACACGGCCACCCTGTCCGGAGTGGCCTACGGACAAACCGTTCTGGCTCGCGCCGTGCAGGCAGCCGGGCTGAGCTGGGACGAAAATTCTGCGCATTCCGCGGCTTACGATGCCGAAATTACTACGGACCTGTTTTGCGACATCCTGAATCGCTTTAAACCGATATTCGATACGCAGGCGCCACAGGACTGGCCGGACCAGTCGGACGAAATCGAATTCCAAAATTAGGGGTCGCAAAATTACGGGTCGAACCGCTAAGGAATCTTGGCGGTTCGACCCCTAATTTTAGACACTGCTGAGCAGGCGGTGATGCTTGGTCGCGATCGGGATCGGCATGGACTTTGTCGCCGGCGTTTTTGCCGGTCGCCCGATGAAGTAGCCCTGAGCGTAGTCAATGCCAAGTTTTCCGAGCAATGACAAACATTCGCTGCTTTGCACATACTCTGCGATCGTTTTCATTCCCGCTTCCCTGCCGATTTCCCCAATCAACTGAACCATCTTCTGATCGACGCGCTTGTTGACCAGGTCCTTGATGAAGGAACCGTCGATTTTTATATAGTCGACCGAAAGTTGCTGGATGTAACTGAAGGAACTGTAGCCGGTGCCGAAGTCATCCAGCGCAACCTCGCAGCCCAGCTCGCGGAGCACCGCAATCTGCTTCTCGACATGGCTCAGGTGACGAACAGCCAAGCTTTCGGTAATTTCGAATATCACACAATTCGCCGGTACGTCATATTTACCAAGTTGCGAACCCACAAACGCTGCCAGATTCTCGGCTTCGAACGCGTTGGCCGACAAGTTGACCGAAAACCTCAGATCGGGGTTACCGACGCGATACTCGGCCAGCGATTTGATCGCGTTTTCGATCACCCAGGTATCGATTTCCGCCATCAGGCCAAAACGAACGGCCGCTGGCAGAAAAGCATCCGGCGCGATCATCTTGCCGTTATCCGCCCTCAGCCTGAGCAGCACCTCGTGATGCGTGGTTTCGCCCGACGATATTTTCACGATCGGTTGATAACGCAGTGAAAATGAGTCGTTGTCGATCGCTTCACGCAGAGTTCGCATCCAGCCGACGTCCGCAGCCATCTGTTCGGACTCGTTTTGTGACACGCGATAGAACTCGAGGCGGTTACGGCCACGTGCTTTCGCCTCCCGACATGCAATGTCTGCCTGGGCGACCAGATCATCGGCTGTGTTCTTGTTCGCATTGATCATCGTGATGCCGATGCTGCAATGTATATGGAATATGCTGTCGCCTTCCGCATGGGAAAGCTGACGCATGTCTTCAAGCATCATCTCAGCCAGTGACTTTGCCTGCCGCCTTGACGCATTGCTGGCAAGCACTGCAAATTCATCACCGCCGAAGCGCGCCACGATTCCCTCCTCACCGACGGAGCGTTGCAGCTGCTCGGCGACCTGCTTGATCAGGCGATCCCCGGCAGGGTATCCGCAGGTGTCATTCACATATTTGAACTGATCCAGATCGACAAACAGCAATGCGCCGCGATTCTTGTTTCGCGAAAGAAATTCAATCTCGCTATTAAGTTCCTCGATGAATCGACGCCGGTTATAAAGACCGGTCAGCGCATCATGATTGGCGAGCTTCAGCAGTTTTGCGTCGCGCTCGCTCAGCGCCGAAGCCGTCACCTCCAGTGCTTCGACTATTTCGGATATTTCACGGTGCGCCGCAGGCTTGAAACGTACGGACAGATTCCCCTTCGCCAGTTCCGCGATCGGTTTCTGAAGATCCGATATTGCTGTCAGCGCGCGTCGCAATGACTGCCTGCCGATCAACCCGGAAATGATCAGCAGTCCGAGCAAGACGGAAACGGCGATTTTGATATTGCTGACCAGTTTGCCGTGCAGCCAGTTGAAGTCCAGATTCAGATCAACGAAGCCGACCAGTCTCTTGCTCGTATTCGCGGTCGACTCCGAAACATCGAAATCGAACAGCCCGTCGACTGCGATGGATTCAGTCCAGATAGGCGCCAGAATACGGAATGCCCGCGCATTCAGGACGCTGCTATCCATGATATAAGGCGCCTCTGCATCCATGAGCGAGGAGACGCTGTCGATCGTATCCCGAGACAGCGCAGGCGCCGCCCAGGTTTCGATCGACGCATTGCTAATCGAGAAAAGCACAGAGCCATCGCGCCGGTAATAGCTCACGTTGTCAATCTCGGGATATTTGTCGATGAAACTCTCGAGACGAAGAATCACTTCATCATCGTCCGGCAAATACAACGGGGCGCCGAGTTCGTTGAGTTCCTCGGTCCACTGTAGCGCCCAGCGATTGTAGTTGTCCTGCAATACCCACTGCCCACCCCAGTACAGTCCGGCCACGGCAAGGGAACCGATGACGGCTGTGATCAGGATTTGCAGAGACAGAATCTCGTGAATCAATACACGTTTTCCTCCGCGCTGCGCCGGCTGCAGGGATTTCGATGCCTGCGAGGCCGGCCCGGCGATCGATGTTAGCCAGCGCCTCATGGCGTCACCTCATCGTTCGCTGCAGCCTGCTCGGTTTTTCTGACGGCAGCAGGATTGGTCTGAACGTCTATTTCATTCAGTGGCGTCACATCCGGAATAGCATCGTTTTGACCTTTTATGACACGGTGCGCTACGGAGACAACTGTCGCTGCAATATCCGAGTCAACCGATGTGGCGCTCATGGTCGCACCGAGCTCGAGAAGTGCCGGATTGAAGACCGCAACCTGAACACGGTGGCGCGACGCGTAGTTGAGCATCTGGCGGAGCACGGCGGGGCTTAGAACCCGATTGTCCGGAAACAGCCAGAAACCGTCGATATCGGGTGTCAGCCGGTTGAACATATACAGTGTCTCGCGATCCGACCTTGCAATTCGATAGTGGAACGTCAGTCCAGCCGAGTCGGCAGCCCGACTGGCTTCTTCGAGCAAACTGTCATGACCGCTGCCAAGAATGGCGCCCACATTTTGCAGATCCGGATTCAGTTCCTTCCACGCCTGGACCTGCAGCGCCAGTGGCGGTAGCGCTGCGACACCCTTGACTTGTCCGGACGTAAGATCGTTCTGGGCGATATTGAAGACCTGGCAGAAAACGACGGGCACCTGCGAATAGGCCTTCGCGACAGTCGCCGCGCGCAATCCGATCGCGACGACGATGTCGGTATCGAACGATTCGATGTCCAAAAAAATCTCGCGTGGCGTCACACTTTTGTCGGCCAGGTCATAAATTGAATAATCGTCCATGAGTTCGCCGAGTGCGGTTGCAACGTTCTCATACGCGGGCAATCTGCCGCTCAGGACAATCGCTACTCGCGGACCGAACAGAGTTGCTTCGGTGTTGGCCGGCGCTTCCGGTTGGTCAGGCCGACCAACCTCAGTCGGCGGCTCTGCCTCGACGGTCTCGACCTCCGGTTCAATGACCGGCTCAGGAACGTTGATGGCGCAAGCGGAGAAAAACAGCGCGAGCACTACGGGGAGCGCCCTGAATGGCATAGCTTGCTTTTGTTTTAGGGGGTTCATTGCGTAGAAATCCCTTCCATTGGGCACGACAGGCAGAATCGAAAAATCCTTTTTCAATACGCGGATTTTCCCGGATTTCCAGCGCCGAAAACACTGTCTCCATGCAGCGACAGGGGAGCCACTCGCCAGACGGTCTGTTTAGTGCAAATAGGGCCAAAGTATTGGCGCACATCCATTATGTCCGCGTATTTATCGCGTCAATTCCTAGGAATCTGAATTATGTATAATGGGCCTGCGTTCAGAAATTCGGCGCAATCGAGACTGTTTTTTCTGTATTTGTGCAGACGGTGACGGCCTCTGTTGACAGCCAGACCCCGAAGTGAAACGCTTGCCTCGCCATTGACAAGGCACACCTTCCGCGAGGAGGGGTCGCAAAGCCACCGGTCTTCCAACACTCACCAAGACAGCGGGGTTACCAAACATGGAATTCCTTTTAAGCATCACTCCCTGGCCCGTAATTTCAGCACTTCTCTGGATTGTGCTGGGGGTCACCACACTCTATTTCGCGCGCAGCTCGGCGCACAAAGCGATTCGGGCAAGTGCGGCCACGCTGCACCAAAGTCTGCGATTTGGGTCCCGGGCGGTATCCCGGGCGGAGGGCAGGCTTCAAGAGCGCAATCGCGAAGTCCTGCTGGCTGCCGGTCGTGAAGCCAAGGAAAGAATCGTTGAGCGGGAGTTCGATCGAGTCAATGAAACGGTGCGAAAAGATCTCGCAAACTATTCCGCGCTTCATCGTGCATTGAGCGAGTCGATCAAGCGCATCGAGGAAGACCATCAGCAGGCCGTCGATGTCCCCCCTGACCCGCCGGGCTGGGTGAAGGCTGTTGAGGCTGTTGCGAACATCGATCAGCGCGAAGGCAGAGTGCGGGTGGGTACCGTACTTAGCGATATTCACAAATCGCTCGTCAAAGCACATCAGGAAGCAATGGCGATGTATCGCGAGGCCAGTACCAAACGTCATGCGCTGTTACGCCATATGAGGCCCGAGTGGCGGAGAATTCAGCAGACGCTCGGACGGGTGGGCAAGAACGTTGATAGCCTGCTGAGCCGATCAGTAACAATAGACCGCCACATGCAGGAGTACGAGGACATCGTCAAAGGTGAGGATCGAGCAGTATCGATCCTGTCATCGTCGTCCCTTGTATTCTTTTTTGTCTCGATGCTGGTCTTGGGAGTTGCGATCGGCGGCGCCACGATCAACTTCTCGTTAATCGCAAGGCCGATGGCCGAGATGGTCGGTGGCACAAGTCTCATCGGCGGTTTCCGGACGGCCGATATCGCGGCGCTCGTCATCATCTTGGTCGAGATATCCATGGGCCTGTTCCTGATGGAATCCTTGCGTATTACGCGGCTGTTTCCCGTCATCGGCGCGTTGCCGGACAAGGTACGTGTTCGCATGATCTGGATAACTTTCACGATCCTGTTCCTGCTCGCGAGCGTCGAAGCGGGACTGGCCTACATGCGTGAGGTGCTGCTCCACGATGAGCTGGCCACCAGCGCGCTACTTCGAGGCGATGAATCGCAGACCTTGACGGGCCAGTATCTCTGGATCACGACTGCTGCACAGATGGGCATGGGTTTCATACTGCCGTTCGCGCTGACCTTCGTCGCTATTCCGCTGGAGACGTTTGTGCACTCCTTGCGAACCATCGTCGGTCTCTTTGTGATCGGCCTGCTGCGATTCATATCTCTGTCACTTCGCATTCTCGGCAATGCGTTCCGCTACCTCGGGCTGCTGGCGGAGAATCTCTATGACCTTCCGCTGTTTATCCCTTTATGGCTCGAACAGCGTAATGCGGCAGGCTCCGGCAATGCCGGCAACTCATCACTACGGGAGCTGTCGTCATGAGGATTTTTACTGCGACCCTGGCCTGTGCAATCCTGCTTGGCTGCACGCCGCCGTCCTCAACACCGACGAATAGTGGTATCTATATGCTGCTGGATACTTCCGGCACTTATAGAGAGGAACTGCAAAAGGCTCAGCAGATCATTCGCTATACGCTGTCCCACCTCGATGCTAAAGACTCGTTTGCGGTTGCGAGAATCGATACCGCGAGTTTCAGCGAAAAAGATATCGTGGCCAAAACGACGTTTGATGATCGTCCGAGCACAATCAACCGGCAGAAGCGCATATTTGCAGAGGAAATCGGTGAATTCGTCGATGGCGTTCAATCATCACCGTACACCGACATCACGGGCGGATTGTTACAGGCCGTTGAATTCCTGAATGAGAAAGGGACAGGTCACAAGACGATTCTGATTTTTTCCGATCTGAAGGAAGATCTGAAGGACGGTTACATTCGGGATATCAATTTCGATCTTGACGGATTCGATGTCATCGCCCTCAACGTGACAAAACTCCGAACCGACAACGTCGACCCGCGCGAATATCTGACGCGACTGTCTGATTGGCAGACAAAAGTAGAGAAATTCGGCGGTCAGTGGCGCGTGATCAATGACCTGGACGGACTGGAAGGCCTTCTCTAATTCCGGGGACAGTTTACTTAATTACTGAAATACGGAATCCGGGCGAGAACACGACAATTAAGTAAACTGTCCCCGGAATTAAGCTGCCTCCTCGAGCAGCGTCTGTAGTTCGCCGGAGTGGAACATCTCGACGACGATGTCGCAGCCGCCGACTAGTTCACCTTTTACATAGAGCTGAGGAAACGTCGGCCAGTTTGAATAGGCTTTCAGGCCTTCGCGGATCTCCGGGTCTTCGAATATGTTGACATAGGCGAACGGCTTGCCAATGGCTTTCAATGCCGCAACTGTCTGGCCCGAGAATCCGCATTGCGGAAAATCGGGTGTTCCTTTCATGTAGAGCAGTACTTCATTTGAAGTGAGCTGCTCCTCGATCCTTTCATTTATGTCCACGTCTTGCCACCTGAGAATGATGAATGCTTCGATATGCGAGTGGCGATGAGAAAATCAACGCCTATTCACAATGTGCCTGGTCCGGGTATTCCTTACAGTCTTTCTGCCCCTCATCGGATTGTGCACCACCGAGCAGCATTGCCGTACACGCTGTCTGAGACAGTATCAATAGAATAATCAACAAGCGTCGCATGGTCTGCCCGATATGGTTTCGCCGGAAACGCTAATTGTACGCATGTTGGCTTCAGGAACACACTGAATTTATCCTTATTTTCCGGTATGTTACCTTGGTGTCAAAGCGGGTATTTGAAAGCCCTGCTTTTCAACTAGGCAGACTCTATAATAGGCGCCCTGCCCAAACTTATAACAATCAAATCTCGGGGAGAGCAAAATGAATCCACTGAATTCCATTGCTGGCACTATCATCGGCGGCGTAGTTCTTGCAGTTATTCTTGTACTGGTAACGATGGGCGACCACATCGTTGGCGCGATACCTGTCAACTCGGTCATCATCTGGTTGCACGTCCTTGCCGGTATTACCTGGATCGGCCTCCTCTACTACTTCAATTTCGTCCAGGTACCGGCCCTCGCCGATGCCGCCGGTGACGACGGTGGCCCGGGCGGCGCCGGTATTACCAAGTATGTTGCTCCCAGAGCGCTGTGGTGGTTTCGCTGGGCTGCATTGCTCACCTGGTTGACGGGCGCGGCATTCCTTTTACATCGGGGTCAGCTGGATGACGCTTTTGCCCTCGGCATGGCAGGTGACGTACCCAATGCCTATGCGACGACCATCGGTATCGGTGCATGGCTCGGAACGTTCATGCTGTTCAATGTCTGGGTGCTGATCTGGCCGAATCAGAAGAAGATTCTCGGCATGGTCGAAGCCAGCGCTGATGAAATTGCAAAAGCCAGAAAGGTTGCTTTTATTGCGTCGCGCTCCAACACGCTGATGTCAATACCATTGGTCATGAGCATGGTGGGCGCAGGCCACGGCTTTTTCATGTAAGGAATGACGCTCGATGAGCGAATGGAGCCCGGCCACGAGCCGGGCTTCTTGCATCAGACAGATATGAATCCGGATATCGACGAAAAACTGAGTGAGGCGATAGAGCAGAATGTCGCTTCCGCGCTCGCCGAAGACATCGGCGGCGGCGACCTGACGGCGACGCTGGTACCGGCAGGTTCAGACGCCTCTGCCAGTATATTTGCACGTGAAAATGCCATTATGGCCGGGGGCCCCTGGGTCGATGAGGTGTACCGGCAGATCGATCCGAACATCCAGGTCGACTGGCAACATCAGGATGGCGAGCACGTTACTGAAAACGCGGTGCTGTGCAAAATCAATGGCCCTGCACGATCAGTTCTGAGCGGAGAGCGCACCGCCCTGAACTTCCTGCAAATGCTGTCAGCAACGGCGACGGTGACTGCAGGTTACGTTGCGTCGGTCAAAGGGACTGATGCAAAAATTCTCGATACTCGCAAAACACTTCCCGGACTTCGGCTCGCGCAAAAGTACGCCGTCAGATGCGGCGGCGGCGTAAATCATCGAATGGGGCTTTACGACGCGGTCCTGATCAAGGAGAACCATATTCTCAGTGCCGGCAGCATTGAGAATGCGATGCGTGCCGCAACGCTTGCCGCTCCTGACGCTGTCATCGAGATCGAGGTCGAGTCTCTCGAGGAATTACAGGAAGCACTCGACGCAGGAGCGAAGCGACTGTTGCTCGACAATTTCAGTCTCAATGATCTTCACGCCGCCGTCGAAATAAATCGAGAGAACGGCGTCCCCGGCGCCGAACTCGAGGCATCCGGTGGCCTGCAGCTGGATCAGCTTAGGCAGGTTGCCCAGACCGGCGTCGATTACATTTCTGTAGGCGCCATTACCAAAAATATCCGCGCCATAGACCTGTCAATGCGTTTCGACTAGACCAGCGCACTGACACACAGAAACAAAACGGACGGCGCCAGCAGGCAACCGACGCCTGTGTAAAAAGTCGCTGTCATCGCCCCGTATGGCACGAGCTTCGGATCGGTCGCGGCGAGGCCACCGGCCACGCCGCTCGTCGTGCCCATCAGGCCACCGTATATCAACGCCGAATGCGGATTATTCAGGCCGATACGTGACGCGACGATCGGCGTGCCGACCATCACGAGGACCGATTTTGTCAACCCGGCCGCAATGCTCAACGCGATGACGTCGGACCCGGCGCCCAGTGCCGTGCCCGTTACGGGGCCGACAATGTAAGTGGCTGCACCGGCACCAATGGTGCTGATCGAGACCGCGTCGGTGTAACCGAATGCGACGGCGACGGCCGCCCCGACGATGAATGACAAAACGACACCGATGACGATCGAAAATGCACCGACAAAGCCCGCCTTTTTCAAAGCGTCGAGATCTGCACCGAACGCCGTCGCCACGATTGCAAAATCACGAAACATTGCCCCGCCCATGATGCCGACGCCGCCAAGAAGCCCGACATCGGCGATTCCCTTGTCCCCGCCGCCTGTAACGCCGCCGACGTAAGCCAATGCAAGCCCTAACGTGATAGCAATAGCCGACCCGTGGATGTGCCCTCGTGTCAGTTTGTCCGATATCCGGTATGAGACCCAGACGAGAATGCCGACAAACGCGAATGCTGTAACAAGAGAGTTCTTCGTAAGGACAGCCGTGAAAGTGTCACTGATCACGCCCATGTCCTTTGCCGAAGCGAGCAAGTACCGGAATCATTGCAAAACTTGCTGCCACTGCTGCCACGCCGGCGATAACGGCGAGCCAGCCGCTCGAGACTGCCGCAATGACGTTTTGCTTCGCCGCCATGGCGACGACAATTGGTATATACATCGCGCTCCAGAACCCGATACCGCTTTCAGTCATCGGCCTGAGCGTGAATTTCCGATGCGAGAGATTCGAGAGCATGATCAACATGAGCATGGCAATGCCGACACCGCCGACATTTGCCTGCACTCCGATGAGTTCGCCCAGTATGTCCCCAAGAAACACGCCGATCAGCATGCAGAATGACAACAGGGCCACGCCGTAAATCACCATGCTATTTCTCCCCTGATATTCGGCTTATCATGCGCGAATACTCGAAGAAAAACGATGCCGACCCCGGATTTTAGTCTGTACTCACATTATCAGAAGCAGTTCGCCAGGCAGGCGGACAAGGAACTGCTTTGCGGTGAGAATGGTGAATCACTTAGCTATTCGTATATCGATCGGGAGTCGGCGCGCCTTGCAAACTACCTTTCGGATATCGGTATTCTTCCGGGCGCCAGGGTAACGGTCCAGGTCAGGAAGTCGCCGGAAGCACTATGTCTCTATCTCGCCTGTCTGCGTGGCGGCTTCGTCTTTCTCCCATTGAACCCGGCTTTTCAAAAGGACGAACTGGAATACTTCCTGCGTGACGCCGGGCCGGCCCTGGTGGTCTGCGATCCGGACCGGGAAGCGGTGGTCCATGAACTGGCAGGAACGACGCAAGTCGTTACGCTCGACGCAAACGGTCAGGGATCGCTGGTCACACAATCGCGTGGCGCGGCCGACGACTTCCCTGCAGTGCACTGTGACAGGGACGACCTCGCCGCGCTGCTCTACTCCTCGGGCACCACCGGCGTACCCAAAGGCATCATGCTCACTCACGGAAATCTCGTCAGCAACACTGAAGCGCTAGTCAAGGCATGGGAATTTACCGAACACGACAGGCTGCTTCACGCGCTGCCGATTTTCCATGTGCACGGATTGTTTGTCGGCATCGGCTGCGTAATATTGAGCGGCGCCAGTATGCGCTGGTTGCCGGCTTATGACGCCGCAAAGGTCGTCGGCTTCCTGCCCGAATGCACGGTGATGATGGGTGTCCCCACTTATTACACGAGACTCCTGGCCAGCGACGTTTTTAGCCGCAAGCAGTGCGCGAACATGCGCGTATTCATCTCAGGATCGGCACCCCTCCTCGAAGAAACTTTTGCAAGCTTCGAGGCGCGTACGGGTCATCGGATCCTGGAGCGCTATGGCATGACCGAAACGAACATGAACACCTCGAACCCGCTGAACGGTGCCCGCAAGCCCGGCACGGTTGGGCCACCATTGCCAGGAGTCGAGGCGCGGATTACGAACGATGATGGCGATATTCTGCCCGTGAACGAGATCGGAAAACTGCAGGTACGCGGCCCCAATGTTTTTATCGGCTACTGGAACATGCCCGATAAAACAGCTGAGGACTTCACGGAGGACGGGTTTTTCAACACCGGCGATCAGGGCCGGATCGACGAGGATGGCTATGTCTCGATCGTCGGTCGTTCGAAAGACATGGTAATCACGGGAGGCCTTAACGTGTATCCAAAAGAAGTCGAGAACGTGATCGATGAAATGAGCGACGTTAGGGAATCGGCGGTAATCGGCGTACCGCATCCGGATTTCGGCGAAGCCGTGGTGGCTGTTGTCGTGCCGCGGCAAGGCAAGACAGTGGGCGAGGAGGCTGTGGTTCGGGCGACCAAAGACCGCCTCGCAAACTACAAGATTCCGAAAAGAGTCGTATTCGTCGATGAATTGCCGCGCAATTCAATGGGGAAAGTACAAAAAAACACGCTGCGCGAGACCTGCCAGAACCTGTTTACCTAGGCTTACAACAAGTCTCACGCTCGTAATGTGACAACGCCAAGGCTCATTCGGCCTGGATGGTTGCCAGATACTCTGTCAGATTGTAAATCCGTTGCCTCGCAAGGGCTTTGCGGCGATACGACTTCCAATCGGGCCGCACATCCTCGAACGCTTGTCCCCATATGGGCATGTCGATGGTACCGTGCGATACAACACGGGACTTGCCAGCAATCGACTTCTCTACTTCTTCACGCGGAAACGTGCCACCATTTTTTGCTGCCAATCCAGTCAAATCAGGCACTTCCTTTTTCAATGCGCTGGCCGCCGGTCCGTCACCCGTGGCACCAGTCCCATGGCACACAGCACAAAGTTCGGCGAAAAGTTCGCCTCCGTCGGTCAGGGCAGCCTCGTGCCAGGTAAGCGGTGCCGGCTGGATCTCCGTCTGCCCGAATGTCGTACCAGCAAACACGATGGCAGCGATGATTCCAAAAAGAACACACAGCTTTTTCATCACATGTATCCTCCGTTTGCGATGATGATTGCCCGACATTGGCTTTGTTAGACAACGTCGGATCCAAATTAAATATTGGGCAAAAGGAGGGCTACGTCAATTCGGACTTGTACCTAGCATGCGGTTTGCCAGATAAATCAGTTAGGTGTCAGGAACTCTTCTTACGCGACCGCGCGGGTGACGGCTTTCGGCTCGGAGACGCCGTAACCCTGGGCATAGTCGATGCCCATGCCTCTTAGCATCGTGATGATCTCGGTATTTTCCGCAAATTCAGCAATAGTTTTTTTGCCGGTGAGGTGGCCGATCTCGTTAATAGATCGCACCATTTCCCTGTCGATCGGATCATGCAGTATCTCTTTGACAAAACTGCCGTCGATCTTGAGGAAGTCGACCGGGAAGTGCTTGAGATAACCGAATGAAGACAGGCCGGTGCCGAAATCGTCCAGTGCAAACTTGCAGCCGAGTTCTTTCAGCGCATTGATGAAACGATTCGCCTGAGAGTAGCTGGCGATGGCCGCTGTCTCCGTAATCTCGAAGCAGATCTTGGTCGCGTCCAGCCCGCTCATCTGGAATTGATCGACGACGAACGGCAGGAATTTCTCATCACCGAGACTCTGGCCCGAAAGATTGATGGAGCACAGTTCCAGTCGTTCGCGCTCATCCGCTTCAGAGACCAGCCAGCGAAACGCATTGGTGATGACCCAGCGATCGATGCTCGGCGTAATACCGTATCGCTCCGCAGCCTCGATGAACAGTCCGGGGGCGATGATGCTGCCGTTCTCATCCCGCATCCGAAGCAACAGCTCGTAATGCGTACCCAATACTTCTTCCTGCAGCGGCTGGATCGTCTGGCGGAACAATTCGAAACGATTTTCCTCCAGCGCGTTGTTGATGCGCGCGGCCCACTGCATCTCGCGCCGGCGGCGCATCAGTTCGATATCGTTTTCCTGGAAGCTGTGGATGCGGTTTCGGCCGGCTTCCTTCGCCGCCGCACAGGCACTGTCGGCCGCGCTCAGCAATGCGGCAACGTCCTCATTATCCGCAGTAATCGGCACGACGCCGATGCTGACGCCCAGGCGGAAACTGCGGTCGTCCCACATGAACTTGAACTCACCAATCGCGGTCCTGAGCACTTCTGCCGTCTGCATGGCCTCTTCGAGGCTGCAGCTCTCGAGCAGGACACCAAATTCGTCTCCGCCTAAGCGCGCAAGCGTATCGCGCCAGCGAATTTTCGATTTGAGGAGTGCGCCTAGCTGACCGAGCAACGCATCGCCCGCGCTGTGACCACAGGAATCGTTGACGATCTTGAACTGATCGAGATCGAGATAACACAGCGCGTAGGAGGTCTCCCTCGCTTTGGCACTCTTCAACGCGCGCTCGAGCCTGTTCTCGAACTCGCGACGATTAACGAGGCCCGTCAGGATGTCGTGACTGGCATGATAACTCAGGCGTCGATTGAGCTCACGCGATTCGCTGACGTCATGGAAGACCAGTACGCCACCGGTTACGTCACCTTTGCCGTCACGGATCGGCGAGGCTGTGCTCTCTATATAGAGCTCGTTGCCATCCCGGCGAATGAGCAGTGTCGGGCGAACGGATTTGATCGACCGGTTGCGGCGAATGGATACGGCCAGCGGGTTTTCCAGCGGTTCGCAGGTCTCTTCGTGAAATCCCCGGAATATTTCATCGACCGGCCGGCCGCTCGCGTCATCGACCTTCCAGCCAGTGAGTTCTTCGGCCACCGGATTGATGTATTCGACATTGCATTCATGATCGGTGGTTATGACGCCATCGCCAATCGATCGCAAGGTTATCTGGGCGCTCTCCGTCTTGCGGAATAACGCTTCCTCGTAGAGTTTGGTCTCAGTAATGTCGACCTCGACGCCGAGTAAGCGGATCAGGCGCCCTTTTTCATCCAGTTTGGCTTTGGCGCGACTCATCATCCAGCGCCAGTCACCGCTCTGGTGCCGCATGCGGTGCACGCTTTCGAAAAATGGCGACTTGCCTTCCAGGTGCTCACGCATTTTCGCCTGGACTCGGGCCATGTCGTCCGGATGCACGAGCCGGTACCAGTCGGGTGCGACATCCTCCTGGTCCTCGTCATAGCCGAGCATGGATTTCCAGCGCCGCGACAATTCGATGCGCTTCGACTGGCCGTCAAAATCCCAGATGCCGTCGTTTGCGGTCTGGGCGACCAGATAATTGCGCTCTTCGAGTTCAGCGAGCAACTCCGTCGTTCGCATGCGTTCGAGACCCGAGGCAAGTGACGCACCGATCAGTTTCATCAACAGGTGCAGGTTCGCGTCCCAGGTGTCCAGCGGGCGTTCGTTGGCAAGTGCCAGGAATCCCGCGACTTCACCCTGAACGGCAAAACCAATAATGAGGCCGGATGCGATCCTGAGTTCAGCCAGTCGGGCCATCTCGGCTGTGGCGGATTTCGGCCCTTCTTCGGTGTTATCGATTTCGATGAGGCGCAGATAGCCGAGTCGCTTACTGAGCCACGGCCAGTTGTCCAGCGACTCTCCGGTCAGCACCTCCGGATTGCACCCGGAAAACATTGACCCCGACGTCAGAACTGTTTCGATGGTCGAACCATCATCGGAAAACAGTGCGAGAAACGCAGCATCGCAGCCGGTGGCATCCGGCAACTCGCTGATGTTCGCACTGAGTTGATCCTGGTAAGTCAGTGGATCGAGATTCTGAAGATTGACGGCAATTTTGGTCTGGATCGCATCGACGGCGCCGCGATTTCGCTGCCCGGCACGTGGTCGGCGACTCCGGTGGGGTAATGCCCCTTCAACTTTGCTGCCCGACGCTGTGGTCATTCAGCCGCCTTTTGTCGCGTGATCCCCGTGTCCCAGTCTAGCGGGTCTTTATTGGCGCTCGGTCGCCGACTTAACCTATTGCCGACAATTCGAGCGAATGCCGCCCACTACGCGCGCATTTTGACACGTTGCAGCAGGAATACAAGGTAAGTGCCTGTATTTTTTTGATTTCTCGGACTCCGGGGCACCGCGGTCAACCTCTTCATCGAAGCGACGTTAGGAGGGGGTATCGAATAGCAATGCGCTTGACAAGGAGACGCAAATGAAGATTTCAACCCGCTGCCTACCGGGCGGCATCAAATCCCAGAGTTTTT